>Ga0307379_10012189_pt1 | contig 11221 bp, 7 predicted proteins | sample UN2MG_FD_202237 | JGI IMG/M metagenome (GOLD analysis project Ga0307379, IMG submission 202237) | Soil microbial communities from Risofladan, Vaasa, Finland - UN-2 | ecosystem: Environmental > Terrestrial > Soil > Coastal area > Acid sulfate soil | place: Finland: Risofladan, Vaasa | collected... | reverse complement strand
TCGTGTCGGTTGCGCGCCGGTTTTTGCGCGCTTTGGCGTGTTTTGAAGCGAGTTTCGCACAGTTGCGCGCACTCGCTTTTGTCCGTAACTCATTTGGCGATAGTTGGTTATGTTCGCTCATGGGTGGTTTGGTTTCGTTGGGAACCCTCATTTTTTAACTATTCGCGTCTCCACTTTAATCCGGGACACACGCGTGCTTCCGGGGCGGGTGCGGTTGGCCGTGGGCGCAGCGCGGAGGCCGAGCGCGGTTCCGCCGTCCTGCCTACCCTTATAACTTGGCGCGTGATCACCCTCAGCGAGCGCGGATTGCGGAAAACGCGGTTTGGGGGCTCGAAATCGGGGATTTGGGTCTGCAAAAACCGAGTAGTCGGGAACCCACGGTTATCGCGGACCACGCGATGGGCGGGCGCGTTATGATCCCGGCGCCCGGGATGGGGCGCGGAGTCGAGAGAGACAGGTCGAGTTCCTGATGGAGAACATGTCATGAAGCTGCAGCGTTGGATTTCCGGTCTGATGTTGGTGTACGGCTTGGCCGCGTCGGTAGCTCTCGGCGATGGCGGGTATTTCGAGCCGGCGACCGTGGGCAACCTGGCCCAAACTGTGCAGAAGGCCGTCATTGCCTTCCACGTTGATGCCGAGCAAGGTGATACGCTGGCCACGTACGTTCTTCAGTCGGCGTACGAGGGGTCGGCCGAGGAATTCGCCTGGGTCATCCCAGTGCCGGGAACGCCCACGAACGTCATCGCCCATGAGAACGACGATCTGCTGGCACATCTTGAGAGGATCACGGCGCCGAGGCTGACATTCGTCCAGCCTTATGACTACTCCACGCCCTCGGGCGGCGGTGGATGTTTCTGCAACGCGGTGCCCGGCGTGCACATCGAAGGCGGTGGCGACATGCTGGGCGAGGATAACCAGGGCGTGGCGATCGAGGACCGGGGACAGGCGGGGATCTTCGAATGGGTGGCGCTGACCAGTACGGGAAGCGATGATCTGTTGACCTGGCTCGACGAGAACGGTTTCGCCGTGCCGGAGGAGGCCGAGGCCATACTCAACGGTTACATCGAGGAGGACTGGCACTTCCTGGCGTTGCGGGTGGCCGAACCCGAGGAATCTCAGGACTCGTTCGATGAGGTGGACATCCCGGCGATCCAGTTCACGTGTCAGACGACCGAGCGGGTGTACCCGATGGCGATCTCCCAGGTCTCGGCGGCCGAGGAGGCCGAGGTGCTGGTCTATGTGCTGGCGGAGCACCGGGCCGAGGCGGCGAACCTGGGCAACGGAGTCGTGGATCGGGATCGAGTGATTTACGACCCGGACGGCGAAAGCAAGACCAACTACGAAGAGCTCCTTGTCGAGATTGTGACCGAGAACGACGGGCTGGCCCTGATCACCGAGTACGCGGAGGGGGTGCCAGGCGGGCGGGACTACGTGCCATGGCCCGAAGGGACCGACCCGGGTGTGATCGCACTTCCCTTCCTGACGCGGATGCGAACGGTGATCGCACGAAGCGACATGACGATTGACTTCGAGTTCGAGGACGCCCCCGAGGACGAGGCGGTCTACGAGAACTTCTACATTACGATGAAGCGGAGCCCGGACGTGGCCGGCGTCGCCGGTCCGCCGCTGGTGGGCGTGCTGGTGTTCGGCGCGTTCGGTCATTGGGCCAAGCGGTGGCTACGAAAGAGGCGGTAGGGCGCGAACGGTTGGCATGAGAGACACAGGTTGAAAACCTGTGCCACACCATAACCTGTGCCACAGTCTGGCTGCGCGAGTTGGGGACGTTTGATGAGCGGCGCGAGGTGGATGTGTGTGGTGTCGGTGCTCTGGGTCGCGGGGTGCGCGGGGGCTGGGCGGACGGCGGGCGGCGTCGAGCGGGGCGTTCAGGCGGCCGGGTATCCGTCGCATTGGTGGGCTTCGGTTGCGCGAGAGGAGGCGAAGTGGTGGGAGATCCTGCCACAAGAAGCGGGGGAGGGGGAGGTGATCGTATCAAAGCGGAATGAACTGGGGCTGTTGTCGAACTTCGCCCCGACGCCGTTTGTGTTTCGCGGGCGACGGTATCCGAGCCTGGAAGGCTTCTGGCAGATGATGAAGTACCCGGAAGGGCCGGCCGACCCTCGGGCGACGTTTCCGGGCGTCAATTGGAAGCATACGCGCGAGGAGGTTTCGCAGATGGTGGCGGCGGAGGCCAAGGCGGCCGGCGACCTGGGCAGCGAGAACATGAGGGCGATGGGGATCGACTGGGTGACGTTTGACGGACGGAGGATGAAGTACCGGGGTGCGGGGAAAGGCGAGCACTACGAACTGATTGTCGCGGCCACGCGGGAAAAGGTGCGGCAGAACCCGAGGGTGCGTGAGGTGCTGCTGTCGACGGGCGACTTGGTGCTTCGGCCGGACCATCGTCAGGTCGCCGATGTGCCGCCGGCGTGGCGGTATTGCGAGATCCTGATGGAGATTCGGGAGGCGTTGCGGGGAGGCGCCCTGGTTGATGTCGGGGGCGTGGATGGGAAGCCGGCTGAAGCCGGCTCAAAGGAAAAATGAAAGGGATGTCAGGCTTCCACCGGCTGAAGCCGGTGGCAAAAAACCGGCCGGCTGAAGCCGGCCGCCGCTCCTGCGCGACAATGATGGGTGAAATGCGACCTATAGGGATTCAGCTCGCAGGTCATCCATCAGGCGGGCGAAAGCCCCCTCGAACGCGTCGTGATCCGTCCAATTCGAGAAATCGGGGATGTGGTACTCGCGAACCTCGACAGACAGGTCCTTGCCGGTGTCTGCGTCGAAGCAGGTCCACTGTTGGATGATGTCGAGATCGACCAGCCGAATGGGAAACAGAATGCGCCGCTTCTCCTCGACCTCGCGCTTGCGAGCCCAGCGAATCTCCGTCATGACCCATTCGCTGTTGATGCTGTGCTCCGACAACACGAGGAGCAGCTTGTCGAAGTAGCGGATAGCCTGCTCGATCTGCTCATATGTTTTTCTCCCGCCCCGCATATCCTCGGGCGCGTACCAGACACGCAACTTCTCATCCTGCATCCGCGAGTGTAGCCGACGGCAGAATCCTTCATCCTTGCTGCTGTGGCTGATGAAACAGGAATAGAACTGGACCGGCTCATGAGCGCCGATTAGTGACGGAAGATGATCAATCAGAACGTCTGGCACGCCACAGCCGCGTAAAAACGAGAGAGCCAGACGGTTCCCAGAAAGCAGGAGAGTCTGCGCCGTCACGTGACTTGGACCTGAATGCTCAGCAGTTTCCAGACCAAGGGCTTCCGAAAGGTCCACTTCACCAAAAACGGTCTCGCCAAAACAGCACCGGGTGAAATCGGTCTGCCCGAGGATAGCATGATGTAAGTCGGCGCCCGTGAGGTCGGCGCCGTTGAATGACGCGTTCAGTAAACCTGTGTAGTTGAGCCTAGCTTGATACAGGCTGCAATAGTCAAGCCTCGCGCCAGTCAAGGTGGAAAACAGAAAACTCGTCTCTGACAAATCTGCTCCGGTCAAATCAGCCTCGGAGAGGTCTGCTGCTCTGATGTCAGCCCGGCTGAGATTAGCATTTCGCAGGTTGGCACGCTTCAGCGACGTCTCGACCAAATGCGCCCCGCGAAGGTCGGCACCTAACATGGGGGCGCATGCCAAATCGATGCGCGCCAGCCTCGCGCCTCGAAGCTTGAGCTGCTGCCATGGATACTCCTTCCTCCATGCTCGAATGGCGTCGGTCCCGGCCTTGACGACCTTCACGTGTTTTGAGTTTGCCATTCTAAACGTCTTTCAACCGCAAGGTCGCTCCCCTGTGTCTGTCACATTGTCCGGCAGCATCGAGGGGCTTTGCGCCGAGCGTAAGTTGTCGATCCGGTCTAGCTGGCGTTCGAGCTGGCGGGTGCGGGTGGTGGAGAGGAGCTCGTACTGCTTCATGGCCTCATCGAGGCGTTTGCCCATCTTGTCCATCACGTCGGTGTACTTGGCCCATTCCTTGCGGAACGCGCCGAGCAGGACGAGGATTTCGCGCGAGGTCTGCTCGAGGCGGAAGTTCTCGGCGGCCTGGCGGATGACGGCCAATACGGCGTACAGCGTCAGCGGGGAGCAGAGGACAACGCGGGCCTTCAGGGCGTCGTCCAGCAGTGACGGGTCGTGCTGGTGGATGAAGCTGTAGACCTGCTCGTTGGGGATGAAGACCAGGACGTATTCGACGGTGCCGGCGTCGGGGTCGATGTAGTCGCGGGTGGTGACCTCCTTGATTCGCGAGCGGACGTCGCGGAGGAAGGCGGTGCGGGCCTGGTCGCGGGCCGGCCCGTCGTCGGGGGCGTCGAGGTACTTGAGGTAGTTGGGCAGGGGAAACTTGACGTCCATGTTGACGCATCGGCCCTGCGGCAGCAGGAAGGTGTAGTCCGGCTTGCTGCCGGTCGCGGTGACCGACTGCTTGCGGTAGTTGACGCCCTCGATGAAGCCGGCCAGTCGCAGGACGTCCTCGGCCATCCGCTCGCCCCATTGGCCGCGGCGCTGGGGGTTGGCCAGGGCCTCGCGGAGCTGGGCGGTGGTCTTCTGGAGCTCGCCGGTGGCTTGGGTGGTAGCGTCGAGCTGTTTGGTCAGTGAGCCGTGGGACTGACGGCGGTCCTTGTCGAGCGTCTGGAGGGCGGTGCCCAACTCGCCGAGCCTGGTGGTCATCTGCTCGACGGTCTTGTCGATGAGCTTCTTCCTGGATTCGAGGGCGGCCTCTCCCTGTTTGGTGTGGTCGGCCAGCTTAGTGCCGGCGAGTTTGAGGAAGTCCTCGGTGTTGGCGGAGAGGGCCTCGCGGGAGAGGGCGGCGAAGTTGGTCTTGACCTGGTCGATGATGGACTGGAGTTCGTGGGCCTTCTCGGCCTGGGCCTGCTCGATGAGCTGTCGGGTGAGGTCCTGCTCCCGCCGCCGCCAGAGGAGCCAGACGAGGCCCACGACGACGGCCCCGACAACGACACCAATAATCACCGCGGCTACCGCGTTCATAGCTGTCGCACCTTCGGGCCGAGCCCGACCCCAGCTCGGCCGGGGCGCCAGTGTACGGCGGCTGGGGGGGTCGTCCAAGGTGCGGGGGAGAGTGCCGGTCGATGGGGGGCCTGGTGGGGCGGGATTGCTGGTAGAATATTTGCCCGGGGCCTGCGAATGGACGTACGTAGGAGCGGCCGACCGGGCCGCGGGAGATGCCCTCATGTTTCACTTATGCATGTTCGGCAGTTACGAGGGGCGGTTGACGGTCAAGAAGCGGGTGGTTTTTACGGCGTTCGGTGCCAGCGAGCTGCACCGGCCGACGCTGGCCCGGCGGCTGCTGAGCGAGTGTGCCCGGGGGCAGGAAGCCAAAGCGGAACGCCGCCGGCCGGTGGTCATCACGCTGTTTGGGGCGTCGGAGATCAAGGCGCCCACGCTGGCGGAGGAGTTCCTCGACCTGCGAGAGGCGATGCGCAGCGGGGCGCTGACGCACGACGCCCTGGATCGGTTGCTGGCGGACCTGGCGGCCGAGGACGAGGGGGCCGTCTTCTCGCTGACGCTCTTCGGGACGTGCAGCGAGGCCGAGCTACCCGACGAGAACGAGGAGGTGGACGGTCTGGCGCTGCAACGGCACCTGGGGAACATCTCGGAAAACGAGGTCCAGGTCCTGCAATACGGGGTGGGGCAGGACGACGCCCAGCGCCGAGCGGTGCTGCGGCAGGCGATGGCCGCTGGGGCGTAACCCAAGTTAGACAGCACACGGCGATTTTCGATTTCTTTTCGGTCAGGATTCCTGTTGGCGGGGTGGGTAAGGCCGTTCGTTGCTCCGAGACCCGATGTAGTGAAGACCTTGCCTCTTGAATGCCATTTCGCATGTGCGATCCTGGTTGTTGTCCAAGGTGGACTACGGGTGCGAGGGATCGCCGATGTTCCTGCGTCGCTATCAACGGAAGAAGAACGGCAAGCGGCACACGTACTGGGCCCTGGTGGAATCGATTCGCACCGGGCGAGGTTCCCGTCAGCGAACGGTCGCCTATCTCGGCGAGCTGAACAAGAGAAAGCGCAACGGCTGGGTCCAGTTGGGGCGACGTCTGGACAAGAAGGACCGCCCCTCGCCGACGCTGTTCGATCCGCCCCCCTATTCGGAACCGGACGACGACATTGAGCTGGTGCGAATCAAAGGTGTTCGTTTGGAGCGGATGCGGGACTTCGGGGATGTCTGGCTGGCACTGGGACTCTGGCGCCTGCTGGGTCTGGATGAACTGCTTACCAAGCGGATGGAGGCCGGGCAGCAAGAAGTGCCCTGGCCGGTGGTGGCGTCGATCCTCACCCTCGGGCGCTTCTGTGAGCCGTCGAGCGAGCTGCATATCGCCGACACCTGGTACCCGCGAACGGCATTGGAGGACCTGCTGGGCGTACTGCCGGAACGGGTTCACACGCGGCGGCTGTACGAAGGTCTGGACGCCCTATTGCCGCACAAGGAGGCTATAGAACGGCATCTAAAGCAGCGGCTGGGCGACCTGTTCGACCTGAAGTATGAGCTCCTTCTGTACGACATCACCAGCACATACTTTGAAGGCGAATGTCTGGGCAACCCTCAGGCCCGGCGCGGCTACTCGCGGGACAGTCGACCGGACTGCAAGCAGGTATGCATCGGGCTGGTCGTGACGACAGACGGCATCCCGCTCGGTTACGAGGTCTTCGCGGGCAACACGAATGATTCGACGACGGTGGAATCGGTCGTGGAGGTCATGGAGCGTAAGTACGGCAAGGCCGAGCGGATCTGGGTGATGGACCGCGGCATGGTGAGCGAGGACAACCTGACGTTCATCCGTGATCGTGGCGGTTCGTACATCGTGGGAACGCCCAAGGCCATGCTGCGCCGGTTCGAGCAGTATCTCACGGATCGCGACTGGCACGAGGTGCAGGACGGTATCGAGGTCAAGTTGGTGGCCGGCCCCGAGACGGAGGAAACGTTCATCCTGGCCCGCAGCCGGGATCGCCGGGCAAAGGAAGAGGCGATGCACCAGCGGTTCCTGGAACGGATGGCCGCCGGGTTGGAGCGTCTGAAGGCGTCGGCCCAGCATGGCCGCCTGAAGGATCCCGAATTGGCCCGCGAACGCTTGGGGCGTCTCAAGGAGCGGAACTGGCGGGCGGCGTCGGCGTTCGACGTGCGCATTCGCAAAATCGCCGGCTCCAACGGCAAGCCACGTCTCTCGATCACTTGGAGCCGCAACAATCGCTGGAGCGAGTGGCGTGCGTTGTCGGAAGGTTGTTATTTGCTGCGAACGAACCTCACCGAGACCGACCCGGCCCGGCTGTGGAAAATGTACATTCAGTTGACCGAGGCGGAATGGGCATTCCGAATTACCAAGGACGAACTGGCGATTCGACCCGTCTGGCATCAGAAAGAGGACCGGGTGCAGGCCCATATCCTGGTTTGCTTCCTGGCGTATTGCTTGTGGAAGGCGCTGGCCCAGTGGATGAAGGTCTCGGGCCTGGGGGATGCTCCGCGCCGTCTGGTCGAGGAGTTCGCCCGGATCAAGAGCGGTGACGTGGTATTGCCGACGCGAACCCGGGATGGTCGGCCGGGCAACACCCTCCGCGTCCGCTGCGTGACGACCCCGGACGCCGCCCAGAAAGTGCTCTTGAATCGCTTGGGATTGACGATCCCCCAGCGCCTGCGCTACCTGGACGAGGTTGCGCAAATGTAGTGAAGACTTTGGGCCCTAAACCCCCCTCACGGGCCCGGCAGGGCCGTTCAGCCTCGACAAGTGTCTAACTTGGGGTAACGGCGGCGAGCAGGCGCGGTTATCCGGACGCGAACAGTCACATCAAAGCGGTGCTTTGGCTTTCCCGGCATCGACCCTTACGTTCACATTCTTGGCACAGGCGCGGCGCGCTATTGTGTGGACGGCAAGAGGTCGGTCGCACGTTGCTTCCAGGCCGGGTCCGGGCAACGGCGGATGAACTCTTCGAGGCCGTTTCGGGCGGCGTCGGTCTGTCCGTCGGCCAGTAGCAACCGGGCGGCGAAGTAGTAGGGCCAGGGGCTGTCGGGCGTCTTCTCACCGATGCGTGCGATGGCGCGGCGCAGCCGTTGTGGGGCGTCGGGCGGGTCCGGCAGGGAGTCCAGTAGGCGATTCAAGTGGTTCTCCGCCGCGTCGGGATCGTCGGCGGCCAACTCGGCGAGCACCAGCGCCGCCAGGGCGAGGGATTGCGGGTGCGGTCCGGGTTGGGGGCCGGCGAGCTGCGTCGTGGGGCCTTCAGAAACGCCAAGGGCGGCAGCGGCGGCCTTGCGCGCCGGGGCCCACTGTCCGGCCAGGGCGCTGGTCCAGGCATACCACGCGAGCAGGTCGGGGGCGTGCGGCTCATGGGCCATCGCGCCGGTCCACAGCCGGGCGGCGTCGCGGAGGCGGCCCATGCCGGCAAACAGATCGTGCCCGGCCACCAACAACTGCCGGTCCGTGGGGTTGTAGCCGGCCGCTCGCTGCATTAAAGCGACCGCCTCGGAGTCGTTGCCCTTTTGGGCTTCGAGCAGAGCCAGGTTGATGGCGGCGGTGACGGTCGACGGATCGCGCTCCAGCGCCCGCCGGTAGGCGTTCATGGCCTCGGGAATGCGGCCGGTCCGGGCGTAGCAGACGCCGAGGTTTGTGCGGGCGACGGTGTTCTCGGGCATCCAGCTCAGTAACTGCTCGAATCGCTGGATGGCGGATGGGCAGTCGCCGCGCTCCATCTCGAGTTCGGCCAGGACGGTGGTCGAGACCGGGTCGAAGTCGTTGATCTCCAGGCCGCGGCGATACTGCTGCTCGGCCTCGTCGTTGCGGCCCAGCTTGCGGTACACGTGGCCCAGAGCCTGAACGGCGGGCAGGTAGTCGGGCATGATCTCGATGGCGCGGAGGTAGTTCTTCTCGGCTTCTTCGTAGCGATCGAGCTCGTAGTACACCTGGCCCAGGCGCGAGTAGCACTTTCCATAGTCCGGGTCGGCCTGGACGGCCTTGTAGAGCGTGGCGATGCCCTCCTCGACGCGCCCGAGTCTGACCTGGGCCATGCCGATGAGCTGGTAGGCTTCGCAGGCCATTTCGTCGGGGTGCTTTTCGAGATCGGGGCGGACGGCCGTGATGGCTTGGGCAAAGTCACCGCGGCGGTAATAGGCCCAGCCGATGTCCTCCCACACACCGGGCTCGTCGGGGTAGACGGCGGCAATGCGCGAGGCCTTGTCGAGGTTGGACTTGTAGGACGACAGTACGTGCCAGGTGTAGGGCAGGACGGCCACGGCGGCCGCGACGCCAAGCCCGGCACACAGGGGGACGATCCGCGGCTTGCCCAGGCGGCGCGCGGCCCAGTAGACGGCGTGGACCAGCAGTGCGGCCCATATCCAGTGCAACCCGACGTTGGGCAGATAGACGTACCGATCGGCGGCCATGACGTCGCGGGCGGGCATCAGCGGGAGCATCGAGGCGACGGTGGCTCCAAACCACAGCAGGCCCAGCAGGCCGATTCGGGTCCAACGCCAAGTGCAGGCGACGGCCGCGGCGATCAGGAGCGTGAGGATGGCGAGCGGCATGGCCGGGTGGGACCAGTTGACCAGCGATTCCGGCGGATGCCAGGGCGACATGTTGATGGGGACGACGTAGTGCTGGAAGTACCAGGCCAGCACGAGGACGGTGCGGGCGATGCGTGACCCCTGCAGTTCCTCGGCGGCGCCCTCGAACATCTCGCTATAGGACGTGGTGATGACGTTCAGGATTGTGAAGCCGGCGGTGAGGACAGCGGTCACGACCCAGGCAACCCACCAGCGGCGATCGGGCCAGCGACGGCGGAACAGGGGGAGCAACAGCATCAGCACGGGCAGGCCGACGCGCACCTTGCTGGCCATGGCAAGCACGACAAACACCTGGGCCAGGATGCCGGTTCTCCATCGGGCGCGCAGGAGATGTGCGTCCATGGCGATCAGCGAGGCGAGCGAAAACAGCGTGGCCAGCAGCATCATTCGCCCGTTGAGCCAGCCGACGACCTCGGCCGCAAAGGGATGCAGGGCAAAGAGAAGGGCAGCGACGACGGCCACCGCGCGGCGGTCGTGCAGCCGGGTGAACAGCCAGAATACCAACACACCGTTGAAGGCGTGGATGAGCACGTTGGTGAGATGGAAGACCCAGGCACCGGCGGCCGGCCCTTCGGCAAAGGGGGTCAGACCCACCAGGTTGATGATCACGAAGTCGAGCGAGAAGCTCAGCATGGGCACAGGCTGGTACAGGTCGCGGTGGACGATGCAGATCAGCTCGAACGCGTGGGCGACGGAAGGGTGATTGACGAGGACGTGGTTGAGGACCAAGTGAACGTCGTCGCCGCTGAGGAAGTCGCCGCGCAGCGAGGGCAGACCCATCACGAGGCCGACAGCGAAGACGACCGCGGCCAGGACGATCAGGCGCCGCCGTTCGACCGTGCTTGCCTCAGTTGAGGGGTCTGGGTTGGTGGTGTTCATGGTCATTGCAAGCGCTTCCTTATATGGGCACAGAGGCCCAACGGCAAAGTGCACAGTTGGGGACTCGTGCCAAAGTGCGGCGGGGACCGGGTTGGCGGCGCATCGAGGGGGCGGCCCATAACTACTTGGGAAACAAGTGGCTATGAAGAAAACCCGGACGTCATCTTCGGCTGGCACGGTGGTTGCAGTTGCAGAACGATGCTGAGCCTTGGGAGATAGGCGTGTTGAAGGGAGCGCGGCGCCGGGGCGTTGATCGAGTGGGTCCGGCGCCACCCGCGGCCTGGGATCGGCTGGGGAGCCGAGCACCGCAGGACCGCTAACGAGAAGCGTGGGAACTATCAAGTCGTTCCCGAGTACGGGGGCTGCGTCGTGGGGAGATGACGCAGCCCCTCATTATGCGCGCTGCTGACGCGTTTTTGCGTCCGATGAGCCTATCCAGTTGGGGGCATGGCGCGTCTAACCTCGCGGAAGGGCCGGATGTGCGGCTTCGGCCGAGGTGCCGGTGCGGCCGGGGGCAGTAACGGGGTGACTCCATGACGGGACGACTGACGCTGATCGCAGCGGTGCTTTGTACGACGGCGGCAATCGCCCTGGGCGATCCACCGCGGGACACGACGGTACGCGCTACCGGGATCGGGCGCCCGCCGGCCCACATGACCGGTGCCCGGGCGAAGCTGATGGCACGCCGGGCGGCCGAGGTCGTCGCGGTGCGGAACCTGGCGGCCTCACTTCGCGGGCAGCCAGTCCCCGCAGGGCAGGCCGGCGTGGCTCGTAGCCGGC
>Ga0307379_10012187_pt1 | contig 11223 bp, 11 predicted proteins | sample UN2MG_FD_202237 | JGI IMG/M metagenome (GOLD analysis project Ga0307379, IMG submission 202237) | Soil microbial communities from Risofladan, Vaasa, Finland - UN-2 | ecosystem: Environmental > Terrestrial > Soil > Coastal area > Acid sulfate soil | place: Finland: Risofladan, Vaasa | collected... | reverse complement strand
ATCCGAGATCATCGCCAATATGTAGACCCGCGGTATTAGGTGGGAGATTCCCTCAAGACGGAAGCTCTCGGTACGATTCCCAGAATCTCAAGGCGATATATTTATCATCCCCCTTAAAAAAAAAGCGGATGATCTCTCCGGTGTACTCCCGATCCGGACTGTTCTTTATTTTCAGTACAAATGCTGCATCTTTTCCCAGATCGTCCGTTGATAATTTTTCTTGGTCCTCCGAATTGATTCTGAAAAGGGCGCCATCATCCGAATGGTTGATCATCTGGGCGTTCACCTCAAAGTCCTCCACACACAGGGCAACAGGAATGGTGATCTCAACACGCTTCGTATCTCTTCGTTCTAGCATCTGTTCCCCCCTGCGGTTCTCGTCCCTTCGGTCCCCCGTTATAATTTCCGTAATTCAGTACCACCGTCTGCCTGAATCGGTTCCAACGGAGGAGGTTGATATCTGTTTCAGATAAACCCATGCTACTCAGAAGTTCCGATCAATATACACCACTGAATAGAAAATTTTTGAGGTAATCCTTCCAACTTAGGTATTCCCCAATTCCTTACCCTACTGCTGGTGGTGGTGGTGGTGGTGGTACGTTCAACCGCGGGGCCGGGTGCGTACGGACTTGAGACTAGACTACATCATAGCCCTGACCTTCGATCGCCTGTTTTATGGCATCGAGGGGCAGCCGGTCCTCTTCGAAGTCGACGCTTACGGTTTTGTTTTCCAGACTGACCTCAACGGTAGACACCCCTTCCAGCGCGTTGACCGCTTTAGTGACAGCCATCTTGCAGTGATCGCAGCTCATACCCTCAACGTTGATTATTTTACTGGTCATATGGTTACTCCTTGTTTCACTCTAAATCGCCTCAAACTCAATGAATTGCTGACCACAGAAACCGAGCTGAAGGCCATGGCCGCCCCGGCGATGATGGGGTTGAGCATCCCGAGAGCGGCAATAGGTATTCCAACGATGTTGTAAAAGAACGCCCAGAACAGATTTTGCTTGATTTTCCGCATCGTCCTCTGGGAGAGCTGGATCGCGGTTGGAACACTCATCAGATCTCCGTTCATCAAAGTGATGTCCGCCGCTTCCATGGCAATGTCCGTTCCGGTCCCCATGGCCATACCGATATCCGCGGTGACCAATGCCGGGCCGTCATTGATGCCGTCTCCAACCATGGCCACTATCTTTCCTTGCTTACGAATCTCTTCCACAGCCTGGGCTTTTCTTTCGGGAAGTACCCCGGCCATGATATCGGCTACACCGACTTCCCGGCCGATAGCCTCGGCAGTCCTGCGATTGTCGCCGGTAATCATGTAAACCTGAAGCCCCATCTCCTTGAGCGCTTGGATGGCTCTGCGGGAATTGTCTTTGACCCTATCAGCAACGGCCAACAGCCCCTGGGCGGTTCCATCCACAGATAAGAGAATCACCGTTTTCCCCGCCGCCTCGAGTTCGCTGACCTGCTCTTCCACCGCTTCTACCGCGACATTGTGCTCGTGGAGATAGCTCCGGGTGCCGATTAGAACGGCGCGGCCTTCGACCACAGCTTGAACCCCCTTTCCGGGAGTACTCTGGAATTCGGTGGGCTCCTCAATTCCCTTCAGTTCGCTGCGGGCCGCCTCAAAAACGGCGATCCCCAAAGGATGCTCGGAGTTTTTCTCCGCCGCTCCGGCAACACGCAGCAGATCTGCACGGCTCCAGCCTTTCAGTGATACGACATCCGTTACAGAGGGTTCGCCCCGCGTAATCGTGCCTGTCTTATCCAGAACCACGACGTCGAGCTTGTAGGCAAGCTCAAGACTCTCACCACTGCGGATTAAGATACCGTTCTCGGCTCCCTTTCCGGTTCCCACCATGATCGCGGTCGGTGTAGCCAATCCCATCGCGCAGGGACAGGCGATTACCAGAACCGCCACAGCGCTGATCAAGCCCATAGTGAGGTTGCCCGCCGCAAGAAGCCAGAGGAGAAAGGTAATCACGGCAATCACGAGCACGGCGGGTACAAAAACCCCGGCGACCCTGTCGGCCAATCGTTGGATCGGTGCCTTGGACCCTTGGGCTTCTTCCACCACTCGAATGATCTGGGCCAACACCGTATCTTTGCCTACCTTGGTAGCCTTGAAACTGAAAGCGCCAAAGGTGTTGATCGTTGCCCCGATTACCCGATCTCCCGCCGCCTTCTCTGCGGGGATGCTCTCGCCGGTGATCATGCTTTCGTCAACCGCAGAGCTTCCAGCGATGATCTCACCGTCCACGGGAATCTTTTCTCCAGGCCGCACGAGCACCACCTCTCCAACCTGCACTTCCGCAATCGGGATATCCACCTCCTCCCCGCTGCGCAGCACCCGGGCTGTTTTAGGCTGAAGTCCGATCAAACGTTTTATCGCTTCCGAGGTTCTGCCCTTGGCCACAGCCTCGAGAAGCTTGCCGAGCAGGACTAAAGTAATGATAATGGCCGACGCTTCAAAATACAAAGCGGGACTCTGTCCTTCCGGAAGCCGGCGAAGGAAACCATTGTAGATGCTGTATAAATAGGCCGCACTGGTCCCGAGAGCCACCAGAACATCCATGCCGGGGCTTCCCGATCTCAGGCTTTTATAGGCGTTTTTGTAGAATCGATAACCGATGAGAAACTGGACAGGGCTCGCCAATACAAGCTGAACGATCGGGTTGTGAAGAAACATCAGCGCTTCTATGTGGAACAACCCTGCAAACATCGCCACCAGCAGAGGTACACTGAGGGAGGCGGATGCGATGAAACTCACCCGTAGTTTACGCGCCTCCCGCCGTCGAAGCTCTTTCTCACGATCCGTACTATCGCCGGCTTTCGGTTCCTGTATCGCCTCATAGCCCAAATCTCTTATCAGCTTTTCAAACTGACCTTCCTCGACCAACTTCGGGTCGTATTCAACTGTAGCCTTCTCTGTGGCCAGATTGACCGAGGCGAGATTGACTCCCGCAACATTTTTCAATCCCTTCTCAATACGCAGCGCACAGGTCGCACAGGTCATCCCCGACACCGCCAACGTTGCTCGTTCCGCTCGTTCACTCATAGTTCCTCCAACGGCTCTACTGTCACCGAGACATCCTGCCGATCGTCGTCATCAGCTCATCGATCACCTCGTAGCGTCCCTCCTGGATCTGATCCAAAACACAACTGCGGATATGAGCTTCCAGCAATCCCTTGCGCACGCCGCTCAGAGCTGCTTCAACCGATGTGATCTGATTCAGGATGTCATCACAATACACATCAGAATCCACCATCCGCGCGATCCCTCGAACCTGGCCTTCTATCCGGCGCAAACGATTCACCAGATTTACCTTAGTTTCATCGGGATGGTGAGCTGTTCGAATTAACCGACCATTCTTGCCATTTTCAGCCATGTAGGGTACCCCCCTATGGTATTCAAGATAACAAATATTATCATATTGATCAAGTACATTATCACAGACGAGGGGGGAGATAGGGCTTGAGAAGGGAACCAGGATTTCTCGACAGGCATGCAACCGGGAGGGCGCTTTCGAAATCTCCCGAAGGGCCGTTCGGATCTCCACGGTGTGTTCACCCTGACAGAGTATATTTGGAATGATCAGCCGCGCCGGTGCCGAGAACGCCTTGACGGGAGGCAGATGCCAGCGTATTGTCTTTGGATAGCGGCACGATGGCATCAAAACGAGGCAATCTGCGGGATGCAAAACCCGTCAATTCCCTATTCTACATCTTCGCCTCCCAGTATCTGCGTCCACCGATACGGAGGTTTTTCAAGCTTCAAACGTTGAACAAGGACATCATTCCTCGTACCGGACCGGGAATACTGGTTGCCACTCATGTCAACTTCTTCGATCCGATCTGGATCTACGACGTGGTCGATAGGCCGATCCATTTTGTTGCTACCGAAGAGCTGTTCCGGGGCAGGATTCTCAAGCTAATCGTTCGTCTGTTCGGGACCATCCCCTTTCGTAGACAGGCTCAGGATTTTCAATCGATAAGGACCATCATCAGGATGCTTCAAGCGGGAGGGCTGGTCGGTATCTATCCCGAGGGCATCCGGACCTGGGACGGCACCAATGCTCCGATCATTCCGACGATCGCCCGGATCATTCGGCGGATGAGAGTACCCGTGTACTCCTGCCGGCTCGAGGGCGGGTACCTCCACTTTCCCCGGTGGGCCGACAAGTGGCGGCCGATTCGCGTGCGCCTGATCTTCGATCAGCTGTATACCTCGGAAACGATCCCTGACTCGGAAGAACGGGTCATCACCGATATTGCCGAAGCGATCCGTATCCCTGATTACGGGCTGAAGGTACCGAAGGTAGAACGCCGGGTACCCGGTTTGGCTTCCGGAATCCACAAGATTCTCTATCGCTGTCCCAACTGTCAGAGCGTAGAGAGCTTGAGAGCCGTAGAACCTTTGTCGACCAACCAGGTGGAATGCCACAGCTGTTTTGCGACCTGGAAGGTCGATCTTGGCAGCCGCCTGACTCCGGTCGACGAAGATGGAGAGACCACGGGGGAATCAAAAACTGTAGCAGAGATCTACCGGCAGATCAAAGCGATGCCCCTGAGGCCGACCCGCTCCAGTCTGATTCGTCTCGAAGAAGGAGAGAAGCTCTACCTGGTCAGCCGGCCCCACTTCCTGTATCGGGAAAGGCAATATCCCAACTTGCGGATTTTCGGATTCGGCCGGGCCTTTCTGACGGACAGGCGATTCATCTTTCGCGGTCGCCTCAAGAGGAGGGGGAAGGTTCGTGTGGCGCTTCCTTTAGAGGAAATCGATTCTCTCACTATCGAACCGGGAGACAAGCTTCATTTGATTTACCGAAAACAGCTGTATCGGATACCGTTCCGTCGGGAAAGCCCGGTCAAATGGTATGATTATTTGGAGCGACTGATCGACCTGCGTAAGAATAGCAGCATACCGGCCTGAGCAGGCTGCTGTCAAACTTCATTCTGGATTGCTTTCAACTCCATAGCATAGCCATCACGAACATGTTGCCGCATGGTTCTTTCCGCACGGTCGGAGTCTCCGGAAATGATACTCTGCACCAGATTTCGGTGGCGCTCAGGATCGTCGTGACGCCAGTCGATATGATAGGCATTGGATAGGATAACCGTATGCAGGTTGTTCCTGTTGATCGACTGAATCAGTTCCGGACAACGGGTGGTATTTACGATCTTTTCGTGCAGAGTATAGTGGAGATTGGCCTTGTCCTGCCGACTCATCCGATCATCAAGAAGCTCCCGATCACACTCCCCGGCCATTTCCATCAGTTGTTGTTTTTCGTCATCTGTGATGTTTTGGGCGGCCAGACGAGCCGCCATTCCCTCTAAAGCTTCCCGGACGATGTAGCGCCCGTAGATCTTCTCCGCCGTGATCTCAACGACCATGGCACCCCATTTCGGCTCGATCGATATCAGGCCGTCCTGCTCGAGAAAACGCAAGGCTTCCCGGACCGTGATTGTGGTCGTGTTGAACTTTTCCGCCAGCTTTCTCTGGGGCAGACGCTCCCCCGGAGCGTACTGTCCTGCGATAATGGCATTGCGGATAGCTTCGTAGACCTTTTCGTATTCGGTTCGGAAATCTGCCATCTAGTGCTCCCTCATACGACCCGGGTCATCTCCTTATACCGACCCTGTAGAAACCTCTCGATGTTCTGCAATATATTCTGTTGAATCCGGAAATTCGCTTCCACCGTGTTCGAGGCTACATGGGGTGTGAGAATCACGTTGGGAAGCTGTCGAAGATCTTTGGCCGTGGACACAGGCGCATAGGGCTCGTTGTGAAACACGTCCAGGGCGGCTGCCCTCAACTGTCCTACCTTCAACGCATCGTAGAGGGCATCTTCGTCGATCAGAGCCCCTCGACCGGTGTTTATCAAGTATGCCGAGGATTTCAGAGCGGACAGCCGATCGGCATCAAAGAAGTTCAGCGTCCCCTCCAACACCGGCATGTGAATCGTAAGGATGTCTGGCGATTCCGCAAACTCGGAATAATCCGTGAAATACTCGCTAAGGCCGTACCTGCGGTAAAACTCCTCTTTCCCGAACCCCTCCCTGGACAGCTGTTCCTCGAGAGCGAGGCTGTCGAAGGCAATCACCTTCATCGCCAGACCGCGGGAGGCGATCGTTGCCACCTGCTTGCCGATCTTGCCGAATCCCGCCACGCCCAAAATTTTTCCCGCAAGCTCCATAGTCGTGACAGGCTCGAAACGGGATTCCCGCATCGATCGGTCAAGAGCGGGGATATTTCGTACCAGACTTAGAATCAGCGCTACTGTGTGTTCCGCCACAGACTGATCCAGAGTACCCGGTGTGATCGTGACCATGATGTTGTTCTCTTTACAAAGCTCAAGATCCACCCCGTCATAACCGACGCCGTGGCGGGCGATCAGGGCGGGACCCTCACCGGCTGATTCCGCCAAGGCCTGATACAGCTGTCCCCGATAGTGGTACGTTCCCAAAATGGTAATTTTGGCCCTGCTGTCACGGATACACCGTGCCAGATTTTCCTCTTCTTCCTGGCAGGAGATCCAATCGTAGGCGGACCCATATCGGCGAAAATTCTTTTCCCCTTTCACAAACTGGGCTTCTGTGCAGATAACCGTTTCCTTCACAAAGCTGTCCTTTCCCATCATGTTTTAAACATTCCCCAAATTCCCTCGGCCTGCTCCAGGGAGGCAACTACCGGCAACAGTGCCAAGGCCTGCCGATCCAGCTTGGCTGCGATGAAGTCGAGGTCCTCAAAGCTTAGATCACCCCAGATTATCAGAGGTTTGCGATCAAGGATCTTTCTATAGTAGGGGAACAAATCCTCAGCCCTCGGTCCACCAAAGTCGATGTGCAGCTCCACGGCACTCAAGGGTGTTTCGATCAGGAACTCCACCGGAATGTAGCTGCTTGGATGGAGATGAATCACGCTGGTATCGAAGCTGCCGGCCATCTGGTGAATTGCCGGAGCGATAAAGCTGCCGAACAACTCCGGAGACATGAGTGCGGAGGCGTCTTCCTGCATCCACACTCCCTTTCCCGGAAGCCACACTCCGTAATAAAAAGAACCCGTACCTCCGTGAAAATCCGGAATCATCCCGAGCTGTGACCGGGCAAAAGCGATCCAGAGGGCGGTCAACCTCTGAACAACCCGCTTCAGTTCATCCGGACGATCCATGAGGGAGTAGAGAAAATCAGGACTGCCGTACAGCGCGGCCAGAAGATCGGATATTCCCCGCATCAGGGTGGCAGCCAGAGGAAACCGCCCCCGGCTTGCCTGAGTCAGCCGCTTCAGAAACTCCAAGGCTTTCTGTACCCAGGGATCCTTTGGATCGAACTCAGGGACATCCCCCTGAAAGTCCTCCGGTACCTTACTGCGGGAAGAACCGGTCGTATGATCGGTAATCACTCCGCAGCCCGCCAGCGCTTCCATCCAGGGGATTCCCCAGAAGGCAGCAGCACTCCACAGAAAATCCCCGGCTGTCTCGTCGTGAAGCTGAAATATTCGCTCGTACTCAGGAATGAAGGGCTCGACCTCAAGATCTTCGGGAAGGATCTCTCCTTCTGGCAGGAAGGATTCCGTTCGGTATCTCTTCAATGGGTAGTAGGTGTCTCTAAAAAATCCGACGAGGGGTCCTTCGGAGTTGGTCATGGCGAAGAATCGTTTGAACCCGTCGACGCGTTCCTCTATGCTCAGCTTTTCCACTCGAAAAATCTCCCCCTATCCCTTTCTCCACCCCTCCGGTGTGTGTCCCGTTTCTACTCGTGTATCGAAGTAGGCTGCCAAATTCTCCAGGGGCAGGTTTCCGTGGATTCCTCCCGGTGTGGACATGACGAACCCGGGGACCTCCCGCGTTCGTTCATGCACCCGCAGAACATGTTGCCGAACTTGCTCCGGAGATCCATGCATAATTACTCCGGTCTCTATCCCACCGATCACGATTTTGTCACCGAAAACATTCAGTATCTTCTCGAAGTCCGTCGCCGGGTTCTCCAGCATCACCCCCTCCACTCCGGTGGCCCGCAAAGGCTCGAGGAACTCGTTCATGTTGCCATCAGCCACGAAAATCACCTTTTTCCCTCTTTGTTTCGCCGGGCTCCAAAGCTGCTCGTAACAGGGAAAGATATACTTTTCGTACCAAGCCGGTGCGAACATCGGACCCCTGGCGTCGACCAGGTCGTCATGACAAAACACGAATGGAGAGTCAATCTCTGCCAGCATCTCAATCATTTTGAGGGATTTGGGAAATACAACTTGAATAAATTTCTCGTCAAATCCTTCCGGGTCCATGGCCGCCGCCATGAGAAAGACTTCCCATCCGAGGTACTCAACCCCCCACATGAATAGGGTTGTATACAGCATGTAGTAGTACAGACCCACATTTCCGAGTAGCTTCGACTTGCGTTGGATTTCCTCGGAATCAAGGCGGTGCGGAGAGGGCGTACGCAACTCCTCGTATCTGGGATCCAGGGTGTCCGACTGCCAAAACTCTTCGACCGATGAGAAGGGATACACATGACGGGCTACCGTGTTGTACAGTCCCAGGTGGGCTTCTTTGTAGCCTCCCTCCACATCTCTCACCTCTCCGAATTCCAGCGGCACCGGCGCATTCTCCTCGGGGACCCGGTTGATCAGGTCGATTCCGAGCGCGTGGTAGGCTTCCCGGTACGCTTTCGGTGTCTGGTTGTACGGATCCAGTCCCGTGGCCAGACGAATCAGGTCGGGATGATTGAGGGTTTCCTTGGAGGGGCGCTTTTCCGTGTTCTTCAGTAAATCCGCCAGGGCGAGCACATCCTGTTTCACCGCTCCACCCTTCAGCCCAAGATCTGCTTCAGCTCAGTTGTCACCTTGCGGGCTGAGTTTCCCAGAAATATCGTATCGATACTGCAGGCCACGAAGTTGAACCCCTCTTTGAGCAGCGCCTGCACGGCTTCGGCCTCGGGGCGGACTTCATGAATGCCGACGGCCTTACCCGCCTTGCCGGCAGCTGCGAGCACCCGCTTTCTCGCCTCGGCCATTCGGGGATGGTTAAATTGAGCCACAATGCCCATAGAACCGGAAAGATCGTAGGGTCCCAAAAACACCCCGTCCAAACCTTCCACAGATACAATTTCTTCTATCTTGTCCACCGCCAGGTAGTGCTCGATCTGAGCCAATACGATCACCTCGTCATTGATCGAGTTGAAGTAATCTTCGAAGTTGTTGCCGTAGCCGCTGGCTCGTCCCAGAGAAATTCCCCGCACACCGTCGGGAGGATACTTGGCCGCCTTTACCGCTGCCTCCGCTTCTGCACCGCTGTTTACCAATGGAACGATGATCCCGCCGGCCCCACAATCGAGAACGCGCTTGATGACCGCCGGATTGTTGTCCTCGACACGAACAAAGGTTTCGGGTCCGTGAGCGCGGATGCCGGCAAGCAGCACGGGAAGGGTTTCGTAGGTAATTGAGGTGTGCTCCATATCCACGGTGATCCAGTCAAAACCGGCGTCCGCCATGATTTCAGCGGAAGCGAGATCTCCAATCATGATCCAGGAACCGAGGGAAGGCCGGCCTTCCCGAAGCTTCCTCTTTACCTTGTTTTCGACCCGCATAGGCCCACCTAACCTTTCATACCTGTCAAAGCAACACCCTCAATGATTCGTCGTTGAAAAACCACAAACAAGAAAATAACCGGGAGAACCACCAGGGTGGTCATGGCCATTAGGAGGCCGTAATCGACGAAACGTTCAAAATCGATAAAGGTAGCCAGCAAAACAGTCAAAGTCTTGTTCGCTTCCTCGGTCAGCATGATCAAGGGCCAGAAAAGATCGTTCCAGGTCAACAGGAACTTGAGGATGCCGAGTGCCGTGCACCCGGTGGCCACAACCGGGAAAACGATCCGAATCAGGATAGTAAATTCGGAAGCGCCGTCAATCCGGGCTGCACTGATTAGATCCTGGGGAATCCCCAGGCAATACTGGCGCATCAGAAAAATTCCGAAATTGCTGATCGAGAAAGGTATAATCACGCCCCAGAGGGTATTCACCAATCGGATCTGGGTAGCGACAATGTACAGGGGAATGGCGATCGTGAAGGGCGGTATCATCAGCCCGGACAAGATTAGGATGAAGATCAGGTTGAGTCCGACAACCCGATACTTGGCTAGGGCATACCCTACCATAGTGGAAAAAAAGATGGTAATCAGTGTCGTCATCCCCGCTACAAAAAGGCTGTTATACAACATGCGGAAATATTGAACCTGTGCAAAGACTCTTTGGAAGTGTACTAATGTCGGCTCTGTGGGAAGAAAGATCGGTGGACGTCTGATTATGTCGGTGTTCGGTTTGAATGCCGTGGAGATCATCCAAAAGAAGGGAAATAATATGATCAAGGCAACAATCGAAAGAACTACGTAGGTGATTATTTGTTTAGCATCTTTTTTCGTGCTGTAGCTCAACCCCACCCCTCCTTTCTAGAATTCCACCTGAGTCCGGCGTTCAAAGAAACGAAGCTGCATCAATGTCACTGCCAGAATAATGAGCAGCAGGACCATGACATTCGCGCTGGCCTTGCCGAAGCTCAAGTATAGGAAGGCGTACTGATATACCCGGAATCCCACGGTGGTGGTGGCGTGTCCCGGGCCGCCGCCGGTCATGACGAAAATCTCGCTGAACACCTGTAGGTTGCGTATGGTGTTGTTAATAATGACAAACCACATCGATGGCGCAACCAAAGGAATCGTGATGCTCAACAACTTGCGCAACGGTTTGGCTCCATCGATGTCGGCGGCTTCGTACAGCTCGGCAGGAATAGCAAGAAGCCCCGCTAAAAAGATAACCACGTTGTAGCCCAGGGTCTGCCAGATGTTCATGACGGCAATGCTGGGCATGGCCATCTTTAAGTCCCGCAACCAGTTCAGACGGGGAAAACCCAGCTTGCTCAGCAGTAAATTCAGAACACCGAGGTAAGGTTCGTACATCCAGCTGAATACGATCCCCACAGCGATTACGCCGGCCACGCTGGGGATGAAGTACAGGGCGCGAAAAAACCCTCGTGCCTTCACGATCGAATTGAGAACAACTGCCAAGATGAGTGAAATGATCGTTCCAAGAGGAATCGTCAAGGCCACGTAATAAAAGGTATTTTTCAGAGAACCCCAGAATATTTTATCCTTGAAAATATCCAAATAGTTATTGATCCCGTTGAACACCCAGGGATTGCCGGCGCCGCGAATCAGATGCAGA
>Ga0307379_10012183_pt1 | contig 11225 bp, 15 predicted proteins | sample UN2MG_FD_202237 | JGI IMG/M metagenome (GOLD analysis project Ga0307379, IMG submission 202237) | Soil microbial communities from Risofladan, Vaasa, Finland - UN-2 | ecosystem: Environmental > Terrestrial > Soil > Coastal area > Acid sulfate soil | place: Finland: Risofladan, Vaasa | collected... | reverse complement strand
TGGTATCGTAGTTCGTCGCCCGATACGGATAGCTCCCTTGGAAGTTGCCACTCTGAATATCGTTAACGATAGTCTCGCTTTGGTTCTCTCCAGCAAATAGCTTGAGCCAACGGATCGCTGGTCTTGTCCTGTTAATCCCGCCGCGAAACGTTCGGTTCACTGATTCCGCTACATACGAAGGCGGAAGATACGAAGGATGCGTGGCAGCATCTTGGGCGATGATGCTGGTGAACCCGTCAAATACTGATCCTTCGGCTGGCATTACGCATTGACACTTTTCACTACAATGAATCGCAGGGTCAGAGCTTCAGCCAATGCGCCAGCGGTAATGTTGCGGATCGTGATGTTTGCGTTACCAGCAACGGGGGCGACTGCGAAGTTGTATGAGCCAAGCGTTCCTCCAGAGACATGGCTGACAAACACGATGTCGGTCGCCTCGATGACGCTATTGCTCAAGTTGAATGTGACAGAGGTATTCGCCAACAAGTTTGCGTTATCGGTAACGATAATTCCAGTCGGGCGGTTTAGCGTAACAGCGTTTGTCTTGGCTCCCGCGCCTTGGGTGATCGACCCTCCTGCTCCGGTGTTGTATCCGATCTTGGATGAGTTACCAGTAGCGAGGATCGTGCTGTTGCTGGAGATTGTGCTATTCACAACCAAAGCACCCGTCATGGTATCGCCAGCCTTGTTCACCTTCAGCGCATCACCGGCATCTACATATTGCTTGGTAGCCGCGCCGAGGGGCACAGAAGGATCGGCGTTGAGGATGAGCGCACCAGTCATCGTGCCTCCAGATTTCTCCAGATAAAGTGCGGCGTATTCTTCCCACTTGATTCCATTATCCCAGATCAGCCATGACTTGGTGGCAGGATTCGTAAGTGTCTTAGTGCAGAAAGCGTCATCCTCAACTACGACTCGGTTGCCTACGGATACAGTTCCGTATGGCTCGCAGGTCAGCGGGATGTCGGTTTCACAGGGTGGGCATGGTGTGCAGTAGCTCATATTATTTAATCAACCATTCTTCAATTGTATCTGAAATATCAGACATTTTAATCCATGTAGGAGATGTTGCTTGTCCTTTTCTGATGCGGAGTTTTCCGAGAAGACCAATAGCTGACCATTCTTTTCGCTCAATTCGCGGAATATATTCTTTGGTTTTATCCCAATTAGGATTTTCAAGATATTTTTCAATGATATTTTTCTCTGCATTATTTGGAGGCGTGATGCCAGATGGGATTTTTGTAGATTCGTAAGAATGGGTTATCTCTTCTTTTTCTTTATCAATTACAAGGATGTCTTTTCCATTGCCGTCTTTTTCATAATGGAATACTGCATCTTTGATTTCTTTCCACTCTACAATTTCTACATTTTCTTTTATCTTGCGTCCGAATTCATCTCTTGAAAATGCTCCAGACCATCTAAAGGGTGCTGCATCTCCAACCATTGTTGGTTCTGCGCTAACAACTCCAATTGGGATTTCTCCGTTTTCTGCAATTCTGATTTTATTTCCAACAAGAACAACAGATTGTCCTACGCGATCTTCATTGTTTGGGTTCCCATCCTGCCATTCAAACATTTCAGCGTAATCGGCTGGAGTTTGAATCGTTGCATTATCTGCAAACAAAGTTCCATCTCCGCGAACTCTAAATGATCCTCCGCTTGTATTTCCACAAGCAAGATAATCATAGTTAATAGAATTTCCAATTCCATTTGCAGTTATTACTTGAAGCGTTTGAGTTAATGAAGCGTTGCTATTGCCAATAGAAACCATTTCAAAATTATCTGCACTATCAATAGTTAGATTTCTACCAGTTGCAGTTGCTCCCAATCCTCCAATAATTAATTCATTTTGTATTTTATTATATTGAGAAAGCGGGAATACTCCTGTTACATTATTTATATCTCCAAGAGCATTTGAAACAAAACTATTTGATGCAATAGCCATGCTGCTATTGTTAATAACGCCATTTACACCATATCCCGTATTGTTTGCTATAGAGCATCCAGTGACAATAAATGCTGATCCGTTGTTTGCTGTTCTTATTCCGTCTCCGTTATTATTGAATATACGGCATCCAGATGCGGTTATTTTATATCCCGGAGCATTTTGAATAAAGATTCCATGATTACCAGAACTTGCTACCCAAGTTCCTGTTAAATTTAATGTTTGATTGCTTGTAAATGATTCAACAACTCTAATGCCATAACTTCCAGTTGAATCAATTGAGCATACACCAAGAAATGTTTCTCTATTTGTTTCAGCAGCTATTGAGTTATCTAAAAGAATTCCTTCTTGAGTAGCCCCAATTATATCAACATTATTGATATATGTTCCTCCAAATGCTCCTCCAATGTGAACTCCAATTGTGCCTCCCGTAATTTTACCTTGCTCAACCATAAGTCCAGCTTTAGGTTGCCCAACTCCAATAAGTCCATTTACTCTAACACCCTCTGCTTGAACAAAAGTTCTAAATGTAGAAAGATAAACATCATCCAATCCATCAAACCATATTCCAGAATAAACATTTACAGGAGCAATATCTTGTCCGTTTACAATAATATCAGCAACATTACTTCTGCAATACTTTTTAAGATGGATTGCAAATCCACCAGTCATTGTTGTTGTTGAATACAATGTGAATCCAGAAAGGTTTACATTTACAATTTGTGTAATTCCGTCTCCAACAACAATTAAATCGTTCGTTGTATTCGCTCCAGTATATTTAAGAAATGTTGTTCCGCTTCCTTCTCCGATAATTCCAATTTTGCTTGTATTGAATACTAATTGCGTTGAAAAAGTGTAAGTTCCAGATGGGAAAAATAATGCTTTACCTGTAGTTGTTGCAACAATCGCAGCTTGAATCGCAGCAGTATCATCAGCGACTCCATTTCCAACCGCGCCGAAGTCTTTCACATTGACCACATCTGCCATCCTCGTTACAAGGTTCCTTGCGGATGGCGTTCCTGTTGCCGTGAAGTTCGTGAACTCATTAAAGTCTGCGCTCGCCCAAACCGTTCCATTCCAGACAAACAATCCGTTGCTCGCGGTGTTGTAGTAGAGCATTCCCTCTTGCAATGGCCCGCCTTCATTGTCAGTAGTTGGCGCAACCGCTTTGGGGCCAAGGTAAATCCCAGCAATTTCTGCACTCTCTGCTGCTTCTGCGGCACTCGCCGCAGCACTATTTGCGCTATTGGCAGACTGGGTTGCACTCGCTTTGGATGCTTCTGCGCTCTGCCTTGCCACAGACGCATAGCTTCCGATCTGGTTCAGTTTGCCATTAAGGCACGGGTCGTAGGTTTTGCAGGACATATTTTAGGAAATGTTTGTGATAATTCCACCAGTAACAGTAATTGTTTTACCATCATTGCTGGTGAACGATCCAGAAACTCCTGTGACTTCTTGCCACTTTGCTCCGTTATCGTAAACGAGAAACGCTTTGCTGGCAGGAGTAGCGAGTGTCTTCGTGCAGAATGCGTCATGCTCAACCATTACTCGGTTGCCTACGGATACAGTTCCGTATGGCTCGCAGGTCAGCGGGATGTCGGTTTCACAGGGTGGGCATGGTGTGCAGTTACTCATTATCGTTAACGATAGCTTTATCGCGGCGAGCGTCAAACTCCAAAGCGCGTTGTTCTTGGATTTGATGGTTGATGTGAGCAATCAATGGTGCTGCAACACGATATGGAATTTCTACTAATGCTGCGTTCAATACTTGCAACTGCTGTTCGTTCAATTCGATTTTCATTATTTATTTTCCAATGCTTTAACTTTATCTGAAAGTTCTTTAACTGCTTTAATTAAAGGAGCGATAAATTCTTCGTAACGCAATCCTTGTTCTGAATCTGGATTGTTTTTGTCTGTAAGAATCCATCCACCAAAATCAACTCCATTTGGTATCGCGGATTTAACTTCTTGAGCTATCAATCCAAAGTGCTGTCTTTCTCCTGCTCTTTGTTCAATTTTCGTTGGATTTCCAATTTCATCTTTCTCAACAATTACATTTTCTCCAACTTTGAATTTATATGAAACAGGACGAAGTGATGTAATAAAATCCAGACCTAATTCAGAATTTTTTATTTCTGTTTTTTCTCGTTCGTCAGAAGTTTGAATTGTTCCATTTACTGCCCAGATTGTGGTAAATCTTTGTCCGCTTCTACCTATGCTTGTAGAATTATCCGTTCCTGCTACAAAATTACTTCCAGCGTATATTTCACCAGTTCCAGTTGCTTGAATTTTTATAGTCCCATTAGTTTCAATCGGAGCAAGTATAACTGGTTGTCCTGATGTATTTGGATAAATAACTAATCCGTTTGCAGCATTATTTACTTTCGCAATATTTACAAAATCTACTGATTCTGTGCCAATATGAGTTCCACCATTTTCAATTAAAATTCTTTGAAATGCAACATCTTCTGTAACATCGCTTCTAATATAAGCAACTGGTGCTGTTGATCCACTTGCCCACCATTCTACTTGATGCCCTTTCGCCATTGAAATTGCACTACCAATACCAGTAACGCCATCGCATCCTGTAAGTGCTGTTTCATGGAATACAATTCCTTTGTTCCAAGTATGACCATTTTTAATAAAACTTATTCCTGTATTACTTGGATTGGTTGGCGCACCGCCACCGCCCAACGGATCGCCGCCACCAGCCAACCAAATTCCCAAAACTCCACCAGTTTTTAGATATGGAGTATCGTTTTTATTTAATCCTTTGTTCTTAGCTGCAATTTCAATTCCATGAGTAAATTCTATTCCTGTTGCAGTTGAATTACATTGAACATCAAAATATCCAGCCCAAACTTGTTTGTCTGGAACCGCATTTATTACCGCTCCAGAAACACCAATCGTAAGATTGGCTGGAAATCCTAAATTTGAGCATTGACCCAAAATTCCAACACCACCATAATCGGAAAATGCTCCAATATGTGTATTTGGATAAAGATATGTAGGCCCAACTAAAGGGTCATCAACAATTGATCCATCATTATAATCTATTTGATGATTTTCAACTGTTTGTTGAATCCTATAAGGTATTTTTTGAGAAGAAAAATATGGGGTTGTTCCAGCGGCTATTCCATATACTTTCCATGTAACTCTTTTTGTTGTTCCAATAACAGGAGATGGTATATTATATGTTCCGCTTGGAACAATAATTGTTCCATTAGATTGAACTGCATTATATGCTGCTTGAAATGCCGCAGTATCGTCAACCACTCCATCTCCAACCGCACCAAAATCCTTCACATTCACCACATCAGCCTCCCTCGTCACAAGGTTCCTTGCCGTAGTCGATCCAGTTGCCAAGAATGGTGTGAACTCATCAAACCCAAATGTAATCCAGCTTCCACCTTGCCACACGAACATTTCGTTAGATACGCTATTGAAATACAGCGCACCCTCTTGCAGCGGATTCCCTTCGTTGTCTACCGTTGGCGCAGAAGCAAACGCTCCGAGATAAAGCGCGTTAAACTCAAGCCAACTATTCTCGGCGTTCGTGGCTGATGTCTTGGCTTGGCGGGCGTATGCGGCTGATTGCGTGGCAAGCTGGTTGATTCCATCATAGCTTGGGCCGCACGGGTTACAATTTGTTGAGCAGTCTCCCATAAGTTTTATCGGTTACGATAGTTTGTGTTTAGTTCAATGCAAGAAATTATTTTGCTTCGTGGAGTTCGTATTCCGCTGGGCTTGTTTTTTCATTTTCTCCACTTGGCTGGTAGATTCGCAGCCACCAGGCTCCCGTGGGCTTCGGCGGCTTGCCTGTCTCGATGTGCCACCCTCCGTATCCGTCCACGTATTCTTCTTTGTATCCTGCGATCTTTACGTGGGTCTGGCGTTCGTGCGTCACTTGGTCTACTTGGTTCAGCCTAATGCGCTGCACGGCGACTTGCCAGCTTTCGTGGACGTGTCCGGTGGCGATGATGTCTGCGTCACTCACGTAGACCGATTGGCGGTTGGTTTGGATGACTCCTCGCGTGACTGGTCCGCCTCCTCCGCTCCCGTGGAAATACCAAAGCTTGAGGCTGTTGTTAGGGCGTTTTCCGTTGTAGATATGGAAGCGGATGTAGCCAGAGTAGCCTCCACGCCTTGCGATGCCTCCGTTTGCCCTCATTCTTTCTGTAAGTCTTTCAGTAAGATCGGTTTCGTGGTTCTTGTGGATTGCCGATTCGTGATTTCCAACCCCGCGCACCGTGACAAGTTTAGCGTAATGTTTAAGATATTCGCTCGCAGTATTCACAAGCGAGTCCAAATAGTTGTTGTTCGCGTGTTCTGGGCGGATGTCTTTCTTGCTGCTACGCTTGTCATACTTCCCCTGCATGGCGCAGAAGAAGTCACCGAAGTCAAGGATCGGCGCGTTCCTTTTCATCGCAAGGTCAAGGTGCTTCTTGAGCTTCTTCCTGTCGCATTTCGGGTTGTCCCAATGCACGTCACTCTGAAGGAGGAACCATTGCTCATCCCCCACTCGCTGGAGGTTAATGTCAAAGACGTGGACGTTTCTGCTAACCTCGCGGAATTTCCAGTTGCTCATAGGTGTTTTTTTAGTTCTTCAATGAACCGATTATACTCGGTCGGGTTTAGGTCGTTCTTTCTGTTGGGGGAAATTGTTCGGTGATCGGTAACATCTTTTATCGTCAACGATAATTTTTTCATGCGCGGGACCATGTATTTAATGGCCGAGTTGATCATGTCCTCAGTCAATGGCTCTTTGTAGCTGTCTCCCTCAAATGCTACTCCAAGGCTCCAGCTATTTAGGTCTGGCTTGTTCCTCCAGTAGCTCTTACCTGCGTGCCATGTGCGCTGGTTGTCTGCTGCCAAGACCGTGCGCTCGCCATTCTTCTTGATGATGCAATGGTAGCTCACCTGGCTCTCTGGGTTCAGACACCAACTCACGCTCCCAACATAGCTCCCGCTCGTATGGTGCAATACAATAGCCTTCGGCGTGATGATCCTTCCTTTTGAGAAGTTCGGTGTCTGCCTGTAGACTTCTTTGTATTGACCTGTCACTTGTCTCGGAGTGTCTTTGTCGGAATCTCGTATGAGAAGGTTCCGAAGTCCGTTGCGAATCCAACTCGCAATGTTTCGCATCCCGATAGCAAGAGGATTGCGATCAGACATAGCGCGAGTCTCATTTCTTTTCCTTACGGAAAACCTCAAACACGCCGATCAGTCCGATAACAGCGGTCGAGATAACAGTGAGTTGTTCGGGGTCAACCTTCAGACCAACGAGGGCGATGATTGTTCCGAGTCCCGCCCAAGTGGATTTCTCCTTGAGCCGTGCGATTGCGATTTCTACGATCTTCATAGTTTTCCTATCTTCTTCCACATATAGACGCATGTCAAGACACCAGCGATTAGACCGACAAGTGCGCCTGATATTCTTAGTCCTGTTTCAAGGTGGGGCAACATAGAGATAAGCACCCCGCTGATGCTTGTAGCGGTTCCCATAAGTCCGGCAAATGTGGGGTGGTCATTCATTTTATTTAGCTATTCGCCTGGGCGAGGAGGGTGCCAACGATGTTCGTGGTCGCGACGTTGGCGAGGCGGTCGGTGTTCAACAGATCCGTCTTGGCCTTGATCGCTGTGATGTCGGACGCAGGGATGTCGGAGGCGGCGGCTGGTGCGGCGGGGAGGTTGTCGGTTTTCGCCTTGATCGCTGTGATGTCGGCGCTTGGGATGTCGCCAGTCGTTAAGGTCGAGCGGGACGAGACGGAGGCGTCGAGGTTGGCGAGTTCGGTGAGTTCGGCGCGGACTGCTGTTGCGTTGTCGGCGGCGGTTGGGACGCTGGGCAGGTCGCCGCTGGTGAGGGTGGACACTGGAACCTCTGCACTGCCGCTCCAGACGATGCTGCCAACCCCGACATTTTCGGTGCCGTCATTGAAAGCAAGGATGTAGGTTCCCGCCGATCCGGTCATGTTCCCGCTGTAGACGGCTGAGGTGCCAATCTCGGTGAGGGTAATGGGCGAGCCGACTGCAGCTCCGGCTTGGTAGGGTTGGCAGGTCACGGTTACGCCTGACTCTGCGAGGACGATGTTGATTTCGTTCATGGGAATTTAGTTGTTTGTTTCTTCGGGTAGATTAAAGGCGGCGCGGGCTTCGGCTTCGCTGTCGAACCAGTGCCAGCCGTCCACGGGGAGCGTAAGGGTGGCGAGGCTCTCGCGTCGGAGTTCGTAGGCTGCGTTTAAGACATAGTTCGGGCCGTGGAGGAGTTGCCCATTGTCGTTTTTGTAGAATCCTGATGTGTCGGGTGTGTCCATAAATTATCCTGTGACGGTCCAGCCTTTCGCGGTGGCAATGGTTGGGTCATCGCCGGCGGTGCCGTAGTTGCCTGAGACGGTTATCGTCTGCCCAGTAACCGTGGCGAGGTTGGTATAGATTTCGTTGAGCGCGTCGGAGGAAAGCGTTCCGTTTATCCAAGTTGTCGCTTTAATTCCGGTGGCAAGGCAGCGCTTCAAGCCGGGGACATCTCTTGCAAAGTTTCCAATACTCACTGCTGAAGAACAATTTAATGCAGGGATGGATTGCAAGGAAGTGCAGTAGAAAAACATATTATTCATATGTATGGCTGAATTTGTTGCCAGCAATGGTATAGATTTCAGAGCCCTACAGGCATAAAACATGTTATTAAACTGAGTGCCTGCGCTGGTGTCGATTTCTGGTATTTCTTTCAATGCAAAGCAGTTCTGGAAACATCCAATAAAATTAGATACATTGCTAGTATTAAACTGCGGAATTGATTCCAAGCTATAGCAATTTGCAAAAAAGTTTTGCAAGTTCGTTGCACTACTTGTATCAAATAATGGCACTGCTTTAAGGGAGAAGCAGTATGCAAATGCGTTCGCCCAGTTTGTAATATTGCTAGTGTCAAATAATGGAATCGATTGGAGTGAGTAGCAATTGTAAAACATTGCAGACAAACTGTACATGTTGTGCGAGAGGATGGTGCATTGCTCTAACAATTGGGGGTTGCCAAAGATGCCGCCGACGAGGAGGCTTCCGTTTGGGACGGATGCTACAATTTCCAAAATTGGCGTGGCGTAGGTGGAACTAATGGAGCTGTGCCGGTAATTGAATGAAGTCGATGTAAGGTTCTGCCCTGCCTGAGGCGTGATGACGATCATGGCCTGCCTGCTTTTCGATCCGGTGGGGCCGAATTCAGTGGAGGCTGAGAGGTCGCTATACACATAGTTGTGTTGGGCGGTGGTGTTGCTGGCGACATTCTCGGTTGTGCCGTCTCCCCAATCGACCGTGTATGCGCCGGAGCAGCGGAAGGCGACGAAGTTGGAGTTGTTGTCGCCGACGAGAAAGAGGGCGGCGACCTTCTGCTCGCTGGGGTCGATGCTGGGCATGGCGATCCAGGCGGCTGGGCGTTGGTAGCCGCCCGAGACTGCGGCGGCGGGCTTCTTAAAAAGGGGTGTTGCGATCATGGTTTAAGAATAGGTCAGGCTGGTTCTGTTATTCCACGAGCCTGTTGCTGAGGCTTCGGTGGAGGTGTTGCCGTCTGCGGAAAATTGGGAGCGGGAGATTTCCCAGTCTGCGGCGTCGTAGATCGAGCCGGTGGACGGCACATCCGAATACAAAAGGTAGCCCAGGTAGGTGGTGTCGCCGGATGAGTCGAAGACGAACACTCGGTCTGGGGCTTCGCCTGCGCCTGCGAGTTTGTAAATTTCGCCAGTGCTTGGGTTGCGCGAGTAGATGCGCTTGTCTGAGTGATTGATTGCAATCTCTCCAAGAGCGAGCGTTGGAGGCACTGCACCTGCAACAACGGATTTTTTCGGGATGAGTGTTGGATTTGCCATCTTATAGAAGAAAGGGTTGCCCCCATGGGTTTTACCCCATGGAGGACTTTATAGGCAAGCTATTTTTTAGTAGGTTCCGCCGTCGATCTGGGTCTCAAGCGCGGAGATGCGGCTTTCGTGATCAGCAACGTCGGCTTCAACTGCGTCCAAGCGGGAGCTTGGGCTGACAGTCTCGATAGCAGCGATGCGGTTGCTGAGGCTGGTGTCAGCAGTAGCGCGGGCAGTCGCCTCGTCGTCGATGTTCGACTGGAGGGTTGTGTCAGCGGTAGAACGGGCGGTAGACTCAGCGGAGACAGCAGCGATACGAGCGGCTTCTTCGGTGCTGATAGCAGTCGCGTTGGTGACGATGTCGGCCTCAGCTTCGGTTACGCGGGTGTCGAGGTCCATCGCGCCAGACTCAACATCATCGATGCGGAGTCCAAGGGCAGTGTCACCGGACTGACGATCAGCAACCTCTTGGGCGAGGGCGGCGTCATTGGAGAGGACGTAGCCAGCAAACGCTTGATCGTTCTCGGTATCAATGGAATTGATGAGAGTAACGATTTCAGCGAAGCTATCTTTGTCAGCGTCAGCAGCGTCGAGGATCGCGTCAACACGATTCTTCTCAGTCGTGATCTTGGCGTCGAGAGCGGAGTCGCCAGCGATGCGAGCGGTCTCTTCGGCAGAAACAGCGGCGATACGGGCAGTCTCTTCAGCGAGAATCGCGGCGGCGTTGACGCCTTCGGCGGCGGTGGCGCGGGAGATCTCGTTATTGAGGTTGGTGGTCAGCGTGGTGTCAGCGGCCTCGCGGGCGGCTTGCTCAGTCGAAACTGCACTATCAACGTAGGATTTCTTGGCGAAGACATGCTCGCCGCCGATAGCAAGAACGCCAGTATCGGTTCCGATAAAGAGGCTCTTGTTGAGAAGGTCCATTGCCAACTCACCAGTCTCAAGACTGACGGGCGCACCAGAACCGCGTTTGATTTTTAGGATGGGATTAGCCATATTAATTTATATTGTTTGTTTGTTAGGTTTAGGTTTTTGTTTTTTTGTGTTATTGGAAATTCTAAAACTGACCTGCATCGATCTCTTCGACATTTGCAAGTTGTCCGTTCTGGACTTCAGCAATCACGTTGCCACTCGGCAGTGTGCCGATCTGATCGATAGCAGTAAGAATATCATAGAGTTGACCATCGAGGGTCTTATCTTTGAAGCAATCACTTGTAATCAATTCTTCAGCCATGATTTTAATTTATATTGTGTTGTGTTTCTATCAAGCGAAAAAAAGTCTACGCAATCTGATGCACGTTAATGATTACGCTCGGTGTCTCTGGAATTGCTGGTGATATTTGCGCTGGAAATTCTTGAAGAGACAATTGCGTGCTATTTGCGTGCCAGTAAATCTCTACATAGTCACCAGCGTTTTGTTCCATAACTGTTAGCTC
>Ga0307379_10012182_pt1 | contig 11227 bp, 6 predicted proteins | sample UN2MG_FD_202237 | JGI IMG/M metagenome (GOLD analysis project Ga0307379, IMG submission 202237) | Soil microbial communities from Risofladan, Vaasa, Finland - UN-2 | ecosystem: Environmental > Terrestrial > Soil > Coastal area > Acid sulfate soil | place: Finland: Risofladan, Vaasa | collected... | reverse complement strand
CCAGTGAGCAAAACCCTGTTTACTTTTTTCGTATGGCTTTCGGTCGGCATCATCATCGCACTTATCTTAATAGCGTCTATGGGCGCGATGCGCCGGGAACCGCAATTGCTTCAGCAGCAGATCGATGAATCCGATCAATCAAATAATACAGGAGCTACCCAAAAAGGTCTGCCCTACCTCAGCACACATGACGCTTTGACGGGGCTTTTTAACCGCCTTTTCTTTGAGACGGAGTTCACACGTCTGGAAAAAAGCCGCCAGTATCCAATCAGCATCCTCATGGCAGATATCGATGATCTTAAGAAGATCAATGAAGCTTCCGGGTATAGCGCGGGAGATCAAACGCTCATCAATGTGGCCAGGGCGTTTTCCAAAGCATTACGCCAGGAAGATATCATCTCCCGTTATGGCGAAGATGAATTCGCCATCCTTCTGCCGAACACCGATGAAACCATCGTCAAAGTGATCATCAACCGGATCAATCAACAGATCGAAAAATACAATAAAGAGCACGCTAAACAACGAATCAGCATTTCATTGGGAGCGTCCACAGCTAATCAAGGCGATTCCCTAAAAAGCCACCTAAAGCAGGCAATTGAACTGATGCAGCAGGATAAATTAAGAATATCGAAGGCAAATATCTAAATTAAAACCTCAGTTCTATTCAAGATTCGCATAGTTTAGTAATAATTCAGTTGAGCCTGGATTCTCGCCGGGTGAAATAAACAGCACTTTCATGATCTGTTACAAAAAAAGCTTTATTACTATTATTATTTTTATTTAACAAGGTTGAGGTTACGAATGGCAAATCTGATAACTGCGCGACTGCCTATTTGGGAATAGGCGAGTCGCATCGGGAAAAATTCAGACTATTACCATTAACTAAATCTTATTTAGGAAGGTCAGGAACGTTCCTTTTTAACACATATTAAACACAACAGGATATATGTATGTAATGATAATCACAGTTTCAATCATTTTGTTAACAACTGAAACATAATTAAAATCCTACAATCACAGATAGAAGTTCTCATAGACAGAACCTTAAAGGAGTTTTTTGCTTGACAGCTTGAATAGATACAATCATCGCTGGTGGGGGTCAGGGTGGGCTCTTGATAAGTTACCATCTAAAACAGCCTGGACGTGAACACATAATTTTAGAAAAGGCGGACCGGGTTGCGGAGGCCTGGCTTAACCGATGGGACTCGTTTACGTTGATCACGCCCAATTGGATGAGTCGTCTCCCGGGGGCGGAGAACCAGGATGATCACCTGGATGATTTCATGATTCGAGACGATGTCATAGCGTATTTTGAAAAATATGTCGAACAATTTGAACTGCCAATAAAGTATGGATACCGGGTGGAAATCACCCTACGGGTGGCAGGCGAATCCCGCCGGGGCGCTCTTCACCTCATAAACCAACTCAGTAACAGACTCATGATCAGGGAGAAATATACTAGTCCTTAGGAAATTCATATCCGGCTTTGAATACCTTCAAGCAAGCGTTCACTACTTCTTTATCGAACAAGGTACCTCTGTTTTGATTGATCTCTTTCAGGGCTTTTTCAATTCCTAATGCCGGACGGTAGGGACGGTGGGAAGACATGGCCTCAACCACATCCGATACTGCTAAAATTCTGGATTCGAGCAATATTTCATCCCTCTTGAGCCCCCGCGGATAACCGGAGCCATCTATCTTTTCATGGTGCTGTAAAATTATCTGAGCAATCGGCCAGGGAAATTTAATATCCTTTAAAAGGTCAAACCCGACCTGGGGATGGGTTTTGATTAATTCAATTTCAAGTTCTGTTAGTTTACCGGGCTTGCTCAGAATTTCAGCAGGCACTTGTATCTTGCCCAGGTCATGAATGATGCCAGCCATCCAGATGCCCTCAATCTGCTCTTTTGACAGCTGCATCACGCCAGAAATTGAAACAGCCAGGTCAGCAACCCGAATCTGATGCCCGGAAGTGTAGGGGTCGCGCGCTTCAACTATCGCTGCGATTGTTTGGATAGAGCCTTCCAGGTTTTTCTTCAAATTTTGCAGCAATTCGACTTTACTCAAGGCCGATGCTAATTGATCTGCGAAGGCGTTAATAATTGGAATATCATCCTGGGTCAATGTATCTGACTGCACGGAGAACACACCAATAACCCTATTTTCTACTATTAACGGGGCTGAGATGCTTTTAGGTAAACGCAAGACTTTTATAATTTGAATTATATGTTTTTTTGCAAGCTTGGGGAATATCTGCCGAATTACCTGCTCTGAATTTTCAATAAAGATGGTCTTTTTCTCCCTGACCACTCCCCGGTACATATCAACAGCATCGACAGGGAAGGAGAAATCTTTGTCTTCAGTTTTGATCAGCTTCTCGACCACAGATAATAACGCGGACTCGTAGCTAAAATATTTGGTGAATAACCTGCCCTTTGTCTCATTTAGCGGGAAAAGCAAACAGGAGAAACCAAGCTTTTTAAGTTGACAGGCGACGGAGTTGAAAATATCTTGCGGTGTCAGGGCAATCCCGATGGCAATTGCCGCCTGGTTGAGGGCATTCAGTAATCGCTCCGCGTGTTTGCGTTCGGTGTTGTCAACTATTGAAACGATCACTTTTGAAAAGTTATTTTCAAAGCCTGGCGCCATATTCCAGGCCACATTGATCTCTTTATGTTCGCCGGTCAGAGTCTGATCAATACCTTCGCGACTAAATTCGGTCTTGCCTTCTGCAATAGAAACCAATTCTTCACTAAAATCCTGATAGGTAACAGACATTTTTAATAATTGGTCTTTATTTTTGGCATTGAAAAGCTCCAGTGAAGCTTGATTCACATTGATGATCCTCACCAGTGAAGCGCAATCCGCCACTTCCTGCGGGTGAGATTCCAGGTAGGCCTTTATATCAGTAACTCCCTGCTTACGCAGGGCATCCAATCGTTGTTTGACCGAGGAGAAATCTTCTTCCCAAAGCGAAATAGGGGAATTTTCAAACAATCCACGGTACCGTTTTTCGCTTTCCCTCAGGGCTTGTTCCACCTGGATACGTTTTATTATAATTGTCGCCACATGAGCAAACGAATTGATCAATTCAGGCGATGGATCGGGGGTTTTCGAACTTAGAGCCACCAGCGAAGTGCCAAATAATTCCCCTTCTAAAACATAAGCAATGCTTAGAAACCGGTCTTTGCCCTGAGCTTTCTGCGCGATCTCGCCAATTCTTTCCGGTACGATCCCGAAGGTTACCTCGCTATAAGATATTATGTACCCGATCGGGTTCTGCATCAGCTCGCGATATGTTTTTTCGTTAATTGGAAAATCGGTCTCGGTTAGCTGTTTCCCCCCCAGCGATTGCACAAGGTCATTGATAACACCCCGGTCGATAACCGCATTTTTCACATGGAGGATTTTTTTATGTGGATCGTATAGCCCAAACGTTACGGTTGTTCCATCACAAATCTCCTTGAGTTTGAAGACGATGTACTCTCCTAATTCCTCTAAAGTATTTAGATGAACCATTTCTAAAGCAACGGTGTTTAAAAGAATTAACTCGCGATTTTTGGTTGATAATTCTTCTACCATTTGCTTACGCTCGGTGAGATCAAGTAGAGACGCCACGCTTCTCTTTGTGCCAGGAATCAAGTCCACATTGACAAGAATATTCCTTTTGTTTCCCGCTTTATTTATAAAAATGATTTCAAATTGTTTAATGGTGGTTTCCGGTTGAATTCGCCGCTGGCGATGATATTTTTTCAACCTTTCCAGGTCATCTGGCGCAATAAACGTAGTCCAGCTCAATTTGCCTTCAATTTCTTCTTTAGAATAGCCTGAAAGTTTTTCGAATTCCTTGTTTGCCAACCCAATGGTGGTGTCTTCCTCGATGATGATCGTTGCCACAGATGTGGTCTCCAATATGGATTTCCGGTATTCCAAGCTCTCGCGCAGCTTTTGTTCTGTTTGCTCGCGTCCCTCTTCTAACTCAATCTTTTTCAGGCCTAAACCTATATCCCCGGCAATCTCATGAAGTAATACCAGTTCTTCATCCTCAATTGCATAATCAATAGGAGTTGACACTGAAAGATAACCATAATTTGTTCCGGAGTCTTCCAGGCGAATACATATACGGTGAGTATCACTATATGTTTTTGTTAATGGGCAATTCCTGCATGTGGTAGAAGTATCTGTCACAACTACGGCACCAGGTTGTATAAGCGCAAGCCCTGAGCAGGCAGGCAGGTTGTCTTGTTTTAGCTGCTCAAGCAAGGGGGTATAACTCTTTCCAAAACCGGAATCCGCGGCCGTCGAGAATTTCCCCGAAGTGTCAACAAGAACAATCCAGGCTGTGGAAAAACCGCGTGTTTCAATCAGACTGTCGCAAGTTTTCTTGATCAATACTTCACGATTTTTTTCTCGAACGAGCAGTTGGTTGACATTGCGGATGGCGTGCAGTATAAGATTAAGATGTTTCTCCCTCTCTATCGCATTCTCCAGTTGTATGATGCTGCCAAACCGTTCAGCAAGCGCCTCTATCAGCGCTCCTTCCTCCAACAGAAAAGGACCTTCATGTTCTTTCGGTCGATCTTCAAGGTAGAAAACTTCAACCGCCCCTACAAAATTGCCTTTCACCTTGATCTCGCTCGCTAGTTTCCATTTGGTTTCGCAGAAGTTGTCAGTTATATATATCTTGTTCTCGTGGGTTATACGAGCGCATGTGATTTGCGGGTACTGCCAGGCGAGAGGCAGAAGTTCCACGCTTCCCTGCAGGATCTTCGACAGATTTTTCTCGTGAGTTTTTATTAATTTTGAGATTTTCATCAAGCAGCTCAGATATCTGCCGTGTTTACTGAAAGCGTGTGCCTGATTTTTATATTGAGATTCTGTTTCTACTTCCTGTAGTTCAGGAAGGCGCTTATCCCGGGCTTTATTCTTTGCTGATCTTCGAGATTTGGATTTCATGATAATGTTGTCTTCTCAATATATTTACTCTGTAATGAAAAGGGGAGAATAATAATATTTTTATTTATTTTCTAAACAGAACACCTTTTTATTATAGGGTATTTTTTCCAATTAGACAACTTATATATAGTTATTCTCATTTTTGAGATTAAAAAAATCTTATAAAAAGCAATTTAACCTTTTCAATTATTTTGATCCTATTGTTTTCTTCCTTTTTTATATTTTATATTCTTTGTAAGATCTTCACAATAATCTGGATCTTGATTAACAGTTATCCCCTTTGCAATTAATCCATAAGTACCTTGACAAATTTTATTAAAAATATCTTTTTTGCTATAGAGGACATGATAGGTATTTATAGGTGTCAATGGATGATCGGGGAAAAGTTTGTTGTGCTCTTTGGTTATATTACTATAATGAACTGGATGTCCGAATTTCTCTAACACCTGAATTATTCTTGATAAACGATTGGTATCATAACGCTTAGGTAATTTTCTGTGACTATATCCATATTTTGAGAGAAAGTATTTACCGTCGTTATTCTTTTTAAACCGCGCATCCCTCTGCAACGCCATATAAATAGAATTCTCATCAACTTTCCAATGTTCTAACACAATCGTTTTTATATCTTGACATGAAAGTGGAGTTTTTGCTTCTTTTATTATGCGCCAAATGGTATTCGCGATATTACCGTCATTGTGTAGTCCCCACTCAAGTAAACCATACGTACCCCTGCCTACTCTCGTAAAAACATCTGTTTTCTTTTGAAGGACAGAATTAATATTATTTGGTGATTTTTGATTTTCCGGAAATAACCGGTTGTGAATTTCTGAAATTATCCCAAAGTGCTCAGGCTCTCCAATATGGGTTAGAGTAACAAAAATCATTTCCTCGCGGGTTAGTTTTTTCTTTTGATTTATCCAAGCTCCATTTGGCATTTGAGAAAGAATGCCCACATCTGCAGCACAGCTGCATACAGCATACGCGAGATCTTTTTCAATCTTAGAAAATCCTTGGCTTTTTATTAATTTGTCAAACAATTCATTCCATTGTAGAGGAATGGATTCTTGATCTAATATATCCATAATATTATTAATGATTTCTAATATGGAATCCTCTGAAAAATCTTCTATGCAGTAACCGCTCAATTCTTTAATGAAATAAATAGGCAATTTACAGGATTTTTCTATGCTCGTATCAAAAACGAATCGAAGGAATGGCGCAATATGAATTTTTAACTCGGGAAATATTTCTGACCTACATAATGACAGCTTGGATTCAGATATTAATCCACCTTGCTTTTGGGCTAGTTTGTAAATCTGGCCTAAAAACGGCATGAGGTAATTGTAAGATTTGAGATTTGATACCTTTCTAATCGCATTAAGTTTTATTTGCCTAATCCTTTCCCTGGAAACAGCATATCGATTGGATACAATTTTTAAGGTCTTGGGACTTGCATCAAAAAATCCATTCAAGTCGGAAATAATTTGAAAATTCCTCTCGGAAACGCTTGAAAAGAACAACCGAACACCTTCTTCCGGATCTAATTCCTGATCGGGTTTAGATACACCCTTACTCAAGGGGTTGATTATTATCTCTTTTGAACAAACATGGTCAGGATTTCTCAGCCAATAAGAAATATGTGAAATAATTTCTTTTCGATGTTCATATTCAATTTTAAATTTCGAATTCAGAAGATGAAAATTAGTGATTACATCCAAAATTGTAGTCAATCCATTCTCTAATAAGATATCTTTAATTAATGCCGGCAGGCTTGTTTTGGTTAATGGATGGTCACCAACATTTTCAATTACGGATTGCATATATTCATAGCTGAGCATATTTTCTGGTTGGCAAACTGGTTCACGGAGAGAATCAACGATTTTTTTATATGTGGTACTTCCCATTTCGGAGAATCTTTTTATTAACTCCCAATTTGTGATCAAATCGCCAATTGTAAAGATCTCATATCGATTTAGGAAAGAGGATACTCTCGAGTTATCAATGAAAAGATCAACCATTAATCCAAAGTCAAATCTCAATAAATAAAAGGGAGGATTTGATTCACGGGAAAGCAGAAGTTTATGTTGTGAGTTCATTTTATTAATTTCATCCCCTGGCAGAGGTATTACCTGAGATAATTTATCGTGAATCTCGTTGATCGATACCTCCCCCATATTTCTTATCTTCATTAATTGTTCATCATTCATAGTGGAAAGTTGACCAATTGTAAAAATATTAAAGCGTTTCAGGCAGTTTAATACCCTGATTGAGAATCCAAAATCATCAATAGTTAAATATTTTATTTTCTCATCGACACCTGATACGGTATCCGAAAGAGCAATTGTGTTTAAGGAAGATTGTTTGATTGATTTCATTGGCTTTATGAATTCACAATCAATATGAATGCTGTTTTAACCATTTACTGGTATTTTGGAAGTTCGCGGGCTTAGCATTGTAATAAACCTGCAGGTAATCAACTTTTATTGAAATTAACTTCTCAAAAATTTCTTTGGTCTCAGCCCCTTCTGCTATGGTCTTTATGTCATTGCTTTTTGCCATGATATTTAATCCACGAACAATATTCTTATGTACATGATTTTCAGCAAGATCTTTTCTGAATAAACGATCTATTTTTATTGAGTCCAAATTAACCTCCGAAAAGGTATCCATACTCGTATTGCCTGTTTGGTATGAACTGCGGATGATTGACCCATTAACGGAAGAAATAGTATCGATGAATGTGCTAATGGAAACATACTGATTATTCTCGACAACATCCGCTTGCCTATTATCTAGGGTTAGTAGACGATAAGGGTCATTGTTCTGATATTTGGGATGGAAAAAGGATCAAAACCTGTTAGAACAAATGCAAATGTGTTGGAATAAATTGAATACGATTTTCATTTTGTAAGTGCCCTCAACTTTCTTTACTTCTCGATAGGAACACCTACATAGTGGCTATGCCCCCATAGTGGACACAATTATTATCGCTTTCGGTAGCCTGGCTGTCCTGGCTTTTATAGCTTTAGATCCATGGCTTTGCGTCCCACAGTTTTCACTGGGTCTGCCCTTGTCGAGTCATTTCCCTTATAAATAAAGCATATCAAATTTCTGCTATTTGTCAAGTAAAATATTGAGCGTGTTGAAAAACAATCTTATGCAGTGATAAACCTCATTTTGCTTCCGTTTATATTGGTTTACGTTTAATAAATAGGTACATTTGCTCATTGATTTGACTTTATCAACGCCCTCAGATTGTGAAATATGGTCTACACAACAGTTGGATAGGAATGCAAAGCGTTTTTATATATATTAGAAAGTCGCCTTTCCTGCGGGTGCAAATCGTGAGCAACGCCAGTAATACCAGGTGGAAACCACCCTGCGGGTGGCAGGCACTATGGACGCTGTGGACAGCAATATTTACTAACTTCGAATCAGCAGGTCAACGATTTTCCCCTCGCGAGGAAGATCAAATCCCGCCGGGCGAGGAAATACCTTATTAACTTCCCACAAGCAGTTGACACAAAACCTGATCGCAAGATTGTTAAAGGGCGGCGATGATGACGCCGGGATCAGGTTCAATTTTTTATAAGCAGGCAGTTGCCTGGTTTTTTTAATGCAACCTAATTCGGATAAATACGTATTTAAAGGTGAAATCAAATATCTATTGATTAATCTGGAGGTTTTAAAAATGGAAAATAGACACGGTATTGTTTGGGGACTCCTGCTCATCATCCTGGGCGGTTTCTTCCTGGTCACGCGGATGATGCCCGAACTCTTCGGGGTTGTGTTCTGGCCGTTTATTGTCATCGGCGTCGGCGGAGTATTCCTGCTGGCCGCCATCCTGACCCGCACCGGCGGGCTGGCCGTCCCCGGCTGCATCGTGGGCGGCATTGGCGGCATCCTCTACTGGCAGCAGATGACCGGCCACTGGGAAACCTGGGCGTACATTTGGACCCTCATCCCCGGTTTTGTCGGGCTGGGTGTCATCTTCGCCGGTCTGCTGGACCGCGACCGCCCGCATTTTGACAGCGGCGGGCTGGTGCTGATGGCCATCAGCGCGATGGGATTTCTCGTCTTCGGCAGCGCGTTCGGCGCGCTGTTCGGGCTGACCTTTGATGTCGGCACGCTCTGGCCGCTGTTCCTGATCGGCATCGGTGTGATCACCCTCATCAGTGCACTCTTCCGCAAACGATAGTCTATAATCAGGGGTATGGCAGAAAAATCCGTCATACCCCTTTTCGATGAAACTGCCGCCTGGCTGCTGGAAAGCCAGACCCCCTCGATCCGCTATCTCACGCTGACCCGGCTGCTCGGAAAGCCGGAAATGGACGATAAGGTTACCAAAGCCAGGCGGTTAATTTCCACAACCAAACCGGTAAATGGGATCCTTTCCAAGCAGGACCCAGAGGGCTGGTGGAAATACAAGACACATCCTTACACCCCGAAATACCGCAGCTCCCACTGGAGCATGCTTCTTTTAACAGAACTGACGGCTGATCCGCAGCATCCCGGTATGCAGGCAGGCGCGGAATTTATGCTGGTAAACATCCCGCATTATTTTGATGAAAAAATTACCGGATTCTGCTGTTTCTGGGGAAACTGGCTGCGCTATGAGCTCTATTGCGGCAAACTGGACCATGAGCGAGTGCAGCAGACGATCGAAATCCTGCGCGCCGATCTTCTCAGGCGAAGCCAGTGCACATGGAACAACGACCTGCCCTGCGCCTGGGGCGTTATCCGCGACCTGTATGGGCTGGCGCTCATCCCAGAAGAGAACCGCAGCACAGAACTGAAAGCAGCCATCCAAACCGGCATCCATTTCCTGTTGGATGAATACGATCTGGTTTCCGCCAATTATCCATACGAGGCCAAGATCCATCCGGTCTGGTCGCGCATCAATTACCCGCTGTTCTATCAATCTGATATCCTCTTCACGCTCAGGGTGCTGAAAGACTTCGGCGCGCTTGGTCATCCCAATGCCCAAAAAGCCATAGACTGGCTGATGGGCAAACGCACCCGGGCGGGCATCTGGCGCGGGTCAAGCCCCTTCGGCAAGCGCACCTGGCCTTATACAGCGGAACCGGACGGCGTGGAACGCTGGATCACCCTGCACGCGCTGGACGTCTTATCCTGAACATCCCGCCATTGGGCGGATGATACAATTCTGCGCACATGGCATTTCCTCACTCTCTAAAACTGAAAAGCGGATATTTTACTCTTCCGCAATATTTACCTGACGCGACCTTCGGACAGGTGCGCGCGTTGGACGCGGCTGACACCGAAGCCTGCGGCATCCAGGCAGTGATGATGAACACATTCCACCTGATGCAGAAACCCGGAACGAGCACGGTCAAATCATTTGGCGGATTAGAGCAATTCAGCGGCTGGAAGAATGCCATTTTCACCGATTCGGGCGGTTTCCAGGCCTGGTCCCTGATACGCCAGAACAGCAGGTTCGGCAGTCTGAATGACAACGGCATCGCGTTCATACCCGAGGGCGGCAAACGCAAATTCCTGCTTACCCCCGAAAAATGCGTACAGCTGCAGGTCAGCTTCGGCTCGGACGTCATTTTCTGCCTGGACGACTGCACGCATATCGACGATCCCGAATCCGAACAGCGGCTGTCCGTTTCGCGCACCATTCAGTGGGCACGCCGCTGCCGTAACGAATTTGACAGGTTGATGGACGAGAAAAAACTGGCTGAGAGGGAAAGGCCAAAGATCTTCGGAATTGTACAGGGCGGCAGCTCGGCGGATCTGCGCCGGGAATGCGCGGGTGCGCTCCTGGATACCGGTTTTAACGGCTATGGGTATGGCGGCTGGCCGCTGGACGAGGGCAGCGATCTGGTGGAAGACATGGTCGCGCTGACCCGCGAATTGATCCCGGAGGAATTTCCGCTGCACGCGCTGGGCATCGGCCATCCGCCCTATATCGCGCGCTGTCACGCGATGGGGTACGGCCTGTTTGACAGCGCAATGCCCACCCGCGACGCTCGTCATGGCCGGCTGTATATTTTCAAAGATATCCCTTCAACCGCTTCTGCCGCTATAAATGATGACTGGTTCGGTTATGTTTACGCAGAAGACAAGCGCCATATCAAATCATCCGCTCCGGCGGAAGAAGGCTGCGGCTGCCCACTCTGCCAACGCTATTCGCTGGGTTACCTGCGTCATTTATTCAAGCTGAATGACACTTTGTACCACCGGCTGGCGACCATGCATAATCTGTGGTTCATGGTGCGGTTGATGGCGCTACTTGAGAAAA
>Ga0307379_10012178_pt1 | contig 11228 bp, 7 predicted proteins | sample UN2MG_FD_202237 | JGI IMG/M metagenome (GOLD analysis project Ga0307379, IMG submission 202237) | Soil microbial communities from Risofladan, Vaasa, Finland - UN-2 | ecosystem: Environmental > Terrestrial > Soil > Coastal area > Acid sulfate soil | place: Finland: Risofladan, Vaasa | collected... | reverse complement strand
GTTTCCTCATTTCCTGATGCTTCAAGGTTTCAAAAAGTGGTGCAAAGAAACAGAGAGTCCATTTGTGCTTTATTTTCACCCTTGGGAACTGGATACTCAGCAGCCAGTAATAAATGCTGCTGGAAAGCTTTCCAAAATTTGTCAGTATCGAAATCTTGGTAAAATGGGATGGATTTTACCGGCTTATTTTATAGAAGGTAAATTTCAGAGCATCAGCCAGTACCTAAAAATTCCCTTGGAATATCACGATTTAAAAGAACGACTAACAACTATAGAGCCCGATGCTATTGAAATAAAATCAAAGCCGGAAAGGGATGTTTCAGCGGCTTATGAAATCCAAAATGTATCTGTTGTGATTCCTTGCTATAATGAATCGTCCTCACTACTCTATCTATCAAAAGCTTTGGAGGAGTTGCAGATGGAATCACAAGAAGAATACACTTTTGAATTTATTTTTGTAGATGATTGCAGCAAAGATATTACATATACTATTCTAAATAATTTATTTGGGGTGCGTGAGGATTGTAAGGTTTTAAAACATGAGAAAAACATGGGGGTCGCAGCAGCTTTAAAGACGGGGATAATAGAAGCGACGAGTGAAATTGTTTGTACAATCGACGCAGATTGTTCCTATGATCCTCTGGAGCTTTTAAAAATGATACCACTTTTGGAAGATAATGTCGATATGGTTACGGCGTCACCCTATCATCCGGATGGATTCGTTATCGGTGTGCCCCGATGGAGACTTTTCTTATCCAGAGCCTTGTCTTCAACGTATCATTTTATATTACACCACAAGTTATCAACCTATACATCATGTTTTCGGGTAATTAGGAAAAGCTCTGTCCTGAGCTTGCCATGTTTGTATGGAGATTTTAGGGGAATTTTAGAACAGCTTGCCCTATTGGATTTCCAGGGAGGTGTAATAAGAGAGTATCCAACTACTCTGCAGTGTAGAATCTTTGGCCACTCAAAAATGAAGATTTTTAATACCATAAGGGGGCATCTAATGATGATGGCAAAGTTCATAAAGTATCGCAGAAGGTATTAAAAAATAAACAGTAAAATTGTTAAACCTGAATCCTGTCCATCCCCACACTTTTGAACATGACCAGTATGTTATAAAAAGAGAGGTTTGAAAAACTGGCTGGATTTCCGATTTTATGATTTTGTCAAAAAATTTCAGAAGCGGAGTCGGGAATTACAGCAATTTAATCTTAAAATAAGGACAATGGTCTATTATCATGTATGATAGAAAAAGGTGAATTAAGATTATTTCTACTGGGCGAACTTATGATACTTTTTCAAGATCTTTTCTATCCTGGACCAGTTGATGGCTTTATCGAGCTTTTGCACCTGCCCCGTTAAATTGCTTATGGTTGAGCGGAAGGAGAATGTAAAAGCGAGAGATAGAGTATGAATCGTTTCTTTGACTGTATTCTAAATCATTCTTTAAGCAGATATTTGGAAAATATATTTAACGGAGTGAATTTTGAGGCTACGATTATGTTTTTTTGAGCTTTCAAGGATTACGTCGGCAAAACTGAATTCGCTGTTCATTTTTTTAAAACCCATACCATCCTCCAATTTATTGATTTTTTAGGAAAGTATGACATATATTATATTTAATTACAACTAATAATGCATAATTAAAACACTTTTTTTTGTGTGAGTAGTTAACAAAATATTATAGATGGGGAAGGGCGGTGTTTTGATGGATCTCTGCTCGATCGTCGAAATTCTATAGGTTATGCAAAGCTCTCACTGAATAATGCAAAGATGGAAATAAAACTACATAACAATATTCCAGATCTTCGTAAAAAAAAGATATGGATAGATTTGGACAATTCACCCCATGTGCCTTTCTTCATACCGCTTATTAAAGAGTTGAAACAGCGAGATTACCTGGTGACATTGACTGCAAGAGATTGTTTTCAGGTTTGCGGATTGGCTGAGTTATTCGGTTTGCAATATAAAAGAATTGGACGGCATTATGGGAAAAATAAAATTCTAAAAGTTGTTGGAACGATTATTCGTTCTATTCAATTGTTACCCGTTGCTCTGAGAGAAAGACCAGCGATTGCATTATCGCATGGATCACGATCACAGTTGATCACGGCAAAAATGCTGAGAATCCCAGTCGTAATGATTTTCGACTACGAGTTTACACAGGGACTGGGGTTTATTGCTCCAGATTGGGTCATTGGACCGGAAGTGATTCCAAATAAAGAAAAAAGATGCAGTAAAAGTCAATTTCTTAGATATCCTGGTATAAAGGAAGACGTTTATACACCCTTTTTCAAGCCTGATACTAACATTTTGAGAGAATTGGGAGTTGGAAGACAGGATGTTTTAGTTACCATAAGACCACCTGCTACAGAAGCACATTATCACAATCCTGAAAGTGAAAAATTGTTTGTTGCCGTTGTTGAATTCATCGCGCAAAAGCCGGATGTAAAGATTGTCATATTGCCGCGAAACGAAATTAAACAGACTATGTGGATAAAGAAAATATGGGCAGAATTGCTCGAAACTGGGAAAATCATCATTCCTGACCACGTAGTTAATGGCCTAAACTTAATATGGAACTCTGATTTTGTGGTTAGCGGAGGAGGGACAATGAATAGAGAAGCCGCTGCGTTAGGAGTTCCTGTATACAGCATTTTTAGGGGCAAAATTGGCGCTGTTGATCAATACTTGTCTGATAATGGGCGTCTTACTCTTTTAAAACGTGTTGATGATATAGAGGAAAAGATGAAAATAGTCTCTCGCGACAAATCAATTAAATTTCAGCAAAGCAACCAGGGTGCTTTAGAGGTGATTATTACCCATTTGATAAAAATCTTAGACAAAGAACAAGCGAATACAACTTGAACAAAAATATAACAAAAGAAAAAATGATAATACATTTAGTTTGTGCAGCAAGACCTAACTTCATGAAGGTTGCGCCACTTTACCACGCACTAAAAAAAGAAAATTGGGCCACACCTTTTATAGTTCATTCTGGACAGCATTATGATTTGAATATGTCGGATGTGTTTTTTGAAGATCTCCTGCTTCCAGAGCCGGATCTTCATTTAGGAGTTGGTAGCGGTACGCATGCTGAACAGATTGGAAATGTTATGATAGCCTATGAAAAGGCTCTCTTGAGAAATAGGCCTGATCTTGTAGTAGTAGTAGGAGATGTCAACTCTACCATGGCTGCAACATTATCAGCCTCAAAAATGGGAATTAAGGTTGCCCATTTGGAAGCGGGTTTGCGATCATTTGACAGAAGCATGCCTGAAGAGACCAACAGGCTGGTAACAGATGTTCTGGCAGATATACTGTGGACACCTTCTACTGATGCAGATGAGAATTTAATCAGAGAAGGAATCTCCAAAAAAAAAATCCACCGCGTAGGAAATATAATGATTGATTCATTGGAGATGCTTCGCAATAAAATCGATAAGCTACATATTTATAGTGACTTTGGTTTGAACCGGAGAGGCTATGGGCTTGTAACTTTGCATCGTCCGATGAATGTCGATAACCCTAAAACCTTGAAACAGCTATGCCAAATTCTTTCCCGAATTGCCGATAAGATTCCTCTGATTTTCCCAATTCATCCTCGGACTCGGAAAAATATAGAAATAAACCAACTGCATCCCATTATGAATAAGTCTCAAGGAATGTTTCTGCCTAATCCCTTAGGTTATATTCATTTTATGAACCTAGTATTTAATTGTCGTTTTATTATTACAGACTCCGGTGGGATACAGGAAGAAACCACTTATCTTGGCATTCCATGTTTAACTGTTCGACCTAATACGGAAAGGCCAATAACTATTACCCAAGGCACAAATCATCTTTGCGGTCCAAAAGATCTAGAAGATAAAGCTCAGGCGGTTTTATCTGGATATTCGCCTAAGGTTAAGAAAATAGAATATTGGGACGGAAAAACAGCTAAAAGAATCGTTGATTACTTGAAAATAATTAAGAATGAAATGTAAACTTGTCACATATAGCAGAGCTGAAATTACCACGAAAATTATGGTAACAGATAAATTCCGCTGGAATATAGCAAGCGAATGATATAAAAGAAGTAATAGAGAAAGGTATTAATAGGTTGAAAAAAGAGTTGAGGAACCTGCTTATATAGGTTGTGATCCTTGGATGGATTATCTTTCTTTTAGAACTCTGACTTGTTGGAATTGCCACGATTTGATGAAAGAGAATAGTAGATGCATTCAGAACTTGTAGTTTTGTGTTTGGAAAATCCAGATTCTGAAGATCTAAATATTGTTAAGCTGGCAGAATATTTAGGGTTAAGTTGTAGTATTATTTGTTTAAAAGATAGCCAAGAACCCCTCATTCCCATTAGAAAATATTTAAAAAATACCAATGATATTTTCATTACCGTTAGATGCCAAACATTATCCTCTGCCTTCCAACAAACAAAGCATGTTGATGAGCTTAAGGACCTGTTGTTTGAAAAAATAGCCTATTTATTTATTTTCGATATTCAACCGGGTGAATCTTCTAATGTTGTTTTGCCTCTTATTACAAGTGACACTGTAAACTCGGTATCGCGTTTTACTAATAACAACTTTGAGTATAAAGTTAGTCAAAACGTGAAGGAAATTGCACGCGAACTGTCTGGAATAAAATTTGGTCCCATAAATGATGCAATTGATTTTAAGTTCGATATAGGAAGTAAATATAAAGACAAGAAGATTGAAAAAATTATTTCTATAGATAATGAAAGTTTTTTCATATCTTTTAAAGAGAAAAACTGCAAAATATTTCTTGTCGCAACCAGCAAAATAATCGACATTGATTCATATATTGGAAAAACAGATAACTTAAAAAACTATTTTTCACAATTTATACCACCAATGATGTTTTTAAAGTATGTCTTTAAAGAGGCTTGCTGGCATAGTGATGATTTATATGCTAATTTTATTATAGACGATCCAACATTAAAAAAGAGATATGGATTTCTAAATTATAAAAAATTGCTTAACAGTATGTATGAAAATAATTTTGCCTCAACAATTGCATTTATACCATGGAATTATAAAAGGACCGATAAAACAATTGCCAAACTATTCGTTACCGAAAAAGAGAAATTAGGCATATGTATTCATGGATGCAATCACACGCAAAGTGAATTTGGCACTTCAGACAAAGGTGAATTAAATACTATGATACAATTGGCAGCCGAAAGAATGTCTACCCATAAACAGTTGACCGGCATAGATTTTGAAAGGGTTATGGTTTTTCCACAAGGTGTTTTCTCTTTAGCTGCTATGAGAATGTTAAAAAATAATAATTATTTAGCTGCCGTAAATTCGACAGCTTACCCCATAGACTCAAGGTTTTTAAAAATATCAGATATTTTGGATATCGCCATAATGAGTCATGAAAATTTTCCCCTGTTTCAAAGAAGATATCCCTCAGACGAGATTATTGATTTTGCAATCGATGCTTTTATAGGAAAACCATTATTTATAGTAGAACATCATGGTTTCTTTAAAGATGGTTATGCGAAAATTGGCAAACTCGTAAACCAAGTAAATTCAATCTCGAAAAAAATTAAATGGAAGAGGCTCTGCGACATATTGAAAACAAATTATCTTGTGAGAAAAGGTAAATCTGGAGAGGTTTATTGTAAAATATATTCAAATGAGATTATTGTTGCAAACAAATATGGAAGGAATAAAAAATTTATTATTCAAAAAAAAGAGACTCTAAATGTACCAATAAAATATGTCCTCGTTAATAAGAATAGAGTTAAATATAGTGTTAATAATGAATTGATGGAGTTTTGTTTTGAATTGAAATCTAAAGAAATGGTTAATGTAAAAATTGTTTATGAGAGCAATGTTGCATCGCTAAAGTCTAATAAAAGAATAATAAAATATTTTAAAATTTTTTGTAGACGGTGTATGAGTGAAGTCAGGGATAATTACATATGCAAAAATGAATCTTTATTGGATTTTGTATATAAAATCCGGCGGAAACTTCTTTTATAACCTGAATTTTGTGAGAAAAAACCTTAATGCATAACGAGCGGTAATACCTTGCAGCAATAATAAAAAAATGGACTGTGATTATATTTTAATCTTCCTGCTGCGCAGACCGGAAAATTTCTACTGGGCAGGTAGTATCTGTCGTATTGGGGTGAAAAATTTACCTCGTTAAGTGATCTTACTATGAAAGGTTTGAAAAACTGGTTGGATTTCCGATTTTATGACCTTTGTCAAATCTAATTCTAAAACAGCTTGGTTATTTATTGTGCTCTTTATTGGATGCTCAATTTATGGGCTTAATTCTCTTAATAGAGACTCAATGATAAGTAATGATGCTGCTCAATATATAAGCGTTGCAAAAAATTATTTGCAAGGGAAGGGATTTTCAACCAGCATTATTTTTTATGATGTACAACATCGATTTGGATATATACCGGCTCCTCAGACAGTTTTTCCAAACGGCTATCCTTTCCTCATTAGTCTTATTACTTTTTTAGGCATTTCTCCTCAATATGCTGCGTTTTTGTTATCGTTAGTGTGTTTTAACTTTATCGGTTTTTTTATATTTTTAATCACGAGATCTTCTGGGCATAGAGACTTAATATGTTTGACCTTGACAGGAATATGGTATTCTTTTGTTCCCGCTTGGTTTAATGTTTTAAGTTGCGGAAGTGAAATGAGCTTTATTTTTTTCACAATGATCGGTTTGGGATGCATTATTATGGGTGAAAAAACAAAAAGAAAATTGTTTCTTTTCCTTACTAGTGCATCTGCTGCCATATCGTTCACAATACGATATGTTGGTATATTTTATATTTTGAGCCTTTTTATTTTTTTCTTTATTGGTTTTCTTAGGGAAAAAAGTAGGGAGTCATTATATGAGTTGTTGTTAGTTGTTGGTTTGCCTTTTTTTACCGTCATTAACATTATTGGTAAAAATTATTTAATAACAAGTAGTATAAGAGGGAGCGCGATATACCCACTTGAAAATTCGATAACTGATGGCTTGCAAAGGCTATATAATGTTTTATTTAGCCTTTTTGGTTTCTCAAAAGAAGGGCTTGTAAATTTGACTATCCCAAATATTTTATTGACATTTTTTTGCTTTGCTTTAGTTATATTCTTAATTTTTGAAATAAAGAAAATCAAAGTCGATAAAATAAATTATCGTAATATGTTAGCTAAAACGGTTCCATTATTTTCAATAACTTATGTTACAATTTCGTTTTTGTTTCTAACTTATTTTAATTTTACTGCAGTTGCACCGCTAAATTCTCGCTATCTGATACCCTTAATACCTTATTGTCTTATATTGTTAGCTGATTTAAGGAAAGTTTTTTTTTTAAATGATATAATAGCGAAAAAAAGTATATCTTTCTTTTATTGGGGGATAATAATAGTATTTTTGTGCGGACAAAGCAATGTATATGCTTGGAGGTGGAAAAATTCAGTAGAGAAAAATAAATTTGCTGAAATGAAATATGCTCTGCAAAAGCCATTCCAATCAGATAGCCTCTTCGAGTTTTTAGCTGAGAGAGTCATATATGAAAGACCTCTTCTTGGAAATGATCCACAATTACTTGGTGCTATTTTAGATAGGCCAGTAGTAGGATTACCAGAAATCGAATATTGTAATAAAATTTGGACTTTTAATGAAGTAAAAAAAACAGTAAAAAAATTCAATATTACCTATGTAATATTTTTTCGTGATATATTTTTTAGAAATAGTTATTTTGACTCCAATCAGGTTTTTTTTAAGGAAATAAGTAAAGGCATTATTCCACCCTGGCTAAAGGTTATTTTTTCTGATGAGAAGGTTATTCTTTTTCAAGTGTATCGGCAAAGCTCGCTTCTCGAAAGAGAGATGAGAGCGCTTAATTGAAGACCCGGTGTGAGATCAAGATTATCTGAGAAGGGTATTGAAAACGTTTTAAAAGTCCTGTTTCAATATCGGCGGGGGTGAATGCAAAAAATCGCTAAGCCTTAAAGGAGAAACTTGCTTATGGTGACAGGTTTTTGTTGCTATAAATTAAATATATTGTGACAAAAATTGTCATGTAGCGGGACATAATTTGGAAATTTTCTTCTTTTTAGAAAAAAAAATGAGATAAATAAATTTAATGTAGAAGGCATATCCCCTTTAATTTTAATTGTATACCATTGATCTTTAAAAAGTTTATAAATTTGCACAATTTTTGCATATTTTACCTCTATAGATTTCTGGAACTATAATGCCGGAAATCTTAAAAGGTAAATAATAATGTTTATATGGAGGACAACATATGAGAAAAATAAATAAAAAAGTGCTTTGGATAATTGTTATTTCAATATTCCTCTTTTTTCCCGACTCGTCTGTTCAAGCGAAATTCATTAAAAGCTTTGCTGTTAGAATAGGCGGGGACAATCTTAAATCTGGTGATGAAGTAAGATTGGCAAAGTACGACATCGTATTGGCTAATAAATTCCACTACGATGACATAAACGGAGATAGCTGGGGTGCGATGAAAGCTATAAATCCGAATGTAAAGATTTATTTGTATACAATTATTAATTATGTAAATAGCACCCATGATGCATATGGTACAGTATATCTAAATGAACTTGGTCGTTATGGCGTCTCAAGGGGGCATAGTATGGGCAGTCTAAATGGCGACAATCAGGATTTTTTCTTGCTGAACTCGGGAAACAATCGAGTCGTTATCTCTTATGATACCAATAGATATTTATTAGATTTCGGGAGTAGTAGTTTCAGAAAGTATTCCTCTGAAGCGACAATAAATGATCACGTTGGTCAGCCGTGGACTGCTGATGGCGTTTTTTCCGATCATTGTTGGGTAATAATGAGTGATACAAACTCGACACCAGTGCGTTACAATACAGATAGTACGTGGTCTTCTGCTATGAACGGGATGATTGATTTTATGACAGCGGCTTTACACGATGAAGGCCAAAAATTTGCTGCTAATAGGGGATTATCGTTTACGGAGTCAGGTTATAATGCCTGGCTTGCCCTTGATAACGTTGCAAATCCTCCGGATTCGGCTTTGGAGGAAGCGGGATTTGTTATTAAATATGGTGGAGGCGATGTGCAATTTTTTCCTGAGTATAAATGGAAAAGAGAAGTTGATATCATGTCAAACGTAAGTAATTACAACGTGTTAAACTTTTCACATACCGATATTGGCCCGGGTGGATCAGGAACTGATAACTGGGGTAAGGATTTTACTTTTTGGGATGCACTTTGGTTTGCATTAGGTTCTTATTCAATTGCAAAGAATGATGTTGACGATAACTCATATTTTGGATTTGGTGTCGGTAACTATAGCACCCTTTCGTGGTTTGATGAATATGACGCAATGGATGGAGGGAACCTAGATCTTGGAAGCGCGGTTGGAACTTACAAGATTTCTAATATCAATGGGGTAAACATTTACTGGAGGGCTTTTGAACGTGGCTATGTTTACGTTAACCCAACCCCCGACAATGCTTCTTCCATCTCATTACCCGAACTCTGCAAAGAGCTTAATTACACAAATTTCAAGAATGATCTTACAAATATACCAGATAAGAATACAATTAGTCTTAACGCACATCGTGCGGTATTTCTGTACAAAAGCAATGCAGGACTTGATCCCTCGAGTGATGCCCCGTTCCCTCCAAAAGGCTTAATAATACGGTAAAATAAATAAAGAATTACTGGCAAAGCCGAAGGCTTCTGTCTGTGTGCCAGCCCAAAGGGTGGCACACAGAGGGCTTTTAAATAGTCAAAACCGAGTTGCTCTGCCTGACGTTGTTTCATTTCTTGTTTTTGGACATATTGCCTTATAGTCCTTTGTAAAAAGATCATTTGGCCAGGAAGCCTTCGTCCATAATATTAAATCTCTTTATTTAAGACCTATAAAAAGAAGTCGTGGACGTTCTTATAAGATCTGTTTAACCTAAAGGTTTGTTGATATGCGTTCCAAGAAAATAAAAACTCAAAAGCGATCGAACCAACAGATTAAGGAACATTATCTATTAGAAAAAAACCTAGCAGATATCTTACGGCACTCCGGAAGAGAGGAAAGAAAAAATTTGTATACAGCTACTTATGAAAAATTATTTCAAAGCCTTCCTCATCATCCTCAATTAACCCGGAAATTTGACGCAGATGAGCAAGAAATGCATGTTGCGTCACAAATTCAATTTATAAAACCTTTATTGAAGCCAGAATTTATATATTTGGAAATAGGGCCAGGAGATTGTAGTCTGACATTTAAAGTTGCATCATATGTTAAAAAAGCAATAGCAGTTGATATAACTGAAATGATTACTCAGAAATTACAACGACCACCAAATTTTAGGTTTATTATTACAGATGGTCGTGAGATCCCTCTACCCCTAAGTAGTATAAATTTGGCTTATAGTAACCATCTCATGGAACATTTGCATCCTGATGATGCTTTTGAACAGATAATAAATATTTATGATACTTTGGCTACAGGAGGGAAATACTTTTGTATTACACCTCATCGTTTCAATGGTCCCCATGACATTTCGAAATATTTTGATGACGTAGCAACAGGATTTCATTTAAAGGAATACACGATCTTAGAATTAGAGAGAATCTTTAGAAAGGTCGGATTTTCAAAAGTAAAAGTGGTTTATTTAATCAAGGAAAGGCTAATTCAAATTCCATCCTCTCTGATTAAGATCATTGAAGTGCTCTTAAATTGCCTAACGCCACCCTTACGCCGTAAGATAGCGTCTTGGAGGATATTCAAATTTTTACTTGGTATTAAATTAATTGCTATAAAGTAGTACTGGATTCAGAGAGAAATTATTATATTAACATGTATTTGATCCATCCTCAGAGAGGTTTGAAAAACTCGCTGGATTACCGATTTTATGATTTTGTCAAAATTTTTAAGAAGCGGAGTTGGGAATTACAGCAATTTACTCTTAAAATAAGGACAATGGCCTATTATCAATCTGCATTTTAGCCTCGCAAGAGGCTCATTTTGAGGTGACCCCGGTTAAATGAGTGCCAAAAGGCTATCAACAGGTTGAATCTTAAGGCTTCGATTATGTTTTAGAGAGCTTTCGAGTGCCAAATCCGCAAGACCAAAATTTTGATCCATTTTTTTGTATCCCATGTTATCCTCCAGAAGTAGTGAAATTATAAGGATAAAATAGCATAAAACACAAGGTAAGTCAAGTAAATACAGACAATTA
>Ga0307379_10012177_pt1 | contig 11228 bp, 7 predicted proteins | sample UN2MG_FD_202237 | JGI IMG/M metagenome (GOLD analysis project Ga0307379, IMG submission 202237) | Soil microbial communities from Risofladan, Vaasa, Finland - UN-2 | ecosystem: Environmental > Terrestrial > Soil > Coastal area > Acid sulfate soil | place: Finland: Risofladan, Vaasa | collected... | reverse complement strand
TTAATGTCTTTAACTTAATGTTAGGAGTAATTTATTCCATTACATTTTTAATTTTACCGATCACGGGTATTGTTATAAGAAATAGAGATATTATAGATCAGAAAAAGAGAGCTTTTTATCGTTTTATAAAAATTTGTGTATTTTTAACATTTGTATTTGTTTATATTCTCCCCAATTTTATCAAAACAGGATTTGTTGTTATATTTTACACCAGAATTCTCGAAGCATTTTTTCCATGTATTGTTCTTTTATCGGGAATATCTATATATAAGTTAAAATTTTATTTAGAAAATTACTGGCAAAAACTCAAAATTTCCAAGGTAAGATTTACCAAATGGATTAATGTAGATAATCGTTTTAATAGGATAATGAATTTTCCGAATATTATAATTTTTACAGTTATTCTTGCATCTCTCTTGAATTTAATCTACGTTAGAGATAATCTAGAATTTGATTATAGATTTGATGATTCAATCATTACTAGTATATTTTATATTGAGAATAATTTAGAAGTATCATCTAATATTGGGGTAGGGGCGAATTATAGAACTAACGAGTTTCAAGAAATGCATTCCCCTTTTGGTTTATTATACAAACAAAATTTATTTTCTTATTCAGAGGATTATAATTTGACGATCACAGAATTTACAAATTTTTGGCAAACTAATAATGTAGAATATTTTATTATAAAATTATCAGATTATAATGTAGATCTTAGTTTGCACATTGAAAATGAGACAATATATGAGAGATTAGCAGGAGGAACTGGTGGTTTGGAGTCTCAATTATATAGAATTTTATGATATGGTTGAATTTTGAGTACGAGGTGAAACAAGAACTCTTCAAGTTTGGATAAATCAACTTTTTCTTATTTTATACATTTAACCTTGTATTAAATTTATTTATTTTATAATTTCTATATCATAATCAAAAACTAAAGGTAAGAATTGAGTCTAATGTCAGATGAGATTTATTTTATCGCAGGAGCGAGACCGAATTTCATGAAGATTGCTCCTTTAGTTCACCAATCAGTGGAACAAGGAATCAAGTTTAAAATCATTCATACAGGTCAACATTATGATTACAACATGTCTCGTATATTTTTTGAGAATTTAAATATTCCCGAACCAGATCATTATCTCAATGCAGGATCTGGGACGCATGCATATCAAACAGCTAAAGTAATGATTGAATTTGAAAAACTCTTATTAATAGAAAAGCCAAAGCTTGTTGTAGTGGTTGGAGACGTGAATTCCACCATTGCGTGTGCTTTAGTCGCTAAAAAACTATTTATTGATGTCGCACACGTGGAAGCGGGTCTGAGAAGCTTTGATAGGAAGATGCCAGAGGAGATTAACAGAGTTCTGACTGATCAAATCTCTGATCTTTTATTTACATCGGAAAAAGATGCTGAAATTAACTTAGAGAATGAAGGAATAGAAGAACAGAAGATTTTCTTTGTTGGGAATGTCATGATTGATACTTTGATAACAAATTTGGAAAAAGCAAAACTTCTTGATACTTATAAGAGTTTTGGATTATTAAAAAATGAATACGCGCTAATCACGCTTCATAGACCTTCTAATGTAGATATCAAAGAGGATTTAATAAAAATTGTTGATGCGTTAAATTATTTAACTGAAAGAATCAAGGTTTTTTTCCCGGTTCATCCTAGAACAAATAAAAATCTCATAGGATTTGGTTTATATGATCAATTAATAAGTGAAAACTTGATTATAGCAGAACCTGTCGGCTATTTAGATTTTCTTAATTTAATGATTAATTCAAAATTGATCTTGACTGATTCAGGAGGCATTCAAGAGGAAGCTTCTTATCTTGGAATACCCATTTTGACCCTCAGAGAAAATACTGAACGTCCTATTACTGTAGAAAATGGAACTAATACGATCATTGGACGAGATTTTGACTTATTAAAACGTTATATTAATGATATTTTAGCTTCTAAATACAAGAAAGGTCAAGAAATTGAAGGTTGGGATGGTAAAGCGGCAAGAAGAATCATGGAAATCATTAAAAAAAAATACTTCGATATTAACACAGATGTTTAGAAGTGGTAGTAAAAGAGATTACATGAGAAAACATAAATTCTTTCTATAATTATTCATAATAGAATATGAGTTTACAACTTGAAAGATTTATATTTTTGAGGAATAGTAAAATATATCTATTTATACGTGATATACTAATTCCTTTTGGGTTCAAACTAATTTCAAGACTTTTTAGGGATAAAATCGATGATAAACTAATCATCATGGGCGGTTATGGAGGTAACACCTATCTCGATAACACTAAATACTTATTTGATTATTTCAATCAACATACCGATTATAGGCTATTTTGGGTTGCAAAATCGAGTAAGCTAGTTAAAGAACTAAGATTAAAGGGTTATAATGCCATTCACGCATTAAATATTTTTACTATTAAACTGTTAAGACGAGCGAGATATATATTTATCACACATGGTGTCTATGATTTATTACCCATTGAATTTTCGTCAAAAAGTACAATAATATTAACCTGGCACGGGACGCCAATAAAGAAGATAATTTTTGATGAGGATCTTGAATTTCTTGTTTATAAAAAATGGGGTCGTTATTTCAAATTACACTTGCGTTATAATGATTATCTTGATTATATTTTAACTCCAACCAGAGATGAAAAGGAACATGAAATTTTGAGTAAAGCTTTCAGAGTACCAAAAGATAAAATTTTAGCTTTAGGGTATCCAAGGAATGATTTTTTATTTATCGATGATAACAAGTTAATCAATAATTTAAAACTGCAATACCTTATACCTAAAGGTGTTGAACGAGTAATATTATATTGTCCAACTTTTAGAGATGATCATAGATTAAGATTTTCTATATCGAAACAGGAATTAACAGAATTAGAACAATTACTCATTGAAACAAATTCTATCTTTCTATTGAAAGGTCATTATTTTACTCAAAATATTGATTTTGAGGATTATAAGAATATCAAAATGGCACCTAAAGGTTCGGATATTCAAGAATTATATATTATTACTGATATCCTCATTACGGACTATTCTTCTACGATGCTTGATTTTTCTTTGTTGAATAGACCGATTCTTCTCTTTCCTTATGATCTTGAAGATTATAAAAAAAGCAGGGGGATGTACTATGATTTAGAAGATATCGCTCCTGGACCATTATTTCATAACTTTCATGATTTAATTAATGGAATTAGAAATATTGATAAAATTAATAAAGAGTATAAACAAAGAAGAAATGAAATTAGGGATCGATTCAATAAATATGTTGATGGTAATAGTATTGAAAGAATATTAGATTTTTTAAATATAAAATACAGTTAAAAGAACATGAGTTTAAAGAACAGAATAGCCCCAGAAGAAAGAAGAAAGCTATTAAAGCAATTGCTTAATGAGAAACACTTTGTGAGAGTAATTGAAGCACACAATGGTTTAAGTGCTATTATCGCAAATAACATTAAAGAAAAGGTAGGGGATGAGGTATATGAATTTGACGCATTATGGGAAAGTAGTTTAACGGATAGTGCATCAAAAGGGTATCCTGACGCGGATATAGTGGGTTCTGAATCAAGATACACGACAATTAAGCAGATCCTAAATAGCTCTACTAAACCATTAATAGTTGATGGAGATACAGGAGGAGAAGCTACAAATTTTGAGTATTTTGTAAGAGAATTGGAAAATATGGGCGTTTCAATGGTCATTATTGAAGATAAAGTATTTCCAAAGAGAAACAGTCTTGATCCTCGAGCTAAACAAACTCAAGAGGATCCTAATACGTTTGCCGTCAAAATTGAGAGAGGCAAAAATATTCAATTATCACCAGATTTCATGATTGCGGCCAGAATTGAAAGTTTCATTGCCGGAGCTGGTCTAGAAGATGCATTATTTAGAGCAAAAAAATACTTAAATGCGGGCGTGGATGCAATTATGATCCATTCTAAAAAAGATAATCCAAAAGATATTTTTGACTTTGCCAGGGAATATCAAAAATTATCAGAGGAATTAGGCATACGAAAACCTCTAATTTGTGTTCCAACTACCTATAATACTGTAAGTGAAACGGAATTAAGAGAAAAAGGATTTAATATTGTAATATATGCCAATCATTTACTTCGTGCAGCTCATAAAGTAATGAAAGAAACTGCATTGAATATTTTAAAACATGGAAGAGCGTTTGAAGTTGAATCAATGTGCAGTCCTGTTAATACGATTTTTGAGGATGTAGGATTTATTGAGGTAAGAGAAAAGGATTTAATGTATAAACAAGGAAAAGTACAGGTCATTATTCCGGCAGCTGGAAAAGATTTAGTATTTGATATACCAAAATCAGTTATAAAAATTAAAGGGAAAGAAATTCTCGTAAGACAGAGAGAAATCTTAAGAAGTTGTGGATTAGAAGATATAACTGTAGTAAAAGGTTATAAGGAAAGTTTGATTGATATTGAAGGAATAAAGTATGTATATAATACTGATTTTGATAAAACTCATATCCTCCATTCTTTATTTAAAGCTGAAGTGGACATGAATAATGGTTTTATTTATTTAAATTCGGATATTTTATTTGACAAACAAATAATTGATAATTTATTGAATACAAAGCAAGAAATGGTATTGGTGGTTGATAATTCATTTACTTATCATAAACACGACGTTGATAAGAAATTGGATTTGGTTTTAACCAAAAATAAGCCTATTAAAGAACGTAGAATGTTATACCTAAAAGATAATGAAGTCATAAGAATTGGAAAAAGTATTAATAAAAATATGGCGGATTATGAATTCACCGGGATCGCGTATTTTTCTGAATATGGTGCAAATATTATAAAGAAAATTTATCATGAATGTGCTACAAATCATGATGGTCCATTTCACGAGGCAGAATCCTTTGAAAAAGCTTCTTTTACCGATTTTATTCAAGAGATCATTGACAGAGGGTTTAAGGTCCATTTATTAGAAGTCTACAAAGGTTGGTTTGAAATCCATAATAAGAACGATATAGAAGTAGCTGAAAAGCTTCTTTAATTTTAAGATATGAAAGAGATATAATTTTAAATTTCCTTGAGAAACCGCATGCTAGAATACATTGGGTTTGATTCAGTTAAGAATTTAAAGGATATCTTAAAAAAGAATAATTTTAAAAAGATTTTCTTGATTACCGGAAGAAAATCATTTGAGCAAATGGAAATTAAAAGTATTATACTAGATACACTTAGTGAAGTTCAATTTTATCAATTTAACGATTTCACTCCAAATCCAAAAATCCATGATATTAAAAAGGGTTTAGATTTATTCAAAAAAATGGACTTTGATGCGATTATCGCTGTCGGTGGAGGTTCTGTTCTTGATATGGGAAAAGCCATTTCTATATTTTCATCAAATGAAGGGGATCCAGTAAAAATAATAAAAAAGGAAATGGAAATCACGAAAAAAGGCATTCCACTAATTAGAATACCCACAACTGCAGGCTCTGGCAGTGAAGCAACGCATTTTGCTGTTGTTTATATTGGAAAGACGAAATATTCCTTAGCAGATCAAGAATTCTTAAAACCCGAATATATTATCGTCGATCCCCAATTCACCCTAAAATTACCAAAGAAAATTTCCGCATGTTCAGGAATGGATGCTTTAACTCAAGCAATTGAATCGCATTGGAATGTAAATTCTACTTTTGAATCAAAAATCTATTCGAAAAAAGCAATTGAGTTAACTATGTCTAATCTTGTTAAGGTTGTGAATGATCCTGATAAAGAGTCTCGAAAAAACATGGCAATTGCTGCTAATTATGCAGGCAAAGCGATAAATATTACAAAGACTACCGCTTGCCATGCTATATCCTATCCCATCACATCTCATTTCAATGTCCCTCATGGTCATGCTGTTGCTTTAACATTACCTTCCATGATTATTTTTAATTCAGAAGTAGAAGAAAAAGATTGTCAGGATTCAAGGGGAGTCTTATTCGTGAAAAATGCATTAAAAGATTTAATATCTTTCATGAAAGCATCGAATTTCGAAGAAGCGAAGGATATTATATTAACTCTAATGCACGACATAGGATTAGAGACAAATTTGCACTCGTTAGGAATTAAGTCACAAGAAGATATTGAAATCATAATAAAAAATGGATTTACCCCTAATAGAGTAAAAAATAACCCTAGGATGCTGACGGAATCTAACCTTAGACATATTTTAGGAGAAATAAGATGAAGGTTATAATTTTAAATGCGGGAGTTGGAAAAAGACTTGGTCATCTCACCCAAAATAGTCCCAAATGTTTAGTTAAGGTGACTAATGAAAAAACGATATTAGATGTTCAACTTGAGAATCTCATTAAATGTGGTTTAGAAAAATTCGTAATTCTCACTGGACCTTTTGAAGATATGATTAGGCGTCATATTGATTTGAATTATCCAAATATTTCCGTGGTTTTCATTCAAAATCCAAAATATAATCAAACTAATTACATATATTCTTTATATTTAACCAAAAATCAAATCAACGATGATGTTCTATTGATGCATGGAGATTTAATCTTTTCAGACACAATTTTGAATCAAATTATAGAAAATGATGAAAAGAATTGTGTTCTAGTGAATAAGGAAATTCCAGTCCCTCAAAAAGATTTTAAAGCGAGATTGATTGATGATAGAATTATAAAAATTGGAGTAAATGAATTTGGGGAGGATTGTGCATTCTTAGCACCATTATATAAGCTGTCAAAACACTTTTATGAGGAATGGCTTAACGAAATTGAAAAATATGTGAAAACGGATCAAATTTCATGTTATGCGGAAGATGCTTTAAATGATATTTTAGATAAATTAGATTTAAGACCTAATTATTTCAATGACGAAAAGTGCATGGAAATTGATGATCTTGAAGATTTAGAATTAGCTCGAACTTATTTTAGAGAGGAATTAAAATAATTAAAGGAAATTGATGTTAATATGATAAGTTGTCAAGATTTTTTTAATATTTTGAAGGAGAATAATTTAACCTTCTTTACCGGAATTCCGGATTCGACTTTTAAGGAGTGGATAAAGTTTATTCTTGAAAATGATCCAGTTTCCTTGCAAAACATTGTCGCATGCAATGAATGTGAAGCAATTGCTATAGCTACAGGATATTATTTAGCGACTAAGAAATTTGGTATTGTTTATATGCAGAATTCAGGACTTGGAAAAACAGTTAATCCATTGACTTCGTTATGTGATAGAGAGGTATATTCGATTCCAATTCTCATGATGATTGGATGGAGAGGTGAACCCGGAACAAAAGATGCCCCCCAACATAAAAAAATGGGGAAGATTACATTATCTCTATTAGATACTCTTCAAATTCCTTACAAAATCTTAGATCCGGATATATTATCAATTCAAGAACATGTTTCTGAAGCTATTAATTATCTAAAGGAAAAAAAAGGCCCTTTTGCACTGATTATTAAACCAAATTTATTCCAAAAATATAGTAGTACAGAAATATCAGAAAATTCATACGAAATTAGCAGAGAAGATGCTATAAATTTTCTCATGGAAAATCTAACTTCTGAGGATGTAATCATTTCTAGCACGGGTCATCTTTCACGAGAACTATATGAATTCCGAGAAGAAAGAGAAAAAGATCATTATAAGAGTTTCTATAATATCGGTTCTATGGGATGTGCTAGTTCCATTGGTTTAGGTATAGCGCTTCAAAAACCAAATAGAAAAGTAGTAGTTTTTGATGGCGATGGTGCAGCTATCATGCAATTTGGTACGTTTACAACAGTAGGGAAATATAAGCCTACAAATTTTGTACAAATTATTTTCAATAATAATGCTCATGAATCTACAGGAGGGCAACCAACAAATTCAGATTCAGTTGATTTTTGTAAGGTTGCATTGGCATCGAATTATAAATCTGCTTATTTGGTTAATATATTGGCAGAATTAAGTGAAATCATTCCTGAAATTAAAAAGGGAGAAGGTCCAATTTTAATAGTAATTAATATAAAACGGGGAATTAAAGCAAATTTAAAACGACCCCATAGAAATCCAGAAGAATATAAAGATGATTTCATGAAATTTCTTACAGATAATAAGGAGAAATGAAAAATTTTTAATTTTCGTGATATCTTTAATATTTATCATTATCTTATTAAAAATAGTAAAATAATCAACCATGCTAAAAGAAATATTGTTCATTTCATACCATTTCCCCCCATTTAGCAAAATCTTGAGCATCAGAGCCGCAGAGTTTACAAAAAGGTTAGTGAATACTGGATATAAGATCTTTGTAGTAAGTGCAAAATCGGATAAAAATTCTTATAAGGATAGAGAACTCCTTAAAAAAGTTAATTCTCCAATGATCAAAAAAACTAGAGTTTTCAATCTCAGTTTTGCGAAGGAAGGATTTCAATCAAATGTCAAAAAAACTACGTTATATTTTGAAATTTTTAATCTTATCCTTTTTTTTCATTGGATTCCTCTTGCATTTCTTGCAAGTAGGAGAATTATTAGAAAGAATAATATAAAATTGTTATATGTATCTGCACCACCATTCTTTACCTTACCGTTAGGATATTTATTAAAATTCTTTTGTAAAATCCCTTTAATTATAGAATATAGAGATCCTTGGTCTTACAATCCGTATCTGAAAGACGCCATGACTAAATCGATTGAAAATTTTTATTTGAAAATGGAAAAAAGGATCCTCAACTCTGCTGATAAGATAATTACTATAAGTGAAGGTATGAAAGAATTCCTGTTAGAACATTTTCCTGAAACAAAAAATAAACGTATTTATGCCATTCCACATGGCATCAATGTTGATGAGAGTGAAAAAATCACTAAAAGAAATAATATTTCTAAAGAAATTATTTTCACATTTACGGGTAATTTATATGGTCTCAGGGATCTTGAACCATTAATAAGAATAGTATCTACTTCTCATAAATTAGGAAAGTTAAATGATATGTCTTTAAACATTAAAATATTTGGCAGATATGATTCAAAGCATCTAACATCTTTATTTAAAAAATATGACGTTTCCAACTATTTTCATTTAGAAGGATTTGTACCTCGTAATGTGTGCTTAGAAGAAGTGTATAATTCTTCCCTAGCTTTACATGTGGGAGAAAACTTTAATTATCCTACATTAAGTTTTAAAGTATTGGAATACTTGAGCATGAGAAAGAAAATTGTTTATATAGGCAGAGAAGAATCATATACTGCGAAATTTCTTGAAAAATATGGATTAGGGATCACCTTACCGATTAATGATCACGATTTAGGTTTAAAAAGATTTGAAGAATTAATAGAAGGATTAAAAAAGCAGACGTTTCGAACTATTATTTCATCGGATGATTTACATCAATTGACCTGGGATGAAAGAACCAACGATTTAATTAAAATATTCAATTATTTTTGATAACTTTACTTGGAATAAAAATGTAAATAAGATATCATAAATGTTTAAAAAATTCAATTAAGTCAAAAACAAATACACCATAAAAAAATATGAATTATCAAAATGTACTCAAATCATTAAAAAAAGTTTCCTATTTTAATATAATTAATTATTATAAACCAGTATTAGAAAAGAAGTTAAAATCAATTCTTCCTAATAAAAATAAATTATATTTAAGGAATTCTAGTAAGTCATTTGATATTTTAAAAAAAGAATTTGGAAATAATCTAGATTTTGATGAATTTACAAGAGTTTTTTTTAATAAAAAGATTTTTAGGTATTCTGATAGTAGAGAGAAATCAAAAATTATTGAAGTTTTAAACCAAAATCATTCCGATTCAATAAATAAGTATATAAAATTCGCAGATCAGATTATTTCAAAAGAATTTATTATTTTTGAAAAAAAACATCAGTTTAAAGAAAAAATAGATTGGCATTATAGCTTTTTTGGTGATTTCAGGTGGAAACTTGAAGAGTCAGACAAAATAAATATTAGACCAAGATATAAAAGCCATTTTATTGATGTAAAATATGTTTGGGAATTAAATCGACACCAATTTCTTCCATATTTAGGATTTGCCTATTTTATCACTAAAGATGAGAAATATGCAATAGAATTTAAAAAATTAATTCTTGATTGGATTGAAAAAAATCCTTTTTTATATGGAATAAATTGGGTTTCAGGATTGGAGATATCAATTAGATTAATTTCTTGGATTTTCACTCTATTTTTCTTTGGAGATTCAAAAGAAATAAACAATAAACATTTCTTTTCAAAGATTTTTAAAGTTCTGTTTCAACATGCTTATTATTTACGATTTTTTTATACCAAACGATCATTCAATCATACTATTGGCGAATTGTTTGGAGGATACTTGTTTTCTCACATATTTAATGATTACAAGAAGATTAAAAACTGGGAACAAATCTTATTAAAGAAATTAAAAACACAAATATTATTACAGACACGACCAGATGGATTCAACATAGAACAATCAGTTAATTACCACAGATTTGTACTTGAATTTTTTATGATTTTTCTTCTACTTAATAAAGATTTAATAGAAAGTTCTGAAGGTATTTTTATCAAAAAAATGATACTAAATTTATCAGATATCGTTAAACCTAATGGAAAACTTCCTTTAGTTGGTGATGTTGATAATGGAAAAGTTCTTTTATTATCTGGTTATAATGACAAGTCACATTTGGATTTAATTAACTTGGGGAGCATTTTATTCAAATCTTCTGATTTAAAACAAATCAATAAAAAATTATCTCCTATATCCCTCTTACTGATGGGTCCCGAGGAAGTGAAATCATTGGATTCTTTAGAATTACATGAGCCAAAACAAAAAGTCATTTATTATGAGAATTCAGGATATTTTCTTCTAAGAACCGGATGGGGAGATAAATCGAGTTACTTATTTGTTGATTTAGGAAACTTTGGCCCACAAAATGCACCACATTCTCATAGCGGGATATCAAATATAATTTTATCATGTAACGGGAAAGATATTTTAATAGATAGCGGAACAAAATCTTACAATAGATCTATGAAAGAAAGAAATTATTTCAGGAGTAGCGTGGCTCATAATGTAATTACAATTGATAATAAAAATCAAGCAAAATCATTAGGTTGGTTTAGTTGGACTCAGAAACCCAAGACTAGTAGAAAAGTCATGGAGAGTAATGATTTGATTCAAATTACATGCAAACATAATGGATATAGCGGATTTTTAGTTCA
>Ga0307379_10012171_pt1 | contig 11231 bp, 9 predicted proteins | sample UN2MG_FD_202237 | JGI IMG/M metagenome (GOLD analysis project Ga0307379, IMG submission 202237) | Soil microbial communities from Risofladan, Vaasa, Finland - UN-2 | ecosystem: Environmental > Terrestrial > Soil > Coastal area > Acid sulfate soil | place: Finland: Risofladan, Vaasa | collected... | reverse complement strand
GGCCACCAGGCAAGGCACGCCGGCGCCGCGCAGATATTCGGCGCGCACGGTGTGGCCCGGGCCCTTCGGCGCCACCATGCAGACATCCATGTCGGCGCGCGGCTCGATCAGGTTGAAGTGAATGTTGAGGCCATGGGCGAAGAGCAGCGCCGAGCCCTCTTTCATGTTCGGCTTGAGATCGTTCTCCCAGATCTCGCCCTGGAGCTCGTCGGGGGTGAGCATCATCACCACATCGGCCCATTTGGCCGCCGCCGGGACATCCATGACCTTGAGACCGGCGCCCTCAGCCTTGGCGGCCGACTTGGAGCCGGGGCGGAGGCCCACGGCGACTTCGGCGACGCCGGACTCTTTCAGGTTCAGCGCATGCGCGTGTCCCTGGCTGCCATAGCCGATGATGGCGACCTTCTTGCCCTTGATCAGATTGAGATCGGCATCCCGATCGTAATAGACACGCATACCTGTTCCCCTACGTATGAAGTCCTGAATGGTGGTTCGGCCCGGGTTTTGCCGTCCGGACGGCGAAAAGACAAGTGGCTCTACATCCGCTCCGGACCGCGGGCGATGGCGGCCAGCCCCGTGCGGCAGACCTCGACCAGGCCGAGCGGCTGCATCAGCGCGATGAATTCCTCGATGCGCGACTGCTCGCCGGTGATCTCAAACACGAAATGCTCGGTGGAAGAGTCGATGATCTGGGCGTGAAACGCCTCGGCCAGACCAAGCGCCTCGACCCGCTTCTCGCCCTTGCCGGCCACCTTGAGCAACGCGAGCTCGCGCTCGATGGGGTGGCCGAGCACGGTCAGGTCGGTGACCGTGTGGATCGGCACCAGGCGGTCGAGCTGGTTCTTGATCTGCTCGATGACCATGGGCGTGCCGGTGGTGACAATGGTGATGCGCGACAGATGCGCCTCGTGCTCGGTCTCCGACACGGTGAGCGACTCGATGTTGTAGCCGCGGCCAGCAAACAGGCCGATGACGCGCGCCAGCACGCCGGGCTCGTTGTCCACGAGCACGCTCATGGTGTGGGTCTCTGGCTTCTGGACTGTCGTCTCGAGCGAATAGGCCGATCCGGGCTGGGCCATCACACCATCACCTTGCCTTCTTCGGTGATCGCGTTCTTGAGGTCCTCTTCCGTCACGTCGTCGCCCAGCAGCATGTTGTTGTGCGCCTCCCCGCTCGGGATCATGGGGTAGCAATTGGCGTGCTTGTCGACACGGCAGTCGAAGATGACCGGCTTTGGCGTGGCGATCATCTCCAGAATCTTGTCGTCGAGCTCGGACGGCTTCTCGGCGCGGATGCCGACGCCCTGATAGGCCTCCGCCAGCTTGACGAAGTCGGGCAGCGCCTCGCTGTAGGAGTGCGAATAGCGGCCGCCATGCAGCAGCTCCTGCCACTGGCGGACCATGCCCATATATTCGTTGTTCAGAATGAAGATCTTGATGGGCAGGTCGTACTGCGCCGCCGTCGACATCTCCTGCATGGTCATGAGCACCGACGCCTCGCCGGCGATATCGATGACGAGACTGTCCGGATGCGCCGTCTGCACGCCGACAGCGGCCGGGATGCCATAGCCCATGGTGCCGAGCCCGCCGGAGGTCATCCAGCGGTTCGGCTCGTCGAAGTGGAAGTGCTGGGCCGCCCACATCTGATGCTGGCCGACTTCCGTGGTGATGTAGGTGTCGTGGCCGCGGGTCAGCGCGAACAGCCGCTGAATCGCGTATTGCGGCATGATCACGTCGTCGCGCATCTTGTAATGCAGGCTTTTGCGCGCGCGCCAGGTGTCGATCTGGTCCCACCAGGTTTTCAGCGCCGGTTTGTCGACCTTCAGGTTCTTGGCCTTCCAGGCGCGAAGCATCTGGTCGAGCACATGGGCGCAGTCGCCGACAATGGGAATGTCGACGCGCACGTTCTTGTTAATCGATGAGCGGTCGACATCTACATGGATCTTCTTGGAGCCCGGCGCGAAAGCGTCGAGCCGCCCGGTGATGCGGTCGTCGAAGCGCGCGCCGATGCAGATCATCACGTCGCAATCATGCATGGCGTTGTTGGCTTCGAAGGTGCCGTGCATGCCGAGCATGCCGAGCCATTGCTTGTCGGAGGCCGGGTAAGCGCCGAGACCCATCAGGGTCGAGGTGATGGGATAGCCCGTCAGGCGCACGAGCTCGCGCAGGCGCTCGCTGGCGACCGGCCCGGCGTTGATGATGCCGCCGCCGGTATAAAAGATGGGGCGCTTGGCATTCGCCATGAGCTCGACGGCGGCAGCGACCGCGGCCTCGTCGCCCTTCACCGCTGGGCGATAGCTCTTGTGCTGGGAGTTCGACAACCCGGCATAGTTCCCTTGCGCGAACTGAACGTCCTTGGGGATGTCGACAACGACCGGCCCCGGCCTGCCCGAGCGGGCGACGTAGAACGCCTCGTGCATGACGGTCGACAGCTGGTTGACGTCCTTGACGAGATAATTGTGCTTCGTGCAGGGCCGCGTGATGCCGACCGTGTCGCATTCCTGGAACGCGTCATTGCCGATGAGATGGGTCGGCACCTGGCCGGTAATGCACACGACCGGAATGGAATCCATCAGCGCGTCGGTCAGACCGGTGACGGCATTGGTCGCGCCGGGGCCCGAGGTCACCAGCACCACGCCAACCTTGCCGGTGGAGCGCGCATAGCCTTCGGCGGCATGGACGGCGCCCTGCTCGTGGCGGACCAGGATGTGCTTGATCCGGTCCTGCTCGAACAGCGCGTCGTAGATCGGCAGCACGGCGCCCCCGGGATAGCCGAAGATATGCTCGACGCCTTGATCGGCGAGAGCCTCCAGCACAATCTGGGCGCCTGTCATCGCGCGGGACATGTCTCTACTCACTAGCAAAACCGGGCCATGGCGGCTGCGAGGTCCGCTGCCCGGTCAGAAGTATAAGGAAGGGCGGAAAACGCCGGATTAAGGCGGGCACCCTAAGCGTTGCGTGACATAGGGTCAACGGCAAATGCGAATGAATGACAAGATTGACGCGGCTTTACTTTCCATACGTTACCAACTTTGGTGCCTTTCTGTGGCGTTTGTTGCGCGCAGCCACGACCCAAGCCTGACCGCACCACCCCACCCCGATAACCGTCCTGGACAAGGGCCTGCGATCCGCCTATGTCCCTACCGCCTTGAGGGACACGCGGCGCTGCTTGGCGTTATCGCGACAACCATCCAACACCTCTTCCCAATTACTGGTCTGAATGCAGCCGGCTGCTAGCTCAGAAACTGATGCCGCCAACGGCAATGACGCCCCGGCGCTTTCCAAGCGTACGTTCTGGGCGCTCACCTTTGGCTCGATCGGCGTCGTCTACGGCGATATCGGCACAAGCCCGCTCTACGCGTTACGCGTGGCGGTACTGGCCGCCGGCGGCGAGCACGGCATCGTCACGCAGGCCGCCGTGTTCGGCGTGCTGTCGTTGATCTTCTGGTCGCTGATCATCGTCGTCACCCTGAAATACGTGCTGATCCTGCTCCGCGCCGACAATAACGGCGAAGGCGGTACGCTGGCGCTCACGGCACTGGCCTTCACCGCGGTCGGCAAGCGCACGCCCTTGATCCTCGCGCTCGGCATTCTCGGCGCGTCGATGTTCTATGGGTCCGCGCTGATCACGCCGGCACTGTCGGTCCTGTCGGCGGTCGAAGGCCTCAATGTCGCCACCGACGCCTTCGCGCCTTACGTGCTGCCAATCACCGTGGTCATTCTGGTGCTGTTGTTCTCGGTGCAGTCTCACGGCACGGCGCGGGTGTCGGCCTTGTTCGCGCCCATCACGACGGTTTGGTTCATCGTCATCGCCATCGCCGGCGTGGCCGAGATCGGGGCAAACCCGCGGGTGCTCAACGCGCTCAATCCGTATTACGGCATCGAGTTTCTCATGAGCCACGGCTTCATCGGCCTGGTGACGCTCGGCGCCGTGTTCCTCGTGGTGACAGGCTCCGAGGCGCTCTATAACGATCTCGGGCATTTCGGGCGGAAGCCTATTCAGACTGCCTGGCTCTATCTCGTGCTGCCGGCTTTACTGCTCAACTATTTCGGCCAAGGCGCGCTGGTGCTTGCCAAGCCCGAGACGATCGCCAACCCGTTCTACCTGCTGTTCCCGGAATGGGCGCTCTACCCCATGGTGGCGCTCGCCGCCATGGCCACGGCGATCGCCAGCCAAGCCGTCATCACCGGCGCCTATTCGATTACCCGCCAAGCCATGCAGCTCGGCCTTCTGCCCCGCATGGAAGTGCGCCACACCTCTGAATCTCAGGCTGGCCAGATCTACATGCCGCGGGTGAACTGGCTGCTGCTCGTTGGCGTGCTGCTGCTCGTGTTCATGTTCCGCTCCTCGAGCGAGCTGGCCTCCGCCTATGTGCTGGCCGTGGCGACGACGGAATGGGCGGCGGGCATTCTCGGCTTCATCGTGATCTGGAAGCTATGGCGGTGGAAGCTCATCTGGGTGATCGCGGTCATGGCCCCGCTCATCTTTGTCGATACCGCCTTCGTCATGGCGAGCACACTCAAGCTGGTCGATGGCGCGTGGCTGCCGGTCTTGGTCGGCGTGATGCTGGTGATCGTCATGATCACGTGGCGTCGCGGCACGCGGTTGCTGGCCCAGAAGACACGGCGCGTGGAAGTCCCCTTCGAGCCGCTGATCAAGAACCTCGAGGACCGGCCGCCCTATATCGCGCCGGGCACCGCCGTGTTCCTCACCTCCGACCCCGACTTCGCGCCCACGGCGCTGCTCCATAACCTCAAGCACAACAAGGTCCTCCACGAGCACAATGTGATCTTGACCATCGTCAACGAGGACATTCCGCGCGTGACGATCGAGAACCGCGTGCAGATGGAGACGGTGAGCGACAAGTTTATGCGCCTCACCTTGCATTTCGGATTCGTCGAGCGCCCCAACGTGCCGAAGGCGCTCGCCATCGCCCGCAAGCAGGGCTGGCAGTTCGACATCATGTCGACGTCGTTCTTCTTGTCGCGTCGCTCGGTGCGAACCGACGTCCGCTCAGGCATGCCGCCATGGCAGGACCAGCTTTACGTGTTCCTCGCCCACAATGCCGACGACGCGTCGAGCTATTTCCAGCTGCCCACCGACCGGGTGGTCGAGATCGGCACGCAAGTCACGGTGTAGCTAGAAGGGCCGCGATTGCCAGGGCATTCAACCTCGGCTCAACAGTAATGGCGGTTTGGCTTTGCCATCCAAGCTTGGAAGGCCGTGAGGCCCAGGTCCTTGTCAAAATTCTCTGTCACAGGAATGCTCCTCTCCGACCAGGGCTTGGCGAAATCTTCGTATTGGAAAGCGTCGGAGAAGCCGATGGCGGTCGTGTCCTTAAGGCTCGCCGCGAAATAGAGATGGTCGATGCGCGACCAGTAGATGGCGCTCATGCACATCGGGCAGGGAGCGGCGTTGACATAGATCTCGCATCCCTTGAGCATTTTTGCGCGCTCCGGAACTTTGTCGGGAGAGCCCGGCTCGCGCGGAATCAGCTCCAGCGTCGTGCCCGGGCCGTAGTCGCTGCCCAGCAGCGCCTTGGGGTTAAGCCTGGCGGAGGCATCTATGATGGCGGTGACTTCGCCGTGGTAGACCGGGCAGCCGGTGAGCAGCACGCGGTTCTGACCGCGGCCGATGATCTCGCCATCCTTGACGATGACGGCGCCGAACGGGCCGCCCCAGCCCTTCTCCACGGACTCGATAGCGAGCTTCGTCGCCTCCTCCATGAATTTGCGCTTGTCGGGGTCGACGACATCAACGGCGCCGGCCGGTCCAGCGCGAAAGATGGTGGTGGCGACGGCTCCCGCGGCGACCGCGGCGGTGCCGAGAAGGAAAGCCCGCCGCCCGTCATCAGGGTGGGCGTGATCGTTGCACTTTGTCATGGGAGATCTCTATCTCGCGACATTGGTTGGCCGTGAGAGCGATTAGTATGGGTCTCCGCCTAACAAGGCCGCCAGATTTACGTCCCGGGTTGAGGCGCTCTGTCGACGATATCGATTCAAATCGTAGGAGCGTCAGTCCTCCGCCGGGAATAGCACGCCGGCCGCCGCGACCGCCGAGGCCCCGTCAGGGTGCCAGTCCCAGTCCATCATGAACCGCTTCAGCCAAGTCATCTGCCGCTTGGCATAGTGCCGGGTCTCGGTCTTCGCCTTGGTGGCCGCCTGTTCCAAGGTCATGGCGCCGCCGAGGTAGGCAACGAGTTCGCGGGCGCCGTGGGCCCGCATCGCCGGGAGTCCAGGATCGAGCCGCAACGCGGCGAACGCCCTGACCTCGTCGATGGCGCCCCCTTCGATCATGCGGTCGAACCGGGCATCGATCTTCGCATAGAGCGGCGCGCGCTCCGGCGCGATGACGAGCTTGCGCACGCCATCGCCCGCAAGGGTGGGGGTGCCCGCGGTTCCCTGCCACTCGGCGAGCGAGACGCCCGTGGCGTCGATCACCTCGATCGCGCGGACGACGCGCTGCAGGTCCGCGGGCTCGAGCCGCGCCGCCATGACGGGATCGCGGGACCGAAGCGCGTGGAATAGGTCTTCGGGGCCGAGCCGGTCCGACTGCTCGCGCCAAAAGGCCCGCGTCTCGTTCGGGATGTCGGGGACCGGCGACAGGCCCTCCAGCAGCGCCTTGAAGTATAGCCCGGTGCCACCAACCAGGACCGGCACCCTCCCCTGGCGCTGCGCCGCCTTCATGGCGGCGGCCACATCGGCCAGCCAGCGGCCGACGGAATAGGCCTCGGCCGCGGGGACCGTGCCGTAGAGGGCATGGGGCACCGCCGCCATCTCGGCGGGCTTGGGCCTGGCGGTGAGCACGCTGAGCTCACGATAGACCTGCATGGAGTCGGCGTTGATGACGGTGCCGCCGAGCCGGTCCGCGAGTTCGAGGGCCGCGGCCGATTTGCCGCTCGCCGTCGGGCCGGCAATGAGGATGGCAGTTGGGCGGCGTGGGTCGGCGGTCACGCTAGCTCGTGGGCACGGCGACGAAGCGCAGCTCGCCCTTGGCGTCGGAGAGCAGCAACAGAACGCGCCCGCGCCCCGAGCGCTTGACCGCCAGCAGCCGGGCGACGACGTCCTGCGGCTGCCGGACCTCTTCCTGGGTGACTTCGACGATGACATCGCCCGGCTTGACGTGCTTTTGCGCCGCCGGGCTGTTGGGCTCGACGTCGGTGATGATCACGCCTTCGATCCCCGCGCCGATGCCGTATTTGCTGCGCAACGCCTCGGTAAGCGGGGCGATGGAGAGGCCGAGAAGATCCTCGCGCTCGGGCTCGATCATCTCCTGATCTTCCCCTCCCTCCTCCTCGATGGCGGCCTCGGCGTCGGCCTCGGCCTCCTCATCCTCATCCTCATCCTCGGGCAAGCGACCGATCTTGACCGTGATGTCCAGGGTCTCGCCGCCGCGCAACAGCTCGACCGAAACGTCCTTGCCGATCGGGGCGCTGACCACCGCGCGGGGCAGATCGCGCATGTTCTCGATCGCTTGACCGTCGAATCTGACGATCACGTCGCTGGGCTTGATGCCAGCATTGGCAGCGGGGCCATCGGGCGACACTTGGGCGACCAGGGCGCCGGTCGGAGCAGCCAAGCCCAGACTCTCGGCGATCTCGTCGGTCACGTTCTGCACGTGGACGCCGAGCCAGCCGCGCCGCGTCTCGCCATATTGCTTGAGTTGGTCGAGCACCTTGACGGCGCTGTTGGAGGGGACCGCGAAGCCGATGCCGATCGAGCCGCCGGTCGGCGAGATGATGGCGGTGTTCACGCCGATCACTTCGCCCTCCATGTTGAACAGCGGGCCGCCGGAATTGCCGCGGTTGATGGCGGCATCGGTCTGGAGGAAGTCGTCATAGGGACCGGCGTTGATGTCGCGCTTGGTGGCGGAGATGATGCCCACCGTGACGCTGCCGCCGAGGCCGAACGGGTTGCCGATGGCCATGACCCAATCGCCGACGCGCATGCTGGAGGAGTTGCCGAAGGCCACCGCCTTGAGCGGTTTCTTGGGCTCGACCTTGAGCAGCGCGAGATCCGTCTTGGGGTCGTGCCCGAGGATCTTGGTCACCTTCAGCTTGGTGCCGTCGATGAAGTTGATGATGATCTCGTCGGCGCCTTCGATGACGTGATTGTTGGTGACGATGAGGCCGGAGGGGTCGATGACGAAGCCTGAGCCCAGCGAGCTCACCTTGCGCGGCATGCCCTCGGCATCCTCCTCATCGAAGAAGTCGTCGAAGAATTCCTCGAAGGGCGAGCCTTTCGGCCCCCGGAGGCCGGGGACGGTCTCGCCGGTGCCTTTCAGCGTCTGCGTGGTGGAGATGTTGACCACGGCATCCTGCAAGCCCTCCGCCACGTCGGCCACGGAGGACGGGCCGCGCGCCAGGCTAGGGGCGGCGAGCAGCACGAGGAACGCGACCGCCAGCCACGTGCCCCAACCACACGTGCCCCAGCCACAAGTGCCCCAGCCATAAGGGGCCATGCGCTGAACCCGGCCTTGATTGCTTTCCTGTGACATCGATCGAGCACTCCCGCGTCCCACGCCGGCCGGAGCCGGTGCCGGCGTCATTTTACCGAAATTCGGCGCGGTGAAGCAGGAAACCGTTTGCCGTGCCGCAAGGGGAAGGTCATGCCACAAGGGGAAGGCCATGCCACAAGGGGAAGGCCATGCCACAAGGGGAAGGCCATGCCACAAGGGGAAGGCCATGCCACAAGGGGAAGGCCATGGCGCTAACCCCGCATCATCCAGACCAGGACGACACCCGCGGCGACCGCGAAGGCGCCGGCCAAGCGAAGCGAGAATTCCGGCGTTTCCGCCGCCGCTTGCAGCAGCCTGCGGCCAAGCCGGGGCGCGAGCGCCCAGAGCAGGCCTTCGATCACAAGAACAAGGCCAATGGCCACGCCGAGGTCGGTCATCCCGCCTGCTTAAGACCGCCTAAGGCGCCGACGGCGCGTCGGGAACGGTCTCGCCGGCTGAGATTTCGCGGTCGGGACTCTCGCCCCCCAGGGCACCTTGCTCGGTCTCGCCATCGTCAGGCGCGCTCGGCGCGGTTTGCGGCGCAGGCGTCTCGGTGGCTGGCGGAACCGACGCCCCAGGCGCAAGCCCGCCGCCCGCGTCGTTGAAATACTGGAAGAACTGAGAATTGGGGCTCAGCAGCATCCTGGTATCGGTCGACTTCAAGGCGCCCTCATAAGCCTGCATGGAGCGGTAGAAGGCGAAGAAGTCAGGATCTTTGCCGAAGGCGGCGGCGAAGACGGCGTTCTTCTCGGCATCGCCATCACCGCGGATGCGCTCCGATTCGCCGGTCGCGTTGGCCCTGAGGACGGTGACCTGGCGGTCGGCGGTACCACGAATGCGCCGCGAGGCCTCCTCGCCTTGGGCCCGGATCTCGGCCGCCTCACGCTGCCGCTCGGTCTGCATGCGGCGGTAGATGGCGAGGCTGTTGGCCTCCGGCAGGTCGGCGCGCTTGATGCGGACGTCGAGCACGGTGATGCCGAGCGCCTTCGCCTGGGCATTGACCTGGTCGGTGATCCTCTGCATCAGCGAATGGCGCTCATCGCGCACCACGGCCTCGAAGCTTGCGGCACCGAGCACGCGGCGGAGAGATGCCTCAAGGAAGAAGCCGAGGCGCGAGCGGGCCACGCGCTCATCGCCGACCGCTTGGTAGAAGAGCAGCGGATCGGTGATGCGCCAGCGGGCAAAGGCATCGACCACGAGCCGCTTCTGATCGGACGCGATCACTTCCTGCGGGGTCGAATCGAGGTCAAGCAGCCGCTTGTCAAAGAAACTCACGTTCTGGATGAACGGGATTTTGTAGTTGAGGCCCGGCGTGGTCACGAGACGCTTGGGCTTACCGAACTCCAGAACCAAGGCCTGCTGCGTCTGATAGACGGTAAAGAGCGTCAGATAAGCGGCGACGGCGGCGACGCCGAGCAGCAGAAGAACGACCGTGAGAAATGTGCGGTTCATTGCTGTCCTCCATCCGTCGAAGAGGGCGAGGAGGGCGAGGAGGGAAGGTGCTTCTGCAGCTCCGAGAGCGGCAAGTAGGGCACGACGCCGGAGCCTCCCTTATCGTCAATGATGATCTTGTCGGTGTTGGACAGCACCTCTTGCATGGTCTCGATGAAGATGCGCTTCCGCGTCACCTCGGGCGCCTTCTGGTACTCCTCCAAGACGTTCTCGAAGCGGTCGGCCTCGCCCTTGGCCTCGGCGATCACCCGGTCCCGGTAGCCTTGCGCCGCCTGGAGGATGCGCTCGGCCTCGCCTCGCGCTTCCGGGATCACCCGATTGGCGTAGGTCTGCGCTTCGTTTTGCAACCGCTCCTGGTCGGCGCGCGCCGCCTGGACATCGCGGAAAGCGTCGATGACTTGCGCCGGCGGATCCACTTTCTGGAGCTGCACTTGATTGATCTGAATGCCGGCGCCATAGCCGTCGAGGATGCGTTGAATGAGCTCCTGCACGTCGGCTTCCGTCTTGGCCCGCGCGGCGGTGAGGATCGGCTCGATGTCGCTTTGACCGACGATCTCACGCATGGCGCTCTCGGCGACATCCTTCACGGTGCCTTCGGGATTCTGAATGTTGAACAGGAAGTCCGGCGCATCGCTGATCTGCCACAGCACCACGAAATCGATATCGACGATGTTCTCGTCGCCGGTGAGCATCAGGCTCTCCTCCGGCACATCGCGCACAGCGCTCGTATCGGCGCGGCTGTCGGAGGAGCCGCGCATGCCGATTTCGGTGCGATTGATGCGCGTGACCTTGGGCAACTCCACCTCCTCGATGGGGTACGGCAGGCGGAAGTTCAGGCCGGGCGGGAGCTGGCGCACATAGGCGCCAAAGCGGAGCACGATGCCGAGCTCGTCCGGGTTGACACGGACGGTGAAACCGAAAAAGCCGACCACCAGGAGCAGCACCACCGCGATCAGGATGCCGATCGGGCCGCCCATGCGGCCGCCGGGCATCGCCTGGCGCAGCCGGTCCTGGCTCCGGCGTAAAATCTCTTCCAGATCAGGCTGCTGGCCGGAACCGCCGGACCGCGGACCCCATGGTCCGCCATTGCCGCCTTTCCAACCGCCGCCGCCGCCGCTCTGATTGCTCCAAGGCATATGATCGTCGTCCTGATGTCTAGAGGGGGTTTTGCAAGGAACCGCCTTCGCGATGCGCCGCTAGCAGGGAACTAGCCGCACCAAAATGGCGGTCCTGCGACAAAGGTCCTGGGTTTATAGGCTAGTCACTTGTGCGGCGCAATGCGG
>Ga0307379_10012169_pt1 | contig 11233 bp, 7 predicted proteins | sample UN2MG_FD_202237 | JGI IMG/M metagenome (GOLD analysis project Ga0307379, IMG submission 202237) | Soil microbial communities from Risofladan, Vaasa, Finland - UN-2 | ecosystem: Environmental > Terrestrial > Soil > Coastal area > Acid sulfate soil | place: Finland: Risofladan, Vaasa | collected... | reverse complement strand
AGGTATAAACTTTAGCTTGTTTCATCTTTTCTTCTTCTTTTTCTATTTTTTTATTCAACTCATCTTTTATTGGCCTTACTTTTTCTCCTATAGAATTATTTATAGCTTTGATCTCCTCAGAAATCTTGCGTTTTTCAATAGGCGAAAGAGTCTTTTTAATTTTTTTGATTAATTCCGTTTTTTTCTCAGCTAGCTCCCCATCCAGTCATAAATTCAAAGAATTTACTTCTTTTAATTCTAAGTATTTGCAGGACATGACTAATCTTGATTTTTTTATCCACATAACTTTTTAAAAATGATTTAACCTGACCAACAGTAAAGTTTTGTGTAATTGTTTGGACATAACTTAGAACCTCTTTTCTCTTTAAGATTTAGTTCTAGATTACATCTTTTTTACCATTCCAGGTTAGTCCACTTTTAAATTTTAAATCATTAAAAAACAGTCCGCTTTTGATTTTTAGACGACATTATATAAATTTAGTTTGACTTATAAGAAAAGGTGTGATATATTTCAGAAAACCACAATGTAAGATGATAGTTCACATTGTGATTTATATTAGATGCAAAGCATAATTAATAACTATAGTGAAATAGATATTTACTATTAATTAACAATAATTTAATAGAGAAGGGAAAGAATGCGTCAAATTAAAACTAGCCAGATGAAAGACAAAGCAAAAGAACTATTCTTAAAAGCCAACTATCGCCTCGACCAAGCCCTGATACAGCGACTGGCAGGGGCCTTAAAAGATGAGACCTCTCTTATAGGTAAATCTGTCTTGCAGATGAATATTGAGATCAACAAAATTGCCTCATCCGAAGAAATAGCCATCTGTCAGGATACCGGTCTGGCCGTCCTCTTTAAGAACCTTGCCGGAGTAGATGCCTTCCCTATCTGTCTTGCCACCAAAGACCCGGATAAGATTGTAGAAGCTGTCACTTTCGATCCCCGCATGGTAGAACGGGAGTCAGAAGCAGTAGCTAAGGCAGCCATCGAGAGTGGGGTGGCGAGGGGATAGGATAACGTTAAAAAGCATTAGATGAAATTGGTTAACATAGAGCAGGAAATAGCTAATAATTAAAATAATTTTTAAGCCTTTAAAGGGTTAGGAAATTAGATTTTAGAAAAGAGGCGAGGCCTTACTCTAGTTTCTAACTTATTAAAGGTTAATAGAATAAAAACTAAAGGTCAATGATATCTTAAACTTTTAGAAAAGGAGAATCAAAAATGCTAACTGAAAGAATAAAAAAATTTAGAGAAGAACATGTACCAAAATATTTCACCGGTAATGATTTTGTAAAACCTGTGAAAATTTCTATTTTAAGGACTCAGATTTATACCCAAGTGTGGAAAGAAACTGAGGGCGAACCCGTGGGGATACGAAGAGCAAAAGCGTTTGCTCGTTATTTAGAAGTAATGCCGATATTTATTCATCCTGGATCACTCCTTGTGGGATATTACTCTGAGTCACCTAGCCACTTTCAATACTGTGTAGAAGTTGCTGATTCTGAAATAATTAATGAATATATTAAAGATGGCTTAATTAAAGAAAATATTGAGGAATGGAAAGAGTGCCAAGATTATTGGGGAAAGCGTAATCTTAACGCGAAGATGAAGAGTTTCCTCACAGAAGAGGAATGGGAGATTAGTGCTACCAATCAAAAATATATGGAGTGCCGACCAACTCAGCATACATCACGTACCTCCCCTGATAATGATACATACTTGGAAATTGGTTTGAATAAGAGACTTGATACAGTACGTAAAAAACTAGATAGGCTAAACAAAGAAAGAGAAGAATGCACTGATGGACCAGAAGGAATAGAAATTCGCTTAAAAATAAATGATTTAAAGGCAATGCTTATAACCGGCGAGGCATTTCTGCGCTGGGTTGACCGTTATAGTGAGCTTGCTAAGAAGATGGCGGAAGAAGAGAGAGACCCTCAAAGAAAAGAGGAATTGATGCAAATTTCTCAAATATGCAAGTGGGTACCTGCTAATCCACCTCGTAATTTCTGGGAAGCTCTTCAGAGTCATTGGATTACTATGATGGGTTATCATTTGATTGAGCATGCTTGCCACGGAACTTCTTATCGACTGGATCAGATTTTTTGGCCTATCTATGAGAAATCGGTGCTGACTGAAAAAACACTCTCTAAGGGAAGAGCCCTTGAGTTATTAGAAAATTATTTTCTTCTGGTGGATGAACTTGGTCATCCTTTGGGAAAAGCATTCCGTCGTCTTAATCAAGGAGTAAATTTTTTAGCTACTTACACTATTGGCGGAGTAAAGGCAGATGATGGGAGCGATGCTTGTAATGAATTTACTATGCTAATACTTGACGCAATAGATGAATTACGACTAAGTCATCCTGATTTTAAATTCAGATGGCACCCTAAAGTGAATCCGAAAGTTTGGGGAAGAGTCTGCGAAATAGTAAGAAGTGGATTAGGTCAACCGTCCATTAAAAATGATCAAATAATAATACCTGGTTTAACAAAGCATTACGGTTTTTCTGTGAAAGAGGCAAGAAGCTGGGCAAGTATCGGTTGTATATCTCCAGGTCCCACTATTTACTGGGGAACAGCTAAGAGGGATGCTATTACTCTTTGCCCTGCGAAATATCTTGAACTTGCTTTAGAAAATGGTTGGGATAAAGTCTTTAAAAAACAAATAGGTCCAAAAACAGGTGATGCTACTCAATTTACTTCTTTTGAGGAAGTTTTAGAGGCCTTCAGAGAACAGATAGGATGGGCTATTCGAAAGGCAATGCAGATTAAGAATGTCGGTGAGTATTTTAATAAAACTTTTCTTAAACGTCCATTTGCTTCCTTATTCTTCCATCGCGCTCTTGATGATGCTGAAAGAGATATTATGGATGCTCCCAATAAAGGAATACCATGGGTTAATGTTCCAGGCACGGTAGACACCTTAGATTCATTAATCAGTTTAAAGAAATTAGTTTTTGAAGATAAGAAATATACTATGAAAGAATTAATAGAAGCTCTCCGAAATAATTGGGAGGGGCATGAAGAAATGAGACGGGAAATCATCAATACTACTAAATTTGGTAATAATGACGATTTCGCTGATAAAGTAGCTAAACAAACTTATCATGTGATTGCGGATGAATTTAGTAAAGTTACCGATCTTGATAAGGCATCTCCTATGCCTTCTGGTTTAGTAGTTACTTGGATGTTCCTCTTTGCTCCATATATAGGTGCATTGCCTAATGGCAGAAGATTGAACGATCCGTTAGCTGATGGAGGTTGCAGCCCGCACGCAGGATACGATCGGAATGGTCCTATGGCTGCAATATTGTCTACCTCAAAGTTAGATTCTATAGAGTGGAAGGCTTCTATATTTAATCAGAAATTAACTCCTGCGAGTGTTGAGGGTGAAGCTGGTCTTAGTAAATTTCAAAGCTATATAGAGACAGCTATGAATTTAGGGCTTGATATGATTCAGTTTAATGTAGTAGATTCAAATGATCTAAAAAAAGCTCAACAGAACCCAGAGAAATATAAAAACCTGGTAATAAGAGTTTCAGGATACAATGCTCGCTTTGTAGATTTAGCAAAATTTGTGCAAGATGCGGTTATAGAAAGAACTGAAAATAGCCTGGTTTGAAGGTAAGCATTAAAATAACTTGTTTTCTTCCTCCTATCTGTATTTGGGGGATATCGAAATAGGAGGAAGAAAACATAATATAACATATAAGGCAAGAAAGGAAAATGGTGTAGTGGCAACTAAAGAAAACTTAACTAGTGGTAAATCTAAAAGAATAGGGAGCGAAGAAGGTTTAATTACAAATATACAAGATTTTGCAGTTCATGATGGTCCTGGTTTAAGAATTATAATATTTTTTAAAGGTTGTCCACTAAAGTGTCGTTGGTGTCAAAATCCTGTAAATATTCAAACTTTACCAGAGTTAGAGTATCATTCTTCCCTTTGCCTTGATTGTTTGAAATGTTTGCAAATATGTCCTATCCCAGGAGCTATTATTAGAGATAGAGAACTAAGAATTGATAGAGATAAATGTAATAAATGTATGGCCTGCGTTGGTGTGTGTTTAGGGAAAGCTTTATGTAAAGTAGGTGAACGGAAATCGGTTAAACAGATAATGGAAACGGTAATAAAATATAAACCTTTCTTTGATTCCTCTAATAACGGGGGAGTAACCCTCTCAGGTGGTGATCCAATATTTCAGCCTGAATTTACTTTAGGATTACTTAAGCCATGTAAAAAAATTGGTATTCATACGGTTATGGAAACTTGTGGATATACAAATTATGAAATATTAAAAAAAATAGTACAAAATGTTGATTTATTAATTTACGATATTAAACATATGGATGAAATTAAGCATATCGATGGAACGGGAAAATCGAATCGTTTAATATTAGAAAATCTTAAAAGACTTTGCATGGAAACCGATAAGGAAATTGTAATACATATACCATTAATTAGTGGATTTAACGACGATGATAAAAATATTACAAAAACTGCAGAATTTATAAGTTCATTGAATAAAATAAAACAAATTGATTTACTTCCATTTAATGAATTAGCTTCTGGAAGTTATAAAACTTTAGGGTTGGATTGGGAGTACGCTGATACGAAGCGACAATCTCAAAAACAACTGTTTAGATTAAAGAGAATAATTGAATCACCTGGATTAGAGGTTAATATTGGAGGATTGTGGTAGGGTAGCAATTTATAAAGTTAACTCTGAAAGGTGTTTACCGATTATAATCGAAAAAGGAGAAGCAGTTTGATACTTTCCATACAAAAAGCCTGTAAAATATTAAAATGTTTCACACATGAAAAAAGTGCTTTTAGAATTGACGAGCTTTGTGAGGAAGTTGGTTATTCTAAAAGTACAGTTCATAGAATTTGTATAACTTTAGAGAAAGAAGGTTTTCTTGTCCGAGACAAGGATCGTTCTGTTTTTATTTTATCTCCTAAAATATATGAATTAGGCATGGTGGCTATTGACAAAGTAAATATTAGATCTGCTATCTTTAAATTTATGGAAGATATCGTTAGAGAAACGGGAGAGTCTGCAGCCTTATACATTAGACATAATTTTCAGAGAATTTGCATCGAAAAATTAGAAAGTACTAATGATTTAAGGCAAATTGTAATTTTAGGAAAACCTTTACCTCTTTGTATAGGTGCTTCAGGTAAGGTTCTCTTAGCCTGGATGCCGTCTGAACTCCAAAAATCTTATTTAAGGATTTTAAAAAAGAATCCTCCAGAATACTTTAAAAAAAGCGTAGATCAACTAGAAAAAGAATTGGAAGAAATAAAAAGGCAAGGTTTTGCTATAAGTTCTGGGGAAAGAGTTCCTAATAGTACATCTGTATCTGTACCTATATTTAAAATTGATGGAGAAGTTTTAGCGTTAACAGTTTTGGGACCAAGTGTGAGGATTGATAATAATAAGATTAAAAGGATGGTTGGTATTGTTCAGGAGGTATCTAATAAAGTTAATTATTTATCGAAGTTTTAAAAAATTAATAATACTTCTATCAATTAAACATTATGAGATTAACAGAATTTTAAAGATCTACTTTTTTATTTTATATAAGCATGAGATTTTAGAATAGAGAAATTTTCTATAAATAAAATAGTAGAAATTAAAATTAATAAGGAGGTGTCTTTAGTGCGTTAAATAAAACTTCCGAACCCTGTTTAATTTAGCGGGAACTCCTCATCTGTTAAGTTGGGGATGAGAGCAAATTCCCGGCAAGTAGGGACAGACAATAGTCTGTTAAGGTAAGTTCCACTTCTGTAAAGGCGTGGGAGTCTAATAGTAAAACAGAATAGAATAAATAATTTTAAAATATAAAAGGAGGGAATGTTTAATGTTAAAGAATAAATTAATACATTTTTTGTTTATTTTCTTGTTAATAGCCGGGATTATTTTAACTACCAGTGCTTCTTCTTTAGCAGTTAATAAATATGCAGTGGGAACAGCTTCTACCAGCGGGAGTTCTTATTTGTTTGGAGCTGCTTTTTCTGACGTGGTTAATAAAAATTCTGAAATGGTCGAATTAACGCCTGTCGCCACTGGTGGTACTGCTGATAATATCGAAAAATTAAGAAGAGGCGAATTAATGATAGGCCTAACCTCAAGTGATTGGTTACATAAAGCATATAATGGAATAGATATGCCAGAATATAAGGGGATAAAAATATTATGGGCTATGTATGAAGAGAAATTCCATATGATTACCGGGAAAGATAATCCCGCTGCTTCTATTTATGATTTTAAGGGGAAAAAAGTTTCTTTTGGGAATGAAGGAAGCGGAACATATGGTTCAAGTGAAGCTATTTTGAGTTCTCTCGGATTGTCTTTTGAAGATTTTAAGGCATACTATTTACCAACAGAAGAAAGTTTGACCGCTTTAAGAAATGGACAAATAGATGCTATGGTAACCATTACGGGATCACCTCATCCTGGGACCATGGATTTAGCTGTAACTCTAAAAGGAGGCATTAAGCTTATTCCTTTAAGTGATGAGGACATACAGAAAGTATCAGCAAAATATCCCTATATGCAAAAAACAGTTATCCCTGCCGGTACATATAATCTGGTTGATTATGATGTTCCAGGAATAGGAGGTAGCCGATATTTAGCCAGTTCAGAAGGTTTACCTGAAGAAGATGCTTATGAAATTGCAAAAGTCATTGATATGAACTATGAAGATCTAGTAAAAGCCTATGCTGGTGCAAAAGACGCAACTGCAAAAGTCACATCTGAAGCAACAATTGTACCCTTACACCCCGGGATTATGAAGTATTTAAAAGAAAAAGGTTATCTAAAGTAAAAATAATTTCTAAACAACTTAAGATACTATATTTACGATAGTATCTTAAGTTGTTTTTTTTCGCACAAAAAATATAAGAAAGGAAATATAAAAAATGAAAAATGATAATCGGGGTAGTTCAGTTAATATAGCTATAACATTAGTTAGTATATTAATGTGCATTTTTCACTTAATTACTGCGGCTTATATTTTACATCCTTTATTGCAAAGAAGCATACATTTATTTTTTGGGCTGATCTTGATTTTCTTGATATTTCCATATTCAAAAAATCAAAATAAGAAAAATTGGACCATTGATATTATTTTATTGGCCTTGGGTGTGGTTGTAACCCTGTATATTGCCTTAAATTATAAGATATTAGGTGGTCCTATGAGAATTGCCTATCCAACGGTTATAGATAAAATCTTTGGAGTTATTGCAGTTCTTATAGTATTAGAAGCTACCAGAAGGGTGATTGGCCCGGCAATGCCAATATTGGCTATAATTTTTATTACTTATGCTTTTTTAGCACCTTATCTACCGGGGATTTTTAATGCTCCGGGTACGAGCTTTTCCAGTTTTATTGCACAAGGATATATCTATGTTCATGGTATTTTTGGTACCACCTTAGGGGTATCTGCAACGTTGGTATTTATATTTATTCTTTTTGGGGCAATGTATCAAGCTTCCGGAGCCGGAGATTTATTTATTGGCTTATCTCTTGCACTTTTTGGAAAGTTGGTCGGTGGGCCTGCGAAAATGGCAGTAGTATCTTCTGCCCTCTTTGGAACCATATCCGGTAGTTCGGTGGCTAATGTTGCTACTACCGGTTCTTTTACCATTCCTTTAATGAAAAAAGTAGGATATGAACCAAACTTTGCTGGTGCCACAGAGGCAGCTGCAAGCATTGGCGGGCAGTTAATGCCACCAGTGATGGGAGCTTCTGCCTTTGTTATGGCAGAGATATTAGGAATTCCTTATCTAACAGTGGTAAAAGCAGCAATAATTCCGGCAATATTATATTTTTCTTCCATTTTTTTAAGTGTTGATTTTTATGCAAGAAAAAATAAGCTAAAAATCTTAAGCAAAGAAAAAATTCCCAATCCATTATCTATACTTAGAAAATCGGGTATATTGCTTCTTCCGTTAATATTAACGATATATCTTTTTGCATTTATGCAATGGTATCCTACCAGGGTTGCCTTTTGGGTAACAATTTCTACAATTTTATTAGCATTATTATATAAAGAAAAAAGAAAAAGTTTAATATGGGTTATTGATGGGGCTAAAAGTGCTGCCAAAAATGGATTAGTCCCCATAGTGGCTTGTGCTTGTGCCGGGTTAATCATTTTACCCATTCAAATCACGGGTTTGGGTCATTTAGTCGGTCAGTTTTTAATTATTCTTTCACAAGAAAATCTTTTTTTACTTTTATTTTTCTCTATGATTTTAACTATAATATTAGGAATGGGTTTGCCGACCGTTGCCGCCTATACCATTGCAGCAATAATTGTTGCACCCAGTATAATGGACCTAGGAGCAATTCCATTAGCAGCACATATGTTTGTTTTTTATTTTGCTATTATGTCTTCAATTACTCCACCAGTTGCTTTAAGTGCATATACAGGAGCGGGAATAGCCGGGGGAGATCCCACGAAAACTGGTTTTTTAGCATTTGGTCTCGCTTTCCCATCTTTTTTGCTTGCTTACAGATTTATTTTCCATACAGTATTACTCATGGAATCTATCACAATAGGAAGCTTGGTTTATCAAATATTGGTTGTCTTTTTAGGATTTATCATCTTAATCTCTGCCGCCAGAGGTCAACTTTTTAACTGGTTTGTTCCGAACATATCTCGATTTATTTTTGTTATTTCAGGGATATTAACCATTTTACCCAATAAGATTCTTACGAATGTACTATCATCAGATCTAATGGGTTTTTTGGTTTTTCTAGTTGGTTTTTTCTATATGATTTTACAGAATAAAAAACAAAAGGGGAATAGTGAAAAGGAATTGTGATTATGACTAAAATTACTTCACAGGTAGCTCAATTTATAACCAATACTGATTATGAAAATTTGACTATAGAAGCGAAAGAACAAGCGAAATATTGTTTTATGGATTGGATTGGAGTCTCCATGATAGGAGCTTCAGAAGAAGCGAGTCAAATAGTTAGTCATTTTATAAAAAAACAGGATTGTAAAAAAGAAGCAACGATAATAAATCAAAATATAAAAACAAGCACTTTTTTTGCGGCTTTAGCAAATGGTATATCCAGCCATGTATTAGATCTGGATGATATTTATCCTTGGGGACCCGGCCATCCCAGCGCAACTGTTATTCCCACTGCTTTAGCAATGGCCGAAAAATTAGGTTCTTCTGGTGTAGAAATGTTAAAGGCAATTATAATTGGCTTTCAAGTTCAATTTGCAATTGGTGAAGCCATCATGCCGCAACATTATAAAGAAGGTTGGCATAATACCTCAACTTTGGGTCGTTTTGGATCAACCTCTGCTGCAGCAAGTTTATTAAAGATGTCCACCAAAAAAACAATGAATGCTTTAGGTATTGCAGCTACCTCCACTGGTGGTTTAAAAGGTGTTTTTGGAAGCATGTCTAAATCTTTTAATGCAGGGAAGGCTGGAATGGACGGGATTTTAGCTGTCTTATTAGCTGATCAAGGATTTGACAGTGTGGAAGATTCTCTTGAAAATGACAAAGGATTCATCCATGTTTTTGCTTCTGTTTCAAATGAAAGCAATGTAATTAAAGCACTTAAAGGTCCCTTAGTTATAGAAAGAGTAAGACCCAAGAAATATGCATCTTGCTATTCAACCCATTCCATTATTGAATGTATGTTGTCGATTCATAATCAATTAGGTTATTCTCCGAAAGCTAAGGATATAAAAAGCATTACGTATATTGTTCATCCTAGGTGTTTGGAGATTGCAGCGATTTCTAATCCAGTTTCACCTCTTGAGGCTAGGTTTTCTACACAATTTTGCGGGGCAAGTGCTCTTAAAAAAGGGAAGATGAACATTGAAGATTTTAGCAAAAAAGATATTAAGGACTTAGAGATAATTCACTTGATGTATAAAACAAATTTTATAGTTAAGGAAGAATACCAAAAAGACCGAAAAGCAAAAGCAGTCATAGAATTTAACAATGGTCAAAAATTAGAGTCTTCAATTAATTTATTTGAATTGACCAAAGATAGAGTGGAATCAAATGAAAATATTAAAAGGAAGTTTAATATCCTTTTAAGTCGGATTAAATCAGAAAACTCAACAAGAAAATTAAAAGACACTATCTTAAATCTTGAAAATATATCTAATATTAAAGAAGAATTTATTCCTTTGTTAGACTTAAAATAGACCATCAGTATTTTGTAATATGTATTAAAGAAAATATAGCCTTTATATAAAGCGAAGATTTTATAATAATTTAAAAAGATACAAGTAGAAGATAATTTTGCGCCCTCAGAAAATTAGCAATAATCCGAAAATTATTAGAAGGTTGGGTTCTATCAGGGATTACTATCAGAGAGCTTTGGAAAAAGGAGGCCATACGCCTCACTTAATTGAAGAAGCTCTATCCTGGCATGTAAGATTTTTAAATACGGGATCTATGAAATAAAAAAGTTTTAGAATTATATTTGGGAGAATCGAAAAGTGCAAGTGTTATCTCAAGAAGAACTATTTGCTGATATTCTTGTAGTGGGAGGCGGAATTGCCGGTTTAATAGCTGCTCTTGAAGCTAGATCTAATGGTGCAAATGTAACTATAGTCTCAAAAGGAAAAGTGGGTAGGAGCGGGAATACTTTGATTTCCGGAGCAAGTATATCTACTTTAATCTCTGAACCTGATTTTGGAGATTCATTTGAAACATTTTATAACGATATCATGGACTCTGGCAAAGGGATAAATGATAAAAAATTAGTAAAAGTATTTGTAAAAAATTCTATTGAAGTTATAACTAAATTACAAAAATATGGAGTAACTTTTAAGAAGATTAATAATCAGCTATTCAGAAAAAAACCACCTGGTCATTCTGTTCCTCGATTTATACCAGCCGATTATTCTAACCTTCCTTATTCAATAAGGGGCTTATCTATAACCCTTTCTCTTCTTGGACAAGCACATAAATTAGGGATAAAAATTGTTGAAAATACCTCAGTAATTAAGTTACTTGTTTCTGATGATCAGGTGAAGGGAGTAGTGGCCATTAATAGAAGAACAAAAAAAGTTCTTGTTTTTTATTCGAACGTAGTTGTTTTAGCCTCTGGAGGAGGAGGAGGAATTTTTTCTAAATCAAATAACACGAGAGATATTACATCGGATTCTTATGGTTTAGCGTATGATGCTGGTGTACTGTTAAGAGATATGGAGTTCACTCAATTCTACCCTACAATGA
>Ga0307379_10012168_pt1 | contig 11235 bp, 6 predicted proteins | sample UN2MG_FD_202237 | JGI IMG/M metagenome (GOLD analysis project Ga0307379, IMG submission 202237) | Soil microbial communities from Risofladan, Vaasa, Finland - UN-2 | ecosystem: Environmental > Terrestrial > Soil > Coastal area > Acid sulfate soil | place: Finland: Risofladan, Vaasa | collected... | reverse complement strand
GCTCGGCGCGTGCTCGTGGCTTCGCGCGTGCCGCGGGTCGGCGATCCACTGGACGCGCCCGGGCGGGCCGACCACCGCGTCGCGGGAGACCGGGTTGCCGCCGGCGTCGTGGAGGAAGTGCGTCCACTCGTCGGTGTTGGCCGGGCGGGGCTTGACGGTCCGTTGCCAGCGGCCGTCCTGCTTCGTGTAGAGCGACCCGCCGGGCGCCAGGACGCGCAGGGCCTCGGCCGGCGGCACGTCGCCGAGCCGCTCCGCCACGAGAAGGTTCACCAGCCCGTCGGCGTAGGGCAGGTGCCGGCCGTCGTAGCGCTCCACCGACACGGGCCCGTAGCCGCCGCGCTGCCGGAGGTACTGCCGCGCCCGGCGGACGTTGGCGGCGTCGGTGTCCAGGCCGTGCACGAGGAAGCCCTCCCCTGCCCGCAGCGCCGCGGTCAGCCGGCCGTCGCCGCAGTTGGGGTGCACGATCAGCCCGCCCTTCAGGCCGGTCGCCTCCAGCACCTGCCGGGCCAGGTCGGCCTCGGCGGCCCGGCAGTTCGCGGGGTCGGAGGCCAGGGCCGCCCCCGCCGCCAGCATCGCGGCGCAGAGGGCCCCGGCGGAAGCAAAGGGACGATGCGACGTTGTCTCGACCATGACTCGGTCTCCTCTGTTCGGAAGGGCGCTCGTCAACGCTCCGGTGGCTGGGCCTCGGGCCGGTCGCCCGCGAAGGTCGGGCGCAGCCGCCGCAGCTCCCGCCGGAGCAGCAGGGCGCCGACGGCGACCGGCACGCCGTACGCCGCGGCGGCCGACCACTCGTGGAAGATCAGGCTGCCGATGCCCAGCAGCAGGCCGAAGAGAAGCATCAGGCTCCCGGCCCAGGCCGTCGCGGCCCGCAGCAGCTCGCCGGCCATCGGGCGGTGGCCCGTTTCCTGCGCGATCCTGCGCCAACCCGGCCCGGCGATGCGCATCTTGCGGTAGAAGGCTACCGTCTGGGCGGAGGGCCGGCGGCTGGTCAGCAACGTCACGCCGACCCACACGACGAGGGTCGCCGCGATGTTCACGGCCACGCGGACGGCGAACCAGTTCTCCACCACCACGCCGCTGACCTTCACGTCGGGCAGGAGGATCGCCAGCCCGTTGCCGACCGCCAGGCTGCACACCAGCGCGGAGATCTCCGACCAGGCGCTGACGCGCCACCAGTACCATCGGGCGATCATCACCGTGCCGACCCCCGCCGTCAGGACGCCCAGGTACTTGTACGCGTCGAGGATGCCCGTGAGCTTGGTCGACACCAGCAGCGCCAGCAGCGTCAGCCCCAGCATGCACACCCGCGAGGCCCGCACGTAGTGCCTGGGCGTGGCCCCGCGGCGCAGGTACGGGCGGTACAGGTCGTTGATGAGGTAGCTCGTGCCCCAGTTCAGGTGCGTGTCGAGCGTGCTCATGAAGGCCGCGAGCATCGCGGCGACCATCACGCCCTTCAGTCCGGAGGGCAGGAACTTGTCGATCATGGCCGGGAAGGCCTGCTCGGCGTCGGCCAGGTTCGGCAGGTAGGCCAGCGACAGCAGGCCCACGAGGATCCACGGCCAGGGGCGGAGGACGTAGTGACAGAAGTTGTACCACAGGAACGCCAGCAGGGAGTGCTGCTCGTTGCGGCAGGCCAGCAGCCGCTGGACGCCGTAGCCGCTGCCGGGGGCCGCGCCCCACCAGACCATCGTCACGTAGATCAGGAACGTCACGGTCGGCAGGGAGAGCGTGCCCAGGTCGGGCACGAAGCGGACCAGGGCGTCCTGGAAGCCGGGCGCCGCGGCCAGGCGGGCCATCATCCCCGGGCCCTTGGCGGCGTCCACGTACACCACCACGGCCAGGCCGATCGAGCCCAGCATCGCCAGGGCGAACTGGATCATGTCGGTGTAGACGACGCCGTAGAGGCCCGAGAGGGCGGAGTACAGGACCGCCGCCCCGCCGAGGACCAGCAGCACCACGGCCGTGGGAGTCACGCCGCCGAAGACGGGGACCCAGAACAGCGGGTCGTCGGAGAGGGCCAGCATCACCTTGACGATCTTGGTCATGGCCAACGTCACCGACGCCATGACGACGCAGTTGACCAGGATGCCGTCGTAGAGGACCTTGAAGATCCGCAGGCACGACCGCTGCACGGAGGGCTGGTAGCGTGCGGCGACGAACTCCACGTCGGTCAGGACCTCGGTCCGCCGCCAGAGCCTGGCGAAGAAGAACACCGACGCGAGCTGCCCGATGGCCGCCGACCACCAGAACCAGTTGCTCGAGATCCCCTCGGTGCGGCTCATCCCCGCCACGAACAGCGGCGTGTCCGACGAGAAGGTCGTCGCCACAATGCTCGTGCCGGCGACGAACCACGTCAGCGACCGCCCGGCGACGAAGAAGTCCTCGGTGCTCTTGGCGGCGCGCTTGGTGTAGTACACGCCGATGCCGACGGCGGCGGCCACGTATATCCCGACGATCGCCCAGTCCCAGCCTGTCATCGCGTCCGTCCTCGCGTGCCTCGGGGCCTACTCGATCACGAACCACGTCATGCCCTGCGGGCCGATCCGCACGGGCAGGTCGATGCCGTATCGCCGGTCGAGCCGGTGCTCGGCCGGTTTGCCCTCCTCCTGCCGGATGCGGGCCGTGTCCGTCAGCCCCGTGTAGTACAGGTCCACCCGGATCGTCCGTTCGATCGCCGCGTCCAGCGGGTTGAACGCCACCAGCATGCCCTTGTGCTTCAACCTCGGGTTGACGTGCAGCATCCAGTCGATGTCCCGCGCGTCGGCCCGCCGGCCGTGGATCATATCGCTCTCCAGGATGTCGCGGTACGTCCGGAACCACCGGACCCACTTCCGCACGAGGTCCCGGGTGCGGTCGGTATCGTACAGCCTCGGCCCGCGGTAGCAGGCCTGGACTCCCATCGCCAGGTTGCTGTAGAGCATGCGTTCGTAGTGGTCGCGGTGGGCGTCGAGGGGCTCGATGGTGGCGGCGGCCCCGCCCCCGTGGTACTGCGTCAGCGGGACGAACATCCACCCCATCGAGGGCGTCTTCTGCCACGTGCCGTCGTGGATGTTCTGGCGGGTGTGGATCACCTGCTGGGCGCGGGGCAGCGACCAGTTCGTCTCGCGGTAGCCCATCCCGCACTTGCTCGAGCCGGCGAGGTAGTAGTAGTCCGGCACGTTGAGGTAGACGCCGCGGGCCCGGCAGGACTTGTAGAAGTCGGTGAGGATCCGCCACTGCACCCAGCGCGAGTCGGCCAGGCCCTTCTGGAGCGGGGGCCGGGGCGCGTCGTCCAGGTCGCCCGGGTACGACCCGTCGTGCTCCAGCAGCGCGAAGCCCGTTTCCGGGAAGAACCGGTAGAGCTTGCGGAAGTACTCCCGCCCCCACTCGCTGGCCAGGGCCGGGGAGTTGCCGAAGGTCGGCCTCGTGCCGGGCGGGCTGACGACGTCGTTTCCGCCGCCGACCCGCCGGCTGGCCAGCAGCGAGTAGCCGCCGATCTCGATGCCCTTGGACCGGGCGTAGTCGGCGTACTGCTTCATCCGGGCCAGGTACTCGGGCGAGTCGTTCTCGATGTTGAACCCGCTGCCGAAGGTGAGGATGACCATCTCGAAGCCGACCTCGGCGCACTGGTCGATGGCGGCGCGGACGGTCTTCGGGTCGGCGTAGCGGACGTGCATCATCAGCGGGTTCTCGGTCACCCACGGGGCGATCGTCCGGTACATCCGGCGGAGGGCCAGGCCGCGGCGCTCCCGGTCGGTGGAGTCGTGCGGCAGGAGGAAGGCCCGGAAGGACTCGAACGTCCCGCCGGGCGGGACCGTCTGCTCCGGGCCAACCGTCGGGCGGACCTCCAGCAGGCAAGGCGTCTTCCTGAGGTAGTTGACCTGGGTGCCGTAGTCCGGGTCCGGCAGCCAGTGCACGGACCACTGGGTGGTGTTCAGCGGGGTGAAGCCCCCGAAGGCGTAGTCCGTCTCGACGTGGATGTTGGGCGTCCGGAATGCCCGGCCGCGGAATTCCACCGCCGAGCCGTGCTCCACCGCGGCCAGGACCTCCGACGTGAAGCGGTTGACCACCACCTCCCGGCCGGTGGGGTTGTGGACGGTGATCCACTTGCTCAGGCAGGGCAGGCCGTCGTACAGCTCGTAGTGCACGGAGACGCGGAGCTTCCGCGCGTCCTCCAGGCGGCGACGGCGCTCGGCGAGGGCGCCGTCGCGGAGGGCCCCGCGGGCCGCGAAGCCCAGCACGCGCAGGCGGACGAGATCGCCGGCTTCCGGATGGTCGGCGGCCCCGCCGGCCTTGCCCAGCTTGCCCACGCGGACGCGCTGCGGGTCGCCCGGCGGCGTGCGGAGGGCGATCGTGTGCACCGTCCGCCAGGGCCCCTCCTGCCGGCGGGCGTCGCAGTGGATCGCGTCCTCGCCCAGCCGCAGGCGCAACGCCGTCGGACGGGCCAGGTCGACCGCCCAGCCCTCCGGCGAGATCAGCCGCTCGGCTTGGCCGTCGTAGACGCCGAACTGCGGGTCGGCCGTCTCGGCGCTGCCGCCGGGGCGGAGGTGAAACTTGACCGTCCGATCCGCCCACACCAGCGCCAACCCCGGCCCCCAGCTCGCGCTGCGGTCCGTGCCCGGGTCGATCGTCGCCTCGACCAGCCGCACGCCGGGCGGGAGGTCGCGCTCGACGAACACGGCCGTGTTCGCCGGCGTGTGGATCTCCCCGACCTTCCCCTCGTTGCGGAAGCTGCTCCGCGGGTGGGCCTTGCTTGCGTGGACCCGCCAGGCCTCGTCGAGCTGCTGGAAGTCGTCGCTCAGGAGCCTCTCCCGGCCGGCGGCGCTGTCCTGGGGGGTGGCGAGGTGCCTGTCCATCGCGGCGGGCGGCATCTCGTAGTCCATCCGCAGGGACACGCCGGGCGGCGGCCAGGCCGCATCGGGGGCGCAGTGGCGGACCCGTTTCCACTCCAGGCGGGCCTTCGCCCGCCCCCACTCCAGGCCGACCAGCCGGAAGGCCTGCGGGTCGGCCGGCATCCGGTCGAGCCACTCGGGCTTGAGGTAGGCGTAGTCGGGCTGGCCCTTCAGCCCCCCCACCTCGTGGCGGAGGCCGTCGATCTCGACGATCGCCTCGGGCTTGACACCCCGCAGCAGGGACTGGCCGGTCATCCGGTTGTCGAAGGCCACGGTGGCCCCGTTGGGCCGCAGGCGGAACGTCCGGCAGATCAGGCCGTTGCTCAGGACGACCTCGCCGTCGCCTCCGCGGAAGAGGGCGGCCTTGCAGGGCGAGGGGTCGATCAGCCAGTCCGCCGGCGCCGGGGCGGGCCGGTAGGCCGGGAGGGACTTCACCGCATCGAACATCGCCGCCTGCTCCGCCGCCCGCTCCGCCGCCCGCGCCGGCCCGACGGCCAGGCAGGCCGCGAACGCCGGGATGATCGCCCGCAGAATGGCCGCAGCGCCCTCGTGCATGCGTTTCTCCTCAGTGGCGGGCCCACTGTACCGGCAACCGCCCCCGGCGCGAAGGGCGAGGCCCCGGGACGGCCGGCCGCCCGGAGGAAGAACAGAAGCTCTCGTCTTGCTACAGCCGAAGAGTACAATGGTTCAGGAGCTTGACCCCCCCTGGCGGTGCGTCCTACCATGGACCGGTGAGCGAAGATGAAACGCGACTGTGATAAGTGCGGCAAGGCGGCGACCGTCCACCTGACGGAGATTCTCGAGGGCCAGAAGCTCGAGAAGCACCTCTGCGAGGACTGCGCCTCCGAGGAGGGCATCACGGTCAAGGCCAGCCTGCCGATCAGCCAGTTGCTGGAGGACTTCATTCTCCAGACGGGCGGGCGGGGGGAGACGTCGGAGCTGGAGTGCGACGTGTGCGGGATGACGTACTCGCAGTTCCGCCAGCGCGGCGTGCTGGGCTGCCCCAATGACTACGACGCCTTCGAGCCGGTCCTGCAACCGATGATCGAGCGCGCCCAGGAAGGCGCCGGCGTGCACATCGGCAAGGTGCCCCTCCGGGCGGAGAGCACCCAGAAGCGGCACAACGCGATCCTCCGCCTCCGCGCCCGGTTGCGCACCGCGGTGACGTCGGAGGACTACGAACAGGCCGCGGCCCTGCGCGACCAGATCCAAGAGTTGGAGGAGCCATGAGGCTGGCGGACCTTACTCAAAGCGCCGGCGAGTGGCTCCGCGGCGCCGGGCCCATGCACGACGTGGTGATCTCCTCGCGGATTCGCCTGGCGCGCAACCTGGCCGGCATGCCGTTCCTGACGCAGTGCTCGCCCGACCAGCAGGCCGACCTGGAGCGCCGGCTGCGGCGGGAGGTCCTGGCGGCGGGGGTCGCCCCCGAGATGCTCTACGTGGACATCGCCGCCGCCGGCGAGCTCGACCGCCAGCTCCTGGTGGAGCGGCACCTGATCTCCCGCCAGCACGCCGGGGCGTCTCACCCGCGGGGCGTGGCGGTCAGCAGCCACGAGACGACCAGCATCATGGTCAACGAGGAGGACCATCTCCGCATCCAGGTCCTTCGCAGCGGGCTGGACCTCGCCGGCGCGATCCAGGAGATCCACCGCACGGACGACCTGCTGGAGGAGCGGCTGGACTACGCCTTCCACGAGCGATACGGGTACCTGACGGCCTGCCCGACGAACGTGGGCACGGGCCTGCGGGTCAGCGTGATGCTCCACCTGCCGGCCCTGAAGATGACCGGCGAGATCGAGAAGGCCTTCCGGGCGGCGCACGACATGCGGCTGGCGATCCGGGGCCTGTACGGCGAGGGCACGGAGGCCAGCGGGGACTTCTTCCAGGTCTCCAACCAGACCACGCTCGGCAAGACGGAGGAGCAGATCGTCGAGGAGTTCCTCCGGGAGACGATCCCGCACTTCATCGAGTACGAGCGCCAGGCGCGGTCGAGCCTCCTGGCCCGGCGGAGCCTCGCCATCGACGACAAGGCCCAGCGGTCGCTGGCGCTGCTTCGGGCCACGAGGCTGATCAGCTCGGACGAGACGATGTACCTCCTGTCGCTGGTCCGCCTGGGCGTGAACCTTCACCGGATCGAGGACGTCGACGTCAAGACGATCAACGAGCTGTTCCTACTGACCCAGCCCGCACACCTGCAACGGCTGCTCGACAGGGAGCTCGGCCCGGCCGAACGAGCCGAGGCGCGGGCGACGTACATCCGCCGCCGGTTGAACGCCAACTGAGCGGCCCGCCGGCCGGCACCACGGCAGGACCATGGCCATGCAGCTAGGGACCATAGCGCCCGTCGGGTTCAGCGACTTCCCGCCTGCCGAATGGCTGGCGTGCTTCCGAGAGCTGGGCTGCACCGTCGTCCAGGCGTACCGCAACCAGGCCGCCGGCGTCACCGTCCGGCAGATGCTCGACGCCATCGCCGCCGGGGGAATGCCCTGCGACAGCCTCCACGGCGTCTTCGGCGAGGAGTACGACCCGTCGGCCTGCGACGACGGCGCCCGGCGCTTCGCCATGGACACCTACCGGCGCGAGGGCGACCTGGCCCGCCAGCTCGGCGGGTCGCTGGTCGTGGCCCACTGCTCCACCATCCGCAACGAAGGCGTACCCGAGGCCGAGAAACGCCTGCGATGGGACCAGCTCCGCCGGTCCATCACCGAGCTGGGCGAGTACGGCCAGAAGATCGGCGTGACCTATGCCTTCGAGAACCTCCCCGGCTACCACGTCATCGGCACGGACGTCGCCGAGCTGGCGGCGGTGCTGGCGTCGCTGAGGGTCCCACGGACGGGGCTGTGCCTCGACGTCGGCCACGCCCACATGACGGGCGACCCGGCCGCGTCCATCCGCGCCGCCGGCCGGCAGCTCTGCTACGTGCACCTGTCCGACAACTCCGGCACGGGCGACGACCACGAGATGCCCACCTACGGCACCGTGGACTTCGACGCGATGGCCGACGCCCTGCACGACGTCGGCTACCACGGCACGGTGATGCTGGAGGTCTTCCGGACGGTCGATCAGCTCCGGAGGATGCTCCGGGAAGGCTGCGCCGAGCGCCTCGCCCGCATCCTCCGCCGCGCCAACGGCGAAGCCGACGGGTGAGCCCGGCGCCCCCCGGTTGGGTCTCCCATCGGCTGTGCGCGCCGCCCCCGCGGCGGAAGGCGCTGGCATTTCGCCGGAAACTGTGGCATCATAGGATGTTCCAGGAAGTAGCGGGGGTGTGCGGCGACAGCAGGTGAGAGTATGCAGAAGGTCGTGATGCTGGTCCTGTCGGCGGCGCTGATCGCCCTGCCGGCGGAGGCCTGGGGCCAGAATCGAGGGAAGCAAGGCAAAGGCAAGCAAGCCAAGAAGGCCGCGCCGTCACCCCCCAGGAAGCACTTCAGCGACGAGGCCGTCGCCGAGGCCATCCGTCGCGGCCGGGACTTCCTCTGGCGCCAGCAGCGCAAGGACGGGAGCTGGCCGACCCACCAGCAGGGCAAGGACCGCGACTTCGTCGCCGGGCCGGGCTCGTTGGCGGTATATGCCCTGCTGGCCAGCGGGGTCAGCGCGGCCGAGCCGCGTATGCTCAAGAGCCTGGAGTGGCTCAGCAAGCAGCCGACGGACCTGACCTACACGCTGGGCCTGCGGTGCAACGTCTGGCACCTGGCGAACAAGGAGACGCGCGGCCGGTACCTGCCGAACTTCAAGGCCGACCTGGTCAAGCTGCTGAGGTTCACCCAGAACGGGGGCTACGACTACCGCTGCCGGGAGGACAGCAGCAAGCGGTCTGACAATTCCAACGCCCAATACGGCGTGCTGGGCGCGTGGGCGGGGGCGCTGAGCGACCTGGAGATCCCCACGGGCTACTGGAAGCTCGTGCTGAACCACTGGCTGGAGGACCAGCAGAAAGACGGCGGGTGGACGTACCAGCGACAGGGCGCCTCGACGGCCACCATGACCGCCGGCGGCATCGCCACGCTGTACGTCTGCTTCGACAACCTGCTGGCCGGGCGGTTCGTGAGCTGTAGCGCCAACGTCGACTTCAAGCCGCTGGACCGCGGGCTGGAGTGGATGGACAAGCACTTTCGCACGGCCGTCGGCGGGCAGGGCCTCATGGGCCACGGCGACCTGTACTACTTCCTGTACGGCACGGAGCGCGTGGGGCTGGCCAGCGGGCACAAGTACTTCGGCACGCTGGACTGGTACAAGCTTGGGGCCGAGCGGATGCTCAACGCCCAGCGGAACGACGGCTCGTGGGACGGCAAGTACACGCCGCTGATCTCGACGGCGTTCGCGATGCTCTTCCTGGTCCGCGGGCAGCACGCCATCGCCTTCAACAAGCTCGAGTTCGACGGCGACTGGAACAACCGCCCGCGCGACCTGGCCATGCTCACCCGCTGGATGAGCGGCACGATGGAGCGCACGCTCAACTGGCAGATCATCAACCTGAAGGTCCCCACCGAGGAATGGCACGACGCCCACGTGCTCTACCTCTCCGGGGCCGACGCGCCCAAGCTCACCGCCGCCCATCTCGACAAGCTGCGGCAGTACCTCTGGCAGGGCGGGACGATCTTCTCGGCCACCGAGTGCGGCGGGAAGGGCTTCCACGACGGCATCCGCGAGGTCTACAAGAAGCTCCTGCCGCAGTACGAGATGAAGCAGTTGCCCCCCGACCACGAGCTGTTCACGGTCTACCACAAGCTCACGGGCGTCCAGCCGACGTACATGATCACCAACGGCGTCCGCCCGCTGGTGATCCACACCGACTACGACCTGCCGCGCTCGTGGCAGGTCAACGCCTACCGCAGCGCCGAACGCGATTTCCAGATCGCCGCCAACGTGCTCATGTACGCCACCGACATGGGCCAGCTCCGCAACCGCGGCGTCAGCCACTGGCCCGCCGCGCCCGGCGGCCAGCCCGAGCGGACCGTCAAGGTCGTCCGCGTCCGCCACGGGGGCAACTGGGACCCCGAGCCGCTGGCCCTGGAACGCTTCGACCGCCTGCTGAGGCGGAAGGAGAAGGTCGGCCTGGACGTCGAGAGGCCCGTCGGCGCCGCCAAGCTGCCCGAAAGCGACGCCCGCCTCGCCCTGCTGACCGGCGCCGGGCCGCTGACGCTGAACCCCGCGGCGGCGGCCGGGCTCAAGGCGTACATCGAAAAGGGAGGCACGCTCTTCGTCGACGCCGCCGGCGGAGACGGGAAGTTCGCCGAGGACGCCGAGGCGATGCTGCGCGAGCTGTTCGGCCGGCGCGAGGTGCGCTCGCTGGCCCTGACGGCGGGGCTGTTCAACCTCCCCGGCCATCAGATCAAGGATGTCTCCTACCGCCGCAAGGCACGGCTGCTCCGCGGCCTGAAGAGCGAGCCGCACCTTCGCGGCGTGCTGCTGGACGGCCGGCTGGCGGTCGTCTTCAGCGAGGAGGACGTCACCGGCGGGCTGGTGGGCATCCCCTGCTATACCGCCGCGGGGTACGTGCCGGATAGCTGCTACGATATCCTCCGCAACGTCGTCCTCCTGGCGGGCGAAGAGAAAGGCAAGCGGAAGTAGCCTTCACAGGTCTACTGATCCTCCCCCGGCCGGCTTGACGGGCCTTGGAGGGCCTCGGCGGCGTAGTCGCGGACGCGCCAGTGGTCGTCGCGAAGGGCCGCGTTGAGGGCGGTGGTGACCTCCGCACGGCCGGGGGCGATCCGCCCCAGCGCCCGGACGGCGGTCCAGCGGACGCGGGCCTGGTCGTGCCGGGCGGCCTGGAGCACTTGCGGTAGCGCGGCCGCCGCGGGCGAGCCGATCCGACCCAGGGCCTCCAGCACCTTCATCTGCCCCTCCGCGCCGCAGCCCTTCATCTCGGCGATCAGGCACGGCACGGCCTTGCCGCCGGCGAGCCGGGAATGCGAGAGCGCGTTAGCCGCCTCGAAGCACGCCAGCAGGTCGTCGCCGTCGAGGACCTTGACGAGTTCCCCGACGGCCTCGGGCCCCATCGCGTCAAGGAGCAGCACGCACTTCTCGGCCCGACCCCCTCGAACCGCGCCCTCGGCAAGTGCCGAGGCGGCGGACCTGTCCATGCGCCGCAGCGTGGCCAGGGCCACGTTGGGGTCGATCCTGTCCAGTGCCGCCAACGCCCGCTGTCGGGCCTCGTCGGGCCCGACGCGGATCGCCCGCACCAGCGCCGGCACGGCCCTGCCGGACGCCACTCTGGAGTACGACAGCGCGGCCGCCGCACGCAGAGCAGCGGCCAGGTCGTCTCCCGTGAGCACGTCGGCAAACCCGTCGAAGGCGTCGGGGCCCAGCTCGTCCAAGAGCGCCCCGACGTGCCCGGAGCCCCAGCCTTCTCTCGCCGCCTCGACCA
>Ga0307379_10012166_pt1 | contig 11235 bp, 21 predicted proteins | sample UN2MG_FD_202237 | JGI IMG/M metagenome (GOLD analysis project Ga0307379, IMG submission 202237) | Soil microbial communities from Risofladan, Vaasa, Finland - UN-2 | ecosystem: Environmental > Terrestrial > Soil > Coastal area > Acid sulfate soil | place: Finland: Risofladan, Vaasa | collected... | reverse complement strand
CCGTTAAATTCAGTGATTTCGATTCTGACAACTTCGAGAGCATTTTTTTGAAACTCATAAATTTTCATATCTTCACCTAAGCAGGCAATAAATAATTATGGACCCAGAAATAATTATGACAGCAATCAGCTCCCTGTTTTCTCTGATAATTTTAATCATTTTTACTCCTTATATTTGGGGCCCGAGATATGGCTTGCACCCGGGCCCCGCTTTTGATTCAGGCGGATTTCAAAAGCTCTAGCGAATACATGTCAATTTACCGTGAAAAATTCCCCTATAATTCCTTCTTCACCAATTTTATCCTCACTCAATTCATATCCTATGATCCCACCAATAGGATCGCCATGCCGAAATAAATTCGCTAAACCCCGCACTTGCTCAAGTGAATTTATGTAATAAACATTGCCATCCTCAAATAAAACAGCTCCTCTATTATTTTTTAAATCAACCTTTAATCTTTTAATCGTGCCTATTTTCATATCAACAAATCTAGATACTTTTGATTTTTCTCCATAAACTTATCGAAGTCTTTTTCATCAACTTCAAAAAGTTCAGCAATTTGCTTGTTTTTTAAGCCCTTCCTCAGATCGTTTCGTAGTATTAATAAGTCAATAAACGCTCTCCCTGGTTCTTCTCCTGGTCTTTCTCTTCCGGTACTTTTCCTTTTTACATAGTCCTCTGCATTTGCTTGACGATCCATTTCTTTTTTAAAATCATTCGGATCATAATAACCCTTTTTTCTTTGGATTAGGCCGATGAAGTTTCTTACCTTTTCCTGTGGATAGCCCAAAAATCGAGCCGCATGGTCAAGATTCAAGCCCTTCTTCATCAGTCGTATAACTGTTACATAATTTTCCAATGTGGCTAGTTCTCCAAGATCCTCACCCTCTCCCTGTAAATCTTCAAATTGAATCTCTACGTTCCTACCAAATAGGAAAGAGGCAGTCCCTCTATTCAGGTAAAACTCCTTGCCCTCAATTTCAAAAATCATCCGATCCGGCTCATAACGAATTTTGATTTCCTGAGCTTTTGACATTTTTGGCTTTTCTTCTTTTTTCATTGTCTTTTTTCTCCTCTTAAATTTGATGATTTCTTCTCAAATTTTCTCTCACCCGGCTTTTTATCCGGTCTCTTACAAAACCAGAATAACGCCGGGGGATAACACTCTCAATGATATTGTCAATCATGTCGTTTTGCCTTATTTTCTTCAGAAGGTCTTTACAAACTTCGTTGACTGCTCTCTGTGCTGCTCTCCGGGCTGCTCTCTTCAAGAGTTCCTTGCTCAAAATTTTATTTACCATACTTTTCCCATTCTTTTTGCTAAACAGATTTTTATTTGTTCATCAATTACTTTTTTAAATAAAGTACTTAAATCTACTTTCATAATCTTTTCATCAATGTATTCTTTAAATTCTTTTTCATTAAATTCAAGATGCTCAGGCTCTGCCATTTTCCGCTTTCTCAGAGTTTCAATTCCTTCCTCTATTTCCCTAAGTTCTGATTTCATCCAGTCAACTGATTTTAATTTAGAGTCTCCATTTATCATGACATTTCTACAAGCATTTTGGAGGCTTTTTGTTTTGATTTTTCCTGCTTTGTAATTAATCAATAAACAAGTTGGACAAGACGGCACGGATACTAAAGAAATCTCAAGTAAATCAACTTTAGTATGCACGTAAACATTTGAAGAAATAGACAGCCCTGCCTTTAAACAGCTATCCTTTTCTTCTGGATTAAGCATGGCTACCTTCGTTTCTTTACCTTCATGCGATATAAACCCCACACTAAATGCACAGATCCCTATTTGCTTTATTGTCTTCCAGACTTCATCAGCTCTTTCAGTTCCCTTCATTATTTTTGCTTCGAAGTATAAGCCGTCTCTTTCCTGATCAATCTTAAGCACTTTTCCGATTGGTAAATCTTGATATTTATGGCTTAGAAGTAAAACAGGATTGGCCATAAAGTTTTTTAGGCCCTGCTCAGTCCATGCTGAAACCCTGATAATTTCCTTATCTCTATCAACTGAGCCGTCAGAAGCCTTTGCATAAATTATGCGCTTCTCTTCATCCTTAACGCCCTTTGTATAAGCTGTTATAAATTTATTCATCTTTGGATCTCCCTGATTTTTTGATTATCCTATCTCTAAAACTTCTAGGCTTTTCTCGTTCCACTTTCGCAATTTCTTCTCTTACAATTTGTCGAAGCAGAGCAATTAAAGCATCATTCAATTTCTTTGGTTTCTTATCTGCCATTTTCCTCAATAGTCTTATCCTCTCCTTTTCAATTCTAATTCAAAAAGTGGATCCTTATCGCCCTTATCGATTGCAACATGCGTGAGTTCATGGATCAAGGTCTTTCTAAGCCTTGTATTGTTGTGATCATCAAGCTCTGGATGCCTCTCCCAGTACTCTTCATTCAACTCAATTATAACCGGATCCGCCTTCCTAAAAACTTGAGCATTACAACCACATTCAAGTTTTTTTATTCTTACTAAAAATCTTCTTTCTTGTATCTCATCCTTAAATTTGCCATTCAAAAGTTCTCTTAAAATTTTCTTTATACGTTCTTTTCTTAATTTCCATATATCCTCTCCATGAACGGTTAAAAATAACTCTTGAAATTGTTTATTATCCATAATAATCATTCTCCATTATGAGTCATAGAAAAGAGGATCTTCGCATTCCGTTTTTTTAGAAAGTCATCAACCTCGGCCTGGCTTAGATCCTCGATCGTATCCTTTTTGTTCTTAATCCCTAAAGTTTTTAGAAGCTCCTCAAATTGCTGCTTATTCATAACTTTTTTTCTCCACAAAGGTTTTCTCTAGCTCTTCCCGGGTTGGATAGTCAAAAGTAATAGAAAATCTCGCTGTGCATAACGGACAAATAAAATGCTTCCTGTGTTCTCCTGCATCTAATTTGCCCTTGAAAGCCTTGCCGCAGCCCGGGCATTTAGTCTCATAGTTCCTGTTTTTGTCCATCATGATGAACTCTTCCCCTCATCCTGGTGAGATCGTTGCCCCTGTGGCTTCTCAGGCTTAAATTCAGGCTCTTTCTGCTCCGTCTCTAATACCTTCTGTGCTTTCTGTAAGGCCTCCAAAAGTCTAGTCAGCAACAAAACAGATATCGTCAATCCCTTTTTCGTAACTTGATCAAATTCGCCAATTGTCTTACCCTGGACCCAGACCCTTATATCAATAAGATCCCGATCCCTGAATTTTGTTTGACTAATCCTGATGCGCTCCTGGCTGTTCTTATGAAACTCATCAATTAATCTGTTTTGATTCTCCATTTTTCACCTCAAATGAATCCCTGCTTTTTTGCGATCCGAATCACTTCCTTTAGAAAGATTCGCTGGTTTATCGACATCTGCTTTCCATCATGAATCCAACCCAAGTAAGTTGCAGAATCGACATCCAGAAGCTTGCAAAACTGCTCTTCGCTTAGATGTAAAATCATCCTTGCCTCATTTGGAAGCGGGCAATTCATCGCCTTTTTGGCCAACTCCCAATCCTTCATTTCCTTTTTAATATTTTCCATTATTTTTCACCTCTTTTTTGTCTTTCATTTTTATCCACAAACTATCAAATCACCCATAGGCTCATATTTTGTTGCCATTACTATCGCACCCGCGGCCGAATTTATCAGATCGTCATGTGATCCAACTAAATGATCAATCCGGACCGCTCCCTGGCTCTTCAAGAATCTCTGCAATCCAAGTGCTTGATTCCTCATCCGATCATTGTCTAACAATTGCACCAGGTTTTTATTCAATAGAATCGAAAACTGGCTGTAAATTTCGCTTTTGGTTAACTCACTTGCTTCGACATCGATTCCATATTTCTCTAAATCCGATCCAATCCAAGCTATTGAGTGGCGGTCTTGCGTGATTTCTGTTATTCCATACTTTTCTGCCTTGTCAGCTATCCGTTCAATCACCATGTCCGGAACAAACGGAGGCCTAAATTCCATGATACAATCCAGAATGATTAGATCATCTTCATCTCTTATGTGAGATATCGCAAACGTGAAACTGTCTGCCCCTTTTCGCAATCCTTCACTCGAATCGGCAAAGGCAAAATACTGAATTCCCTGTTCCGGAGGTATTTCATATAAACCCTTGACAATAGCTCTTGATAACAGGCTTTCCGGAATCGCTGCTTCAATATCTTCTCTGAATTTCGCTCCATATTCCGCGTCAAACTCCTCGGGTGTCAAATTCTCAAGATACTGTTCTTTCAGCCCGGCCTCTGTCAGATTTCTGTTCATTGTCCAGGTTGGAGCAGTCCATATCAACGTGGATCCGGGCTTCGCATAATGAGCCAGGTGTTTTTGCCAGAGAAGCCCTTGACGACTAAAAGGTGTACTTATACCTAAAACGAGGCTGTTAGGAATGGTAGTCATCCCCGGAAGCAGGGCTGTGTAGATATCTTTATCCTGCAGCATCGATTCAGACTCGAAACGCCACCAGGAAATTTCTTCTAAAATTAGAATACCAGTCGAAAATCCTCTGCTCGATCTCCACGACTGAGCCTTAACATTTATCTCTACTCCATTCCGTAGCTGTATCGATTCAACTTGAGTCTTAAATACCATATTGCGAAGAGTCGGAGTCAAGTCCAGAAACGCCTTGATGTAGCCCATAACGATTTTACTTTGATCCTTGTTGCAAGCCACCACGAAAACCCTTGCCACTTCCCCAGGTGATAGGTATTGCTGCCAGTCCCCGAATACAGCATAAAAAACTGCAAGAAGAGCAGCAATAGTGCTTTTCCCGGACCGCCGGCCACATATCATATAGGCTTCTTTGATCCTGCCTTTGTAAGGCCTCTTCAGCCCAGTGCATGACTTGAACAGCCTCGCTTCGGCTTTATCCATGCTGTCAGGAGCCTCCAGTGCCTTAAAAAATGTTATCCACGACTCCCAGGTCGATAAATCTTTGAAATAACTCTTAAAGCATTTATCAGACCGGACCGCGTCAATCAAACTCAAGTTATTCATTTCTTCACCTCTTTGTCTTTGACGATCTCTTCTGCCAGCTCGGCTGCCGTCATCAGTTTTCCTCGACTTGTTTTCTCTATTCCCAAAGCCTGAAGGTCAAGCCTAATTGAGTTGTTATATGCCAAATATGAGGTCTTCAGGCTAGGAGCAACGTTGTGGCCTCTCATTACTGAATTCTCCCTTATATGCTCCTCTATACAACGCACAATCCCCAATTTTGATACTATCCGATCTATAATAATGATTTGTGCTGCTGTGAGGTTTTCTTCAGTCGGGCCTAAGTCTTTAACAAGATTTTCCCTGGCCGCTGTGAGATATCTCAGGACGTGCTTTCTATTCTCTGGCAGCTCTCCTTTTACCATGAAAGAATAGCCTCCATGCTTTATTTTCTGGCCTCCACGCTTGAGTTTAATTGTTAGTTTCGACTTGCTTTCATTATTCATTCGTTATCCCTTTATTTTCAATCATTTAGCATTTATAGCCTATTCATTATTATCTCTTTTCCGTCAAAAAAGTTGACAGCCCCATTTTCAAGATGTTCATAACTCCTTTAATAACAAGGACTTCTGCATGATGACCTGCGGACTTAGTGTCCAGAGGTCTATCCCTTTTTACTTGAGGTATTGACTCCTTGCCACGCTCTCTTTTATTCATAACTATTTCGCTCATTCTTTACTCTCAAAATTAATACAGCACAATTAATACCGCACATATAGGGTATATACCCCTTTTTAGCTCTTTTTTGCCCTTTTTTAGGGTATAGGTACCCCCCCATACTTTTACGTGCTATAATTAGGTAAGTCGTTGTAAAACCAAGTAGATAATTACGCACAAAGCACCTTGTGCTATAATTCAAAAAATGTGCGGTAATAAGGTAATACAGCACATTTATTTTTTCCAATGTGCCATAATAGGTGCTATATTCCATTATTCTCCCTTATAGTAGTAAATTCTTGCTTTTGGTCCGGGCCCTGTCCGCTCTCCGAACTTCACGCCAATAAGCTCTTCTCCGGTAAGTTGATTGATAATTTTATCGAGATTCCTCGCATCAAAATGCGCATATCGCCTGAGTTCATTTTGCGCGACTTCAGATTTTTGCTTTATGTACTTTAGGACTTTAATTCTATCCCGGTCAAAGGAAGTAAAAACTATTTCTTCTTCGAAGAATTTTGGTAAGATTCTTTTTAGGTATTCGATGATCTTTACGGCTTCATTGAACGTTCTGGATTCAACCGTGGTTGATTCGTTATCCGCGAGTTGTAGCAGACAGGCAATCTTTATTAAAGCAACTTCAAGTCTTTGGAATGTCGCCTTTAGTAAATCGTTCTCTAGTTTTTGAGCTTGATTGTGATGTCGTTCCCCCCATTTTTGGAGTAGTGGATAAATCCCTGAAATATCCATCTTCTGAGGTTCGAGTGCATCAAGACGTTCTAATTTTTCTCTGATTGCCGGTATCGTAATAAATTCTTTTGGCAGTCGAAATTTCCGGTTGCCATCTTCTTCAATTGGAATAAAAAGAAACCGCGTCCAAATCCCTCCCTGAAAATCGATTTTTTTGAGATTTTCCACAAGCCAAGTTGATATCCCTGCAGCAAGGATTGAAATGATAGGATTCTTAACAATTATTTCTCCTTCACCTTTTGTATAACGTCGGATCTGCGGTTTATAATCAAATAGATCTGTGAGTAGTGATGGGAGTGGTTTGTTATAATCGCTGCCAAACTGAAATTCCTTCACCTGTATGAGCTCTCTCCACATAAGTAATCCACGATTATGTTTCGATAGAATTTCCAGCAAGGCTTCGCTGGTGAATAAATCAGGAAGAAGAAGTTCGGGATTAACGTCACTTAAGTAATCTGCGGCTATATCAATTGTGACGGACTTTCTGTAGAACGTACTTGGAGCCAGAAGCAGGATGTATAAATTAAGGGGCGTGATTCGAGGATATTTAAAGTAAAATTTATTGCAGATTCCAGATAAAAGCCCAAGCCCTGAAAACAGAATAAAGATTTCTGGGGCGTCCGTGATACGTGAAATCGAATCGACATATAGATCTAGGAAACTGTTGTTAATTTTCAACTTGCCACCTGGCAGTTCAAAGCATGGCGTTTGCTCTGCTATCGATTCAAGAGATAATTTCAATTCTTCGTTGGTCTGCGAATCGCGGCTGTTTATCCAGTCTGAGATGTCCTCACCTTCTTTCTCAAGTCCTGGAAGCGTGATAATCTTAACCTCTTTCGCCCCGATTTTTAATATGCTGGCAGCACGCTTTTCTGCTTCCTTTTCGGCTCCAACGTCCAGGCAAATTCTAACTTCCTTTCCTTTCAATGTCCGGGAAAATTCCGGCTTCCAATTACTCTTACCAAAGGGCGCCGTGGTTGCTGTGAGTCCTAATTTGCAAACATTATCAACATCTTTTTCCCCCTCCAAAACCCAGACAACATTGGCCTCCAATATCTCCGACAGCCTATAAAGAACCTGTCTTATATCGTTTAGCTTTCGATCAGCCTTGAATGTTTTCGGCTTGTATCTGATAATTTTGTAGAGTTCCTGGCCTTGCTCATTTGTATAAGTGTACTTTTTAACTATCTGTGGTTTCTGATCTTCTAAGTGGTAATATCTCTTCAATGTCTTTATTGCTTCTCCTTTGGATAGATTGTCTCTTTCCATGACATAATGAATAATTGAGCCTTTGCGCTCGCAGCCAAAACAATAGAAGACCCATGTTCCATCTTTCTGACTTACAGAAAAAGACGGATTTTTGTCCTCATGGAACGGACAGCGAGCAAGGTTATTATTGTTAAATTGAAGACTGTCTTCTTCCACAACGAATTTTCTCAGATCCTTCCTGATGATTTCCTCAATTAAGTCCATGCTATGCTCCATATCCTTGATCGAGTCGCTCATTTAATTTTATTAAGTCGATGCGAATATTACCTCCAATTTTGCACGCCGGAATCTGGCCGTGATCGATGAGCCTCCGGATGGTTACCTCATGAATTTCAAGGTATTCGCTTGTCTCGCGGACTGTGATCCACCTTTTTTGCATTTTTTACTCTTCCGGGAAAAGGGCCCCAACTGGTAATCCAAAGGCCAGGGCTAGCATTTTTTTTTCTTTTTCGTTAATCGGCCTTGAAAGGTTCCGTTCAATTCTCGACAATCGCGGAATATCAATCCCGGTTTCCTGGGAAATATGGTCTAAAGTTTTACCTGCTATGAGCCGAAGATACCGGATTCTGTTCATTTTTTTACCTCCGCATTTAGCTTGACAGAAAGCAACAAAATTGTTAATATGTATAAAAAGGGCGTTTTTTGACAATTTGACCATGAAAATAAACAACTTAGAAAAGAAAGACTTTTCAGAAAAAATTGACTGGGATAGGGCCTTTCCAAAAAAATCTTCAACAGATTTTTTAGAGCGGGTCCATCAAAATTGGCAAAATTTAGAAAAGGCGGAATTAAATAAAAAAGACAATATAGCATTAAGGCTTTACCATGAATTCAAATCAGACAAAGGTAGGATTAATAAATTTACTATATTTTACCTTTGGCTATATTTATGTCTAAATAGGCCCTGGAAAAGGAATTTGAAAATAACCTTTTCCGAAAGAAGGGGTAAGAATATTTTGATTAAAGTTGATGGGGTATTAGAACAATTGAAAATTCGTTTTCCTAATAACATTCAGATACAGACATTAAGAAAATATACAAATAGAAAAGATTTTAAAAGCATTATTGTATGGACTGTGGCGGCGGACCCGGGCATATCCGTTGTAATAGGGAAAATTTTTATTGAAGGTGCAAAAGCATTAGAAAAGATAGCAGAAGCCTTTAAAAATAAACACATTGATTATAAAAGTTTGGAGATTAATTTTAAATTTGCTGCTTATATTAGATCACAAAAGTATATCAAAAAAAGAGATTTAATGAGAAAGCTGGGAATTAACAAAGAGAAGTGTGACTTATTGCTTACCGAAGCAGAAAGTCAAGATTTTATCAAAACTATAAGATGCCCACACAATTCAATTTGGATAATTCACAATAATCCCCGCAAGAAAAATTTATGACCAAATTATGATCAAAATATCCAAAAACCTGATCATTTCTGAAAAGAAAAAGATCTATTAGGGAATAGGATTAAATCAGATGTCGACCAGAATTATTTGCCGATTTTGCGAATGGATACTTCTTAACGCTCACCACAAGTTACCTTCTCAGAATTTCTTATTCTTTGTTCAAGATCAGCTCTTTCTTGTGGATCTGATAAATATGTAACTGAATAATAGATTGTGCCCAAACAATTTTGTGTCCAACAATCTGCTCTATCATGATTATTAACTCGATATCTTACATCATCAGATTCTCCAACATCTAAGATATGCCAATCATCTCCAATTTTGCACCAAATAACATAAACTCCAGCCCTTGTCTGCAACCTATTAGGGTCGGTATAGGCCCCATCAAATTCATAATCCCATCTTTGAAAGCTCATTAAATATTCCTCCTTTTATATTAAAAGTGAGAATTTTCCTCTCTTTCCTTCGTCTCTCTATTGAGACGATCAGTGCATTATGTCATTTTTTAGCCGGGAGGCCAGAGGGCCCTTCTCTCCTCAATGATTTATTAAATTTCTATATATGCGAAATTACTGATTATAATTTTGTGAACCGGGCTTCTTCTGTATCATCTACCTCTTCTGTCATAATACAAGCTTTTTGTCTTACTTTACCTTCTACCTCCCATATTATGTGTTCAATATTGATAATGCGAAGCAATTTCTTTGAGCTCGCAGCCTCAAAAGAGGCTTGATTAATTAATTCTCCTTTCCTCATTGTTATCGGATACTTGGTTTGATAATAAGCGACCACGTCTTGAATGCTTCCTGGATAATAGATTTCAACTAAATATTCAATTTCTTTAAATTTTCTCATCATTCCTCCTTAAATTTTAATTTAAAAAATTTATTAAATTTCCTTTTTAATTTTTCGCTCTAATCTTTCGACCCTTTCAATCAATAAATCCAAATCTCTTTCCAATTCCACCTCGGCTTGAGTATGTGTTTTTCTACCACAGTCAGAACAATGCCAATTCATTTCAGATTGATTTAATCTGTGAATTGTATCCGCATGGCAAAAATAACAAGTAAGATGCATTTCGTCCATTTATACCCCCTTAACAAATGCATTTTATATTATTGAAAATAAATATAAATAATAATTTTTTTCTTGACTTTTCCGCATGAAGTGATTATCTTATGTATGAATGGATAAAGCTCAAGACGGTTCGTCCGCTGGGCGATAGAAAAAGGGCTCGCTTCGGCGAGCTTTTTTTATTTAAATTCAATTTTATCCTTTATTGCTTCTAAAAAAATCACATCGTGGGCCGCTTCTGCTAACTCATCGTTGGTGCAATTCTTTAATCCAAGAACCATAGTTTTTTTGCCCTGGTTTTTCACGCGACGTAATAGCCTTATAAAATCTCCATCCCCGCTGCAGAAAACAAAGACATCGATATCTTTATTCAATAAAATATCCATCACGTCCATTGTTAGTTCTACATCAAAGTTGCATTTTAGCTTATACTGGGACAGATCCTTATCAAAAATTCTTCGGACAGGTTTTGATCTAACAATAAAATTAAATGATTGCAATACTCTGAAATAAGCCTTTTTCTTCTTTTTAATTTGATTGAAAGCATCGTATGTTTCGTTGGGGTGCGTATAAAAATAGCTGCTTTTTGAAGGAATCCCCTCGTAATAAAAAACAAAAGAGGCGACATAGCCTCGTCCTTCAAGGAATTGAATTAATTTTTTATAATCAATTCTCCACTTATTGAATAAATTATAGTGATAATGCCCGGCATCAATAAAAACCGATGCTTTTGGTAAACTAGAAGGATTATTCAATTGCATTCTCTAATGAGAATATATATAAGTATATATATAACCTTACGATGTTTGTCAACTAGGATTCATCCTTACAATACAGATTGTCGACTTTTGCGACGTGTCTGACGCTGTTTAGTGCTATAAATTGCTATAAATTGCTTAAAGGCAAAAATTCAGGAAAGTTCTGTAAATTGCTGATTTTTATGGGGTAACAGGGGAGAAATTGAAGGGTGAGCGAGGGGTCTCGAACCCCCAACCTCCGGATCCACAGTCCGGTGCTCTAACCTGTTGAGCTACGCTCACCGTGAAAAAGGGATTCAAATTTTCGCATCAAAGTGAGCCAATGTCAAT
>Ga0307379_10012165_pt1 | contig 11236 bp, 3 predicted proteins | sample UN2MG_FD_202237 | JGI IMG/M metagenome (GOLD analysis project Ga0307379, IMG submission 202237) | Soil microbial communities from Risofladan, Vaasa, Finland - UN-2 | ecosystem: Environmental > Terrestrial > Soil > Coastal area > Acid sulfate soil | place: Finland: Risofladan, Vaasa | collected... | reverse complement strand
ATTCAACCTGCTCTTCATCCCCGGCCGCATTAGGTACAAACCTGGCTCCGAATGCCTCCGCTTCCTGATTCGAACCGATAACCAGGGGCCGGCGGGTCTGGATAACCGTAGAGGTCAGACCCTGGCCTAAGGGGAAAGATGTCAGGTCCAGATGTCCCCGATCGTAGGCATATATCTCGCGAACCGTGCCTGCATCGGCGTCATAGAGGTTAATGCTGGTCACCTCGGCCATAAAAATGTCGCGCACCTTGTCACCGACGATAAGGGCGATGGTCTCGACGTCCAGCTGTTTGGCCATGGCCTCGCCGACGCTATTAATAATCGCCAGCTCAGCCGCATGCTGGTTGGTCTCGTCGAACAGGCGGGCGTTCTCCAGGGCCACGCTCATACTGTTGGCCAGGGTGGTTAATAGCCGCACATCTGAATCGCTGAAAGCGTTCTCCCGGTCGACATTCTGCAAACTGACAACGCCTTTAACCGTATTGCCCACTACCAGGGGTACAAATACCATCGACAAGGGTATCTGGGTGCCCGGGATAGTGGTCATGCCATATTCGGCACTCCGCTCTTCTGCATGCTCATTAATCAGGATGGTCTGCCGGGTGTCCATGAGGAAACGGGCCAGGGCGTTGAGTGGGGCCGGCGGTGGAAAGTAGCGTTCTCCCTTCTCATAACTGTAATGGACAGATCCCAGCCCGGTCTCGTCATTGTAGGCGCCAAGCAAAACAACTTGGGCATCGAATATGTCACGGATAGTATCACCGACCAGGTCGTAGATGGACTGTAAATCCATCTCCGCCACCAGACCATCCTGCACCTGATTGATCACCGCCAACTCGGCATTACGTTGTTCCAGGGAGTGGTAGGCTACTTGCAACTCGGCCGTCCGGTGCTCAACCTTTTTCTCCAAAGTATGGGACCAGTTAGCGTTCACCAGGGCGGCCGCGGCCAGGTTGGCCAGCATGCTCAGCAAATCTAAGTCAGATTGGTCAAAACGGCCGAAGATATGGCGCATATCGCCGTAAAGCAGTCCGTGCACCCTGCCCTGGGAAACCAGCGGAACGACCAGCACGGAGCGTTGGTGAAGCGCCGGAATGCCGCCATCAGGCACCTCGCCCACATCCTGCTCGCCAATGGCCAACCGGGATTTACTGGCCTTGTCAAGGAGCGATTGGACGGAAGCCTGTAGCGGGCCAAGGGATTCCTGATCTATGCCCCGGGAGATGATGACCGGAGAAGAATCTTCCCCTTCTTCATTATTCAGGACCAGAATTACACGTTCCAGCCCGCTCAATTCCACCACCTCGTCGATAATAAACGCCGGCAACTCCTTGGGATCCCGCTGTTGGCTCAAGCGGGCGCCAACTTCCAGAAGCCTTTTGAAACGCTCCTGGATATTACCGGCGGTGACCTCCCGTCGGGTAAAAGAGTCCAGGGGCAGGCCATAGCGGTGAGCCTGGCGAGCCCATTCCAGAACGATCTGGCGATTAACGGCGACCTGGCTAAGAAAAACACGCCGCAGCCCCTCGTCACTCAAGTTGGCGATCTGGGCCACCATTATTTCTCGGGCCCGTTCCAATACCTGCCAAGCCGGATCCTCCCACCTGTTGGAAGTAGGCTTATCGCCCGCGGACGAAGCCCTCAAAGCCTGGTAGCGCCACCACCATATCTCTTGTGGGGGGTAATCAGTTGTCATTTCGGGAATTGACACTGCCTGGGCCGTGTGGTCCAGGGCGGCGGGTATCTCGCCCAGGGCCAGCTCTACCGCCCCCAGCCTGGCCAGGGCTACCGCCAAAGAAGCTGGGTACTCTTTAAATCCAGCCACGGCTTCCACGAATAGCCGCTTAGCCTCAGCTGGTTGGTGGCGCTGGAAAGCCATAGTTCCCCGGTGTACGGGAATTCCCAGGGTGATAAACATCGAACCCATGCTCTCAGCTTGGCTCTGAATTTCGTCAAGAGCTGGTTCGACGATCTCGAATGCCTGCATATTCAAGCCAATTAATACCTTGGTATCTAAAACGAATAGTAAATTTCTGTTGGCCTCTGTCGCCCGTGACAAACGAATACTTTGGTTGACGTAGTTGAGAGCGCGATGATATAAGCCCAGGTTAAGGTAGGTCATGGCCAGGTTGTTTAGAATGGTGGGCTGGCGATTCAGGGCACCAATAGCCTCTGTGATGGACAAAGCTTCTTCGTAGAAGTTGCGCTGCTGGGCCACATCCGTCGTGGAGAGCCCCAAGGCGTTGAGTGTCCGGGATTCTATGTCTCGTTCACCTATTTCGCGAGCCAGGGCCAACGCTGATTCCAGATAAGGGTAGGCTTTTTCAGGTTGGCCATAGCGCAAAGCATGCAAAGCTCCGATGCCATTCAAGGCCGAAATCTCACCGCTAGGATAGGGTAGCTGGCGCGCCAGGACTAAAGCCTGCTCGAAGTAATCCATCGCGTCAGCCAGCACATCCTGGCTCTCGAACATATGCGCCAGGGAAACCAGGCTGTCCACCTTGAGCGAAGGAACCCCGGCTTCGTTTGATAGGGCCAGGGCCGATTCTGCCCAGGCCATACCGCTGCCCAAATCACCGGTGTTGTCGGCAATAACAGATAGCTTGTTGAGGGCTTTGATTTGACCGGGTAGGTCGTCCAAGATCTCGGAAATACGGACCATTTCCTCAAGATCCGCCCTCGCTCGGCGCTGATCGCCCAGATTGAGATGGCTCTCAGCCCGACCTTCTAACAGTTCGCAAGTTTCTGCCGTCGGTAAATCTGCAACTTCCAGGGCTGCGTCATAGAGCTCGAGGGCCTTTTCCCACTGGTAGGCAGCACGGGCCCTTCCGGCTCGTCGCTGCAAGGTGGGCAGATCCACTAACGATCCATTTTTTTTAGTAATAGGTTGGGTCATGATTGTTTCTGTCATGGTGACTTTTTCCAAAATAATTAATTATTCGGGTCGGTTTGTCCCAGCGCTTCGGATACACTCAAGGCGGTCACTAATTCGTTCACCCTGATGGGTTTACTGATGTAATCATCCATGCCCGCTGCCAGGCACCGTTCGCGGTCTCCCTGCATGGCATTGGCCGTCATGGCGATGATCCGTGGCCGTTTGACTCTAACCCACCGGGCATTGATCTGTCGCGAGGCGTCCAGGCCATCCATCTCCGGCATCTGCACATCCATTAAAATAACATCGTAGGGCTGTCGTTCCAGGGCTTCGATGGCCTCCAGGCCATTGCCGGCGACATCGGCCCGGTAACCCATCTGGCTCAACAGACGTAGCGCCAGCTTCTGGTTCACGGCATTGTCCTCCGCCAACAGAATACGCAAAGGATGGCGCCGGCCCATATCCGGGTCCATCTTCACCTTTTCTGGCGGCTGCTTTTTAGCCTGGAGTGCTTCTGTCGAACCGCCGGCAAAAATAGTTATCAAAGTATCGAATAAGGCCGAGGGTTTGATGGGCTTTTGAAGCTGGGCGCTGAACAGTTCAGCGGCCGCCTCGACCTCGCGGTTGCCCAAGGATGAGAAGAGTAACAAAGGCAGTGCGCCGGCGCTACGCCGAACCCGGATCTTGCCGGCCAGGGCCATGCCGTCCATTTCCGGCATCTGCATGTCCAGGATGCCCAGGTCATAGGGGTCGCCTTGCTCGATCCAGGCCAGGGCCTGGCGGGGATCGCCGGTCGCCCGGGGTAACATCCCCCACGCTTCGGTCTGCAAGGTCAGGATGCGCCGGTTGGTTTCGTTGTCGTCGACCACCAGCACCCGTCGCCCGGAAAGCTGGGGTTGCTCGCCGGCCAAATAAGGCCGCTGGGCCAGCTCCGGCGCCGCTTTGGCCACGATGGTGAAATGGAAGGTTGTTCCCCGGCCCACTTCACTTTCGACCCACATCTCACCGCCCATTATCTCGCTGAGCCGCTTGCTGATGACCAGGCCCAGGCCGGTGCCGCCATATTTTCGCGTCGTCGAGGCATCCACCTGGCTAAAAGCCTGGAAAAGACGGTCCATTCGTTCGGGGGGAATACCAATGCCGGTGTCGCGAATGGCGAAGTGCAAGGTCTGGGCTCCATCCGGCTTTTTTTCGCCCGTATCCACTATCAGGGCGACCTCGCCCTCTTCAGTGAATTTCAGCGCGTTGTTGAGAATGTTAATGAGGATCTGCCGCAAACGGGTGACGTCGCCGACGATGGCCGCAGGCGTCCCCGGCTCGACCAGGTAGGCCAGTTCAAGGCCCTTCTCGGCCGCTTTGACCTTCAGTAAATCGAGGGTGGCCTCCAGGCAGTCCCGTAAGTCAAAAGGTTGGTTTTCCAACTCCAGCCGGTCAGCCTCAATCTTGGAGAAGTCGAGGATATCGTTGATGATGGTCAGCAACGCCTCGCCACTATCACGAATGGTTTCCGTATAATCGCGCTGTTCCGCCCCGAGTTCCGTTTCGAGTAACAGGCTGGTCATGCCAATGACGCCGTTCATGGGTGTGCGGATCTCATGGCTCATGGTGGCCAGGAAAGCGCTCTTGGCCTCGTTGGCCGCATCGGCCGCTTTTTGGGCCTCCTGAGCGGCTTCATAAAGTTGGGCATTATAAATAGCGGCGCCCACGTTGGCGGCGATGGTATTGAGCAGGTGAACGTCGGCTTCATCGAAGCGGCCTTGTTCGCTGGTACTCTGCACGCTTATGACGCCAATGGCCTGTTTGCCGGCGACGATGGGCACGCCCAGGTAGGATTGGGCCGATATGCCGACATGGGTGGCGCCTAGCTCGTCGGTGCGTTCATCCAAATCTTCATTAATTAGCAACGGCTGGCCGGTTTCAATGATTTTACTGGTCAGGCCTTCTCCGTAAGTCATTTGGCCAAAGGTCTCGCCAAAAGCGTAAGGGAAGTTGATAACATTAGTCCTTTGGTCGAGTAGAGCGACATAGATGATGTCGGCCTGGAAGACCTGGCGCATCTGCTCGCCGATTAGATCGATCAGCGCCTCCAGTTCCAATTCGGCCACCAGGGCCTGGCTCACGGTGTTGACGGTGGATAGCTCGGCCGCCTGCCTTTGCGTTTCCTCCAAGAGACGGCTGGTCTCGTCAAAGAGCCGGGCATTCTCCAAGGCCACACTCATGCCATTGGCCAAGGTGGCCAGGAGCCGGACATCACCCTCGCTGAAGGCGTGGCTGCGATCAACGTTTTGCAGGCTGACATAGCCGTTCACTCGATCGCCGACGACCAAAGGGACAAATAACAAAGTCTTGGGCTCCTCTGTTCCCGGAAGGACGCGAAGGCCGTATTTTTCAACTACCTCGGGGGTAATCTCCTCAATCAATATGGGTTGGCGGGTGTTACTGACAAAATGGCGTAAGCGGTCCATCGGTCGCGGATCACTGACTGATTTTATGCCCTTCTCAATTTCGTAAAGAAAATGTTCATACTGAGTCTCATGGTCAAAAGCGGCAATCATGACCACCTGGGCATCGAAAAGATCACGGATGGTATCGCCGACCAGATCATAGATGGCCTGGATCTCCATTTCCGCTACCAACCCATCTTGCACCCGGTTAATCACGGCCAATTCGGCGTTGCGCTGCTCGGTCTCATTCAATAAACGCTTCGTCTCATCAAAGAGCCGGGCGTTTTCGATGGAGGCGCCCAGACTGGAGGCCAGCGTGTCCAAGAGCCGGACATCGCTCTCGCTAAACAGCTCTTCTCGCGCTGCATCCTGCAGGGAGATGACCCCGATGACCCGGTCACCGCTGATGATAGGTACCCCCACCCACGACTTTTTAGGTACTTCGCCTTCAAGAAAATGAGCACCCAATTCGAGGAAGCGTTGTTTGGCATTGCGGTTGATGACCAGGGGTTGGCGGGATTTAATGACATGAGCTGTCAGACCCGGCCGATCCGCAGGGATCGTCGTTTGCACTGTCCGCTGGCCAACCTCGAGGTAATAAGGGAACTCAATCTGGTTAGAGTGATCGTCCCGCAGGGCGATGTAGATGGTATCGGCGTCAAAGAGGGCGGCGATCTGGTCGCCGACCAGGTCGATGATAGCTTGAAACTCAAGTTGCCTGGCCAGGCCATCGCCCACCCGGTTGATGATGGTCAATTCGGCCGCTCGCTGTTCCGTTTCCTGGAGCAAGCGGGAGGTCTCGTCGAAAAGACGGGCATTCTCCACGGCCACGCTCATACTGGCAGCCAGGGTATTAAGCAGGCGCATATCATCGTCGTCATAGGCGTTAAGGCGGTGACTTTGAACGCTGATCACGGCGCTGACATCGTCGCGGGTAAATACCGGCACGCCAAGAAAAGAGCGGTTGAGATCTTCCTCAACGCCCGGCGAATCTTCAAATCGAATCTCAAGCTGAGGCAGGTCCGTTACATCTCGAATCGCCAGCGGCCGGCGAGTGGCCAGGATCTGGCCGGTCAGCCCGGCCGGAGGCTCGGGATCGATGGCCGTCATTTGCCCCTGTTCCATGTAATAGGGCCATAAAAGAAGGCCGCGTTCCTTATCGTAAACGGCGATGTAGGTCGTATCCGCTTCGAATACTTCCTGAATCTTGTCGCCAACCAGCTTATAAATGGCATCGATATCTAGTTGGGCCGCCAGCCCTTCCTGGACGCTGTTGATAATACCCAGCTCGGCGTTTCGTATTTCCAGCGACTCTTTGGCTTCCGACAATTCGGCCGTGCGCAGCTCAACCCGAGCGGTCAGGACCTGGTGCCAACTGGCGTTTTCCAGGGCGGAGGCCGCCTGGTTGGCCAGCATCATCAGTGCGTCGAGATCATCTTGATCGAAGCGGCCGAAGATATGGGTCATATCGGCGTAAATCACACCTTGAACCCGGGATTGGGAGACTAAAGGAACAGCCAAAACAGATCGTTGATACAATTCTGGCAGGCCGACGTCAGGAACGTCACCCTGGCTTTCCTTAAAAACTACAAAGCGGCTCTCGGCCGCCTGCTGGATCAAGGGTGCAGCTGCTTGTTCCACTTGCGCTAATTCTTTTTTGGCGAAGCCGGCCGAGGTCACAGTCTGTAGCTCCTCATCTTCTCCCTCGCGGGCAAGAGCCAGGAATACCCGCTCGGCGCCACTAAGTTCTACCACCTCGTCCAAAATGAAGGCCAGTAAATCCTCTGGGTCTCGGCGGACACTTAGACGGGTACCTATGTCTAATAATCGTTTGAACTGCTCTTGCGAAATGCCGGCGGTGGTGTGCCGGGTCGTGAATACAGCCAACGATCGGCCACGATGGGCGGCCTGACGAGCCCATTCCCGGACAATAGCCCGGTTGATGGCCACTTTGTTCAAATAATTGCGCCGTAACCCTTCATCACTGAGGGTCTTGACCCCCTCCAGCATGATCTCCTGGGCTTTTTCCAGGGCCAGCCAGGCCGCAGCCGGGGCAAGGTCACGAGCACCGCCGGCCGTAGGTGGCGCCTGCTGGGCTAGAAGCGCCTGATAATAAAACCACCACCGCTCTTGAGGAGGGAAATCAGTGCTCGTCTCAACAACTTCAACAGCCTGGGTGGTATGGGTAAGGGCGGCTTCAACTTGGCCCAGTTTTAATTCAGTTGCGCCAAGCCAGGCTAGGGCATCAGCTCGATCGGGATGAAGGGCCTGCTCATCAAAAACCTCATTGGCCTTCTGAAAATAGGTCAACGCTGCGGCATATTGGCCATTCAACCAGGCCAGGCGACCCAACATCTGGTCACTACTATCGATTAGATATTTTAAACCAGCCTCCCTGGCAGCGGTAAGGCTTTGGTCGATCTCGGATTGGGCCTCATCGTACTCCTCAAGGCCCAGGCTACAGAGGGCCATGGTGCTCAGTGCATAAGCCAGAGATCCCTGGGATTGCATAGCCCGGCTCATCTCAACCGACTGGCGGGCATAGTCATGGGCGCGATGATAAAGGCCCAGGTTGGCATAGGCCATGGCCAGGTTGTTATAAAGTACCGCCTGCCTTTCCAACCGACCGGTAATTACATATATGGCCAGGGCCTGCTCATAATAGGACCGTTGATGGGCCAGGTCCTGGGCGGCAACACCAAGGCCATAAAGCGTAAAGGCTTCCCCTTCCCTATCCTGAAGCTGGCGGTATATCGTTTGTGCTTCCCGGAAATAACTTTGGCCCTGCTCCAGCTGGCCGAAACGCAGAGCCACTAAGCGGCCCAGGCTCCGCAGCGTTCTGGCTGTGCCCTGGCGATCGCTCTGAGTGCGGGCCAGGACCAGGGCCTCTTCCAGGTACTGTTTCGCCGGGGCAAGGTCGCCTAAATTCTCCAACATGGCAGCTATGGTGCATAGGAGTCGCACTTCCTGAGCGTTTTCACCACTCATGCGAACTTGTGTCAGAGCACTTTCGAGCAACCCCTTGCTTTCAGCCACCTTCCCAACCTGGATTTCCGTTTGCCAGATAAGGGCATTGACATAGGCCGGAAAGTCGCCTGAAGTTTGGGCCAATTGAATGATAATACCCAGATCCTCTAAGGCCGCGGCCATATTGCCCAGATAACGGTAACTCCTGGCCCGGCCGGCCCGCAGGGCGTATTCTGTCTCCAGGGGTATATCGGGCAATTCAAGGGCGAAGCTATACAGGCGTTGGACCTCTTCCCAGTCATAGACGGCCCGGGCTTTGTCGGCCCGCCGCTGGAGGGAAACCAGGTCGCCCTCGACTGCAGGAGGACTCAGCGACCGGTCATCAGGTACGATTATCTCGTCTTGGGCCATAAGCTACACCATTCATGCTGTAAATCATCGGGGCCGGACGGCCGTTGGTCGCCGCCAGGGCGCTAAGATCTCACTATTCCAGGGCAAAATCGCCTGAAGTATCGTTCTTGGGTTATTTCTTGCCAATGTCAGGGGAGTTATGTGAACCGCAATAAGTTTTTGAATTAGAAGCAGATCATTTCTCTGCGGTTTACCCAGTGAAAGAGGGAGAAATTTGTTCAATTAGATTTAAAGACTTCCCCCGCTTTCACATAACATCTTCCTGGATGCTCTTCAAGAATCAATTTTGTTTTACCGTTCTAAGTTCGATGGGTCTGTGCCATTCCCTCAACGATGTTTGATTATACTCTAGGACCTCTCGAGCTCATAAGGAAACGGAAAACAAACAGAATGCGGCCATCCAGCAAAACTTCCGTGATCAAACTTACGCGAGCCCAGGGTAAATCGGTTAAAATAGGGGGATGAATGGCACGAATATCCGGCCGGCCACCATCGAAGATGCGCCGGCCCTGGCCCGAATTCTAACCGAGACAGGTCGAGAGACCTTTCGGGGATTGGTCCCCGATCAGTGCCTCACTTCGCCAACCCTGGAAGAGAGCGAAGGCAATTGGCGCAAATTTTTCCGATCGGGCAGCCTGGTTGAGGACGAAATGTTGCTGGTCGCCACCGCTGATGGTGGCCTGGTGACCGGTTATGTATTGGCCGGTCGCAAAACGGAACGAGAGGATTACCCCCGGGAGCTAAGTGTGCTCATGATCGCTCCGCCCTGGCAGCGGCGGGGTCTCGGCCGGAAGCTCGTAACCAGGGTTGCCGGCGAGTTATCCCGGCAAGGGGAAACATCCTTGCTGGTCGGCGTCCTGAAGGAAAACCCAAACTGGGTCTTTTATGAACGGTTGGGCGCCAGGCGCGTCGGCAGCCGGCCGATCACTTGGGCCGGCCACGAAACGCAGATAATCCTGTATGGCTGGGACAACCTATCCGGGCTAGTCCAGCACGGACAAACCAACAAGCCTCTTATTTAGGCCCTTAATAAGAGAGGTGGTTCTCAATGCTAGATTTCTCGCCGGTACGGCAAAAAACGATAACGCTTTCGGAACTGGCTAACAGTCTAACCAAAGGAGATCTTCGCTCGTTAACCAACGAGATGATCGACACCATGGGCCAGCTTATTGGAGCATGTGTTGATGCGGACGTGGTAATGGTGCCCGAGGATCCCAACGCGCACGATCCGGACGCCGCCACCGAAGGGGAGATCGGTCTGAGCTGGACGCTGGGACATGTGATCGTGCACACCACAGCTTCATCGGAAGAATCGGCCTTTCTAGCGGCCGAGCTGGCCCGCGGCGTCCCCCACCGCGAAGGCCGGTCGCGCAGCGAAATACCCTGGACGGCCATCACGACCATCGCGCAGTGCCGCCAACGGCTGGAAGAAAGCCGGCGGATGCGCCTGGCCTCTCTGGAAATTTGGCCCGACGAACCCGATCTAGATAACACCTATTCAAGGGCGCCTAGCGGGCCGCCCAGCAACGCTATAACCCGGTTCATCTTTGGCCTGATGCACGACGATAGCCACCTGGGTCAAATCAGTAACATCGTTGACCAGGCCGGAGTTGCCCGGGTTAGCTAACCGCGCCAGCCGGCAATATCACTCAGGTGGGCTCTTTTACCGAAGCGATCCACTGGTTGACAACCTCTTTCAAAATATCTAGGGGCAGGCTGCCATTCTCCAGCACAACCCGGTGAAAGGCGACGATGTCGAAGCTCTCACCTAACGCTTCCTGGGCTTTCTGGCGCTGCTCGAGGATGGTGAGCATGCTCACCATGTAGCCGGTGGCCTGCCCGGGCAAAACCACATACCGCTCGACCTCGTGGGTCCAACCGGCGCCGCCCATGGCTTCGATCATGTAGTCGCGCGCTTCCTGGCGGGTCCAACCCTGATCGTGAAGGCCCGTATCGACCACCAGCCGCACGGCCCGCAGGAGTTCCAATTCCAGGCGGCCGACATCACCATGAGGATTATCCTTATAAAGGCCCATCTCCTTGGCCAGCCGCTCGGCATCAAGGGCCCACCCTTCAACAAAGCCGTTGTACTGGAGGACGTTGCGGAATAGGGGCAGATCCATCTCTTGAGACAGGGCGATCTGGAAGTGGTGACCGGGCACACCCTCGCGATAGGTGATCGTGGGCATGAAGTACTGGGGGACTTGACCGCCGACGCCGGCGTGGAAAGCGCCCGGGCGTTCCCCGTTTATAGACGCGGCCATATAATAGCCCCCGCCCCCATCCTGGTCGCCGGTAACGATCAACTCCGCCCTGGGACTGATGTCAAACATCTCATCCAGGCGTTCCTCAGCGCCGGCGATCAGTTGGTAATACTCGTCAAGGATCCGCCCCCGGCCGCCAACAAAGCCACCCTCTCTGGTAGCCTGTTGTATCAGGGGTTCTAATTCTTGCTCTGTGTTATATCCCATTGCCGCGAAAAGCTCGTAAAGCTCGGCCCGGATCCGCTCGACTTCTCGTAACCCCAATTCATGGATCT
>Ga0307379_10012164_pt1 | contig 11237 bp, 10 predicted proteins | sample UN2MG_FD_202237 | JGI IMG/M metagenome (GOLD analysis project Ga0307379, IMG submission 202237) | Soil microbial communities from Risofladan, Vaasa, Finland - UN-2 | ecosystem: Environmental > Terrestrial > Soil > Coastal area > Acid sulfate soil | place: Finland: Risofladan, Vaasa | collected... | reverse complement strand
ATTACAAAATACCTATAAACTAAAAGAGTTAATTAATCTTCCTGTTAGTGTTATAAATCCAATTTAATTGCTTATTATCCCTTATTTATCAATAATTATATTCCTACTCTTATTCTACTATATATTATATCAAAGTAAGTATTATCATTTAAGACAAAGTATAACTAAAAAACCGTAAATTATTTTGAGATATTAAAAAAATAACTATTTAGATTCATTGTAACGAAAAAGTTTTTTCAATAAAAATATACTTAAATTATCAAGTTCTTTCCTCTTTTAAATAAAAAACCCCTGCTCTTTTAAGGCAAGGGTTTTGTGTAAGTGTTTTTTTGTTTTATTTATTTTATAAAATAATAAACACTTTAAAATTTATAAGATTTACTAAATAAACCTAATAAATGGTCTAGTAGAAAACTCTTTATATTTTTTTTGATCTAAAATATCTATTATTTCTTGATAAGCGCAAATTCTCGGTACATCTTTGGTTAACCACAAATTTAGATCTGTTGTCCAAATATATTCTACAAAAGGAGAGATTACAACAGGTACTATTACACTAATAGAACTGGGAATCTTATAATTCAGCCCTTTTTTACTTTTCTTTAACCAATCTGCTTTATCATCAATGTCATGCAAAGCATTTCCAAGTTTTTCTCTTCTAAATTCTAAGGCTTTAATATTGCCCTCTTCAAAATCAAAAGAACGGGTAATACATTTTAATTCAATGATAAACATTACATATTTGATATAAAAAGCAATATCGATTTCCTTTTTTGTACCATCTCCTTGTTTTAATTCCTTTCTATAAGCCCAAATATTGTATCCTTTATTTTTAAACTTATCTTTTATATTTTTTTCAAATAAAGGACCTTTTTCAGACAAATTTCCTTTGAGAAAATGAAGTTTTGTCAATAAAATGGGGAAAATTGATGCATAATCTAATACTAGGTGTCTATTTCTACCAGGAAAAGTTAAAAATCTAGGTCCCCTTGTAGTAAGATTAATATTTTTTCTCTTTTCTGATGTAAATGAAAGTTCTCTTACTACAGATGCAATCTCTTGTTTAGATAATTTTATATTTTGAAGTGAAGGAATACGATAATTTTTTGATAATTCAAATAAATCAGCTATTAAATCATCTATAGATGATATATAACTATAAGCTCTTTGTATATATTGATGACCTAGCATAATATCAAATTTTATCAATTGAAAAAAAGCATAATGAAAAATGAGATATATTGTCGAAATGAAGCAAGGAAAACTATAACCAAATGTTTTCTTAAATATTGCTGAACAGAAATCATGTTTTTTATAATATTCTTCAAAATCAAAAGGTTGCAATATAAAATTTGGTGTAAATTTTTCTTTGAAATTCACAATTTTCAAGCCAAGCAACTTATAATAAAGCTTTATAAATGGATATTTGTCGCTATCTAAATATTCGTAATTGCAGATAGGTATTAAGCCAATTCCCTTATTTTCTTTTAAACTAAAATCATCTATCAAAATACCACTAGAAGTCGCACTGCCCCCATATTTATAAGTCCTTTTATCAAAGCTTTTTATTAATTCTTCTGTGTAACTCGAATTTTCCGCAATATAATTATAATGATTAATTATCAATTTCCCGCCTTTATATAGCCGTCTAAGACATGATGTTGTATACCAATATTCTAAAATAAGGCCTTCAATTTGAAAAAATTCAATAAGTTCCTGATAACCAAAATTACCTAAATAAATTCCACTTGGAGTTGGACACTTTAGCAATAATTTTTCTAGTCCTATTTCTTTAAGTGCTTTTATATATTTTCCATTACCAATTTTATTGATTCCATTTTTATCTTTTCCATTTAAATATACTAATTCATCTCCAATTTCTAGATTTCCAAATTTCAAAAAAGCACACTCAGCCATTTGTGAATATAGAGAAATTGTAACAGGAGATATATTCTTAAAATAACTTCCCGGAATGAATCTTCTAAAAAGATGAAACCAATAATATATGCTTTTTTTTCCTATAATCTCTTTTATTTTTGATAATAATATGCTTTGAATATTCTTAACTAATATAATGCCTTCTAATGTATTTAATGGGCTTTTAAAATTATAAAGATGTATTGGAAAAAAAATAGATTTTTTTACAGTACTTTCTCTAATATCTATTAATTCTTCTAATTTTTCATTTATTAGATAATTAAGTAAAAAATGATGGTATTCAAGATTATTAATTAGTAAATCTTTTTTATTCATTTTTCAGTCTCTTTATCATCAATATCAATATTAAATCTCATAACATTACCTTCTTTTGCTTCTTGCGGTAATAAATGCCGGGGGAAATTAAAAATGATGGGATGCTTTTCTTGGGATTCTAAGATAGCATATTTACCTTCAAAACGATCGATCACTAAAATAATATTCAATTGCTTATTGTCCTTTTGATATTTTTTAAAGATCTATCTTATCTATAATACTTCATATCTTTTTAAAATCCTTCTTTTTGTGAAAATAATCTAAAAATAAAAGCCCTTCAGCAAATGCCAAAGGGCTGAATATGTCTTGACTTCCCCTAACGTTTTCCAGTTGGAACCAATTTATCCAAGATATGCGTAACATTTATAAACTAAAGGAGTTAATTAACCTTCCTGTAAGAGCATAAATAATGTTAAATTGCCTATTTTCCCTTATTTATCAATATATTATACTCCCTACTCTTATTCTAATCATATATCTTGTAAAGTAAGTGATATTTTTTAGGAAAAATTAAAAGAATTTATGAATATTTAGACTTAACTTTCACAAGATATTCATATTTTTGGGAAAAGATAATTTTTTGTAATTCCATTATTATCTAGCCAATTGCGACATTCCTTTTTTATTCTATGGGGAAGACGAAGTTTTATTATCACTTGCTTGTTGTTTTCAATTTCATATTTTTCCCATAATTCAAATAAATCCACACGCATATCCATTTGTGCCACATATACGGCTTCTTGATTTTTTGCCTGTTCGCATTCTAATTGATATCTTGGAGAAAAGATTAGAGGAAGGCCAAATGGTTGATCATCAATAAAAGCTTTTTTATATTTATTTAAAATATTTTCTAAAGTTAAATCCCGATGTAGTACTTTGCCTGTTGCAGTTAAATTAGCAATCCATAAAGCTCCATCATTATAATATTTATCATACTCACTAGCAAAAAACATTGCTACTTTTTCATTTCCTGACCAATCAATCAGAAAAGTACCTTTAAGTCGGCTTTTATCTTCATTGGGATATTGTTGAATTCTTTTCATCCACTCGAAAAAGGGATCTATTCCTTTTTCAACTAATTTTTTTAAATCTTGGGAAGGTTGTGTCACTATCGAAAACTTATATATAAATAAACTACCAATCAATCTATTATATTCTAAAGAATAACGATAGTCATATCTAATTTTAGAAAGAGGATCTACATCAAGAATATTCTTCTTTACATCTCTGACAAACGTAGAATCTAATAACCATTGATAGTTACTATGACCACGAAACAACATGCAATAATTTTGTTTTTTCCCGAAAGACACAATATATTCAAGTTCTTGAATAAAAGCAGGAAACGATGAAGGAATCCATTCGTGTCCATGTATATGTGTATTAGGATTTGTGGGTGATATTTTCATAATAAAAATCTAAATCTCCGATATTTTTTTAAGTGTAAACCAAATTATTAAAGATATGCGTAACATTTATAAACTAAAGGAGTTAATTAACCTTCCTAATTATTCTTTTTATCTTTAGACATCTTACATCTTATGACAATAAAAGGACTTTTTTTGCATTTCTTTCTAATAAAGGATTCCGAATACGTTTCATTAACCTGGACCCGAAACGCCTTTTATTAAAGATTTCATCCTTTTTTAATTTTTCCGGTTTTCCTCCACCAATAAAATAGTAGCGCATATCAAATATCCAACCTTCTTGTAACCATTGTTGTAGATTTTTATTAATCTTTTTTTTTGATAAATATATCTGCTTATAAGCATCATCGTTTGAATTTAAAAAATCGAGCATGCGATGAAAAGATCGATGTAATGTGATAGAATCCTTTATCTGTGGTAATGTTAAAATAAATAATGAAGCTGGTTTAGTATTTTTAGGAATCTCCATTCTCATTTCTGGAATAAAATAATGAGGAAGATCAAAACAAGAAAACCAGCCCCAATCTTCTTTAAAATTAATTTTGAAATGTGGATGAAAAGATCTTTTAGAAACAGAACCAAGAGAAATTATACACAATCCATGCTCATAAGCCCATTTTTGGGAAGCAATATCCCAAATCGATAATTTAGTATTTATGTCCTCTTCTAAAATCAAATTTAATACAATTTTTAAACGTCTAATTTTCAGAACGACTCTATTATTATCATTATTATCTATTATTCCCCCTGCCTCAATTACACATTTCTTAAAATCTAGATAAAGAGAATCAAATTGTTTGTCTTTTGAAAGTCGAGAATAAATAGTGTTTTCAGGCGGTAAAGAAATATCATTAAGCGGTAGTTTTTGAACCAATTTTGACACTTCTTCTGGAGTCGCAAGATCAGAAGTAGAACCACGGCGAATCCAAACTTCATTTCTTCGAAAACAAAGAAACTCTTTGTATGAAATAAAATCTTGGTTTAACCGATAAGCTCGTCTTGCATGAGGTCCAACTTGGATAATCACAAAGATTTTTCCCTCATGCTTAGAATCAGCATTTTTCCAACACTCCCTATTCAATTTTACTTTAGGAATAGGTGAAATAGCCTTTTTGCAGAAGGTTTGGATATTGTCATCTGTTAACTTTTCATTGTTTACTGATTTGAAACTTAGACATTCGTCAGAAACTCCAAATATAATATAGCTTGCGACATTTCCATTGTTTGCCATAGCGCATATGTCTTTTGCCAATTCACCTTTCAATTTCAAACTTTTTATCTTAAATACATAGGATTCTAATTTAAAATCTACTGTACGTTTTTCTTTTCCTCTGACCAATTCTTTAAATCGTTTATAATTCATTTAATTTTTCCTATTAAGATATATTCTACTATTTTTAAAAAAATCAATGTGGTCTAGTCCCAATATTTGACACATCTAATTCTAAAGATTGAATCCTTCTTCTTTAAAAAGATATTCCAAACTACTTACAATTAAATACTACGATAAATTTTTTAAAAATCCTTCTTTTCTTATAAGAAAATAATCAGCCCTTCAGCAAATGCCAAAGGGCTGATTATTGTCTAGCTCCCCTATCGTTTTTAAATAGAACCAAATTATCAAAGATATGCTAAACATCAATAAACTAAAGGAGTTAATTTACTTTTCAATAAGAGCATAAATAATGTCATATTGTTCATTCTCTTTTATATATCAAGAAAATATACTCCCCTAATGCTATTCTAGCTCTATATTTTATTAAGACTAGTAAAATTGTTTATATTAATAAGAAGAAAAGTCCTAAAAATCATTTCATTAATTTTTTTAACTTTATATACTTTCCACAAAATTTTTAATATCCTCCAAACATTTGGATTCAAAATCCCAATATTTTTTTTGTGCCGCTTGACCAATGCAATTTACTGTATCTGGCATACTTGCTAGAAAAGCTAATATTTTTGCTTTATGTTTATTTTTTGGGGATATCTCATTGTTCTGGAGACATTTAAAATAATCTTCCACGCAACCCATGTTTACGGTATCTTTAACTATCTGTAAACATAAATTCTCTAGCATTGAATTTATAATAAATACTCCTATCTTAGGACTACCACATGAAAATTCTTTATTTTTATTTGGAAGAGAAGCATTTTTTAGCCTATTTTTTGTTATTTCGTCATTTTGTATATTTTTCAAAACATCTCTAATGCTAATAAATGCGTTTTCAATATTGCTGTCATTACAATCTATTTCACCATCAGCGTCTCTAATGATTCCCAATGATTTGACTTTATTAAAACTTTCTGAGGCTATCATGATTGGAGAGAAATTTTTAAAATTGTTTTTTCCTTTATAATCACGAATTTCCAAATCTTTAATTTTAAATTTATCCACAAGCTCATTAAAAAAAATAACTTCATCTTTGCCTTCGACAAGTAGTAATTTTGTTAATTGTATTTCTCTACAAATATCTTTATCTGCTGTTATTTCCCCACGAATTGACACGACAGAACTATACCAATTTTCTATTGAATTACTACCCATTTATCTAACCTCCATGTCGAAATCCATTGAAGAGGTAAGTTTTTCGTGGTTATAAGCAATTATCTCATGATGCTCATTTACTTTTTCAATTCTAAACAATCTTAGATTATCTTCATCTGGTGCAAATTTATTATATTGCTTATTATACATTCTTAAGCAATCATAAGAATGCGTAGTTGCAATAATTTGAACATTTAATTCATGGGCAATCTTAAAAATAGTGCTCCATAAAATTTCTTGTGAGTGAAAATGTAAGCCATCTCCAATTTCATCTATTAATAATATTCCATTTTTAGAGTAAAGAATAGCAACGATTATAGATAATATTTTTATTAATCCTTTTCCTAAAATATTAATGGGTACTAATTCTTTGAATCCTTCAATATCACAATTCACCGTATTATTAATTCCCAATTCTAGGTCTATTAATAGAGGTTCGATTTTCTTTAGTACTTTTATGACCTCTTTTTTCTTTTTTTCCATTATTACTTGGGCTAATCTTGGTACCATATTTGTAATAATAGCAGAGTCTTGATGAAAAATACCATTTAATTTTTCTTTATATTTTTCATCATGCAAAACCTTGTAGTTGCCATCATCGCGTAATATTTGGGGATAATATTTTTCTACATTTCCATTCTCAGTAATATATTCATAAAGCAGTTTAATAGTAGATATTTCTGACATTCTTTGCGATTCATCTTCTTTACTATACAGAAACATTCTATTTTCATTTTTTATATCAGTCTCTTTTATTAAAACATCTACATTTTTTTCAACAGCAGAAATTGTTAGTTTTCTTTTTTCATTCGGATTTATTAATTTAGCATTGAGTACAATATTCTGGTTAACTTTTTCTTTATAAAACAATATTTTAAAAAATAATGAGTTTATGTTGTAAAGCTCTCTAAAAATGTTAATATTCATAGGCAACTTTGGATTATTGGGATTGATTAATAAAAAAATAGCTTCTAAAACTGTAGTTTTACCACTTTCATTTTTTCCCACAAATAAATTAAATTGTTTTAGATTTTTAATTTTTAAATTATTAAATCCTTTAAAGTTATTAATTTCGATACTATCAAACATCTATTTATCCTCCAACTTCTTTATATTAGCCAATATTGCTAACATAATTAAGTGTTATTTGAATATTTTTATTAGTAAATAGGAAGAGACCTTTTAAATTTAAAATAACTTATTATAAAACTTAGACTTTTATTTCTATAAATCTTTAAAGTATTTTTTCTTTAACTTTTTTATATTTTACTATAGGAAAGATTGTACATAAATACATTTTTTACTTTTATTATAAACCTTTCAATCATTATTTAAAATAAATTTCTTCTATATAAGAAATACGACAAATCTTTCAAAAATCCTTCTTTTTTTTGAAATAATTCCAATAAAAAAGAAGACCTTAAGCTAAAGGAGTTAATTAGCATTCCTGTTAGTGTTCCAAATAATGTGTAGTTAAATATAAGCCCTTAAATCTTAAGGATTTCTTTGTTAATATGGTAAGCATATAAGAGAATAGGAGATTATAGTAGTAAAAGAGAGTATATTAGAGTAAATAGGGGTAATAACGGGTATTTTCAGGAATAACGAAAAAAAAGTATCGATTTAAGCGTGTTTTAAGCGCTTATTTTAAAGTGGCTGGTATGAATCATCATATTTTTTAAATACACCTCATATACGCAAAAATAGAAGCTTTTTTCAAAAACGCTAAAAACCTTATATATCAACGGTTTCATTGATTTTTTGCAAAATCAACCCGCAATTCATTGATTGCCTGCTTAATTTCTTTGATTTCAGTGGTAACATTCCGGGAAAATTCCTTTTGATTTTTGATTATTTCGGTAATAAAATATTCCAATTTATATACCAGGTAGATAGAAAGCACCAGCGGAAAGCCGTTATTTGCTATTAATTTTAGTATATATTCAATATCCAATTCATTTATTTCCTTCCCAAAAGCGTTTTGATCCAGGCCTGATATCGAGATGTAAGAAATTTTTCTTTTCATAAAATCCAATACCATTAAAGTCTATTTCATGAGCATAAAGAAGAAGATCATAAAGTAAAAAATCCTTTACCTGAATATCTACCGCCATACCCAGGAGATGATAAGAACCGGAAACTCCCCCTACTCTATGATTTTCTTCTTTACACCGGTAACCGGAATTGATATATACCGGCCTATTTATAACCATTCTTAAATGATTTAACCTGGCCAAAAGGTCCGGAGACAGCATAACCCGCCTGCAACAGGGACACTCAAACTCATACAAAGAAAAATATTCAGTTAATTCTATATCATTAATTATACCCATAATTTATTTATATCTTAAAGTCCTGCCATTCCTTACTACATCAGGCATGGCCTTATATATAATTTCGTTCACCTCCGGGACAGTAGCTTTCATCAGATCCTTTACGTAGGAAATCTCACCCTCTTTTAATTCAACTTTTTGCTTCCTTAATATTTCGATCAATTTTACCCAGGCTATTTTCCATTTTTCCTCACCATTTCCTATTCCCAGTTCTTCTTCGGCCCAAAGCATAGCTGCCAGAATAGCTTCTTTTATTTTGCTTGCCCTGTCCTGGCCAAACTTATTGATCATAAATTTAGAGAGCAGACCAACCAGAAAAACAAGAGCGAAATCTAATAGATATTTAGTGATAAATACTTCTAACATTTATTACTCCTTTCTGCCTGTGCGTGTTCGCACGCAGACAGGCCTCTCCCCCAAGGAAGGTCCGCGGAGCCCTCCAAGGAAGATTATTATATTAATTTATATTACACATCCATAACATCAGTTGACTTGTAATCAAGGATTCTTGCATTGACTTTAGCCACTAAATCATTACCATTATTATGGAAGATGTTCTTGGCGATTATAGTATCCATAACTCCTTCAATAGCTGCATCTTGAGCCGCAAAATCAGCGTAATCTCCAACGTCTAAATTTTTAGGATTATCCAAAGTGATGTTCATAGTTTTTGCAGCGCTATCTCTAAACTGCAGGTAGAGTCTCTTATAACTAGTTACTTCTCCTAATTCGGTTGGCATTATTTTTTCACCTCCTTCTTTGTTTATGGTTTACGATCATTAGCGATTATTCAGTAAGTTGAGATTCTTTTCCAAGTCTGGTTTCATCTACAGTGTACTTCTGCAAGCCGGTTAAAGCGGTAGCCGTATCATAGACATCCTGGTCTAAAGCAGCAGATTTGATTCTAGCAAAGGACTTGCTGTTGATGATAGGTGCTCCGGTTTCCGGATTGGTGCCTACTACCAGTCTTAACTGTAGGCTTGAATCACGGGGAACGGTTATTACTGTTGCCATTTTTTTCACCTCCTTTTTTAGAATCCCCGATCAGGTCGAGGACGGGTTTTAAATCAAGTAAAGCTAAGTTGTATATGAACATATTATCATATTTTAATATAATAGTCAATATTAGAACATTATTGCCCTCTATAATGTATAAAGCTTCCTATTTCTTTGATTTCCTTATAAATGCTCTTTATTTCATAAACCCTGTTAAGTGAGTATCTACTAAACAGGGTAAAACTAAAAAGGGATCCTTCCTGATACAAGAAGGACCCCTTTTGGCTTGCCCATATTATAAAATTATTATTTGTAGAATTAATAAAAATAGTTATAATAAGCATAAGAATCTATAAAGATATGTCACAAGGAAAATAGTGATTAATTTTTGAAACTTCACCTGGAATTGTGCATAAACGAAGTATTCCAATTATTTTAAGTTTACCGCTATTCAGAGGAAGTACACATGTGATGAAAAAAGAAAAACTAGGTAGGAACGATCCCTGTCATTGCGGTAGTGGGCTGAAATACAAGAAGTGCCATTTTGAAGCCGATTTAAAGGAAGGAAAAGTGTACTATAAGCAAGCTGTCCAAGCCCCTACTAGCAAGGCAACATTAGACGAGAATACTCTTGATTTCATCTCGTACCTTCGAGAAACTTTTGACATAGTGTTCGATTCTAAAAAGGGTGTTGGCTTCGTATTGGGGGAAGTTACGAAAGAAAAGGTACGAAGCCTTTACAAAACGCTCCCGATCTATTTCCCTCACAAAGCCCCATTTCGTGACATCTGCTTCGATATTTCAAATCAGTCATTCTCAGGATTCTATTGGGGCACGCCCAACATAAATAGCATCGCTTCATATCTTGCCCGGTATACTCTCTATACACCTAATACAATAATCACGAATCCATTCTGCGATCTAATGATTTATCATCGAGATGCTTCTCCTGTTGACAGACCTGAGGCTTGGATGCAGGTTACTATGAACCAAGCTTTATTCCTTGTTTCGATTGAGCCGTGGATTAAGGAAGGCATTATCTCTGTTTTGCCTCCATTGAGATGGTTTGATCCGGAGTTCTTCGACAAGGAGCTTGTCAAAGTCTCCGAAAGACGAATCGCCTCCTATGACGAGTCTGAAAAGAAGCGTTTAATGTCTAGTATATTTATTGAGATGCTGAAAAAGTTTCGTCCCGAGCATGTCGATTCATTTCTTAGACTATCCATAAAGGATAACATACCTCCAGGGTTCCTGAAAGCAGCCCAAGATCTTGCTGAAATCGAATACAAGAGAAATCCAATAAGGTATGCTTGGGATTCGCCGCCCGAAGGTTATTCATCTATCTTGAAGACAGGGTCTGGAAATAGTCTCGAGTCTGTAATCTTCACCGCAGACCTTTGTAACGCTTATATTCTCTTTGGCGAGGAGCATTACCGGCATGAGTACGATATGGCTATCGAAATGGCAGGTGACATTCAGGATGATTCTCTCACACAGATGTCTAGAGCATTTGCCGATCTGGAGTTTTCCTTTCTAAACGCGGTAAGGCTGGATTTCGTTCTTAGTCTCAGGAAAGACGGTCGTCTTGCTCGTTTAAGGAATTTTTTAATAAAGGTATGGGATAAAGCTAGCTTACCGGAAAATATTGGACACAAAAACCTATACAAAATGTTTAAAGACGAG
>Ga0307379_10012163_pt1 | contig 11237 bp, 8 predicted proteins | sample UN2MG_FD_202237 | JGI IMG/M metagenome (GOLD analysis project Ga0307379, IMG submission 202237) | Soil microbial communities from Risofladan, Vaasa, Finland - UN-2 | ecosystem: Environmental > Terrestrial > Soil > Coastal area > Acid sulfate soil | place: Finland: Risofladan, Vaasa | collected... | reverse complement strand
CGGGCGCCAGACTTTCCGTCAGGAAGCGGCGAATCGAATCAAACGACTCGATGTAAACGGCGTCCGCGCCCTGGTTCTGAACCTCGCCGACCAAGTCCTGGCTGCGGACCGCCTGCCGCTCGTTCTCACTATCGCGGACAAAATAAATATCCGGAACAATAATCTTATCGGCCAGGACGAGGGCCCGCGCAAAATCTTTCAGGAGAAAGCGCGTGCGGCTGTGCTGGTGGGGCTGAAAGACGACCCACAACCGCTTTGGCTCGAACCGCAGCCGCGCCGCCTTCAACGTCGCCGAGATCTCCGTCGGGTGATGGGCGTAGTCGTCCACGACCGTCACACCGCGTGCCTCGCCCAGCACGTCCATCCGGCGCGTCGCGCCCCGAAACTCACCGAGCGCCCGAGTGACCACCTCGGCCCGCGCTCCTGCCCAATGGCACAACGCCGCCGCCGCCAGCGCGTTCAGCACGTGATGCTGACCCGCCAACGACAGCCGCACCGAACCATACAGGTCGCGCCCGCAGTAAACGTCGAACGCGAACCGCCCCTGGTCATGCTCGAGGTGCTCGGCGCGCCAATCCCACGAGCCGCCGATACCGAACGTCTCGACCGCCGCGCGGGCGCTCCGGCTCAACTGCGGCAAGGCAAGGTCCGCTCCGGGAAGGACGAGAAGCCCGTCGGAAGAGACCCGTGCGGCAAAGGCGGCAAACGCCTCGCGAATCTCTTTAAGACCGGAATAGTAGTCGAGGTGATCCTCTTCGATGTTGAGGATGCAGGCCGCCTCGGGCCCCAGGTGCAGGAACGAGCGATCGTACTCGCACGCTTCAACCACCAGATGCGGCCCCGCGCCGACGTGCGAACCGCCGCCCAGTTGCGGCACGTCGGCGCCGATGACGAAACTCGGGTCCAGCCCCGCCTGCCTCAGCGCGAAACCAACCATGGCAGTCGTCGTGCTCTTCCCATGCGTACCGCCGACCGCGATGCCGCGCCGAAGGCCCATCAAACGCCCGAGAAACGCCGCATACTTTTCCACCGGCAGGCCGCGCTTCCGCACCTCGGCCAGTTCCGGATTGTCCGGCGGCACGGCTGCGCTGACCACCACGCGCTCGACGCCCGGCGGAACGTGCTCGGCACGGTGGCCGATGTGGACGCGAGCGCCCAGATGCCCCAGCCGCCGCGTCGCCTCACTCTCTTTCACATCCGAGCCCGAAACTTCCCCTCCCTCGGCCAGGACAAACTCCGCAAGGCCGCACATGCCGCAACCGCCAATCCCGAGGAAGTAAATCTTGCGACCGGCGTACGGCTTCGACGTGTAAGCAGAACTTTGGCGGGTCATGCCTCGCTTCTCCAGGCGGAGTTTACGCCGCGGGCGTCCCTCTGTCAACGTCCGACAAAATCCAGGCGTGACGCCGCTCGGTCCGGCGGTCGGCCAGTTCGAGAATCGCACGGGCGACCACGTCGGCCGCGTCGCGCCGGCCCGCGGTTCGCGCCCGGACGGCCAGTTCATCCAGCCGGTGCAGGTCGCTCATCAGTGCCTCAAGAACCTCTCCGAGTTCCCGCCAGGTCGCGTCTTCCCTGGACCGGTCCTCCACGACGATGGCCGCGCCCATCGCCTCGACCGCCCGCGCCTGGCGCATCTGGTGCTGATCGCGGTGAAAAGGATAGGGCATCAGGACGGCCGGCAGCCCGACCGCCAGGAGTTCGGCAAGGGTGGACGCCCCCGCCCGCGCGCAGACGAGGTCTGCCGCCGCATACGCCAGCCCCATGTCGTGCTCGTAGGCCCGCACCACCCCCGGAACCCTCATCTCGCCGTAGGCAGTCGCCACTCCCTCGTAATCCAGGTCGCCAGTCAGGTGAAGAACCTGCCAGCCTTCCGGCAGGCCGCGCTCGCTTAGCCACGCGAGGACAGCACGGTTGACGGAGTGCGCCCCGAGGCTCGCGCCGGTCACCAGGAGGGTCCGCCGCTCGGAGTCGAGGCCGAAGGCTGCCGCCGCGGAGGCGCGGTCGCGCCCCAGAAGACTCAGGCGGATGGGGCAGCCCGTCAGGCAGGCCAAGTCGCCGAAAGTCGCAGCAGTTTCCTCAAATTGGCAAAAGACGGCATCGGCGCGGCGCGCCAGGCGCCGGTTCGCCCGCCCGGGCACGATGTCCGGATTGACGACAGCCGTTGCCGCACCGTACTTCTGCCCGACGCGGACGGGCGCGTAACTCCCAAATCCTCCCAGTCCCACCACGATGTCTGGGCAGAACTCCCGAAACCGCCGCCGGGCCTGGTTCCCCGCGCGGGCGAGGCTGAGGACAAACACGGGCCAAGTCCACGGTTTCCGAGGGCGAAACGGGCGGGCCGAAAGCGGCGTCACAGGAAAGCCGGCCGGCGTGAGAATCTTCCGGTCCACGGCGCGGCGTGTGCACGAAAACGCAATGGCGACATCCGGCCTCAGCGAGGCAAGCGCCTCGGCAATCGCCAGACCGGGATACAGGTGTCCCCCTGTCCCGCCGCCCGCGAGGAAAATCTGTCGTCCATTCTCGCGCATCGACCCTCAACCTACTGGCGTACCCCCGCGACGCGGCGGTAGACGGATCGCCGGAGGTGGTCGGGCGGGAGGTCGCGCGAGCGCCCGCCCCGGGCAATCGAACCGAGCAGTCCCACCGCCAGACTCATCACAACCAGCCCGGACCCGCCGTAACTGATGAACGGGAGCCCGATCCCTTTGGCGGGCAGCGCACCGGTCACGACACCGATGTTCATCACGGCTTGGAGGCCAATCATGAGCAAAAGACCCGACGCCAGCAGAAACGCGAACCGCTCGGGCGCATTCCGGATGATCCGCCCGCCCCGCCACACCAGTGCGCCGAAGAGGCCAAGCACCAGAATCCCGCCGAGGATTCCCATCTCTTCAACCAGGACGGCAAAGATGAAATCGTTCGCGCATTGCGGGAGGTAAAACTTCTGGATGCCGGCGCCGAGCCCGACGCCAAACCATCCGCCGCGACCGATCGCCATCAGGCTCTGGACGATGTGCCAGCCGGCCCCGTCCTGGTGCGCCCACGGGTCGAGAAACGCGACGATCCGGTCCCATCGGTACGGAACGCGGTAAACAAAGAGCCAGAAGCCGAACGCCGCTGGAGGAATCATCGTGAAAAAATACCAGAGTCGGCACCCCGCGATCAGGCAGACGAGCGTCGCCACGGCGCCGATGAGCGCCGCCGTACCGAAGTCCTCCTTCGCAATCAGTATGCAGACGAAACCGATGACCACCATCGGCAGGAGAAACCCGCGGCCGAATCGCCGAGGATCGGTTCGCTCGCGGCCGTAGTACCAAGCCAGGAAGATCACCAGCGCGACCTTGGCGAACTCCGAAGGCTGGAGGCTGAACCTCAGGCCGCCCACCCCGAACCGGTACCAGCGCATCGGACTGGCGGTCGTGAAAGACAGGATAAAAAGCGGAACGAGCGCCCCGACAGCAACGACCATCGCCGCAAGGGCCACCCACCGGCTATTCAACCACCTCCACGGCAGCCATGCCGCCAGCACCATGGCCGCAAGCGCCACCGGCAGGAACATCAGGTGCCGCGTAAAGTAGTAACCGTCTTCGGACGGGTCCACCGTCCGGCTCGCGCTATAGACCACCAGGACGCCGATGGCCATCAGCGCGACAACCACGGCGGCCAGAACAGAGGCCTCACCCGGTGGCCGTCCCGCCCGGCGGCAGCCGATCACCTGTGCGCTTGCGGTCATCCGAATCCTCTCCCGTCCAGACCGTCCATCACCTGAGTTTCAAGGTCGCCAGCGCCAGCGCCGCACACATCGCCCCCAGCAGCCAGAACCGGACGACGGTCTGGGTCTCCGTCCAGCCCTTCAACTGAAAATGGTAGTGCATCGGCGACATTAAAAAGACGCGCCTGCCACCCGAGAGCTTGAAGTACACCACCTGAAGCATGACACTGAGGGCCTCCATAAGGAACAGTCCCCCCGCGATCAGCAGGAGCACTTCCTGCCGCGTCGCCAGCGCCACATAGCCGATGGCCCCGCCGAGAGCCAGGCTCCCCGTATCCCCCATGAACACCTGGGCCGGCGCACAGTTGTACCAGAGAAACCCGAGGCTCGCGCCGAGCAGCGCGCCGCAGAAGATCGCCAACTCGCCCACCCCCGGCACATAAGGGACATAAAGGTAAGCCGACCAGTCCGTCCGCCCGGCAATGTAACCAACGATCAGGAAAACGACGGTCGGCGGCACGATGCTTCCGACCGCCAGGCCGTCCATGCCGTCGGTCAGGTTCACCGCATTCGACGTTCCCGCCACCACCAGGATGGCGATCCCGAAAAACGCCCAGAACCCCAGCATGATGGGGAACTTGTAGAACGGCAGGTTCAGGGCGATGCCCCTCTGGTCGCTCTCGGGTAGCCGAATCGAGTCCTTGCCGAACTTGTGAAGGAAAAACGCCAGAAGCATTGCCAGAGCGATCTGAAAGAGCAGTTTTTCCCACATCCTGAGGCCGTCGCGGTTCTTCTTGACGAGTTTCAGGTAATCGTCCACACCGCCCAGCACCCCGAGCCACAGGACCGTCACCAGCCCCAGGAAGACGTAGAAGTTCCCAATGTCCGCCCACAGAAGCGTGGAAAGCAGAATCGCCGGCAGCATCAGAAGGCCGCCCATCGTCGGCGTGCCGGCCTTCGAGGCGTACATTCGGTCCACGGTTTCCTGGCGAAAGTCCACCGCTCCCCCCACCTTCAGCCGCCTCAAGAGGCGAATGATGGGCGAAGCAAACACCATACACAGGAAAAAACTTGTCACAATCGCGAACGCAATCCGCGACGTCTGATACCGAAAGACGTTCGCAAACCGCCACAGGCCATACGCCTGCAGGAATTCCCGGACCGCTTCAACCTCGAAGATCAACCAGTAAATCATGTCCCTACCTCAGGGCGTCCGCAATGGCGTCGGCCACCTGCTCCATTTGCATCGCCCGCGACCCTTTCACGAGGACCACGTCCCCAGTCCACACGATGCTCGGCGCTTCGGCGGCGGCTTCGGACACCTCGCCATAGCGCGTAACCACTTCGGCCGCCAGCCCTGCCGCCACGGCCGACTCGGCTGTCCGCCCCGTCTCGCGCCCCACGCAGATGAGCCGCTTCACACCCGCCTCCACGGCCGCCCGACCGAGCGCCGCGTGCGCCGCGGCGCTGTGGCCCCCGAGTTCCAACATGTCCCCGCAGAAAAACACCTTTCGCCGCTCCGGCCAGAGCCGCAATAGATTAAGCGCGGCCCGCATGCTTTCGGGGCTCGCGTTATACGCGTCGTTCACAAGCACGATCCCACCCACTTGATCAACCGTCAGCCGCATCGGTGGCGGCCGAAATCCCTGAAGCGCTTCGGCTGTCTCCTCAAGCGGGATTCCGAGTTCCCTCGCCACCGCCGCCGCCGCCAGCGCCAGCAGCACCTGATGTTTGCCCAAGACCGGCAGCGCGAATCCCACTCCCTCCGCGTGTCCCGGGCCGCCTGCCGAGAACTGCACGCCTTGCTCCGTCTGAATCACATCCCTGGCCCGAAGGTCGGCCGAGTTATCGATCCCGAACGTGACAACGCGCCCGCGGCACTGTTGCGCCATCGCGGCCACACGCTCGTCGTCGGCGTTCAGGATGGCCACGCCGTCGGCCGGAAGCGCTGCCACCATCGCCGACTTCTCCGCCGCGACACCCTCAACCGACCCGAGCCCCTCAAGATGCGCCGCCGCCACAAGTGTCACCACGCCGATCGTCGGCCGCGTCAGGTCCGCCAGGCGCGCAATCTCACCCGGCGCATTCGTTCCCAATTCGCACAGGACAAACTCGTCGTCCGGCTCGGCCCTCAAGAGTGTGAGTGGAACGCCGATAAGGTTATTGAAACTTGCCGGCGGCAGGCAGCCCTTCAGTCGCCGACCCAGCGCCCGGCCGAGCATCTCTTTGAGCGTCGTCTTGCCGGCGGAACCGGTGATGGCTATCACCGGACACGCCAGACGCTTCCGGACCACCCGCGCCAGCGACGCCAGCGCCTCCAGCGTATCATCCACGGCGACGATCGCGTACGGCAATTCCCCGCCACCGACAGCCACAGGCGCTCGCCCTCGCTCGATGACCAGACACCGCGCGCCGCGCTCCACGGCCTGGACGAGAAAATCGTGCCCGTCAAACCTTGGGCCGCGAAGCGCGAGAAACGTCTCGCCCGCCCCAAGTGTCCGCGTGTCCGTGGAGATCGGACCGGCGGTCGCCTCCGCGCGGCCGGCCAACAAGTCGCCGCCTGTCACGTCCACCACCTCGCCCACCCGAAAGTCCATCGGCTCCCCTCAGGGTCTCGCCCGCGGCGATCGGCCCTGCTCACTCTCTTTGCCCGGTGGGCCTGCTGGTTCGGCGGGTCGAACCTATGCAAGTCCGCCCAGAATTTCGCGCGCCACCTCGCGGTCGTCGAACGGCCTGACCCCGTCGCGGGTTTCCTGGTAGGTTTCGTGACCTTTGCCCGCGATGATGACGACGTCCCCCGGCTGGGCTTCGTGAATCGCCTGGGCGATGGCCGCCCCCCGGTCCAACCGGCGCGACGCCACATCGAGCGACGAGAATCCCGCGAAGATTTCGTCGGCAATCGCCTCCGGGTCTTCACTCCGCGGATTGTCGCTCGTCACGATGATCCGGTCCGCCAGCCGCTCGGCGACCCGCGCCATCTCCGGACGCTTCTGCCGGTCCCGGTCGCCCCCGCAGCCGAACACGACAATTAACCGGTTGGCCACCAAGTCCTTCACGGTCCTCAAGGCGTTCTCCATCGCGTCCGCCGTGTGCGCGTAATCAACCAGCACGGCAAACGGCCGATCCGTCGACACGGGCTCCAGCCGGCCGCGAACCGTCGTCACCCCTTCGATGCCAACCACGACGGCCTCAAGCGGCAGATCGAGCGCCTCGGCAATTGCCGCTGCTGTCAGACAGTTCCGCACGTTGTGCCTGCCCAGAAGCGCCGTGCGGACCGGCGCGCGGCCGCGCGGCGTTACGAGCACAAAGCGGCTGCCGGAAAGGCCAGTCTCAACCTCCTCACCGCGGACTTCGGCGGGACGGTCCAGACCATACCACAGGACCGACGCCGGCGTCTCGTCCGCAAACGACCGGCTTGCCTCGTCGTCGGCGTTCAGGACAGCCCAGGCGTTCTCCGCCAGGCCTGCGAACAGGCACCCCTTCGCCTCACGATACGACGGCATGTCCTTGTGATAATCCATGTGTTCGGGCGACAGGTTCGTAAACGCGCCGACATCGAACGCGATCCCCGCCGTCCGCCGCTGGTGCAGCGCGTGGCTTGAGACCTCCATGACGGCGGCCCGGCAGCCGTTCTCGACCATTTCCGCAAAGTACGCCGCCAGGTCCGTCGCGTCCGGCGTCGTCATGTGCGACCGAATCCAGCGCTCGCCGATCTGGTATCCGATGGTGCCGATGAGCCCGGTCGGTCGGCCGGCGCGCTCCAGAATACTGCGAGCCAGATAGGTCGTCGTCGTTTTGCCGTTGGTTCCGGTCACGCCGCAGACGGTCAGGCGGCGTGTGGGATCGCCCGCCAGCGCATGGGCCGCGAGCCCCAGCGCTTCACGCGCATCCAGAACCACGAGCAGCGCGGGCTCGCCTGGCAGTTGGACAGCACGCTCGACCACGGCGGCGGACGCTCCCGCCTCCAGGGCCGACTGAACGAACCGGTGACCGTCCACTTTCGTCCCGGCCAGGGCAACAAACAGGTCGCCCGGGCGGCAGGGCTTGCGCGAATCGTGGACCGCGCGGCGAACCTCGGTCTCACCCGCGCCGAGAAGGCGCGAGCCGGGGACGCGCTCGGCGAGTTCGGACAGTTTCATTGTCGGCCGCCAATGCGTTCGGACGGATGGCCGTGCGGCTCCTCACCCGCCGCTCTCCTGCAACACCAGTTCCGCTGGGGGCCGGTCGGGGGGCGCGCCCTTTTCCGTGACCCGCGAGGGCGGGATGCCCAGATACCGCAGCGTCTGCTCAAGAATCTCACGTGCGGCCGGCGCCGCCACCGTGCCGCCGTAATAACCCAGCGACTTGTCCGGCTCGTTGACCGTGACCAGCACGACCACCTGAGGATCGGCCGCCGGCGCCCCGGCCAGGAACGTGCCGATGTAACGTGTGTGGCTCACCGCGCCGGTCTCCGGGTCCACCTTCTGCGCCGTGCCGGTCTTGCCGAAGACCCGATAGCCCGGAATCCGGCACCGTTTGCCGGTGCCTTCCTCCACAACGCCAACCAGACAAGACTCAATCATCGTGCGGGCTGTCCGCGGGTCAATCGCCTCGCCCATAACCTCCGGTTCGGCCAGGTTCACGGCGACGCGGCCGCAGCGGTCCAGGACGCCGCGCAGTATCTTCGGCCGCACCAACTTGCCGCCGTTGGCAATCGCCGCAAAGGCCGTAACCAACTGAAGCGGCGTGGCTGCAAATTCCTGGCCGAACGGCACGCGCGTCGTCGAGTACTTCGTCCAGCGCGACAGCGGAAAGACCCGCCCGGGGTTCTCTCCGGGCAGCCAGGCACCCGTCGTCCGCCCGAACCCGAACCGCCCCAGCGCCTCGTGCAGTCTCGTATTGCCGAGACGCGTGCCAATCTTCGCCATCCCGATGTTGCTCGACTTGATGACAATTTGCTCAAACGCCAGGTTGCCGTACCGGTGGCCCGCGTCGTGCAACCTGGCGGCGGGCCAGAAACCATTCTCGCAGTAGATGACCTCGCCCAGCCGGACGACTTCGGCCTCGAGCGCTACAGCGGCAACGAACGGTTTGGCCGCGCTGCCCGGCGGCGCCGGGTCCGTCACCGCCCGGTTTCGCCGCGCCTCCGTCGGATAGGTGTCGTACCGGTTCGGGTCAAAGGTCGGCACATTCGCCATCGCCAGAATCGCCCCTGTCACGGGGTCCATCACAATCGCGGTCGCACTTTCGGCGCGGAACTTCTCGCACGCCCCAGCGATGGCCTGCTCGGCAATCGCCTGGATCGTTGCGTCGATCGTGAGGACCAGATGCTGGCCGTCCTCGGCCGGAACGAACTGCTCCGGCTCGGACCAGATGGGGCGGCGTTTCCGGTCGGTCAGGATGAATGCTTCGCCCTTGCGGCCGCGCAGCCGCTCATCGAACAATCGTTCCAGACCTTCCAGACCCTGCTCCTCGACGCCGACGAAACCGAGCACGTGAGCGGCCAGAGCGCCGTTGGGATAGTGCCGCTTGCCCTCCGGCACAAGGCCGATGCCGTAGATCCCCAAGTTGCGGATCGCCTCGGCGATCTGAGGTGACACACGGCGTCGCAGCCAGACGAACCGGCGCTGCCGGTCGGCCGCCAGCGTCTCGTACAATTCGTCCGCGTCCATGCCGAGGACTGGCGCGGCTTTGGCTGCGGCCGCGCCGGTGTCCCTGATTACCTTCAGGTCGGCAAAGACGCTCTGGACTTCGACACTCGTCGCCAGGACACGCAGCCGCGCGTCCAGGATGTTGCCCCGCATCGGGCGGATCGTCACGCGCATGTGATGCTGCTCGGCCGCGCGGCTCGCCAGGCGCTCCGACGAGCACCTCTCAATATACAAGAGCCGACCCGCCAAGGCCACGAGCATCGCACCGAGAACCATCGTGATGGCCAATGCGATACGGCGTTGACGGGTCGGCAAGATCACATCGTCGTCCTTGGAGTCCTCAGTCCGTCCACTGTGTTGGATACGGTGGTCTAGGGCGGCAGCGCGGCGCGTTCCACCGCGAGCAGCGGCTCCGTTGTATTGGCCCCCGGTGACTCACCGGAGGCTAAATCGGGCGCTTGGTCGGCTTCCTTCCCCGGAGATCGCCATTCAGCCGCCTGTTCCCGCAGCCGCTGCGGACTCTTCAGCCGCGCAATCGCCAGTTCCAGCCGGCAGCACGCCTTCTCCAGCGTGCGCTTCTCGCGATAGAGCGAGTGGAGCCGGTTGCCGGCGCGGGCGACATCCGTCCGCAGATAGACAAGCGCGATAGCGATGGCCACCAGCAGGGCCGCCAGCGCCGCCAGCCGCACACATACCCTCATCTCAGGGCCACCATCCCTTCGAGGTCAGCCGGTTCCCGACGGATCTCCTCCCCGTCCAGGAGGAGGATCCGCTGTCCAACGCGCAGCCGCCTCGGATCGGGAACCATGTGCTTGTTACGCAGGTGGAGCAACTTGCCGAGTCGCCCCTCGCCATAGAGTTTCTGAGCGATGCTGTAAAAGGTGTCGCCTTCACGGACTGTGTAGGTCGTGGGCGGTGCGGAAGGCACCTCCACAAGGTCCGACTGCGAGCCGAACATCCGGGCCAACTCGCCCGCGGTCACCGTGCGGACGCCGTCGGGCGCGGGTGCCGGATCGGGCGACGCGCAGAACCCGGGAATCACCAACTCCTGACCCGGCGCCAGACGGTCCGGGTCCGCCAGCACCTGCTTGTTCGCCTCGTAGACCCGGCGCCAGAGCCGCTCGCTGCCCGACCCGTAGAAGCGGCGTGCAATCCGAATCAGCGTGTCATTCGTCCGAACCTTATACGTGCGCAGCGCCGGAGGCGAGGCCTCAGTCGGCTCCCCCGCGGCAAGGCCTTTAGCCCCCGGTGACTCACCGGGGGCTAAAAGGCGCTCGGCTGGCGCCGAGTCCCGTTCGAGAACGGCGGCCACGGTTCCGTATTCGTTTGTGATACGCTCGGGCGTCTCGACGGTTTGAACCGACTCTGGAGCCGGCATCGGCTCCTCCGGGCTCCGGGCTTCGGCCTCCGCAGGCCCCGTATTTGCCACTTCCAGAACGCTCTGCTCGACAAACGGGTCCACGTCCATCAGAATCGAGCGGACCATCGTCACATGTCCGCGGCTTTCGCCCGTCGGCAACGCCGCGTGCTTAACCGGCTCGGTGCCCCCTCGAACGCTCAGAATCAGACCAAACAGGACAATAAAAGCCAACCCCACCAGCAATCCCAACTTCGTTTCTCTCCCCACGGTCTTGCTCCCACATCGACGTGCGTCTTCCCACTTACTTCCCCGACACCCGGCGATGCCGGCGGGCCGTCCCCACGGTCGCGCTCGGCGGTGTCCCTTTTTATGACAAACCGACTCTCGGAGCGAGTCGTGCGGCGACGCGCAGCCGCGCGCTGCGGCTACGCGGGTTCGCGCGGACCTCGTCCGGATCAGGTGTAATCGGCTTCCTGACGAGCAACTCGGCCACGCCCGCCCGGACCGCTTCGCGGAACCGGTTCTTCACGATGCG
>Ga0307379_10012161_pt1 | contig 11240 bp, 25 predicted proteins | sample UN2MG_FD_202237 | JGI IMG/M metagenome (GOLD analysis project Ga0307379, IMG submission 202237) | Soil microbial communities from Risofladan, Vaasa, Finland - UN-2 | ecosystem: Environmental > Terrestrial > Soil > Coastal area > Acid sulfate soil | place: Finland: Risofladan, Vaasa | collected... | reverse complement strand
GGGGGAGTGCGCACGGAACCGGGGGAGTCCGAGCCGACTTTTGCCAACGGCGGCGGCCCGACCTGGGAAACCATCAAGGCGCGGCGAGAGGCCGTGCTTGAGAAGATCAAAGACGACATTACCGAAGTCATGCCTGGTCAAACGGTTGCGGAGAAGAAATCGAAAGTGACAGTTTTGCGGCAGGCATTTGGTGATACGTCGTGGGCTGAACTAGAAAAGGACCATCACAAGTGGCCCGTGGAAGCCTTGGAGGACGGGCGGGCGAAACTGCGCGTCATCCTCAAGGAAATCCAGAGCGGAAAGGAAAGCAAATGAAGACAGCCGACAGTTATGGGATGCCAGCGCCGAGAGAGTCCTGGCCGGACGTGGGCGAAGTAATCGCCACCTGTATCAAAGCCGAAAGATGTAAGGCTCGAACAGGAACGCAGGGGGTGCGGTTGACCTTTACCACCCCCGACCTGCAATACCAGTTTTCCGACACGGCTTATGTGACACCCAAGACCGCGAGCCGACTCAACATGATAGCCCAACACCTTTGCCATCTTCCCAAGACCACGCCTGTGCCTGAGAAACCAGGGGAGGCTGCGGCGTTTTTCGCCAAGCACATTCTCGAAAACGCCGTGGGCAACGAAATCGTCCTCGTGGTCGAGGTAGAGGGTGGAACCTACATGGACTCGCAGGGAAACACGCGGACAAGCACGCGCAAGAAGGTGGCGTTTGACGGCTACAAGCAACCGGGTTCCGCACCCGCACCGACCCCGAACGACGAGGCTATTGACGCCCAAGACGACGACGGCGGAATCCCCTTCTGAGGCCGGAGGAATGACGATGACGGGCAGGATCTCCGTCGAGGCAATGCGGCAGCGAGTGGATGAGGGCCGCGACCCGCATACCGGGGAGAAGTGCCCAGGCGTCGGGCCGGGTCTGGTCCCGACAGTCAAGCCGACGGAGAAAACCTGCAAGATATGTGGGGTCGAGAAGCCCATCGGCGAGTTTCCGACATACGACAAGATGAGGGACGGGCATCGGAACGAGTGCAACCTGTGCCTGAGCGCCATCCGGCGAAAGCGAGAAGCCAGAAGGAGAAAGCCATGAGGCCCGGAACCGTAGTGCGTCTGCCAGATGGTCGCGTTGGGACGGTTGTGTATCACAACCTTGATGGTTACGGCATCATATGGGGTGAGGTTGAGGTTGATGTGGACAAAATTCTTGACACCGCCCCCCTCTTTGGTGGCCCGCCCCACGACTGGCCCTACGAACCCGAGGCCATGCTGCGCGAACCGTACCCGTCCGCCGCGCTGGAGTGCGTAGGCGAGGAGTTCGAGATTGTTTCCGAGAAGGAGAAGCCATGAATGCTGAACAGCGGAAGGCAGTTCGAGTGCTCAAGCAGGCCGAGCGGAATGTGGCTAAGGCTTACCGCGAGGGTCAACGGGCAGCAAAACACCATCGCGCACTGGTAATCGAGCCGGAAATCCGGAAGGCCATTGGGACGTGCTACCGCTACTGCAATGGCTATTCCTCCGAGGAGCATTGGTGGCTGTATATGAAGGTTGTGGATGTCAAAGATGGCGGGGCTGTAGTTGTCACTTTCCAAACCGATACGCGCGGGCTAATGGAGGCGCAGAAAGACGGGCAGCGTTGGCCTTTTCGTGCCGGATACGAGCGCATATCAGAAACGGCATTCAGCAAGGAACGGGCCGCCTTCAAGAAGGCGCTCGCGCGGCTTCTGGGTGGAGAGGAGAAGCCATGAGCGCGACCACGAGCAATCGTAAAACTCTCCAATGCGGGCGGTGCGGGCGACCAGTGTGTGTCGGCATCGAGGCGGTAGCCGCGCGGTGTTGGGCGTGTACGGGTTTTGTCTGTGACCCACCGGCGGGAACGGGGGGCACCCTAGAGGAAGCGGTCCTCAAGAACGTGCACCGGTGCGCGAACTTTGTCAACCGCACCTGCATCGTCCGCAAGCATGGGCGGTGCGTCGTCCTTGACCGCGAGCGGTGCGGATGGTTTGAGAAGGCGGTCAACCCCAAGAGCCAGCGGACGGCTCGCGCCTGTCAAGATTGCGGGGGCGTCGTTCCGAAATACCGTCGGTACTGCGAGCGGTGCGGCCGCGCCCGCCAGCGGGCGTCGAACCGCGAAACCCAGCGGAAAAAACGAGTCTCATGTCATCATTCTGTTGCGCCCACCCCCCCAAATAGTCACGAATTCGCAGCCGCACCGGGCACTTTCCAAAAGGCCCCTGTGGGGGTAGCCGCGCGCACACAGAATAGTGACAAGAAGGAGAAGCCATGAAAAACGAACGAAGTAGCCCGAAGTTCGAGGACGCCCTGCGCGAGTGGCGCAAAAACCGAGTCGGACCGCTCAAGTGTTTACGCATCCGCCTACGCCCCCTGTACCGCCCAGACTGGCGGCGATGGGTAGGACTAGGCGCACTCATCGGCGTCGTCGGCTTCCTCGTCTTCGCGGGGTTCTATGGTTGCGAGGAGCAGGCGGCGGGGGCCGACCGCGTTGACCCCCCTGCCCCGCTCTGGCGCGTCACAGCGTATTGCCCATGCGAGAAATGCTGCGGCAAGTGGGCCGATGGAACGACCGCGAGTGGTAAGAAGGCTGAGGGTTACTTTGTTGCAGCCCCACCTGAGATTCCCTTCGGCACTCTGGTCTTGGTTCCCGGCTATGCGGATGGCGACTGGGTTTCTGTCGAGGACCGAGGCGGGGCCATCAAGGGTCTGCGCCTCGATGTGTTCTTCGCCACACACGACGAGGCTTTGGAGTGGGGCGTGAAGTGGGTAGCCGTGCGGATGAGGAGAGAGCCATGACGCTGATGAAGCGGCAGAGTGTTTGCACCCGCAGTTGGTTCCGACTCGCCAGCGGTGATGGTCATGCGTGGCTTGATGTGCAGATAGAGGACATCACGGACAAGCCCTTTGTCCGCCTCTACTACGCCGGCAACGTCCGAAAAGTGGACTGTGCCGACCTCACCCCCCGCCACGCCCGGAAACTCGCGCAGAAACTCAACGAATTCGCAGACAGGGCCGAAAAGCACATGCGAAAGGGGTAGGACAATGGGCGAATACTTTGAAATGGTCTGCCACGAGTGCGAGGTTTGCATGCAACCACCTATGGCCAAACTTCGCGAGATTGCGTTGAACCCAATGGCCGCCGCCTCTGTCGGGTGGTTTTGTGTGGCACACGCGGGGCATCCAGTAGAGTTGCGAGGCGACGCCTGGACATATGACCACCGCCGAGCGAACGACGAGAAAGGTAACGCATATCGCTTGGTGACACTGGATGAGTTGGCGGGCCTTGATGAGGATATTGCCTATGGGCGGGCGAAACTGGCCGACGGGGCCGAGAAGCACACGAAGGATGCCAAACCATGACGACAACAGAGGGACTCGAAGCGCGCCACGACCATCTCGTAAGCGGTCGAGAGTTGCTGCGAGAAGCCGACCGCCACATGACCGGTGCGATGGACTCCGCCTGTGGTCCGTGGCTAAACCGCCGGGCGGTTGATGCACTCGTAGATGACCTCTTTCGCAAGTATGCCAACGATGCGGGCAAGGTCGAGTGCACGGGGTTCGCCCGCGTTGTGACGCAGCGGGCCTTGGCGCAGCGGGAACAAGCCGTGGAGAAAGCGCAAGCCGACATTTTCGCTGAGACCGACCCTAGGAAAATTGAGACGGAGGAGGCAGCCTTTCAGAAGCGCGAGCAGCAATACCGGGCGGAAGCGAAGCGCAGGGACTACGACCCCGATGGCGGGGTTCCACAGGAGGAGAATCCCAATGGCAAAACGTGACCTAGCGGCACTGTTCAGAGAGGCGAAGAAGGCGGGCGTGGAGCGTATTGTCATATCTGGCTTGCAATGCTTCGGGGGACCGCGAGTCACATGCACGTGCGATGCCCGCTTCAGCCGTTCTGGCATCCAAACGAGTTGCGAGGGGCCACTGCTCCGCGAAGGTCTCCAGTCGGCCCTGGACTACTTCAAGGAGGCAAAAGCAGAGGCGAAGGAGGGCGGCGGATGAGCATTGAATTCTTCGTCTCGGGCGACCCGAAAGCGCAGCCTCGGCCACGCGCGTTTGCTGGGGGCGGCAAGGTGCGGATGTATGACCCTGGAACCGCCGAGGGCTGGAAGGGTCTAATCGCCGCCGCCGCCAAGGAGCATTGTCCCCCTGCCCCGCTCGTGGGGCCGCTGCATTTGACCATCGAGTTTTGGATGCGGCGGCCGAAAAGCCATTTCCGCACCGGCAAACATGCGACGAAACTCAAACCTGGCGTGCCGAACTATCACGCGGCGCATCGGTTCGATCTGGACAATCTGGCGAAGGCCGTCATGGACTGCCTGACGCAACTGGGCTTTTGGGAGGACGACGGGCAGGTGGCTAGGCTGTCGGCAGACAAGCGCTACACCGACTGGGCCAGACCGGGGGCGACCATTTATCTTGTGCGGATGGCGGATACGTAGGAGCCGCCCATTGAAGCCTGACTTTTCAATGCCGGGCGTGTCGCTGTATCGGGGCGATAGCCTGGAGATTTTGCCGACGATGGCGGAGAAGAGCGTGGACCTCGTGTTTGGTTCGCCACCGTACGAAGACGCGCGCCTATATGATATGGATTTCCGACTCAAAGGCCAAGCGTGGGTTGACTGGATGGTCAAAGTCGTTCAGGCATCGTTGCGCGTTTCCAGGGGGCTTGTGGCGTTCGTGGTTGAGGGCAGGACGCGGAAGTTCCGCTGGTCGGCCACGCCTGCGCTCTTGATGGCGGACCTGCACCGGGCGGGTGTCCATCTTCGCAAGCCGCCGCTCTATGAGCGATGGGGCGTTTCGGGTAGCGGCGGTCCTGATTGGCTGCGCAATCGGTATGAGTTTATCGTGTGTGCGGCGCATCCTGGGCGGCTTCCTTGGTCGGAAAATACAGCCATGGGAAGCCCCCCGAAGTTTAAGCCCGGAGGGGACTGTACGAATCGCCGAAAAGATGGAAAGCGGGGTTCGGGCAAGGGCAAGGGACACCACTATAAACCGCCAAAGGTGTGCAACCCAGGCAACATCATTGACTGCGGGGCGGCAGGCGGAGGAAACATCGGCGACAAACTAGCCCACGACAACGAGGCACCCTTCCCTGAACAGTTGGCCGAGTCCTTCATTCGCTCGTTCTGTCCGCCCGGCGGGGTTGTCTTGGACCCGTTTTTGGGTAGCGGCACGACGGTAGCCGTTGCGCAGCAGTGGGGAAGGCGGGCCATCGGCATCGACATCCGACAGTCACAGATTGAACTGTGCAAGCGCCGCATCGCCAACGCCGCGCCGCTTTTCGCAGCAGCAGACAAGGGGACGTAAGGGAAACACGGCGAGATAGAAAGAAGGAGGAATGCCTAAGAGAAAGAAGCGCCTTGTCGTCATCGCCGACCTCCACTCCGGTCATCGTGTCGGCCTGACGCCGCCGAAGTATCAGTGGATGGTCGGCAAGGACCCGGACCATGTTTGGGCCAAGTATGCCCGCATCCAGAAGGAGTGCTGGGCGTGGTATGAAAAGACCGCCCGCGCCCTGAAACCCATCGACATCCTCGTCGTCAACGGCGACTGCATTGACGGGCGGGGTGAGCGGTCGGGCGGCGTGGAACTCATCACGGGCGACCGAAGCGAACAATGTGACATCGCCGCCGAAAGCATCAAACTATGGGGCGCAAAGCACATCATCATGGTGCGCGGGACGCCCTATCATACCGGCGACAAAGAGGACTGGGAAGACGTGATTTACCGCCGCGTCCGGGCCGAGAAAATCGGCGAACACGAGTGGATTGACATCAACGGCACTGTCTTCGATTTCAAGCACCATATCGGGAGTAGCACTATCCCGCACGGCCAGTTCACGGCGGTCGCCCGCGACCAACTCTGGAACGCTCTCTGGGCCGAGGCCGAGTACCAGCCGCGCGCCGACTGGATTATCCGCAGCCATGTCCACTATTGCCGGTGGTGCGGCGGTTTTCGCGGAGCCCGTGAATGGCAGGCTTTTATCACTCCCGCGCTTCAAGCAATGGGCAGCCGCTTCGGTGCTAGACGGTGTAGCAATTTGGTGGATTTCGGCTTGGCGCACTGGGACATCGACGCGAAAGGAAATACGACATGGCAAAAGCACGTAGCACCCATCATCAGTCAAAAAGCGCGAGCGTTGAAACTATAGTTCTCGACTTCGACTTAGAGGCGCTCAACGAGGTGGACTGCGGCGACCAGCAGGACGGCCGCCGGCAGGGTATGCAGGGTCAGGCGGGCGTTGCGGAGGGTATGCGGCGATGCGCAGGATGCAAACAGGTCAAGCGTTTGGACGAATTCGGGACGAACCGCTCCAACGTCAGAGGAAGGCAATATCTCTGCCCCGAATGCCACCGCGCAGAGGCGCGAATTTACCGAGAAAAACTGCGCGAGAAATACGATGCCTCCGAGCGGAATGGGGCCGACGCGGCCAAGGCAGAAGGCTTCTTCACCGTTCGCGAGATGGCTAAGGATGCCAACCGGAGCAGGAGAACAATTCGCGACCGGTTGCGGAAGGCGGAGATGAAAGGTCGGCTGGAACGGCGAGGAGTTTATTACTCGCATTACGAGATTGGTGGCGTGGGGCGCACTGTACCCGCCTATCGCGTCATGCCCAAGAAGGAGACGCCGTGAAGCACCAGTTCCGAGGCGTCGAGTACACGATCCGACGCGGGAAAACCGACACGGACGCCGACGGCGAAACCGAGCACAGCCGACGAGAAACCACCATCTCGAAAGACCTGGACCCGCATTCCCTGCGGTTTCTGGAGACGGTCTTGCACGAGGCGCTTCACGATTGCGTTCCCGACCTGGCCGAAAAGGCCGTCGGCGAGACGGCGCGGGACATTGCCCTGCTGCTTCGGCGCATGGGCTATAGGAGGAGGCGGAAGAAATGACCGTAGCCATTTGGCTCGCTTGGCTGGTCACGGCCATGACGATTGTCGGACGCATTGCGCTGATGAAAAAGTGGTGGTGGGCACCCATCTATTGTATCGCCCAGGAAGCGACTTGGGCAGTCTTCGCCCTGGTTGTTGACGGGGCGTGGCCGATTCTGGTGTTGGTCATCGCCGATTCTGCGATTTACATTGCGGCCATTCCAAAGTGGTATCGAGAACGGAGGCAGAAATGAAAGACCGCGCTTGCATCTACGTCGCCGGACCTTTGAGCGCCCCGACGCTCGTGGAGGGGCTGAACAATATAGGGCGGATGCTCGAGGTGGCAAGGGACATCGAGATTTTCGGTCATGCGCCGTTCTTCCCTGCGTGGGATGTGCTGCTGGCGTTCGCCAACCCTGGTGAATTCGATTACGAGGACTTCTTTGAGAGCAACGCCGCTTGGCTGCGTAAGGCTGATGCCATCTTTGTCGCCGCGCATTCCCCAGGAGTTGACCGCGAAATCGAGATTGCGCTCAAGACAAGAATACTCGTGCTGGACAAACTTGAGGACATAGCGACCCTTGAACGTGGAAAGGACGGAAAATGGCAGGTGAGGAATATGGCGCTGTCGTAAGAACACCCGAAAAGGAAGCCTTCTCGACGGGCGCCACTCGCCAAGCACGGCGAGGAAAAGGGCGCTTTGACTTGCTCTCCCCGTTCGTCCTGTTTCGGGATGCAAAGCACATGGAAAACGGGGCGGAGGCCCATGCCGAACGTAACTGGGAGCGGGGCATCCCGTTCTCGCGGTGTCTCGACGCGGCCTTCCGCCACATGGTTCAGCGCCTCATGGGCGATACCACAGAGGACCACTGGGCGGCGGCCCGCTGGAACCTCGGCGCCATCATGCACTACGAGGAGATGATTGAGCGGGGCCTGCTGCCTGCGTCGCTGAACGATTTGCCGTCCTACGAGAGGCAGAAAGCCGAGCAAGGAGCGGACGATGCAGCAGATAGCATGCCGTGAATGTGGGGGAAGGAGGCTGAGGATGGTCCAGATTATATCGATGACCTCGCTCGGCGTCGAGCCTGGCGGATGCGCGAGTTGTGGTCGAGATTGGAAACGTGGGGACCGGATGACGGCTATTCCCTACAGGGATGGTTCACTAGCGGGCTGGTTTTGCGATGGTTGCCGCGACTGTTGGCAGCACCGCAAGCCATTTCCAGAAGGTCCAGAAGCGGGCGGGAAGGGATAGCGTGGCTGATGGTATCCAAGGACGCAGAACCAGAAAAGGAGACGAGCATGACTAGGGCAAAAGCAAAAGACATTTGGGAAGTGGAGTTTGATGGGTGCTGTGACGGTAGCAAAGATGGCACTAGGGAGGACCCGCTTTGGGTCTTGGCGAGTGGGGCGGAGGACGCGATTGCGCGCTTGCGGAAGGCTAGGGTTGGTACGACGTTCAAGTGGGAAGACGAGGGCGGCAAGACCAAAACAAGCAAGGTCACAGCCATTCACATCATCGCCGTTGAGTGTGTGGGTTCCATAGACGTGGGGCTGTAAGGACGGGCGGGAAGGATAGCGGTGTGGACTTTCGGGAGCCTGTTCAGCGGTATCGGCGGTTTAGCCAAACCCAACAAGCAACTTTGTCTGCCGCGTTTTGGAAAACTCTGGTGGAACTGGGACCAACTCTAGGGTAACTCGGCGAAACTCCGACCAACTCTAGGGCAACTTGGGAAAACTCGGCATGAAACTGGGCGGAGATAGGAATCCAAAGTTTGTCCGGCTCATGGAACTACTTGGGGTTTCCCGGCCCATGACGGTCGGCCTACTTGAGTTGCTATGGCACGCTACCGCCGAGTTTGCTCCACAGGGCGACATCGGGCGATTCGACGACCGCGGGATCGCCAAACTCATCGGTTGGAGGGGAAACCCCGAACGCCTTGTCGGGGCACTCGTCGAAGCCCGCTGGCTCGACCCGGACCCGGTTCATCGGCTGCTCGTCCACGACTGGCCCGACCACGCACCCGCCTATGTGCGGAAACGCCTTGAACGGGCAGATATGCCCTATTTCCACCCTGCGGCAGACAACGGCAGACAAGACCCCCCCTCTTGTCTGCCTACCTTAACCATGCCTTACCTTAACCAAGCCTTACCAAGCCGTACCCAACCCAACCAAGACGAGAGAGAGAATAGCGGGCTTGCGCCCGCCGAACGGATTCTCGCTCTCGCTTTTCCAAACGGGGGATCAAAACGGCAACGGCAGACCTTGCTCGACAATCTTGACCAAGCCCGACGCGAAGGCGTGCCCTGGCCGTTCTTAGCGTGGGCCATTGTGTCGAACAAGTCTCTAGGGCCGTTTTACAAGCGGATTGACTCGGCCAGGACCACGGCGAAGCGGTATGTGACCGCCGTGAACGAGCGGACGTGGCGAAGCGAAGCCTCAAAGGGGAAGCAATATGCGGACTTGGAGCATGTGCTGGCTGACATTCAGGCGGGCGTGCTCGAGGAAGTGGTCTGGAAGCCGGTGCTTCCAATGGAGCAACTGACGAAATGGCCAGAGGACGCGAGAAAGGAGAAGGATGATGCCGCTGACCCAAACAGTTGAAAGAGGAGAAGTTGTTGCTACGGCGGACGCCGAACTGGTCTTGGAGCAATGTTACAAATGCCAGTGCTGGTATGCCCTACCTGCCGATTTGCACCAACGGGCCAAAGAGGACAGTAAGGTCAATTTTTGCTGTCCGCATGGGCACTGGCAAGGCTTTGTCAAGACGCTGCGTGAGGAACTGGCGCAAGCGAAGCAGGCAAGAGACCGAGCAGCCTCAAACGGGGTCTTCTGGCAGGACCAGGCCGGGGCCGCCGAGCGGTCGCGGCGGGCGACGGCGGGACACCTGACGAGGACCAAGCGGCGCATTGCAACAGGAACGTGCCCCTGTTGCAAGCGGCACTTCGTCAACCTGGAAAGGCACATGACGACGAAGCATCCGCAGTATCAAAAATCGGCCAAGGGCAAGGTGTAGAGGACGCCAGAAAGGGGAAGGGCGATGGCGACGGAAACTAAGCAGACATGGCGCTGGTGGGTTCGGCACGAAGCCACAGACAGCCAGTTAGACGAGCACCGCAGGGCTTATGACAAACTCACAATCGAACACGGCACACTAAAGGCCGAGGCCAAGCGGCTGCGGGACATGCTGGCGGTAGTCGTGGACTGGATAAACGCCGAGTGTGCGAGGGGGCCGGACCAGGAACCCATCGGCTACGTCGTGCCCGACTGTCGCGGCATCGTCGAGCGCATCGGCGACGTGCTCGATGGAAAGCCAGACCCGGCTACGCTGGCGAACGAGGAGGGGAAGGACGATGACTAAACCCCGTCGCATTCAGCGTAAGCGGACGAAGGGCTGGCGCATGCCGCCGAACACGGTCAGCGTGGCGAGGCCCGGTTTCTGGGGTAACCCGTTCCGAGGACCGAGGGCACTCCACCTCTACCGACTAGTCTGGTGGCGGCGGTGGAAAGATTTGGAGCGGGCGGGCGTGTCTGTGTTCGGTATCTTCTGGCTGCAAGCGCTCTTATCGGAATGGATACGGCGCTTGCCCGAACTGCGCGACAAGGATTTGGTCTGCTGGTGCGCGCTGGACGAGCCGTGCCATGCGGACGTGCTGTTGAAACGGGCGAACGAGTAGGAGGCGGGTGATGAGCAAGGGACGGACGCTGTGCATGAACCCTGACATTCCGAGCCCCAAACTGTGCAAGAGGCTGAAGGCAGCCGGGTATCCGCAAGAGAATAGCACTTGGTATTGGTCGCCGGATAGCGAGACCGGCGAAATGGAAGTTTGTATGCTGGCCGACCCCGAAGACGGTGAGTTTGCCGCCCCCACCATCGGGGAAATGCTGGACTACATTCGGCAGGGAGGATATGCGTTTGCGTATCGTGTAGCAGAAGCCCTAGACCTGTTTCCACTCGGTTGGGGTGGATTATCTCCAACGGGAGCGGGAGCGCAGGCACTGTTAAGCATGACCGCCGCAGCCCTGGCCGCAGCCCTGGCCGCAGCCCTGGCCGAGGCGAAGGAAAAGCAAGCGGCCGAGAAAGAGAGCGACCGCTAGGCTTCCGCCTTGGCGATTGCGGCGCGGGCTCGACAGTCGGCGCGCACAAGCGGCACGGCCACCTTGTCGGGAATCTCCACCCCTTCGCGGCCCGCAAGTGCAAGGGCCTCTCGGTATTCCTTCAGCGCCGCCACCAAGTCGTGGTGGGCGTTGCAGGCGCGGACGATAAAGGCGGCGTTGGCTTTGCATATCTCGTGAGGCCATGATCTGTCGCAGTAGGCCACCGGGTGGGGTGCCTCATCCTCGGTC
>Ga0307379_10012160_pt1 | contig 11240 bp, 18 predicted proteins | sample UN2MG_FD_202237 | JGI IMG/M metagenome (GOLD analysis project Ga0307379, IMG submission 202237) | Soil microbial communities from Risofladan, Vaasa, Finland - UN-2 | ecosystem: Environmental > Terrestrial > Soil > Coastal area > Acid sulfate soil | place: Finland: Risofladan, Vaasa | collected... | reverse complement strand
GGCAACGCCTTCACGCTGGCCTTGAGCGACGCCATGGCGGCGTTGAGCTTCGTCTTGAGCTCGTCGGACACGTTGGCCTCGTCCTTCTCGAACTGTGAGAGCAACCCGGTGGCGGCCTCACTGTCGCCGAACATGACGTGCTCGCCAACGCGCCGCTTCATCTGGTCGAGGGCCGTAGCACGCTCGACGTGCGCGAGGATGACGTCCATCACAGCTTCCGAGAGTCCGGGGAATCCCTTGTAGAGACGCTTCGCGATCGTGATTTCGAGCTGCTCGGCTTGCTGCCCCGACTCATTTATGGTGGTCAGGAGATCCTTGCGCTTCTTCATCAGCATGGTGACCTCCTTACGGAAGTCCCGAATCTTCATGTCTTGGTATTCGGGATCGGCCATGTCGATCTGACGGGGGAGAAGCTCGAGTGCCGCCTGCGCCTTCTCGGCCTTCTTGGTCAAACTGGCCATCTGATCGAGCATCGCCGCCGTATCAGGGTCGATGACCTGGACGGCTTTCTTGAGAGGCGGCAACTCAGCAAGAAGAGCCTTGGCACGCTCGTCGGCGATGCGGACAATCTCTTCGTAGTCACGGCCACAATCCTGAACCTTGTGCTGGTACAGGTACTTGTACTCGGAGTCCGGGGCCCAACCGTGAGAACGGAAGAGCTTGCTCAAATGGAACTCCGAGATGAAGTGCCGCGCCGACGCCATGTTGGCGATCTTGGAGGCCGTCATCTGGCACAGGATGCGAGCGATCTTCGAGCGCTTTTTGAAAACATCCACGAAGTCCTTGCGTTTGTCTTCGCTCCACGTTGCCATGGCATCGGCGTTGCGAAGCAGGGCAATCGGATCTTCGGTGGACATGATGGGATCTGAGCTTGTCGTGGTCATTGAATCAGCCTTTCTTACGCAAACAGTTCTGGGTACACGGTGTGAAGCTGACGGTAATACCGAGAGAGCATTCTCTCCGCAGCCCGCAACTCGTCATCAGTTTGGAGGCCCGTGTTCACGAGGATGCGAGCACGACCCGCGTCCGGCTTGTTGAAGCCCACATCGTCTCGAGCCTGCGCACCGTCACAACGATTGAGCATGAACTTGAGAGCGTCGCGGAGCTTCACAGCCACCTGGGGAGTGATCGGAGCTTCGGGGCGATTGGCCTTCGCTCGTTCACCAGCCACGTACTGGTCGTCAATCACGATTTGCTGCGAAATGGCCTTGGCCGTGATAGCAGCCCTGCGCGCGATGGATGCCATGCGTGCGTCATAGTCGGCCTGCGATTCCTGCTTGATCTGGAGTCCCGCCTTCGGGGCGCTGGCTTTGTACTCGATCTCGTCCTCGATGGCCTTCTGGATCAACTTCATCTTGAGAGCGAGAAGCTGATGGACCCGACGGTCGACCACGTGGTTGCTCACCATGCGAATGATCTGGACCGAGCTCTTCTGTCCGATGCGGCGAACTCGATCCACCGCCTGCATGTTGAGCGCCGGGGTCCAATCGAAGTCCACGAAGAGCACGTTGCTCGCGTGAGTCAGTGTGAGACCGACTCCGCCAGCGGCGATGGTCAGGCCGATGCCCTTGAGCTTGCCAGCCTGGAACTCGCGGACGATCTCCTGGCGGTCGGCAGCGGAGACTTCGCCGGTGATGATGCGCCACCCCTCGCGCTCGGCGAGCTTGTTGATCGGAGCTTTGTATGCCGAGAACACCACCAGGGGCGTCCCCGAATCCTCGAAGTCCTCGACCATCTCCAGCATCGCAGGAATGCGGGATTCGGCCAGGGCTGCACGGATCTTGCTGAGCTTCTCGAAAGCGGGGAGCTCTCCGGCCTCGATGGTATCGCGGACCTCGTCCCAGAGCGTGTCGAGCTGCCCTCGGAGTCGGGCACCCATGCCATTGACCACCATGTCGCGCCAGATGGTGTCGGGAAGATCCTTGAGGACATTCTTCTTCAAGCGACGCAGCATAACCCGACGCATACGCTCGGGAACTTCGGGAAGCGGGGTGCCCCAAGTGTAGGCGCCTCCGTAACCGGTTTGGCCTCCGTTGAAACAGCGGACGAATCCCTTCCAGCCACCGAACACGTCGCGGTCCATGTGACCCGCCTGGAGCACACCGTAGAGATCGGTGGGCTTGCTCATGAGCGGGGTCCCGGTCAGAAACCAGATTTTTCCGCAGAGGGTCGCAAGCTCGCGGACCTTCTTGTGAACTTGGGTCTTGTAGTTTTTGACTCGATGCGCCTCGTCTACGACCACGACCACGTTCTTCGGGTCCATGTCACGGAAACTCGGAAGGTTCGGGATCAGAGCCCCCTTCACTTCACGGCCCTCGGGAGTCTTGGCGAGCGTGACGGGCATCAGCCACTTGGGAAGGATCTCGAAGTTCGTGATGACGACTTCGCCAGCCTTGGGCCAACGGAAACTGTCACGACCTTCCAGAACCTCGGCGGTCAGGTCGGGTCGCCACTTGCGAACCTCGTCCGCCCAGTTGTACTTGACCGAGGACGGGCAGACGACCAGCGCGCCCATGCTCGGGTCAATGGCGATCAGAGTTTGAACCGTCTTGCCGAGGCCCATATCGTCGCCGAGAATCGCTCGACTGTGACGCACGAGGAACTCGACCCCGACAGGCTGGAACTCGTAGAGGGTGTTGTAGTTCCGGCATCGCTCCATCGCGCGCTCAACCATGGGGTCGGTGGGTACAACACGAAGCTCGGGAGCAACGGTGATGCCAAGCTTGTCGCAAAGCTCGAGAACCCGAGCGCGATCAGAAGGTTCGGTGCTGACGTGGCGACAACCCTTTTCCTTGTCCCAGGTTTTCTTGCTCCGGTCCTTGGTCGGAGGGAAGGAACGAAGGAGTGGAAGCGCGGCCTCGTCGTAGGGGAAGTAAAGCTCGCCGTTGACGGTGAGCTCCTTGTGGCTGTTTTTGACTTCGCGTGCCTTGTGCTCGGCGAGGAAGTTGGCGGGGATGCACTTGTCGCTGTTACAAGCGACCTTCCATCCACCATCGTGGAAACAAACACCGGCCTGCGCAGCCACTTTGGTTTTGCAGGTCAGGCAGGTTCCAGATCGTCGGTTGGGAAACATGGTCATCGTGTGGGGCTCCTTGGTCTCATGGACTGCACGGCTCCCCTGCACTTTTTACATAAACCTGGCCCCATATTTTCACGAAACGCGTCCATGGGGCCGCTACATGGTTCCTGGGGGAATTTGCCCGGAACACCCGATGATCCCGTTCGCGCCGTTACCGCGTTCGGACGGTCTTGGCTCCGCTGCCGCCACATGTAGGGCACCGCTTGGGAGGTCGGGAGCCTATGGTCTTGCCAGTGCCCCGGCAGAAGTCACAGGCGTCCCTCAGATACGGGCTGTACTGATCCAGGGGGCCGAGGTACCTCTCGAGCCCGGGGCGTCCACGGAGCGCCTGGGGGACCTCAGAGAGTTCCTCGGTAAGCCGGACCGCGCTCAACGAACTGGCCGGGATCCCTGTCTTCCGGGTGACGAGATCTTGGGCTCGTTTCGACGATACCGCGACAGCGAAAAAGATAGCCTCTCGTGGGTTCGTCGGCGTGACATACGTGACGATCCATGTCGAGAGGAACATGACTAGATCTCGATGAACAGCTCTTCGTTGTAGGCCCGGTTGATCTCGTGTCCCGCGTACCCGAAGGGGTTGCACACAACTTGTGTCGTCCCGAGACAGTAATCGGCAGAATCATGGGTGTGGCCATGGACCCACAACTTCGGCTGCCGGTCCTCGATCAACCAAGCCATGTCGCACAGAAAGAATCGGTTGAGAGGAGACCCCTCGTACTTGGGATGAACCGACTCGACTGCGGGAAGATGATGAGTGAGCACGATGTCGTGAGAGGTCACGGTGTCTTCGAGGAACTTGATCGCGATCACGTTCTCTTCGTAGATGCGTCCCGAGTTCCCGATCTGGTAGAAGTCGTTGAGGCTTTGCTCGTACCTGTGAGCGTCATGTGTCTGCCGGAACCACAGAGTGGTGCCGACGAACCGGCGCCCTTCGATCTCACAGATCGAATTGTCGAGCACATGGAGCTGACCCAAGCCCCACTCCTCCCTCATGTTCTCGAGTCGCTTTTGGAATTTCACGACGTTGGCTCGTACCCTCGGGATATCACTCCCGTAGAATTCGTGGTTGCCATACGTGTAGACCACGTGCGGGAACTTCTTGAGCAGGAGCAGCAGTGCTTCCCAGAGACCCGCAGCATTGGTTAGATCACCGGGGCACAGAAGCACATCGGCATCCGGCATCGACTCCACGAACGATTGACCATCATCTCGATGGAACTCAAAATGGAGGTCGCTGACGAGCAGCGCCTTCATACACGCCAGCCATCTTTCCGCATCCTTGTCGCAAGTTTATGGCCCAACGTCTCGCACGCCCTGCGAATCTCCAACAGGTCCGTGTGATCCTCCAGCTTCATTTCCTCATCGTACTGCGCGATGAGCCAGTATCCATCCGTCCGCGCCTCAATACGGAAGAACGTCTCTCTGAACGTGAACACGCACTCCCCCGAGGTTGCTGTGACCGCCATCAGTCGTCCTGGATGGGAAGGCTTTTCACAAAGAGCGCGATGCGGTCAGCCTCAGCTTGAGTCAGGTCCACCGGAAGGGTCAGTTTGATTTCCAGGTCGTGCCGGAGGCGGAACTCGTGCTTGTATTCGGGGGGCTCTATACCAGAGCCGAGCTCTTTGAGCTCATCGACAAGTTCCGTGATGGTTTTTGGCTTGGAGTCCGCCTCTTTCGCGATCTCAGACACAGAAGGGTCCGGCTCCGACTTATTCTCAACCGCCTGGGGACGGCGTGGGACCTTCTGTTGTTCGAGGATCTCCTGCACGATCCCCACCGCCTCCGCGACGGGGTTCAGACCAGGAGGATCGAGCTTCTCACCACCACGTCCAAGACACTTGCCCCATTTGTCGAACACGGCCCTCTCCCCGATAGGCTGGAGCGCCATCAAATTCGTGAGGTGGCCTTCCTGAACCCACAGATAGCAAGGTCGGGTGTCGGGAGCGCCGTCCAGACGCACGGCATAGGTATTCGCCATGCCCACGGAAGGCATAGCGTCACCGGATTTGTAGACGGACATCGTGCAGTCCCACAGCTTGAATTGATTGCTGTAGGGCTCGAGGATCCCCTCGACCTCGTCGTACATGCCCACGCTACTGCTCCCAGAGCGTGCTCAACAGATTGACCTCAGCCACAGTGTCGCCGCTGTTCTGAGCATCTTGCAGTTTGCGCTCGTAGGACGACACGCTTCCAACGACGGTGCCTTGACCACAAGGAGACCCGGCTGCACGGTTCTTGTTGACCATGAGAATCTCGGTACCTTCGCGTTTCATCTGCTCGTTGTGCGTCGGGACGGCACCGCCCGTGAGAGCTTGGTCGGTCTCCACATCGGCGATGGGCGACAGACGTGTGCGTATTGTGGGCGCGTGCTGGAGAACCGCACCCCCTGGCACCGTGTTGACGACACCCTCAAGATGAACCACCCGGTTGGCAGGAATGCGCTTCGTCACCGGCTCATCGGTCGGGATCTTGGGGGTCCCCCAAATGGAAAGTTCCTCGGGCCTGCCGACGATGTCTCGGAAAATCTCGTCGCGCTTCTCCTTCATGCGACGCTCGAAGACGTCGTTCGCTGTCGGAAGGGAGCCACCCACCGTCTTGCTGTTGATCCGGTTCCAGGTGTCTCTGACCTGTTTGAGTGCCGGACGTACTTCGGTCACGACCTTTGTGGCCACGAAATCCCCGAGCGCCGCCGAGAACTGCGTCGCGATTTTATGAGAATCGCTTCCTTCACGGACTTCCCGTTCCGCGTACAGACTCAAGGCCATTTGAAGCGTCGCAGCTTCGTCTCCATCCATCGAAACGGTTCCGGCCATCGCGCTCGCCATTTGAAGGGCGTAGATAGCACCCCGGCCTTTCGTTTCGATGCCGGCAGATAGGAGAGCGAGCCGCGCGATCTTGATGGTCGCGGCGTCCAGTTTGATGTCGAAATTGCGCTTGTTCATTTGTCCGCCCTCTCGGGGGTTGCCACCCGTCATTATACTCCTACTGGAGCTTGGAGCTCTGCGCGGCTTTCGCAGCCGCCGCAGCGTCCTTTTCGTGGCGTTGCTGGAGCTCTTGGCCTGTGATCGCGTTGAACTTCACGATCCTCCTGTCTTCGACGACCGGAACGAGAAACTTCACGTTCCGCAAAACATCCGGGTGCGTCTCTGGAGCGATCCCCCGAGGCAACCCGAGTTGACTGACGAAATGCCCCACGCTGGCATACCCAGCATGTGTAAGAGAGCTTCCCAGGACGACGTTCGTCCTGTCGGCGTCGGCCTCGAGTACGAGGTTGAGCCGGGCTGCCAGCTCTTCCACAAATTCTGCGTCGGTCATGACTCCACCTTACCGATAAAAGGGGCCCGGCTTCGGATTCCACACAGGACTGTAGGGCATCACGGGGAACCCTCCGCCGTGTGGAAGGACAGCGGGCTCAAACAGAGCATCGAAGTCGATCTGGTCGAGTTCTTTTTGATACGCCTTCATCTCTTCCGGAGAAAGAGGACGGAGTAGCTCTTCCAGAACTTTGTCAGTCATCGGCACTCCTTTTACGGATTCGGTGGGAAGGGCAGCGGCGCACCCAGGCCCCACTTGGCTCGGAGCACGTTCAGAACCTGCGTCCTTTCGCCTTCAGCGAGTACACGAGGATAGAGCAGGACCTGACCGATATTTCCATTCAGGTAGTCGAAAGTACGTCCCGGGTTGATCCCCCAGTTGGAACGACCAACAGCCGCGTCGATGGGGATGGGCTCCCCGAAGGTCTGCCGTGTGGGATCCCAGTAGTCGTCGCTCGTGTCCCCAGAGAATACTTGCTGGTCGAACGCGTTCACCCCGATGGAGGCGGTCCCGGTACTCGAGATGGATTCCCTCCACTCCAGGATGCCGAAGACCCCAGAACCAAGCGTCGTGCCCACCATCGGCACTTCGCTCGGGTTGATGAACGTGAAGGGAGTACCAACCGGCTGGATCGTAGCGTCCTGATAGATTTTTCCTTCGAGGCCACCGAACGTCCCGTCGAATCCTGCGGCCGAAACGAAAGTCCCTCGCGTGTTGAGCAGGCTCGCATTGAAGCGCCCGACCACGAACAGGTGCCAGTCAGCTCGAGCCTTGAGCTCGATGTTCAGGAACTGTTCCAAGGTCTCGTCGAACACGATCGTGTCGAGCCCGTTGAGAGACGCAGAAGCTACGGTCGGCCGGTTGCCCGCGACCGTCTGGACAGCGTTGTTGAAGAAGGTGCTCTTGTCGGCCCACTCTTCAACGAAGCCCGCGTTGAGCGTGATGGTACTCGAGTCGCTCGCATCCAGGTAAATGACGGGACCGACTTGAGCGATGCCCGGTGTCGCGGGCTGGAACGAGTTGGTACCGATGGCGACAACGGTTTCGCCGCTGCCGGAGATGCTACCGTTTTGCCAGTGCCGAAAAATGTCGTTGCGCAACGTCTTGATGACATCGGCCCAACACCATTGCCAGCCAAGGCTATGCGGGATCGAGGGGCATCCGCAAGAATCTGGAAGCAACCGGAAGATATCCCAGACCTGTCGAGTCCAAGGAGGACGGGGCGAGATGTCTCGCCACTTGATGTAGTAGACCTTGCGGTTGAGGATGATGACCCAGTCACACCCCGCGCGCCCGACTGGCTCCACGAGCAGGCAATCGAGAAAATTGCTGACGGCACATACGTCAAAATCGAACTCCGACGGGAGTTTCAAGATGTGCGACTCCGGTATCGTTGCGTTGAACGGCAACGAAAACGGTAGCGTAGGCAGCGGGGGAATGGGCGGGATCAACGCCATCTCTACCAAGGGCGCCCGATAGCCAGACTATGACGAACCCCAGGAGAGAGCTCATGCCTGACCAACCCGAAACCACCCCAGAGTCCGTCGAAACCGCCAACACTACGGGACCACTATCGGCGCTGGAGAACAAGGGAGAGCGTCTACGGTCTATTCTGCGAATAGCCTTCTCCGCTTTGCTGGGGGTCCTGATGATGGGCGACGTGGCGCTTTACTCGCTCCACCAAGCCATGAAATCCCAGGTCGACAGTCAGGAGCATCGCATCGAACGGCTCAACAGCATGATCTCGGATTTGTTGATGACGAACCGGAATGCCGAAAAGATCGAGAAAATCGAGCAGCAGGTCAACGGAATTGACGGTCAAGTCCAGGCAATCACTGAGACCATCAAGGCCCAGGACAAGAAAGCGGATAATCTTGAGGCCGAACTCGAACCCAAGAAGAAGAAGAAGAAGAAGAAACGCTAGGGCATCGTAAAGAGGACCGACTTGGCCTTTTTTCGGAACTCCTGTTTCTCCGTGGAAGACATCGAGTCGATCACAACCAAATCCCCTGCCGCTTGCGCCTTGAGGAAAGACCTCTCAAGTATCGCCTCGAACGACATCGGATGGCAGTCGTGCCGGTACATCTCAGGATCACGGTCGATCTCATGCACCCATATCAACGTCTCCGTCACTTGGATGTCTTCCGAGATGCAGGGCACGACCAGGTGACGCGGATAGGCAATCACGATGCGGTCATCCTTGTCCGACCACACCGGCACCCGCAAGCGACCATCCATGGTCTTTGAATCCTGGGTGATGCTCGCAGCGCCGCTCAGGTACTTACCGCCCGTCTCACCCAAGTGGACAGCCGTCTGATCGACATAGCCGTACAGCCCCGAACCGATCATCATATCGGCGCACCCGACAAACGGCTTCATCATTTGTCCATATCGTTGAGGATGGCGGCGACATCCACGTCCACGTACTCGTCATCACGAGCGACGCCGACCAAGGTCCCGTCACGGAATCCGATGGTGGTGTGTTTTCCGGTCTCGTCATTTTCCTCGAGTCCGACCACAACTTCCACGCGGAACTCGGTGATGAGCGGGTGAGGGCGGGGATTGGTCAGGCCAATGACACGGCCACAAAACTGGATGCCCTTCACATCGCCGTTGTTCGTGAAAATCACGTCACCGGTCTGGACATCCTTGGCAGGGAGGATCAGGTACTTCACGGGGCAAAGGTCTCCGTCCCTTGTACTCCCCCTCAGCCAAACACCCTAAATCGCCGTCCTGTTCCGCTCTGGGAGCGTGATACCTAGATCCCTGACCGGATCAAGTCTTCCATCAGGATGGATCTTGGCATTGGCCAGCGCGCGTTTTCCAGGGCCGCAATCGTCCAGCCCACACGGGCCAGACGGATGGCGGTTTCGAGCCACAGCACACGGGTCAGGAAATCGTCCTCCTCAGCGTCATCACCGATGCGCTCGTCCACGGCGTCGTAGATCCGGGCAGCCTCTTGCAGCGACACTGGCTCGGGAGCGATGGGCTCCGGACACCAGGTCTGGGCCCAAACAATGTAGTCGAGGATACTCACTCGAACGGGGTCGCGGATCTCTGGTCACAGGAGGGGTTTTCCACGTCCTGCGTGAGCGGGTAGAGGCTTCCAATTTCCAAGTCAACAAGGTTCATGGGGTGTCCTCGACAAGTTCAGTGCAGTAGAGGGCGTACTTGGTGCCGTAGTCCGTGTGGCCGACCGCCCCCTGTTCTACCCGTGCCACATCTTCGATAGGGAGGGATTTTTTGCCCAATTGCGTTCGGTGACGGTTCACGGCTTCCCACATCGTGGTTCGTTCGGCGGTCACCCAGTCCTCTCGCTGATCCCGCAGCTTCCCTTGAGCACATAAGAGCTTGTGAAACTCGTGGTGGAGCGTGTTGCGGTAGTTGTAGCGCATCAAAACCGTCCCGAGATACGGACCCCGGCGAAGCTAGGGGAAAGAGCTGGTAAGACAGCCACACTGCCCTCATGGAGCCGCTTGGACTTGATGAGGTAGTACGAGCCCACGCCGACACCGGCCGCTCCTACAACGGCCACGGTGGCTCCGACGCCCATGAGGATGTTGCCGCGATGTTTCTCGTCCTCGACGAACTTCTCTCCCTGGGCCCATGCTGGGTCATCCATCGGGACACCCATGTCGGCAAGCTTGTCGACCTGTACCTGAGCGTTCCCCTCGAATCGACTTCCAAGTACCGCCATCACGACACCACCGATAGTAGCTGCGCCTCCCGTCACCACCAAGCCAATGCCCAAGTTGCGGGGCTTCTTCCATTCGAGGTCGTCGGTGACAACGCTCCGGGGGGGAGGCGGCGGGCCCTCTCGCTTGGCCTCTTCACGGTTACGCTGGATTTGGTCGTGCGTCTTGAGCTTGTTCTCCAAGCTGGTAATCCGAGGTTCGACTTCCCACTCCTCCTCGAACTCTCCGGTCCCCGCTACAAACTCTTCGTAGCGACGGTAAAGCTGGAGAGCCTGTCGGAGATGCGCGATGTCCTTGTCGATTTCGAACTGCTTCTCATGGGCCGACGCGATGTTGTAGAGCAGCGTCAACTGCGTGCGCTCGTCACCGTCGATTGAGGAGACGATACCCAGTGCCATCGTGAACTTGTCGATGGCACCTGGGTAGTCGGCTGCTTTGAACATCGTGGTCCCGTCCTGATAGAGGACCGCAGCTTCTTCCATCTGCGGAGACGAGTCCGCAGGAGCCATCGCCAAGACAAGTGCGAATAGTAGGCTGTTCATGATCTCTTCTCTACTTCCTGCTCAAACAAAGGCGTGAAAACGGTAGTCGAGGAGTCTTCCAGGTGCTCGTACTCATCGTTCTCCAGGTCTGCCCGGAAGGTTTCCGCAAACCGTTTCAAAATCTCGAGTGGCAGGATGTCGAACGCGTCAGTGGGCTCGATGTCCATGTACTTCGTATCCGTGCGCACGATCTTGCGAGAGTCACCCTCTTGACGCGGCACTCGGCATCCCCACCGGAGGTAGGTGAAGAAATGCTCGGGCGCCAAGAAGGAGCTCCAGTGACTCAGGCCGTCCGCCTCTCCTTCGGAAAAACGCCCTTCGATGGACCAAGGACCGTCGTCGCCTCGGTAGCGGTTGCGGATCTCGAGAATGGCCTCCACCATTTCGTCCTCAAAATCCTCGAAGTCGATGAACCATAACTGCTGGCCCTCGAACTCGTAATACATGTGTACGAACGCAATCATCCGGTCACCACCTTGTCTCGCAATTCCATCCAAAGAACACCGAGCCAGTTGTCACCGACCCACTCGCCATCGCGCAACGCGGCTCCCCAGAAAAGGCCCGTCCCTCGCTGGCGGTTCGTGCAATCTTCGATGATGCGCTTGCCGA
>Ga0307379_10012158_pt1 | contig 11241 bp, 26 predicted proteins | sample UN2MG_FD_202237 | JGI IMG/M metagenome (GOLD analysis project Ga0307379, IMG submission 202237) | Soil microbial communities from Risofladan, Vaasa, Finland - UN-2 | ecosystem: Environmental > Terrestrial > Soil > Coastal area > Acid sulfate soil | place: Finland: Risofladan, Vaasa | collected... | reverse complement strand
AACTCCTAAGCGTTGGGGCCGTGGCTGTCGACCGAGCCCACGATCGGGATCTTCTTGTCGACGGCCAGCTGGGTGAGGACGCGGAAGGTGCTGATCGGTGCGCCATCCACGTAGAGCGCGCCGTCCGGCTCACAGAAGTCGCGCTGGGTATCTACGTCGATGAAAACCAGGTCGGTGCTCTTCATGCCACTGCCTCCCACTTGCTGTCTACGCAACCGGCGCTGTAGTCCACGACGTTGACGAGATCGAGGAAGTACGCGCCCAGCTCGGTGGTGGCCCACACGACAACGGTGCCGTCTTCGCGGGTGTTCACCTTCACGTCTTCGAGCCCGCGGTCGGCGCGAGGCATCGTTCCGGGGTAGAGCAGGCCGAGCTGGTGGCCACCGCAGTACATGCCCACGACCACGCCCTCTTCCGGGGCGGTCCCGTACACGGCGTCTTCGAGGGTCTTGGCGGCTGCGGTGCTGCGTGAATTGCTCATACAAACAATGTAACACATAGGACCGGATTGTCAAGGATACGATCTAAAGGAAGATCGCTTTTATCCCTCCTGGCCACTGAAGCCGCTGATCTGCTCGTACCCTGAGCCGCCGCAGGTCCGGCTCGAGCCTGGCCCGTACCAACGATCGTGTGGGTTGCTCCGGAATCCCCGGACCTGCCGCTCGTTGGGACGGTGCGCCAGGCGTAGCCCCCAGCTCTCCAGTTCTCGACGGAGGTTCTGCGACGACCTCTCCAAGCTGAAGCACAGGGCTTGCAAGTCCTCAGCGTCGAACGCCTCGCGGTCATCCTCCATCAGGAACTCCACGAAGGCTTCGACCGTCTCGTACTCAGGGGCTACGGCCATGGCTGCCCTAGCAGTAGATGGGGAGGTTCTGCACCACGCGGCGGTTCTCGGCGAGGGTGCCGGGGACGCTGGCGGCGTGAGCGAACTCGCCTCCTTCGATGAGCTTCTTCCAGACAGCGCGGGCGGCGAGGCGGTCCATGGTCTCTTCCTCGTTGCTGCCGGAGCTGCGGGTAGCCGTGGTCCATGTGACCTGCACGGTGTCGGCGCCGTTGGCCGTGAAGGACACGGTGCACATGTGATCGGCGTCTTCGATGCTCTTACGGTTCATCAGGATGTGGGTCTGGGTCTTCATTGGGGTCTCCGTCTCAAGCGTTCTTGAGGGCCTTGATCACTGCGTCTTGCGTAGCCAACGAATGCGAGCCTTGATCGAGTAGCGCCAGCACGAGGGCCGCGATGAAGCCGTCGTCGACCTCTTCAGCGAAGACGGCCGCGATGATGGGGTTCACCTTCTCGGCGTGGGCGTAGCCGGTGGGGTGCGGCATGTTGTGTCGCTCAATGGCGTACTCGATGGCTTTGCGGTTCATGGTGGTCTCCGTCTCAGGCTGCGCGCCCGAACCCCTTGATGATCTCTTCCAGCTCAGCGACCTTCTCCTCCATGAACTCCATCACGATGTCTTCGTCGGCATCGTCCTCGGTCAGCTCACGGTCCAGCATCTCGCTCTGGATCTCGATGATGCTCTGGGTCAGCTCTTCGAGCGACTCCTTCGCGTCCTCGGTGGACTCGTAGCCGAAGTCGGCATCTGCATCTTCGAGCGCACAGCGGGTGTTGCCGGTGAGGCTGCTCAGGTCGTCGAGATCGTTGTAGCCCACGACACCGAGGTTCAGGGTGATGCGGCCTACGCGCTCCTCGAGCTTCGCGCTCAAGCGGCTGACCAGATTCCGAAGCTCGGTGTTCCCCGTTTCGCTCATGATAACTAACGTAACAAGCAACGGACGATTGTCAAGAGATCCGATCAAGGAAAAGATCGATTCCGGTGGCTTGGGCTTGTCGTGCCTTGGCCGCTTCGCACGCGCGTTGAGCGTGGCGGATCTGAGGATTCACTGTGGCCCCCTGTCCGGCGTGCTGTCGTTCCAGTCAGCCGGCAGATCGAGGAGCAGCCCGCCGCCGAGCATCTTGGCCATGTCCTTCTCGGCGCACTTGCGGCACATGGTGTGCTCGATTTCCTTTGGAGACAGGCACGTCTTGCACTCCGGGCAGAGATAGGGCGCGAGCGCGTACTCGGCCGACTCGGCGCGCTTCTTCCACTCGTCGCGGTCTTCACGCATGTCGCCGATGGCCGCGAGTACCTGCGTCCAGTTGAGCGCGAGCGGAGCGCCGTCGCTCGAACGCACCTCGCCGAGAGCTTCGGCCGCATCGGCCAGCCATGGCGGCGCAGCCGCATGGGCGGCGTCCCGTTCGCGTTCCGCCCGCATGGCGCGATCGAACCAACCAGCGCCGTCTCCCAGCGCGAACATCAGGTCGGACACGCGTTGATTCAGGCGCTTGATCTCAGTGAGCGCGGCACCAACCGCTCTAACCGTCGGCATCACGTCACCGTCTGATGCCGCCGTTTCGGGGTCCGATACGATGCGCGCACCGATCGCCGATTGCACGCTCATCCCTCGCCACACATCCCAGAGTCACACCCTACGCCGTCACCGAGCGCGACAGGTGGAGACTCATATTTCCCACGCTCGCTTTGCGCCCATTTCCACACCTCGCGAATGCCGATCGCGCCCATGTGTCGGTATGGACGAAACATTGTTCGCGGCTTACCTTTCCCAGTAGAGCCAAGAGACTCTTCTAACGTTGCGATCTCCTCCACCCGCTCGGCAGTTAGCCGCATCATGTCCCCCCTGTTGCTGTTGATACACGGGAAGCACTCCTGAGATCGGTGGGGCAGCACCTCGAATCCAGCCTCTACCACAAGCGCGTCCCGCTCTTCATCCAACATGCGCACCAAAGGGCTCCAAAGCGCTCGCCCTCCGTGCTTGTCACTCTCCTCCAAATGTTCCGGCCATTGGGCCCGTTCGCGGCTTTCGGAACGCCTCACGCCGACCATACACGTGGCCTCCTTATCCGGATCTACTGCGTCAAGCCACACCTGTGCGGGCAGAATTTTCAAATGCGTTGTGCAGAACTGATACTTTCGCGGGAGGGGCCATCCGTTTTTACGTCGAATAAGGTGGACCATCCCTTCACTCGCAATGCGGTGCGTAGCATATCCTAACGTCCTGACCCACGCTTCCGCCTGGTCTATCCGTGCACCCCACCACGGTGCCGCCCATCCTGTATCAGAATGCGCGACGACAACATCCCTCAGATCGCGATCTCTTGCCCACTTGATAAGGGCTATTGAGTCGTTGCCATAACTAGCAAAAATGACGTGTTCGTACATAGAACCTCCATGCCCCCGTGTTCACGACTGCGCCAATAGTGTGCTCGCACCCTGGGCACGTACGGCCTGCCGTAGCGCCAGTACACCACACGAACTACAGCGTTGGCTGTTTGAGTCTCGGATACCTTCTGAGAATTTCATCGGGTGATCTCCTTCGAGCGATCTCAGATCCCTTGCTCGAGTCGGTAGGACCTCAGCTCGGCCCGTAAGCCGAGGAGACCCACTTGCGGTTCTCGAGCTTCACGTCCTGCACTCTGCAATAGAACCAGCCGTCCTTGGTGCGGACATGCCAGTCGCTAGTTCTGGCGCTGTACCGAGCTTCCAGCACCGTTTGATCCAACACGGGCAAGCCGTGCTTCTTCAAGAGCTGCTGGTAGTCGGTCGCCATCTCACCGAGCCGCGGCGACGGCTGACATCTCCCCACCTCCTCCCAAATCAGCTCAAGCTCCGTGCGGACGGACTGGAGGCGGTCCAACCGCTTGAAGTGGTTATGTTGAGCCTCCTTGAAGGCGTTTGGGTCACAGTGCGGATAGTAGTCACGCGCGTGTGGCGCAGCTTCACGCAACGCTTTCTCGGCGGCGCGGAGGGCATGGAGCGCTTGCTCCAGTTGGCCCTCAAGTTCCTGACGAGAGGTTCCGTTGAGATGGACGACGGGGGCAATCATGACTGCTCTCCTCGAAGCTCGCAGTGCAGGATGTTTCCTGCAGGAAGGTGATGAGATATCAGAGCGGATTGAGATCGTTGGTGGTTGGACTATCAGCGTCACTATTAGTAACACATAGGAAGTGATTGTCAATAAGGTGAGACGTGAAAAGATCGTCCGTCCACGTGGACGCATTCGAGCAACAAAGCGACATCGGCCTAAAAGGGAGTTTTCGCCTTCTCCTCCGAAGGGAGCCTCGCCTCCGAAAGGAGTCGCCAGCTGATGGGCATCGTGATTCGCCCCGTCTCCTTGTCGAGGAAGTCCCGGAGCGCTTTCCCCTCCGCCTGGAGGAGAATCCCAGTCACCACGATCGTCGCCTGCCCCATCAGACAATTCGGGTCCTCACCCATCATCCGGTCCTCGCGGACCGAGACCCGATCGATGTCGATTCCCGCCGCCTCGGCTGCCCGTAAGCGCCACCACTCTCGGCTATAGGGGTTCGGGTCGGTCGAAGCCATCAACGCCTCCCTGGGGGCTTCTTGGGCCTGTTCTGGAGGACCGGAGACAGTTCAACCTCCCGACCCTTCGGCACGTCCTTGTTCCGCTCCGCCGGGCTCTCAACGATGACGTCCAGCTCGTCAGCTCTCCGGTAGACCCACGCCCGCTGCTTCTCGGATAGCTCTAGCTGGTCTCGGGGATCGCTCTCCAGTCGGGTGAGCATGTCCTCGAACGCCTCGTGCTCGCTCTCGCTGAGCCCTTCGAACCAGCTCGGCTCATCTGGCCCCAAACCCGTCTCGATGACCTCCGCTTTGGGAGAGCAGGGCCCGGAGCGTCTTGAGATCCTTCGCCCTCGCGGATGGCGATCGGTGAGCCAGGAACGCATCGAGCCCTAACTTGCTCACCCAGTCTCCTCGTCGCACATCCCAAGCAACCCGGAGCGGGTCAACGTCTCCCGACAACACCAACATATCAACGGGAACGCCATGACTCGCAGCGCTCAGCGCCTTCCAACCCGCTCGGAACCCCTCGACAGATCTCTAGTTCAGCCTGCACCGGCCTGCATCCGGCCGATCTTCTCTTCCAGCTCGTGGAGCGCATCTTCCTGCGTCTCGTGTCCACCGTCGGTGGTGAGGTCCGCCAGGTAGATGGCCCAGCTCACGACGATGCCATCGTGCGTGTCGTGGATGTTCAGCATCAGAGACAAGTCGGTCTCCGAGTACTTGGTTGTCCCAGTCGCCGCGTTCGCCGCGCCGGCCAGCTTCTTCGCCCTATCGAGCATTTCAGGTGCAGTGGTAGTCATTGAAACCAAACCTCTCTCTTTATCCACAAGAGTAACAGGTACTCTAGGAATTGTCAAAGAGGCGGTCACGTGGCAACTCGAACGGCTAGGGTGGTGCCCCCGCAGGCGGGGTAGTCTTCGGTTTGCTGGGGACCGTCTCCCCAACCTTGTTGGTGCCGGCACCGGAACGGTTTGACCGTTTCGATGCGCCGCTCTCGTACTTGAGGCATCGAATTCACCGGGCTTGGGGGTCCCGAAAAGCCCGAAGAGCCTCTACGACACTAGCGCCAATTGGCGGCGTGATGGTGTAGCCCGCATCCCGAAGAGCCGCGAGCATGTGCCCGATACCCACGCAGGCTCGGACGTTGTTGTCGCGCCGGCCGAGACTATTCTCCGGAACCTCGAGCCACACTTCCGCGTGCTCCTCGAGAATCTCGACCGTCCGTCCGTATTGTTCGATCTCTGAATATCCGATAGGCATCAGACTGCATCCTCCACGTCAGCAAGAGCCGAAAGCATTTCGAGGTTGGCGAGCTGCATTTGCTCCAACGCCGCACACAACCTAGCGGTCGCGGCCTTGCGCTTGGGAGTCGAGCTAGCAGGCTCGAGCTGCGTTTGCACGAGAGAGACGCATTCGTTCGCGCGGTGCGTCAGGTAGTGGTGCAAGTTGATGCACTCATCCGTTGCACACTTGCGAACTTCGAGGCTTCCTGCGTTGCTCATGATTCTAATATAACATGTGGGAGGTTATTGTCAAGAGATTCCGATCAGAATCCCTGAACGCGATCCCAGACTTCCACCGGCACGATGTCATTGATGCTCGTGTCCAGCTTGAGGATGGCTTCGCGGGCTTCGTCGAGCCGACCCTCCTCGAACAGACTGGCGGCGATGCGCATGTCGCAGGCGTCCGTCCAATGCATAGCGCGCATCCCCACGTCGTCAGGCCACGCCTTCAGACCGTGGATCAGATACAGGACAGCAGATTCTCGGAGGGCGCTCGCGGCTTGTTCGTTGGTCATGGATTCACTTCGCCACGACTCTCTAGGTCGGGCCAACATTCCGTAGCGTTTTGTCTCGGATGGCCTCGAGCTTCCAAACCAGCCCCACCTCACCCCTCTACCCCAACAACCCGCCGACTACGCGTGAGGAGCACGACACCAGCGCGGGGCTTCACTTCAACTCGCAACCCGAGAGCATGGGCATCCCACCGATCTCCCCATCCCCCTTGCACTCGACAGTGATCTGAGCCCCCTTCGTCAAAGCAACAGCACTGCTCTTGGAGACACCTCGGGCGCTGACCGTGGGGAAGACCTTGGAACCGATGTGGAGGATCGGCTCGTCATTCATGCCGGAGTCGATGGACGCGAGAGCCCCAGTCACCCGGAGCTTCTTACCCTTGTACTCGCTGTCCGCCGAGATCTCGTTCGCCTGGTAAGCGGCTATCAGCTCATCTGCCGTCACCCTCACTGCGGGCTCGGCCTCGTACGCCTTCTTCTCCGAGGCGCCCTTGTCCGCCACACCCTTCGAGGCGACAGCACACATACCGAAGCAACCACCGAAGAGGATCAGGGAGGTGATGCCGATCCAACCCAACACCCCGATGCCCTTCTTCGGAGGGGGTTGAGGCTGGTACCCAGGAGGCGGGTAGCCCTGCGGAGGGTAGCCAGGGGGAGGACCGTATCCATTCGGGTTCTGTTGCATGTTCATCCTTTCATTCGTTCGACAGTGATCTTGTAGATCACAACAGCGTTGATCCATCTGCTCCGCAGTAACGATGGGTACAAGGTAGGCATCTGGACCATCTCGTCCGTAAGTGATCCGGGCGGTCGTTTCCAGCTCTCAGTGGGGGGAGACTACTGGAGGGGGCCACGCCGCCCGGATCGGTCGTAATGTAACACGTAGGGGGTGATTGTCAAGTCGGGCTGCTGGCCCATCCGCGGCGGTACCGCCGGTCCGTCCGTCAGGGGAAATGGGCCGGGCCCGTCCGTACCGGGGGTCGGAGGTGGAGCGATGAAGAGGCTCAAGGCTCACGGGACGAAGGAGTGGAACGGCGGATGGCGCCGCCGGGTCGGACGGGTGGCGCGGTCGCTGAACCGGGCGATCGAGCAGGGCTTCCGCCGGACCGAGGGCCGGGACGTGGAGGAGCAGCTCGAGGGCTGGGACGTGGAGGAGCAGCTCGAAGGCTGGGACGTGGAGGAGCAGCTCGAAGAGGGGGCGCCCGCCGCCACGGCGGACGCCGGGTGATGGGTGATGGGCGGGGTCGCCGAGTGTGCTTCCACGACTTCCTGTGTACGACCTGGTAGAAGCGCATGGCCATATACATGCCTCGATGCCCCTCGTTGTAGTCCATCTCGTCCGTAAGTGATCCGGGCGGTCGTTTCCATCCTCGAGGGTGCACGGCGTGCCGTTGGTGTCTGAGCCGCAGATGGTCATTGTGCCCCTCCCAAAATCCGCACAGCCGTCTCGACGTGTTCGTCTTCTAGTCCGTCAGCGACGTGGACAAAGTGCCGGGCCAGTCCAACACCGGCATCTAGGTCATCGTCGAGAATGGCGAAGCAGGACAATGGCTGCGAGTAGATCTCAAGCCAGCGCTTGATTTCGACATGCCGCTCTTGGCCATAGAGACGCGGCGTCGCGTCTTCGAGGGTGTGGGCGTAGTCGCGATCCCTCAGGAAGCCCTCGATTCGTTCGAGTTCCCACCCACAGCGCCACGAAGACGACAGCACGACGCGAGCGCTAATCCGGTTGATGATGTTGTTGAGACGCGTGACTCGCGCGGGGTCGATCATGCTGACCGCCCAGTCGTCGTCTCGGCCAGGAATCAGCAGGCCCTTGTGCTTCGCCGCGTTGTCGAGCAAGTAAGCGTTGCTGTTCAGAACGCCGTCGATGTCGAGGAATAGGATTCTATCAGTCACGTCTCCTCCGTTCCCGGGCGCCGGGCTGAAACACCGGACCTACGCCGCGAAATTCCTCGCCCGTCTCCACTCGCCACGTGGTAACGCGGACGACTCTGCCGCCACTGTCCACCACCCACACGTGAGCCGCTGCGCGAGTGGTCTGACACCGCCCGCCGTCCACGGTCTCGTGGTACCACCGCACCGTTGGCACGAGGCGGGCCCATTGTTCGCCCGGTGCCAATCGGCTCAGGTCAATTTCTGGGAATCGCGTGGACTGTACCAGGCTCACCCAGTCGTCGTCGTCCCCCAGGTACTCCCACCCCTTACCGCCGGCCTTGCGCCGCCGGATGACGTAGACATCTGCCTGCATCACAACCCCAACCTCCGCATTAGCTACGCCTGTCGCCGCATCGCCAGCCGCACCGACATATTCAGCACAGCGTGGAGACACTCGCGGATGTCATCGCCTGTCGACATGGCGTCAATGGCCTGGATTGCCACGTGCGTCGCCTCCAGGTCGGCGTTGAGGCACCACGTACACTCCACGTACTCACAGTCAGGATGGCTCCCATGGCCCTCGGCTTCGCATCTCGCGCATGTGTTCACGTTTGCCCCTGCATCTCAGCACCGATAGACCGTGCCACCTGGGCCACTACCACCACCGCTAGGCCCGCCCATCGATGGGTCAATCTCGTGGATGAACACCAGCGCTAGGTGCGCCTTGATCTTCTCGGGGGCCTCCGGGCCAAGTTCTCGCGGGTTTGCTACCTCGAAGATGTCCTGTAGCCAGTAGCAGAAATCACGGCTCGTCATGGTCCTCCTTCCGACACGCATCGCTCCTCCTCGCCAGCCATCACGTCTCCTCCGTCTTCTCTGGTCGCGTCATTTGTTAAAGAAGAAATCGGTCAGGTCTTCCAGCGAGTCGAACTCGAGAGCCTCATTCGGCCCGACGTCCGCGTCGCCGTCGGCGTGTGGCCGGACGGGCTGCCCGATCAGGTCGCTGACGAGCGTGTCGTCGTTCCAATCATCTTCGTACTCACCACGCTTCAGTCGCGCCGCGCCGTTCCCGTCAGAGCAGAAGAACGGGTCTTCGATTTGATCCGGTGTGTAGCCCATGGCCAACAAATCTTCCCGCGATTGTCCGGTGTCCTCGAAGCCGCGATTCCACCACTCACCGCTCTGCGTACCCGCCTTGTACGTCGGCGCCTTGTACGTCCCGTCGAGCTTCCCCTGACTGGCGGCTGAGGACATTGTGCTCCACACATCCATGTAGACGTTGTGGCGCTCCCACCCCTGTTCCTTGGTCACCTCGTTTTTGAAGTTCGCGTACATCATATCCATGATGACTTTGCGCATCGCGTTAGCGAACGCCTTCTTCCCGCACCAGGCGCGGAAGGGATAGTCGGACCCGTGGCCCAGCTCGTTGCGGCCGATCGTCGGCCCCATGCGCTTGCAGTACTTCTTACGGAAGTCGTCCAGGTCGTTGCGGCAGCGCGCCCGGATCAAAAGTCTGTTCGGATTGTTCCTGTCAGTCACTGCTGACAGGAACGCCGTCGAGCAAAATACCCACATCTCGTTCCCTAGTCCCTCTCAGGCCGCCGTAGCGACCTGCTCATCCTGCACACTTGCAGCGTACGCCACCAGCCCGGCGAGACCTTCGGCTACCGCGACCGCCAACTTGCAGTTCGCCTGGAACGCGAGCTGGCTACGATACTTGATCATCATCCGGCGCGCGGCGGCCAGCTGCTTGGGGCTCAGGGTCTTACCCTTGGCGAGCTGCTCAGCAAGCGAGCAACCGAACTTGGCGTCAGACCGGTTGAAGCCGACCTTGTTGTCCCAGTTCGTGTACTTGCCATTCTTCTCGTCGGCCGTCTGTGCGTTGTAGATGGCAGTTACCGCGCGAGTCACGAGGACATCATGCTTGAGGAGCCCTGCCGTCACGACCGCTCCATTCCAACCACCGACGATCTCAATTCGCTTTGCCATCTGACTTGCCTTCCTGCAGGAAACATCCCGCACTGCGTTACATCACTATTAGTAACACATAGAAAAGTGATTGTCAAGAAGATGAGACGTGAAAAGATCGTCCGTCCACGTGGACGCTACTTCCGCCGAAGCTCGAACAGGATGGCATCTCGCTCTTGGTTGAAGAGCGTACTCGAGCAGCCGGCGCCGAACGCGGGGCTGAAGTCCGAGCCGGGGGAAGCGGCTATCTCCTCGTACTTCCCGCAGCGGTATCGCGGCGCCACAGTCTCGGTCTGCTCCCAAAGCTCGAGGTAGGCACACTGACGGCCGCCAGGAACGGGTTTGCCGTAGGAGCAGGGTGCTTGCTTGCAACAGAAGCCCGAGCCCACACAGGGGCGCTCAGGCGCTTCCATCGTCCGTCTCAGTGTCTCGCATGAGGGCGTCGAAGCGCGCCTTCATGGCGGCTTTCATTGCTAGGCGTCCCGCCTCGGCCCCACGCTCGTACTCGTCGGGGTAGGTGGCCTCTGGGGCGCCGGGGATCAGCAGTCCTCCACGTGAGCCGTCGAGCCACCCCCGCTTGTAGTCGTGGTAGCGCCCTTCCTTCTCGACCTGCGTCATCTTCAGTCTGGGCCTCGCGCTCTGGTTGAACATCAGTTCTCTTTCACGATGATGGGGTGCCCGGGATCGCCGTCCCACTCGCAATAGACGCCGTGCTTGGTCAAGTACGAGACGATCTTCTTTCCTAGCAAGTCGACGGGGAGCCCAGCGGCTTGACCTTCCGGCGTAGGCACAGGTCCGAAGTGCAAAGGAAACGCGCCGCACGCTGCGCGGTTTGTCACATCCTCTTTGGTGAAGAACACAGCGCCGTCGATGCGAGCGCCTTTGGCGCGCAACTCCGCAGCCCGGTTCACCAGCTCTTCGGCAACATCGCCTTGCGGCGTCCAGCCCGGTCGAGCGATGAGTCCGTCGGCGCGCATGTGGTTGAATGCTCTCTTGATCATGTCTTCCTCGGTTTCAGCATGAGCGGCATCAGCAAGAGCCGCATCTGCGAGTCGGCCGCGATGACTTCATCGTCGCGACCTTTGGGGTTGTCTTCGATCTTCTTGTCGAGCAGCTCCACCGCTGCATTGTCTTCGCCCATCAGCGCCGCGCACAAATCGCGGTACTCACCAAGAGTAGCGGGGCACTCCTGTCCTTGTTCGTCTTTCCTCATTGCCCGTAGATCCAATCGAAGG
>Ga0307379_10012154_pt1 | contig 11245 bp, 16 predicted proteins | sample UN2MG_FD_202237 | JGI IMG/M metagenome (GOLD analysis project Ga0307379, IMG submission 202237) | Soil microbial communities from Risofladan, Vaasa, Finland - UN-2 | ecosystem: Environmental > Terrestrial > Soil > Coastal area > Acid sulfate soil | place: Finland: Risofladan, Vaasa | collected... | reverse complement strand
TATTTGTAAGGTTCCTGGGAGAAATCATCCAGAGGGAGAGTTCCGGGAAGCATGATGGAATCTGGGGAGATGAGGGGAAAAGTTATGGGATCGCGCAGTTTCAGGAAAAGACATTTTACTGGTTAGCCGAAAAAGCGGGTTTGCAAGACCCGGACTGGAAAGACGAATCGCAACAGATAGCCTTGCTTGCCTGGGCCGTGAAAAACGGCCACGGCAGTCTTTGGACGGCAGTTAGGCAAATGGAAAAAGAGATAGAGGATTTTTTGAAGGAGGCACAATAAAGAATGGAAAGAGAATGTGGCCACAAGCATGAGCAATCGAACCCGGGCATTTGCCCTTGGTGCCGGATAGACAGGTTAGAGAAAGATATCTCAAGATTAAGAGGCCCGAATGCAAGGGAGCACAAACCCGGGATCAAGGTCTTCGAAGGTTACATGGCCAGGCTGTTCATCGAGGCGGTAAAGCTGGCACGCAGGCAGACTGTGACTTGGAAGGCCGACAGGGCGGACAAAAACGGCGGATACAAGACTGAGACCCTGGAAGAAGTAATACTCTCATCGGACATCGCCAGGGAGCTCTCTGCCACGCAATACACTCGGTTTGGGGACCTCAAGTACTGGGATCTCTTATATCAACGGCCGGAATGGTGGCACCAGGGAATCTATGTCCTGACCAGGACGGCAAAGAAGTTCCTCTCTGAAAACGTGACGGTGAGCCGGGAGGCGACCATTAAAGAAGGGCAGGTGGTCCACAATTCGGATGAGCAGATATCCCTCCGACAAGCCCTGGGTAAAGATTGGAATGGTATCGCCAATTGGATATCCGAATGGCGCAGTGGGCATCCGGAGGCCGGACCGGTAGGGGTTCAGATGGGGCTGGAGCTGGGAGTATAATGAAAAAATTCTGCTGCACCAGGACAGGTTGCAGGTTCAATAAAAAAGGATATTGTCAACATCGTAATCCAGAGAGGGAAAAAGAAGGTAAGTTTTGTTGTTTTAGTTTTGAGCCAGAAGGGAGGAGGTGAGGTGAGATGTTAGTTCGCTCTATTATCGTTATTGTTCTTCAGGTATTAACAATCTGGGTGTTGTGGGTTTTAGTAGGCCAAATTCAGGAACTCTTAGATAGAGATGAAAAAAGAAGGAGGTGAGATAAGAAATGTATGTTATAGCCACTGACGAAAAAGGAGGGGATAGAACCTTCTTTTTAGTGGATAGACAAAAGACGAAAGAATTTTGGTGGTCGCCCAGCTTAAAGCTCGCAATGAAATTCTACAAAAAGTCCGCAGCCGAATATTCTATAAAAAAATTGCGATATAACAACCCGAGGATAATGACTGTAGAGGAAGCTAAAAATTCCCTGCAATTTGCGGACTTATCAGAAGGGAATGGAAATTGGTAGAGGAGGGGTAATGGAATTAAAAGAAAAAATCGAGAAAGCACAGAATTTGGCTGAAATGAACGAGTTAAGAGTAGAAGTCGTGCAAGCTCGTAGCAATGAAATCCTTTTAATGTGGCAAAAGAAATATTGGGCGATGAGAAGATGTCCAACTTGCGGTAAAGAAAGTTAGATAAGGGTGAAGGAGGGGAAGTGATATGCCATTAAAAAAATCTCACGGCAATATGTATGATTGGGTGACTCATGTGCACAGCCATCTGGGCGGGGAATGTCCGCATCGATGTTATTATTGCTATGTCCAAAGAAATCCCCGGGGAGTTAGTGGAAGGTATCAGGGCGAAGTAAGGTTTATTAGAGAGGAGTTAGGGGTTAATTATGGAGCAGGAAGAATTATTTTTATTGAGCATATGAACGATATGTTTGCAGAGGGCATTAAGGAAGAATGGATAAAGGACATTTTTCGCCATTGCAATCAATATGAGAATACTTATGTTTTTCAGACCAAAAATCCCGGAAGGGCCCATCAGTTCATAGATTATTTCCCTGAGAGATTTCTGATAGGCACTACAATAGAAACTAATCGGGATGTGAAGGAGAGCAAAGCCCCTCGCCCTGTAGATAGGTATTTGGGCATTAGAAAATTCTTAGAACTTGATTCTTATAGAGATAATGCCGATATTTTTATCACCATTGAGCCGATAATGGATTTTGATGTTGGTATTCTATCTAATTGGATAATAGAAGCTGGCCCCTCATTTGTGAATATCGGAGCTGATTCCAAGAATACTGGCTTAAATGAGCCACCACCCGACAAGGTAAAACACCTGATTAGTCTCTTGAATGGAAGGGGTATAGCGATCAAGAAAAAGATGAATTTACAACGATTATGGCGGGAGTTCCCGGAATGAAATGTATAGTTACTGACTACTCAGGCAGAGCAATGGAATGGGTCGAGGGAGAAAATCGGTTTTATTTTATTTGGCCATCACCTTTGATATATCGGCAAAAAGGGTTCAAGTATCAAATGGAAGACGAGCCTCGCCCTGTTACTATTTTCAATTCGCCTGAAGAAGCACTCAAGTATATTAAGAGATCGAACACACAAATGAAGTTAAACGGAGGGTTTGAGGATTTTCCTTATAGGATAGTTATGGTTCAGGAATTAAGGAGGTGAGGTAAGATGATGGAGTTTTTGGAATTTTGCTGGACGAATGCCTGGAGGGTAGTTATCTTGCTGTATATCGGGGCGAGCATCGGGGGAGTTCTGTGTTATGTTATTGCAAGCATGTATGCCGATGGCAGGATGGCGGACATGTTCGCGGACCTGGACAACCCGGCGCAGGTGAGCAGGAGGATAGAGGAGAGGGAACAATGACTTCATACACCAGGGGGCGGGACTTTGAATATAGGATAGTGAACGGATTCCGGGCCAAGGGTATCTATGCCACGCGCACAGCAGGGTCGCATGGCATATTCGATGTGATAGCGATTGATATTAAGGAAAGGAAGATATACCTCAAGCAGGCGAAGAAGGATTACATAATGCCAAAGGACCGCAAGAGGATCCTGAAAGCGATCCGGCAATTTAACGGGACATATATCGTCGAGGCAAACTTGGAGGTAAAATATAAAGGGAAAAGGGAGGTGATCAGGTAAGAAAAAATTGAAGGGGTAACCGGGGGGCAGTTTTGGAGAGAAGCTGTCCCCCTAATAAAACAGGGTGGCGACCCCAAACAAATTTACTAATTCAAAAAGAATTTGTCAAGGAGATTTATGGGGAAGCCTGAAAATGATTGGGAGAAAGAATTGTTGCGGGTAGCCAAGGAAGTCGTTGAACATGGATGGGGAGAAGTCAGGATGATAGTCACCACGGCGATAGGCAAAGACATACCACAAATCACAATATCGGACACGACCACTACGAGGCTTGAAAAGGAGATTCCGAAAAAAAAGTATTGACAAAATCAATATAGCAGATTAAACTATTAGTGACAATCGAATATTGAAGCCCTGTCCTGTTTATACCGGGGGCTTGCCTTAATTCAGTAATGCTGAATTGGGGTGAGCCCCTTTTTTTTATGCCACAAATAGGAGGAGATTATTGTCCATCGATGACAAAGTGATCGAATCCCTATCGAAGAAGACGAACCTGCCGAAGGAAACCCTGCGCAAACTGTTCGACTATTGTGAGAAGAATAAGCTCCTATGGACCAGCCTCAATGAGCCCTGGCGATATCCGGCCATGGGTGATGACCAGAGATCCTGCCCAATGTTACAAGCCATGTTCGGCATAGAACACAATAAGGGCATAATTATATTTATCCCATACCACAAGGAGGAAATACGAGAATGAGAAAAATCTTATTTGTAGCCATATTGATCGGGCTGCTTTGGCTGTCCGGCGATAATGCTATAGGAGCATCCGGCAATGAAGTGGAATGGCAGGTGATCACGTCCACCGGCGTGACCCCGATCACGTTCTCCAGGATCACAACGGAGATTTATGTGGCCATGATATCAACAGGCACCGTTGGTTATGCGAACTGGATCTCGACGACTCCGGCATCGACGAACTTCTACCTTTACCGGGTAGATGCAAGCAGGCCAGTGGTGGAGCATACGGAGGAAGTTCAATCGAGCAATATGTCCATCGATGCGGGAGCAACCCCGCCGGTCCACATCAGGGTTCAATGGAAATACTGGAGGCAGTAGAGGTACAAATATACCGCAGGTATAAATGTACCTGAGGTACAAATGTACCTGGAGGAACCATGCAGGTAAAACAGGTTGACATCAAGAAACTAAAATTCTCCGAATACAATCCCCGGACCATAACAAAGAGGCAGTTCGAAGCCCTCAAGCGTTCGATCAAGGAATTTGGGATCGTGGAGCCGGTGGTAGTCAATAAGGATTACCAGGTAATCGGTGGCCACATGAGAATAAGGGCTTGCCAGGATCTGAAAATAGGGAAAATCGAGGCCGTTATCATTACCCTGGATAAAAATAGGCAGAAGCTTCTGAATCTGGCCTTGAATAAAATCTCAGGGGATTGGGATGAGCAGAAACTGGCAGAACTGGTATATGGACTTAATGCAATACCGGATATTGACCTGGCTGTTTCTGGATTCGATTCAAAAGAGATCTCGAACCTTCTAAGTGATGTGATGATGGATATCCCCGAAACATTTGACCTGGCTAAAGAACTCAAAAAGATAAAGATCACCAAGTTCAAAATCAGGAAAGGGGATATCTACCAATTAGGGAATCACCGGTTGATGTGTGGCAGTTGTACCGACGAGAAAGCAATGGTCAAGCTAATGGATGGCAAGAAAGCAGCTCTGTGTCTCACTGACCCGCCTTATCAACTCGCCTATTTACAGAAAAATTACAAAGGCAAAGCAGCTACGCAGGGATTCGGTTATAGGACTAATCGGAAATATATGGAAACAGACAAAGCTCCGGGCTTTGAGGAGTGGATTCCTTTGGTGAATCGGTTCACCAGGCCAGATGCTAACATCTTGGTCTACGAGAATTGGAAGAATGTCCGGTCGCTTTGGAACGAGCTGGAGAAATACTGGGAAATTAAGAATATGATAATTTGGCACTTACCGAATCGTCGTCAAGGTTTTGGCGCAAGGCATATGTTTTTTAGCAAGTATGATATCGCTTTATTAGGAAGTAAAGAGCAAAAAATAGACTTCAATTTGAAAGACGAAGGTGAACTCCAGAATGAATATGAGATAGCTCTATACGCAATTAAAGGGAAGCCATATTGGGAGAGCTACAGAAAAGGGAAAAAAATACAGCCGACTGACTTCATGGAATTTAGGGCTTCGGACGAAAAGCAAACAGGCCAAAACGTAATTTTTGGCACAAAGCCCGTCGAGATCCTGATTCCTTATGTTAAGGTGCTGACGGAGCAAGGAGATATTGTGTTAGAACCTTTTTGTGGTTCGGGATCAATGATGATAACTTGCGAGAAACTTAACAGGATATGTTATGCAGCGGAATTAGTCCCTATCTATTGTGAAGTGATCATCAGGAGATGGGAAAGATTGACGGGAAAGAAGGCCAGGAGACTTAATTGAAGACGAAGAAGAAGCAAAAGAAGAAATCTTACAAACCTTACAAATTTGACAGTAATAAAAAGAGAGCCTGGCTCGATGCTTATGGGAAGACTTATAATATCTCCTCGTCTTGCACAGCAGTAAGAATAAGCAGGCAAACGTTTTATGAGGCTGTCGATAAAGACCCAAAATTCAAGGAACGATATAAACAGGCAGAAGAAATACTTGTTGATGCAGTTGAAAGTAAATTATATTCCGAAGCGATTCACGAAGGAGCCCTGGGAGCCTTGATTTTTATCCTGTGCAACCGTAGGTCAGACAGATGGCGGAATGTTCAAAGGCAGCCAGCCCCTGAAGGTCCAGGGTTCACTTTTACTCAGATAATTCAGGTAGTCAATGGCAAAGACAATAATAGACAACCAGAAATTAAAACAAGCTCGAGGCTTAGTAGAGAACTGTTCTGACCCAGTATTCTATTCAAGAAGGGTATTAGGTTCGGTTCTTTGGAAAAAACAACAGGAGATCCTGCGATCAGTTAGAGACCATAAATATACGGGCGTGAGGAGCTGCTATGGAGCTGGGAAGACGCGAGCAGCTGCAGAGGCAGCCTTGTGGTTCTTAACAACGCATCAGCCGAGCAAAGTAATAACGCTCGCGCCGACCTGGATCCAAGTGGAAAAGATCCTTTGGACCGAAATAGCGAAATGCTACCACAAAGCCAAGGTGCCTTTGGGCGGCCGACTGCTAACAACCGAGCTCAAGGTCGACGATGACTGGTTCGCCATGGGATTATCGCCCAGGATAGATGTTGACAAAGAGGCCGAGCGGTTCCAGGGATTCCACGCTCCCTATGTGCTGGTGATCATAGATGAGGCAGCCGGAGTCGTGAGCAAGCTCTGGCAAGCAGCGAAAGGACTGATACTAAATGATAACTGCCGGCTGTTGACTATTGGTAATCCGGGAAGCCCGGTGGGCGATTTCTTTAACTGCTTTAAGGACCCGCTATGGCACAAGATCCATATCCCCGCGAGCATCACGCCAAATGTCGTGACCGGCAAGGAAGTCATCCCCGGGCTGGTGACCAGGGAATGGATCGAGGACCGAAGGAAGGATTGGGGAGAGAATAACCCATTATATATCAGCAAAGTCGATGCGGAGTTCCCAGAGGAAGCGGAAGATATCCTGATTCTGCTCTCCTGGGTGGAGGCGGCCAAGAATGCCACCTTGGAAGCAATTGGGGCCAAAGGCCTCGGCGTAGATGTGGCCAGGTTCGGAATCGATTGGACAGTACTCACGGCGATCCATGGCCCAAAGGTGTTGGAGAGCCAGGCATTCCAGGGCAAGGACACAATGGAGACAGTTGGGCGGACCATAAGGATGATGAATAGGTATGATATTCCAGCACATAGCACATGTATCGATGACGTTGGTGTAGGTGGCGGAGTCACAGACCGGTTGCATGAGGAAGGACACATGGTCCAGCCCGTAAATGCAGGGGCCAGGCCAGAGGACCCGGGTCTTTTCTTCAACTTATCGGCAGAGATGCATTGGGTGATGCGCAAGTTGTTTGAGACAGGCAATATCGATATCCCGGACAATGAACAGCTTATATCCCAGCTAACAGGGAGAAAATACAGTATGACGAGCAAAGGACAGATAAAACTGGAGAGCAAAGAAGAAATGAAAAAGCGCGGACTTAAAAGTCCCGACCATGCCGACAGCCTGGCGCTGGCGATCCATGGCCGGAAATTCCACGCCGCAGGTGAAGGCGGACCAAGAGTGACGGTGATAGAATGCGAATAATAGACAGGGTATTGAATATCTTTGGATACCAGAAGGCCGCAGGCAGAATATTCAGGCCGGATATGACCTGGGGATCCTACGGATTTATGGGTAAGCCCACTCCTCAGAATTATCAGAAGTATCTACAGCAATATGCGGATGCGGGCTGGGTCTACAGTTGTGTCTATCGGATAGCGACTAAGGGAGCAGGCGTTCCCCTCAAACTCTACCGTAAGCGGAAAGATAAGGGCCAGGTGGTAATGGATGAGGTGACCGAGCATCCACTTCTTCATCTGCTCGAGACAGTTAATCCCTTCATGAGTGGTTATGACCTCAAGGAAGCTACCCTCACGTATGAGGAACTCGCCGGCAATGCTTACTGGCTTCTGGATATGTTCGTGGGTGACAGACCTACCGAGATTTATCCCCTCAATCCATACAAAGTCAGGATCATTCCCAGCAAAGAGGAGCTCGTCGCCAAATACAAATATCATATAGGCGGTGGTCAGTGGATAGACCTTGAGAAGTCGACTGTTCTCCATTTCAAATACTTCAACCCTGTAGATGACTACTACGGGCTTTCACCTTTATCAGCGGCACGGATATCTGTTGACACGCAAACCTTCGCAGATCAGTATAACCGCAATTTCTTCATCAACAGCGCAGAGCCCAGGGGCGCCTTGGTAGCTGCTGGGGAATTGACTGAGCCGCAGAGGGATAGGATTGTTGCCGGCTGGCAATCCATGCACAGAGGAGTGGCTAATGCTCATAAGACAGCACTTTTCGAGGGCGAGGTAAAGTGGGAACCCATCGGCATCAATCAGAAGGATATGGAGTTCATTAAAAGTAAAAAGATGACCCGGGAGGATATCCTCGGGGCTTTCGGTGTGCCTCCGGCCCTTGTGGGGATCTTCGAATATGCGAACTATGCTAACAGCAAAGAGCAGAGGCAGATATTCTGGAAAGACACAATGATCCCGAAGCTCCTCAAGATGGCAAGCGTTATAAACTCCTTCCTGGTCCAGCCATATGACCCGGACTTGCTCTGCGCCTTTGACCTTACAGGCATCGAGGCCTTGCAGGCTGACGAGATAGCCCGGGCAGAAGTGGATGCGATATTGGTCAAGAGTGGGATCAAGATGATCAATCAGGCCAGGGAAGATAGGAAGTGGCCACCGGTTAAATGGGGAGATACCTGGTATGCGCCGATGAACCTGATGCCGATATTGAGCCCCAAGTCCCAGCAGGAGGCCGAGAAGCCGAAAGCAGGATCCACCGGCGAGCCACAGAAGGAAAAAGCGACGGACAAAACGGGCGAACCAGAGGTCTTATCCGACGAGGACAGGGCAAAGGCCATCCGGGATAAAATATGGGCTTATTTCAAGCGTTCTACGGAATCCTGGGAGCGGAAGTTCAAACCGATCCTGCGGAGGATCTTCACGGACCAAGAGAAAGAGGTCATCAGGAATTTGAGGGACAGCGGCTGGAAGGCCAATCCGATGGCCAGGACCCTCCCGGAATTTGATTATACAGGCAAGGACAGGATAAGTGTGCTGCTGTTCTCGATGAAGGAAGCAAACAGAATCATGAGGAATGGTGGAACGCCCATAATCAGCGGGGCACTGGAGGACCACGCAAAATTTGAGGTAGACCGGCTTGGATTAGGGATTGAGTTCGATGTAAATAGACCGGTAGTTCAATCATGGATAAACGCAAAAGTTTCCGTATTTGCTAAAAATGTAAATAATAATACAGCCGATAATTTACGAAGAACATTAAAACAATCGATGGAAGCAGGCGAAGGAATTAAGGAAGCAGAGAAACGAATTGAAAAAGTCTATGATATGGCCAGGGGATACAGGACTGAACGGATAGCCAGGACTGAAATAATCTCGGCCCACAACAATGGGGCCATGCAGGCCTATGAGCAATCGGAAGTAGTTGAGAAGAAGGAATGGATCAGTTCTCGGGATGGGGAAGTGCGGGATAGTCACCAGATCGACGGGGAAGAGGTAGATCTTGATCAGCCATTCTCGAATGGGCTGATGTACCCAGGGGACCCGGCAGGAGCAGCAGGGGACGTGATAAACTGCCGGTGCACGTTCTCCGGGGTAATCAAAAGGGAATAAAAGAGGAGGAAAAAGACATGAAGTTGATAACACAAGAATTGAGGCTTAAGGATCTTTATCCTGAAAAGGCTAAAGAGATAGCAAAAAAGCAAGGCATAAAAACAGACGATGTCCCATTCATAAGGAAGGGGATAACGCCAGGAGACCTGCAATTCGAAGACGGAGAACGAGCGGTCATAAGCTACATAAATACTGGAGTTAAGGATAGGGATAATGAAATCGTCGAGCCTGCTGGTGCAATTCTGGAAGATTATCGGAAACACCCAGTGGTTTTATTTGCTCACAGATACCATGAATTACCGATTGGCAAGAACGAATGGATTAAGTCAGATGAGAAGGGGCTCGTCGCAAAGACAATATATGCGAAGCATGAAGAAGCGGACAAAATCTACAATTATCGGAAAGACGGATTCCCGCTTGCTGAATCAATCGGGTTCGTGCCTTTTGAGTGGGAAGATTATGAGGGAAAAGATGGCAATCCTCCTAAAGATGGTGTTAGGCGTAGATATACAAAATGGCTACTGCTTGAATATTCGGATGTCCCTGTACCATCTAATCCTGAAGCTCTCCAGGTAGCCATTTCAAAGGGATTGATTAAGGAAGATGAGGTAAAACATTTCAACCTTTCATTCGAGAAAAGTGATGAAACTATAGTTAAAAAATTCGCCCTTGTGGAACCCGATGAGGATTACGGGCTCCAGGATCCAGAGCATTACAAAGGAGCCATCCCATTCAAGGCAACGGGCAAGGAACCGGAAGATGCAGCATGGGATGCCGGCAAGGAAGTGAAAGAAGCGGAAGTCGCGGACCTCAAGATTATGTGTGCCTGGGTGAACAGCGACGAGCCGGACATGAAGACTTCCTATAAGCTCCCGCATCACAGGGCGAAGGGACACAATGCAGTCTGGCGGGCAGTAGCAGCAGCCATGGCAGCACTACTCGGGGCCCGGGGAGGCGTGAGGATCCCTGCAGAGGACAGGCAAGGGGTCTACAATCATCTGGCCAAACACTATAAGCAGTTCGATAAGGAGCCGCCAGAGTTTAAGGAATATGATGAGCCAGAGCTGCGCGAGATGTTCGAGGACGTTTGGTTCGAGGAGCTGGGCGACATAGTCACTATGGAAATGGAGCTCGGCGAAATAGATGAGAAATCGGGCAGGGTGCTTTCGGAGAAGAATCGGACGCTCGTCAAGAAATGCGCGGACCTGTTGCTGGAATTGTATAACGCATCCGAGCCAGCAGAAGAAGGAGACAAGGAATTAACAGAGAAGGAAAAGAAAGCTATCTCAGGGATTGGCAAAGAACTTGCCAAGATCACTGAGTCAATAAAAGGAGGGAAAGACAATGACGTATGAAGAATTACTTAAGCAAGTCGCTGCCCTGCGTGAGATTCTCGAGGCGAGATTCTCGCCAGAGAAGCAGGCAGAGGAAAAGAAGAAGCACTTTGATGAGGTAATGGCAGTAGTCCATCCTCCAAAGAGGACAATGCGCTTCGGACCTTCGAAAGAAAGCTCAGAGGGCAAGTCTATCGATAAGCTGATCGAGGAAGGCAAGATGCCGGAGAATGGTGTCTTCCTTGGCCAGGTCCTTCGGGCGGTGGCACACAGTGACCACCAATTCCTTGTAGAGGCAGGAATGAAGACAATTATGAGTGAAGGGACTCCCGCTCAGGGTGGATATCTCGTCCCGGAGGAATATGCCAACGAGATAATCAGGTTGGAGCAGGATGAGTCAATCCTGCGCCGGCTCGCCAGAACCTTCCCGATGGGCAGGCTTACCCGTAGGGTACCAAGGCAACTCACCAATGTATCGGTGACATGGACTGATGAGGCAACAACTAAGACCGAAACCAAGCCGACATTCGGACAATTA
>Ga0307379_10012153_pt1 | contig 11245 bp, 9 predicted proteins | sample UN2MG_FD_202237 | JGI IMG/M metagenome (GOLD analysis project Ga0307379, IMG submission 202237) | Soil microbial communities from Risofladan, Vaasa, Finland - UN-2 | ecosystem: Environmental > Terrestrial > Soil > Coastal area > Acid sulfate soil | place: Finland: Risofladan, Vaasa | collected... | reverse complement strand
ATATCCATCAAAATACGATACTTGTAACTTTATGTGATCGATTTATTGAATTCGAACAAAAATTGGAAATTTTTAATCAATTTTGTCGGCGAAATGAATTTTAGAACAGAATTATTTAACGATTGAATTAGAACATGATCATTATCGAAAAGAGAAAAAACATCATAAATTTGATCGTGAAATCCCGATTTCACGAAAATTTTAGATAAATATAAGTTAAGATTCTTAATTCGAATTATAAGAAAAAGAATGAAAAATTAAGAGAAAAATGAAATCATTTAGGATTGGTATTTTAGGCGGAATGAGTCATGAATCTACGATAAAATATTATGACCAAATTTTAAAAAGGTATTATGAAAAAAAGCATGATTATAATTATCCCGAAATAATAATTTTCAGCCTAAATTTTCAAAAAGTAATTGATCTTGAACATAACGACAATAGAAAAGGGTATGTTGATTATTTAATGGAAGGTATTACAGCTCTAGAACAAGCAGGCGCTAATTTTATCGTAATGGCAGCAAACTCACCTCATGCAGTTTATGACGACTTAGTTCAATTAGCGAAAGTTTCAATACTTAGCATTGTTAAAGCTACAGCAAAGAAAGCGCATCAAGAGAATTTAAAAAAATTATTATTATTAGGTATAAAATTCACCATGCACTCCACTTTTTATCAAGATTATTTTGCTAAAGAAGGAATTGAGGTGATTACACCATCAGATGAGGAACAAGATAAGCTGAATCGAATTATTTTCGAAGAATTAGTTATAGGTCTTTTTAATGATAAATCCAAAACTGAAATATTAAGGATTATTAATAATTATACGACTGATGGAGTCATTTTAGGATGTACTGAACTTCCCTTGATTATAAGTCAAGAGGACACTCGAGTTAAATTGTTAAATACTTTAAATTTACACATTGAAGCAGTTCTCAATCAATATTTCAAAATGAATCCCATGGAATAACTTAAGATTTAACGAATGAATGGTTATTCTAATAGTTTGTAACCTTTTTTAAGTCCCAAATGCTATTTATCATAATAACTATCTAATGGTAATTTCTTATTGGACGCTTAAAGATAACTCAAGTGAAATTAAAAGACTTTGCTCCAATCATTTTAGTCATGTCGTTGCTTTTTATTTCGACAGCTTGTGCTAGCATGCTTATTCCGAGTTATGCAACAATACAAAAAGAATTTAACGTCAGTGAGTCATTGATTGCGATTCCAGATGCATTCTTTGTCTTGACAAGTGCTCTTTTTGCTTTAGTATGGGGATATTATACTGACAGAATTAATCGAACTAAGGTAATCATGGCCGGTGCTTTTTCGTGGACCTTTGGAATGATGCTTACAGCGTTTTCAAATTCTTTTTTCATGTTGATCATTTCAAGGGTTGCAAGTGGTGCAGGATTAGGATGTGTATTACCCGTTGGCTATTCTATCATCTCAGATGCCATTCCTCCAAAGGAGAGATCAGGATGGTTTGGTACGTTAGCAATTTTGAGTTCTGTATCAAATGGAGCAGGGCAAGGATTATCATCATTTATCGGACCTATTTTAACGTGGAGGTTTCCATTCCTTTTATTTTCTGGTATGAGTATAATCGTAATAATTGTTCTTTTTTTCGTGAAAATCCCACAAAGAGGAGCAAGTGAGGATGAGTTAGTAGAGTTAGTAGAATTGGATTTGGAATATAGTTATCGAATTTCTAAGTCAGATCTGATAAAAATTGTAAAACAAAAATCAAATCGCTATTTAATTATTCAAGGTTTCTTTGCAATAATACCAGGTACAATATTGGTATATTTTACAACATCAATGTTATCTCTTCAATATTTTTATCAAATCCCGACTGAAATTAGATTACAAACTTCGACGATCTTCGCAGGGATGATAGGTATTGGTTATATTCTTGGAAATAGCATATTTGCTCGTTTAGGAGATATTCTTTTTCTTCGAAATAAAAAAAATAGAGTTAGATTGGGAACAATATGTTTAATCCTTTCTATACCATTTGCAATCATCATGTTTCTTTCATTACAACCTATTGATGTTAATCTGCTTGATGTTAACTATCCAGTACTACCAGAAACAATTCCGACTGAAGAAATGTTTTCTTTCATTATGCAAACAATAGGAAAAATTTTCTTAACTTATCCAAGTTATATTGTTTTCTTTATATTTGCTCTTATTGGTTCAATGCTATCAGCAGGACCAGTTGCTAACAGAAATGCTGTAATGATCGATATAAACATGCCAGAACATAAAGGAACTGCTGCATCTTTTTTTAAACTTTCAGAACAACTAGGGAAGGGTATCATACTATTAATATCATATCCATTGATTTCTTTACTCGGAAGTATCTTTAACATGTTATTTGTCTCGATTTTCTTCTGGTTACCCGCTGCTGTATTATGGATTTTTGCTAGTAAAAATGTAGAAAAAGATATGAATGATAAAATCAGAATCTTATCAGAAAGGAAACAAGTTGGTTTAATAGATTATATCTTTGAGTTAGAAATACAAATGGATCGAGCTGTACAGAAATTTCAGGATTCAAAATACTACATTTTTAATGATCCTATTAAATTCAATCAATTAATCGATGATTCGATTGAGATATTAAACTATATCGAGAAATTGGGAGAATCTAGGAGCATAACTAAAATTCAAAAAAAAGCAAGTAAATTGAACATAAAAGCAACGTCTATTAAGCAAATGGCGGCTCAAATTAATTTTATTTTACAAGGCGAGGATATTAAATCCACAGAACGAGAATTACTAAACGAAGATCTAAGACAGATTGAATTAATGATTAGTGAAGGTGAAAAAAGTACATTCGGTCAATTACAGATATATTACGAGGATGCTTATCTAAAGATTATTGAAGCTCGCCTTTTTCGAAAAAGTGACCTAACAAGGAGTCTTGAAAGGATAAATAAAGCAATAAAAATCTATGAAAGAGTGAAAAACTTGCTAAATGAACGAATAGACGCAATTAATGAGAATTTTGATATTTCTGAAGAAGATCAATTTGTATATAAGAAAGAAAAAGAATTACTCGAAAAATGTGCGAATTCATTGAATGCAACAATTAAATTAAAAGAAGAATTTGAAGAACTTATCCATCAACTTGAAGACAAAGGTATTAAGCGAGAGGATCTAATCAAAATCTCTGACTTGACTTTAGAATACGGTTTAGATCTAAATAAAATCATTATAGAGACTTTTGGACAAGATGAAAAAATTAAAATTGCGTTCTTTGATATTTTAAACAAAATTGGGGATATTTTTGATGAATACGATACTTGGAAAGAAGTTAAACCATCAGTATTTTAAAAATGAGTTAATTTAAGAATTCCACCGTGAGGATATCTTTAAGACAACTTTTTTCATCCGGAAGAAGATCTGCTACATTTTTTCCGCTCCTACAATAATGATCTGGACCATAACTGTCCGAAAATAAATTAATTAATAAAATTAGGCAATTTCTTAGATTTAGCTCATCCGTTCGATTCTCATTAAAACTGGTCATCAGTTTAACAAGTAGCTTGCTAAGCCAAACTTTGTTCATATTCACTGGATTAACATCCTCACCAGCAATATTCCTATTATAAAAATCTAAGATCTGACCTACGCAATCCATTATACTATAATCCATAACCCTTTTCGGAATTAATTTACTTAATGTTAAAGTTCGAACATTACATTTTTGTTCCTACTATATATGATACTTCTAATATAAAAACATTCTTGATTTGATTTCACACGATATAAGGGAAAATCATCATTTATGATTTAATCATCAATCGAGCATGAAAAATGAGACTATGAAATAAATAAAAAATATCTTCAAATAGGTGAATTCAATTTTATATTGAAAAATAGAAGAAACCTTAAAGCTCCACTTCAATACTCTCAATGAAATTTTCAATTGTTTGCTCAAGATCAATTAAACTATCAATGTCCGTTATTTCTGAGCTCGCAACTTTACCAAGAAATTCTTTCAACAGCTTTTCTTTATGCTTATCTTGGGGAAAAATTAAACTGCTTTTGAAAATTAGTTTTTTTTCAAAATACTTTCAAGATATTCACGCTTCTCACTTCGTATTTCATGAAGTCTCCTTACATGGAGCTCTAACGATGTGGTTATATACCCCGGGGACTTTTTAAGACGATTTTTCATTTTAATTAAGTACTGTTCAAGATAATCATGATTCTTTTCATAGTATTCCAATGAAAACCATTTCTCCCTTACATGATAACGCGCTCCGAAAATCTCAACAAAACATTCATCAAACTCCTTGATAAACGTATACCTTACCCTATTACCCATAATGCTGTCACTAAGCCGACCAATACGAGAACAAACACAAATAGAATCCGAAAACGTGCTAAGAAGATATTCTTTCATCGCTTGGAGTTGACAATCTCGTCTATGATGCGAAGTTAATTCCTTCTTGTTTATTCTTAACTTTTCACTATATAAACCTTGAAGATCCATTAGTCTTTGCCATTCATCTCTCACCGCTAACTGGATGACTCTTCTCAAATTATCCCGAATTGCCTGAAGCCTCGGATCCTTGATGATGAGCTTTCTGCTAGGCTTGATCTTTTTCGTGTTCATGATTATCACCATGTTATCAATCTATATAATAAAAATTAATTTATTTAAATATTATTAATGAACGAGTCAAGAGATTTATGATAAAACAACGCTTCTTGATCTATATTCACGTTATGTAATGGAGAATCATCATTTTTGATTTAATCATCAAATAAATAAAAAATATCTTCAAAGAGGGGAATTCAAAACTTTATTGGAAAAAAAAAGCTTTAAGGCTCCACTTCAATATTCTCTATGAAATTTTCAATTGTTTGCTCAAGATCAATTAAACTATCAATGTCCGTTATTTCTGAGCTCGCAACTTTACCAAGAAATTCTTTCAACAGCTTTTCTTTATGCTTATCTTGGGGAAAAATTAAACTGCTTTTGTAGTGCTCCCAGTCTAAAATTCCTGTAAAAATAATAAACAAAATCTCAATATGACTAAAATCCACGATTCCATATAATTTTTCCTTAGAAATAAGAGTCTTTGTATGATCTTTGTAGAATCCAGAAAGATCATCATAATAATTGGTAATTCGAGCAATATTATCTAATTGAACTCGAAGGGCTGCTTGATTAATAGGACTATCTTCATCACGGTACATTATTTCAAAATAACTATTAATAAAATCTTTCAATTTCTGGAGCTTTTGCTGGAAAACTCTAGTTTTAACAATTCTTTCAAACATAGGAGATTCTTTACTAGTATAGAACTTTAGCTCGAACTTCATAATAGCTAAAATATCAAGAAATAACTCCTTTATATCAAAATCATCGTTTGCCATGATTATTTTCATCAGAATTATATCTAATTCGATCTAATTTTTAATAATTTAAGAAATTAACGATAAAGAATTTAAAATTAAATTCAAATATCTAAAATATTAAACTAAATCAAAAATTTAGCAGATTTAATCACTATTGATAATTATAATTCCAAGTTCTTCTCATTACCGTTTATTTCCTACTTCTAAAATTGCAGGGGAAAATGGTAATTCGAGGAAGTGGTATCTGGAGGTTTTGATGGAATCCGAATTTCTTTCCTTTTAATCATTTTTCTGTATACAATTGCTTTTCCATGTATTTTAAGGATTCTTAAAGGGCATCTCGCCATAAATCTGAAATTATTTAGAGGATCATCTCTTAGTGACAAAAAATCAGTGTAAAATTTACGTACTTTCTCCTGTTTCATAGTTTTTTCAAAAGATACAAACCGATCAATAATTTGAGGAAGGGATTTTGTATCACCAAAACAAAAAAAATTAGAGGCTTTCAATGACCATTTTATCGCTTCTAATTGATATTTCAAGCCATTCAAGGCCCGAAGAGGTCCAATTAAAATAGAAAAGAACGAGATAAAGAGATTCATTACCATACTTTTAAACATTTCGAGTATAGAAGTATGAATGTTTGGTTTAATAATCCCCCTGAGATCATCTCCATATAAAATTGTACTATTTTGAATTACATTTCCAAGTACTATGTTCTTAGGAGCAAATATTGCTGAAAAGACACGATTTACACGGAAGATTTTATGGAAAATGATTTCTTTCCAAAATCGTTCTTTTGTAAGGAAATGACTAACGAACATTCCCGTTGTGTTTTGAAGTACACTAAGCATGTAATGAAGAATGTCAGATCTAGCATCTTTAAAACCATGTTTAATTTCTAATGCGATAAAATATTTTTCAATCTCTCGAATATGCGAATTAGAGACTCTGTTTTTAAAGATGAATAGTAAATCACAATCCGAAACAGAAGTATTTTCTTGATTTAGTCTTTGACTTCCAAATAAGACAATGGAAACAATTTTGTTAATTCCAATTTCTTTATTAATTAAGTTAACTATGTCCTTAATATAGTTTTTCGATTGCGGGTTTATTCCTTCCAAGTTAGAAGAAATCTTTTTTTTTATACTCTCATCCGTTTCTGTTTCAGGAAGATTCGACTCTTGCACGATCATTCAATTAAATTTTTCAATATTTTATTTTTTATGAACAAGTTTTAGAAACTAAAAGAGAATTTCATTTTATCTATAATACGAATCTGCACTTTTATCGTCCTCTATGGCTTTCATGAAGTGTTCTGCTTGCTTTTTATACTTGTCAACAACATCTTCCATGTCTTCAATTTTCTTATTTAATTCATCAAAGTTCATATCAATTTTAAAATAATCTTTTAGTAAAGTTACCAGAGCTTTAGATGAACGTGGATCTATTGTCATCATTGGTAATGGGAGTGTTTCAGCAAGTAGACATATCCCAGGAGCAAAATTATTATGCCCTGCCCAAGCGGGTAAGATTCCATTTGCTCCTGCGATGACACCCGTTTCCATCAATTTTGTATTATCAAATTCAAGGAAAGAATCAATAATATTTGAATCTGTTCCGCACACATATACCGTAGGGATATCTCTAACTCTATCAGAGACCATTGCTCCAGTACTCAAATACATTTTAATTTTACCCTTAGTTATCTTGTCCATTTCTTCACAAATTCTTTGAGAAAACTCAAAAACACCATAGGACGTTTGAGGTTGATAATTTGCTGTTAAAATGAAAAAATCATTCTTGGTCTTCTCATATTTTGGCTTATAAAATATTTTCGCACTAGGAATTTCTAGCTTTCCATTTTCTACATTAGATTTTGGGGGAAAATCATAACATGTGATATCTAATAATTCTTCTGCCTTGATTGAATCTTTAATAGAAGTGATAGCAAGTTTAGCAACAAGGGCAATTCCTGGCCATCCTACCAAAACCACGGGATCATGTAATTCTTCAGCATTAATTTCAAATTTCTGGTCTATTCTTATTTCCATCAATTATTCTCCTTTATTTTGTTAAAAAATCTATTGATTCTCCACAGGATGGACAAAATTTCAACTTAAAATCCAAGTGTTGTCCACAAAATGGGCAATATAGCCCATCTTCAACATACTCAGGTTGGGATGGAGGGTTATAAACCCTTTGATAACTATTTTCTCTCTGGTAACCATAACCTAATTTTTTTCGAGCTTTCATGTGAATGAAAAGTGGTGTTAATAAACAAATAAAAAGTGGTTCAAATAAAATAAACGCGATATTGTTCATTAAATTATAAACAAATATCAAATCAAATCGCAGATTTGCGGGATCATAGAATGAAACTAACGTGGAATAACTGACCGGGAACATAATTTCAATAAGCATTTGATTAAATGTGGTCAAGGTTAATGTGATTAAACCAGAGACTAGAAAGGTACCGATAATTTTCCAAAAAGCTCTTTTTGATAATATTTTCGCTTCCTTAATTGACATTTCATTATTATCTAATTGGTAAGTGTAAATTGAGAATATATAAAATCCAAATATAACTATTGCAGGTATTACTAACATGAAATTTCCAAGAGGAATTGCTAAAGCTAAGATTAATAATACTGCAATCATCTTGCGATTGAATGCTCCTTTCATTGATTCTGTTAATGATGTTTTTTCACCTAAATAATCCTTATATAAATACATAGAAACAGAGCAAAGTCCTAATGTTGTAAATAGGTTACCAATGATAAAATTCAATGTATCTATCCCCCAAGTACTATAAATATAAGTTAGCATTACATTTAATTGTGATTCCGTAAGAGTAGATGGATCAACATTAGCAAGTGGGTTCACAATTGCTTCCAATAAAATTAAATCCCAATTGGCGTTTACGAGTAAGACTATCCTTATGAACAAGGAAATAACGTAAAAAAGGCTAATCGGAATAATAATTTTTATCCAATTTTTTCCAAATAATCTAAATCCATCCGTCAGTAATTGAATAAACGATTTGTTTGCTATTCTAGCTAACTCAAGTGGATCTTCAGACATAAATTTTAAAATTTTTCTAACCATTTAAATTTTCCAAATAAATATTATAATTATAATACTTCTTTCATTAGAAATAGTAGAGGTATATTATAGTTAATAGGTTATAAAAAATCTAATAAAACAAACACTTTAACATGTACTCTCAAAAACAACCGAGTCGGCAAATTCCTGGAGTAATTTCTTATATGGATTTCTTTTCAACTAAGAAATTAGCATATTCAACTTTTTTTAGCTTGCCCGTGATTATTGGAACATTATCAATGATTTTAAATGCCGTTCATACAGGTATATGGAACTTCGTTTACTTATTTATAAATATTTCTATTTTTTTTACGATATCTGGTTCAGGAGCAATTTTATCAATATTTTACTATGTTAGAAAATCACCAATTTTAGGATCTCCTAAAAAAGGAGGGTGGGGTCTTCAATTGAATTCTTTTTTGAGTGGTATTATTGGAATTTCATTATTAATTGGTCAAGTTTTGGCCATTTTTCTCAGAAATATCACTTTTCAAGATGTAATTTTTATGTTGGGCACAATTGTTGCCTATATCATCGCTTATGTTATCTATTTTTCATTCACGACAGCTGGGAAATACGGTAATTTTGTTTTAGCACTAATTCAACCCGTAGTTGGAATCATTCTTTATGGAATTTTAACAACTCAATTTTCAATAATTTTTTTTATTCGTGCTAGCATATTTTTCTGTTTATGTGCTTTAATCTTTGCAGTTCCCTATGCGAGAAGCATGGTTCGAGTGAGTAATATTTATAGAGAACTCACTGGAATAGGGGGATATCCTTTTATCCGAGCATTTGTATTATCAATGATGACAGAAGGAAATGATCATCTTGTTGAAAGTTTTTTTGAGAACATAGGTATAGAAGCAGATGTAAAAATTCAATACCTTTTTATCAGAACCACCAAATTAAAGAAATTGAAGGGATTATTTGTCATTCCTCACGTTCATTTTGGTCCTTTTAAGACTTGCGGTTCTTCAGATTTACCCGCACAAATATATGCGCAATTTTTAAATATACCTGGTACTACCGTATATCACACTACAAATGATCATACTCAAAATTTAACATCGCAAAAAGAAGTTGATAAAATTTTCTCACGTATTAAAGAAGATGTGAAGAAAATTGAAAAGATTGGAAGTGATAACTGGATACAAGAGATTGAGAATGTATCACGTAAGATGTCAAATTCTGCTAAACTGATTGGAATTGAAATAAACGATATTCCTATCATTTTTTTAACCAGACATCCATTACCTTCAGATGATATGCAATCTTCAATAGGAGAACAAATTAGAAGTTATGCAAAATCAGAAGGGTTCAAAGAAATTATCATTATAGATTCTCACAATGCTATTATTGAGGATGAAAACTTAATAACTTTTGGTTCAATTGAATCTAATGACTTAATTCGTGTTGCTCAAAATTTTATTAAGAATATTAAGGATAAGAAGGAAAAAACTAAAAATATTATACATTATGGTATTGCTAAAGATCCATTAAATGAATTTGCTGAAAAAGACGGAATTGGGCCAGGAGGTTTAGTAGTTCATCTTTTTAAAAATGCTTCTACAAATCAGAAAACTGCTTTAATTCATTTTGATGCTAATAATGCATATCTTGAAGTTCGATCCTACATCTTAAATATGTTACAAAATAGAGGAATTGAATTTGGTGAAGTAACTACATCAGATTCGCATATAGTTGCCCGAAAATTTACACGTAGAGGGTATTCCCCTATAGGAGAAAAAATCAAGCTTGATAATATCTTAGTAAAATTAGATAAATTGATTATGGAAGCTGAGAGCAATATGGAAGAAGTTGAATTCTATTACTATGATTCAATTGAGGAAAATGTGAAAATTTGGGGTGATCCTAAGTATTTTGATGTAATCATGAGAACACTTCAAGAATGCATTAGGATTTCTCAGAGATTATTAACTCTCAGTTTGATAGCACCGACCTTGATTTCATTAATTTTATTAATTTTCTTCTTTCATGTGGATCTTCCTGATTTTTTCAATCTATTTTAAATTAATCCCCAAGAATTTATTTACAAATTGGGTATAGATTTCAGCACTATTAATATGAATAATAGGGGATTCAGATCTGAGTTAAAATTTCCCCTCAATCCTTGCTGCAAGAATTATTGTTATGAATGTTATCAATTGAAAAGATTCGAATCAAATAATATCTTGATAATATGACGATATTATCGAGATTCATATTTTCAGATCGTTCTATTTCCTATAATAAATTCTTTTCAATATGGAATAATTTATGCTCAGATCAGAGATTCATTCTCTACGAAAATTATCAATAATCGGCCATCCGGCGGTCGGGAAAACAACCATACTTAAGTTATTATCCCAAAATACAATTGATCGAATCTATCTACCTACTCATGGCTTAGATTTAAAAACTGTTAAAATTGGTGATTATACCATACGTGTGTGGGATTTTGGTGGACAAGGACATTATTTTAAGTGTTCAAGAGATCACATGCTAGGTTCCGATTTAATTCTAGTTATTACGGACTCATCTCCTAAAAATGTATTACATTCTCAAGAACTAATAGGTTATGCAACACATTTTGTGGAGAAAAATTGCCCGATTATAGCTATTGCAAACAAACAAGATTTGAACAAACCGAATGGAAGGATGACACCAGAAAGGGTTGAAGAAATACTAAATGTTAAGACTTTTGGTTTATCAGCAATCAATCCTGCAGAAAGGGAACGATTAGAAAACATAATCA
>Ga0307379_10012151_pt1 | contig 11246 bp, 4 predicted proteins | sample UN2MG_FD_202237 | JGI IMG/M metagenome (GOLD analysis project Ga0307379, IMG submission 202237) | Soil microbial communities from Risofladan, Vaasa, Finland - UN-2 | ecosystem: Environmental > Terrestrial > Soil > Coastal area > Acid sulfate soil | place: Finland: Risofladan, Vaasa | collected... | reverse complement strand
AAGCGGCAGCGCGGCAAACGGGACCATCAGGAGGTGAAACGAGGGGGGATAATTGTCCTGGGTGAACACGCGTCCCTGCGTGATCAGCAGACCCGCATACGAGTGGAACCCGGTGAAGTCGGTGTGCCGGTGGACGGTGCGATACACGCCCACGCCCGCCGCGACCGTGTAGAGGACCGCGATAGCCAGCCAGAACGCGCGGACGAGCGTCTTCCTGTCCGGCAGCCATCTCATGCCGCTTTCTCCGCGTCGCGGGGGGAGGATGGCGCCTCCGTTTTCTCAGAGGAACGCCACGGACTCCCACTGGTGGAGCGGTCGCGTGAGCTGGATTCGCCCGCCGGCCATCTGCGCCTCGTGGCGTCGGCCGCGGCCGTCGATGTGAACGACCGATTTCGGCGCCGGCATGTCGGCGGGAAAGTGAACGGTGAACGCCTCGACCGCGTCCGCGCTCCCGTTCCACACCACGCCCCGCCACACCTTGCCGTCGGTGAGGAACTGCGGGATGAGCCACACCGCGTCTTCCACCCAGCCGTGCTTTCCCTCGGGGTCGAGCCAGGCGAGGGTTTTCGTGAGCTGTGCGGCGCGGTAGCTCGACATCGACACGGGACTGTCCACGCACCACGGGACGACGGCGACCCGGCCGCCGAGGTCGTTCTCGAACAGGAACTCACCGTGGCCGACCGCCCGTTGTCTCGGGTCACGCAGGTCGCTCACGACGCGCGCGCCGCGCGTCAGCTCGCCCTGGAAGAGTCTCTCGGCGTATCCCCCACGGTTGATCGACATCTGCGTCCCCGGGCGGACCGAGAACTCCGCGTCGAGACAGTTCTCCACCGAGTAGAGCGCGTCCGCCTGCGTGATCATCCGCGCGGCTTTCACGCCGATGAACCCGCCGAACCCGCGCTCGACTAGGATGTGCGCCGCGAGTCCGTCCAGCAGCACCCCCGCCGAGAGCCACCGCCTGAGATCGTCCTCCGAATGCGTCCACGCCATCGTCCCGCCGATCGCGTTGATCGCATCGCCCGGCCGCATCGAGAAGGCGTGGCCGACGGCGCCCAGCCACCGTGTCCAGTCGCGCGGACGGCAGGTGAGCGACTGCCATCGGCCGCTCCCGTCCGTGTGCACCCGTCGGCTCATGTCCTCCGACCACGGGACGCCGACGCCGTGCGTGCGCAGCGTCATGGGAAATTCGTCCGCCAGCCAGTCGCACACCGGCCGCCAGTCGCGCAGGAATGCCATGCGTTCCGGCTCGTCGGTGGGGTCGTTGCCCAGGAAGTCGTAGAGACTGATGTTGAGGTGGGCGGACCCGAGGACGTGGGCGAGCACGAGCTGTGCCCCGTTCTGCCGGAACGACTTGTTCCACGGGCCGTACTGGTGGCTCTCGATCTCGGGGCCGCTGTCGACGTCGTCCGGCTGGAGGATGCGGTTCTGGTCGAGCTTGGCGATGGCGGCGGGCAGCTCCTCGGGGACGGTGTCCTCGTAGGGCCAGAAGTGCGGGCGGTGGACGGGGGGCTTGTCCCCGGCGAGGGCCTTCCACCAGTCGGCCCACCGCCGGCCCTCGGCGGCGTGCGCCTCCGGCAGGCTCGACATGAGCCCGAGCCGTGAGCCCCCGGCCTCGACGATTTCCCGCCAGCGGGAGATCATCGTGGTCATCGTGTCGTTCCACATGTCGAGCCAGACGTTGCGCCAGGGGTGGGGCTCGCCGGGGGCGGTGCAGGCGGCGACGATCTGGTCGCGCGAGGCGTCGGTCCCGGCCCGGCGGTTGAACTCGGCCACGTGCAGATCGCAGAAGCACCCGCCCCAGTCGAGCGGCCGGTGGTTGTGCAGACGGATGTCGTCGTCGATCCAGATGACGCGGAAGTCCTCCAGCGCGTAGAGCCGGAGCGTCTCTTCGTAGTAGGTCCGCCAGTGCTCATCCAGCGGACAGACGACCGCCCGTGCCCGGCGTCCCGTCGGGCTCACCATCGTCTGCCAGTTCTGCCCGGGCTTGAGCGTCCGGTTGCGGTCCTCGTGGAGCACCGTGTGCCACGGGTTGAGACTGACGGTGACGCCGGCGTCGGTGAGGGCGTCACGAAAAGTGCGCGAGTGCTCGATCCACTCGGCGATCTCCTCAAGCGTTTCATGTCCGCAGTTCATGTCCTCGGCGAACCAGAAGAACATGATCTCATCGATCGGCGCACGCTGCACCAGCGTCAGCAGCCGATCGCGAATCCACGCGGCATCCTGGTGCTTGCCGAACTGCATCCGGAGCGTGAAACGACCGGGCATCAGGTCTCTCCTTTTCAGGGTCTCAGGGGGCGTGCTCCGTGGACTGCCCGGCGGGTATTCCCTTGGCCGGCTTCGGGACCTTGAGGATGAAGACGTCGCGTTGGTCCCTTCCGCCCCAGTTTGAGGTGAAGGCGACGAATCGCCCGTCGCGGCTGATGTTCGCCCGTGGGGTGTCCCAGTAGTTCCTGGAGATCGCGTGGTGATGGCAGAGACGACGTACCCGACGAGAGCCGTCGGTCGCCACTTGGATGATCTCATTGCGGAACAGGCCGCTCGACGGCAGCTTGTTTCCCACGTACAGACTCACCAACGCCCAGGTCTCGTCATTGGCGAGCATCGAAATGTGCCGGTCCTGGCTCCAGTCCTCCTTGTGGTCGAGCAGTGTCAGGAAGTGGTGCGGGTCGGAGAACTTGCGCAGGAGGATGCGATTCTTCCAGTTCTCATATCCGATGAGGGTTCCCCGTCCGTAGCCGGAATGTCCGGGACCGTAATCCGGGGCGTTCTTGGTGAGCCCGTCCACCTTTCCCGTCCGCAGGCCAACCACGTACGATCCGATGGGACGCTCGCCGTCTATGATATGAACGTATTGTCCGGTCTTGTCGAGGTGCGCTTCGTCGAATTTTCCACGGGCCTTCCAGTTGAGCACGATCTTGTCGTCATCGCGGCGCCAGACGATGCATCCGTAGCTGCGGTACTCCGGATGCCGCCCCTTGATCGTGAAGCAGAACGTCCGGTCGTCTTCACTCTTGCTCATCTGCCACAGGGTGGACAGCTTGGGTTCCGGGGGAAGGTCCTCGACGAAGTCGTTGACGAGGGTGTAGCTTTGGTCCTTCACGTTGTAGCTCCACAGCTTCAGAGCGGCACGCCCGAAGACGACGTCGGGGTCGGTGCCGCTCCAGATGGAATCTTCCCAGGAGGGACGTCGACGATCGGGAGGACGCGTCGCGAAGAGTTCTTCCTTGCCGGTGATCTTGAAGGCATCGGGATCGAACGTGTAGACGAGCGCCTTCTTGTCACACAGCAGGTGGAACCGCGTGCTCGTCCTGTTAAACGTGGGCCAATAGGAATAGGCAACCTGGCCGTTCTCGCCGTCGCGCTCGTCGGTGACTCGCATGAGCGTTGTGCCGAAAGTCGGGTCGACGAACGTCTCGCCGGCCTTGGGAAGCTCAGGCGGCTCGGGTTCGGGGTGGACCTTCCGGTCGGTCGTAACCACCAAATCTGCATGGACTTGCGATGCGGCCGTCTCGGGCTCCCCCTCGGCACCACTCGGGGCAGACTTCTGTCCCCCACAGCCGCCGACCAGCACCACGACCGCCAGAATGAATGCGGCGTGTTTCATCTTGCTCCCGCTCGCTCAATGGAACCCGGTGGACATGCGGCCGTCGTGGTGTTCCCGCTGGTCAGTAGAGATCGATGCGGACCTGCTCCATCAGTCCCCAGGGCCAGAGGACGTAGTCGGGGGTGTATTCGGAACCGGTGGTTCGGAACTGGCCGCAGCCGGTCCAGGGCGGCTTGCCGAGGGCGTAGTGCAGGGGTCCGAGCATGTTTCGCGGCGAGCCCATCACCTCGATCTCGATGCGGTTCCTTCCGGGCTTCAGGTGTTTCGCGACGTCGAGCCCGTCGGCCGAGCGCCACGGGATGAACCCGGCCTCTTTCCCGTTCACGCGCGCCGCCACCACCGTGGCACTGAACCGCCGCAGCCAGAGGAGCGCCTTCTTCGGTTTCTTCGAGACGGTGACGGACGCCTTGTAGATGATCCCGCCCGCGTAATGCGTGTACCCCTGCATGGCCCAGTCGCCGGCGTGCAGCGTCTCCGGCTCGGCGGCGATCGCCCGCGTCGAGGCGTCCACGCCGAAATCCCCGATCAGATAGCAGTCCTCCACCTGCATCGTCTCCACGGTGTTGCACGCCAGGACGAGCCGGTTCTCACCCCGTTTCAGTTTCGGGAGGCGCACCTTGTGCATCGCACGGTCGAGGTACCAGCCGGTCTTCCGCGTCGGGACGTTCTTCCCGTTGAGCCTGATGCGGAAGTGCTCGCTGCCTTCGAGGACGAGGTGGACCGGGCGTGCGGGCACGTCGTCCACCGTGAACGTGAAGTGGTATTCGGTCGGGGCCCTGCCGACGTCCTTGGGGCTCTTGACCCACGTCCATCGCTGCTCGGCGCCGTTGTCCCAGACGGGCCGGAGACCGAGTTTCTCCCGGACGTCGCGCTGGGCGACCCAGACGGGCAGGACCTTCGACAGCTTCGATCCCTTGAGTCGGTACCGGCAGCGGTCGAGGGTGAGGACGTTCGGGTCGGTGCGTTCGAACGTCCACGCCGGTCCGAGGAGGTGGGTTTCGAAGCAGTGGAACCCGGGGCCGATCTCGGCGGCGGGCGGTCCGAGCCACAGGTCACGGTACCCGATGCGGACCATCGAGTCGTTGACGGCCTGTGCTTTCAGCTTCTTCGCGGTGTCGACGACGAAGAGCCGCGACCCGGCCGGAGCGAACGTCGTCCGCCAGTACATGCGCTCGCCGTCACTGACCGCGTCGACGGGTGAGACCTCCCCGGTCAGGGGGTCCCATTCCTCGACGGCGCCGGTCTCCGGGAGCACGACCTCGGCCTGGTGTGAGCCGTCACGGTCGGTGCTGCAGGCGAAGAGGATCCGCTTCTTCCCGGCCCGGCGGAGCTGGACGAGGACGGGTTCGAGTTCCTGTCCGTCGAGGGTGCGCACCTGGACCGCCGAGGGGGATATCGCATCGAGCGCCGCGCCGAGTGACGCCGCCGACTCGACCACCTGTGCGTTCTTGTGCCGCCACAGCACCTCGATCAGTTCGGTGGGCAGCGAATCGACGCGGTCCGGGAGCGGCCTGACCGCGACCATGCGTCCGCCGGCGTCGAGGAAATCCTCCAGCAGGTTCACCGTGGCCGAACTCATCGTGAGCATGGGCGGGACCACGACCACCGGGTAGTCGACGTCCTTCACGCGCAGCCTGCCGGCTTTGACCGAGCCGTAGTCCTCGAGGATCATCTCGTCGCCGAGGTCGAAGTCGCGGTGGCGTCCGAGGAGCGTGCGCATGACGGTCTCGAACCGCTTGTTCCAGAGGTTGACGGCGTCGCCGCGGTCGCCGTCGTAGCTCGCCCACGCACTCGCGATGGGGTGCAAGAGGAGCACGTCGCGCACCGGTTTCCCCTCGGTGAGACACACGCCCAGCCGGGCGAAATAGTCCTCGTGCACCTGGTTGTACTTCCACCAGGTGTTGTTGTAGTTGAAGCTGGGCGGATAGTCGCGCTTGGCGCACCCGCGGAGGGTGTAGAGGGTGAGGTGCGGACAGCGGAGCGTCACGCCCAGGGCGTACTGCCAGTCGCCCACCCACTTGATGCCCTCGAACGTGAACTCCCACCCGGTGCAGCCGTAAAGCTCGCTCAGCACCCACTTTCGTCCGAACTGGCTGGCGACCGAGGAACACTGCTTCGCGGTGAGGAACTCGCTCGCCTGCTCGGTGAGGATGTCGATGCCGGGGGCGTCCTGCCAGACGTAGTTGGGCATGGTGGCCCCGGCCGACGTCATCTGGCTGAGGAGCCTCCCCTCGGCGTTGTAATGCCCGGTGAGGGCGAAGCCGCTCCTGCGGCAGTATTGTCCGAGCTGCCGGGAGAAATTCTGCGCGAAGAGCTCGGTGACGGTGCGCCAGTAATCGTGTCTCGTCTTGACGGACCAGCGGTCGTCGAAGAAGAAGTGGGGGGCCAGGTCGAGGAAACTGTAGCCCCGACGTCTCTGGAACTCCTCGGCGAAGTGCGTGCTCCACGAGATCATGCGGACGTCCCCGCGTCCCGCCGGCACGCCGATGTTCGGCTCGTCGGTGAAGATGCCCGGGACGACGTCGGGGATGTCGCGCTTCAGGGCCTCGACGTAGGGGACGTAGTTCATCTCGAGGAACGCCCGGACGCTCCCGGCACTCATGTTGTCGCCGTAGGGATAGCCGTTGAACCAGGACGAGGGCGGGGAGGTCTCGACGGAGAAGGCGAGGACGACTTCGCCGCGCCGGGGCCTGGCGGCGCCGGTGAGCCTGCGCACCGAGAGGAGGTCGCGGCGGCCGGCGGTCTCGTCGAGCTTCACGGCGAAGACCGCCAGTTCCTCACCCGTCGGCCTGAAGCCCTTCCGGTGGACGTGCATCGTGAAACGCTTCTGCTTGAATTCGTCCGACTGCGCGCAGATCATCCCTCCGCCCGACCCCGACGGCCAGCGGTCCTCGTCGTAGAGCCACGCGTTCATCCCGATCTTTTTCGCCTCGGCGACGGCGGCCCGGATGCACTGCATCCACTCGGGACCCATGTATTCGGTCTCGAGTCCGAAACGCGAATGCATAAAGAAGCCGCCCATCCCGTGGGCCTTCATGTCGCGCACCTGCCGGCGGACCTCGGTCGGGTCCATGCGGTCGTTCCACGACCAGAACGGCGCCGAGCGGTAGTCCTTGCCGGGGTTCCGGAACGTCACCTTCAAGTCCGGGGCCATGTCACGTTCTCCTGAAAGGGGGTGGGAAACCTCTGAAACAGGGAGACGATACTACGGGGATCCCCCGCCGGGTCAAGGGGAAAGGCGTGGGAAAGAATCCGGGCTCGAAAAGTTGACAGCCCGAAGGGACGCCCTATAATATCGAGGCCCGGTGAGCGGTGCGGGACGGGCGGGTGGCGGACCGGAGGCGCTCAGGTGAGAAAGGCGCGGCAGGGGGGAAGCGCGGGACGCGGTGTTCCGGGGACGGCGGTCTCCCCGCCGGCCTTTGAGCCCCTCGAACCCAGACTCCTCCTCGACGCCGCCTGGACCGTGATGGTCTACCTCGACGGGGACAACAACCTCGAAGGGGCCGGCGTCATCGACCTCAACGAGATGGAACTCGTCGGGTCCACCGCGGACGTCAACGTCCTCGTCCAGTTCGACCGCATCGGCTCCTACGACAGTTCGAACGGCAACTGGACCGACACCCGTCGGGGACGCGTCGTCCAGGATGCCAACACCTCTCTCATCGGCACCCCCCTGACCAGCATCGGCGAGGTCAACATGGGTGACCCCGCCGTCCTCACCGCGTTCGTGCAGTGGGGCATCGCGACCTACCCGGCCGACCGCTACGCGGTGATCCTCTGGGACCACGGTGGCGGGACGAGCGGGGTGTGCTGGGACGACACGAACGGCGCCGACCACCTGACGGTCGCGGAGGTCGGCGTCGCACTGGCCGCCGTCGGCACCCACCTCGACCTCGTCGGCTTCGTCGCCTGTCTGATGGCCATGACGGAGCAGGCCTACGAGATCCGTCTGGACGCCGACGTGATGGTGGCGTCGGAGCAGACCGAGCCGTGGGGCGGATGGCCTTATGACACGTTCCTGGCGGACCTCGTCGCCGTCCCCACGCAGACCGCGGTGACCCTGGCGACGAGCATCGTCACACGGTACGGGGAGTCGTACGGCGGGGCGGAGACACAGAGCGCGGTGACGCTGAGCGGGGTGCAGTCGCTGGCCACGGCACTCGACAACTTCGTCGGCACCGTCATCGCCGAGGACACCGACTGGGGCGTCATCAGTGCGGCACGCTCCGGGGCCGACTACTTCACCGACACCGATTACCGTGACCTGGGGACGTTCATCGACGGTGTGGTCTCCGGGGCGACCAACGCCAACATCCTCTCGGCGGCCCAGGCGGTGCAGACCGCCTACGCCTCGGCCGTCGTCGCGAACCACAGCAGCGCCTCCGACGGAGGGACCGGGCTGTCCATCTACCTCCCGCCCCAGGGCGGATACGTCTCCAGTTCCTACACCCCGGGACGGTTCGAGCTGCTGACGGACACGCAGTGGGACGAGTTCCTGGGGGCGTTCACGGGGAGCAGCGGCGGTGGCGGCGGCACGGACGTGGACGGGTGCCTGGCCGACGCGACGACGGTGTCCGCACTGCCGGCGACGATCACCGCGAACGTCGGACTGGACGGCGTCGAGAGCGTAGGCGGACTGGACGTCGATTTCTACGCCCTCGCCGTGACGGCGGGCGACCGCATCGGGTTCGACATCGACGCCCTCGAGACCGGCGGCTCACTCGAATCGGTCCTCAGACTCTTCGACGCCTCGGGCGCCCATCTGGGCCACAGTGACGACGGGTACGACCCCGACACGGGCGTCTACTCGTGGGACCCCTACCTCGAGCACACCTTCACCAAGACCGAGACGGTCACCATCGCCGTCAGCGGCTACGACAACTCGTGGTACAACCCGTTCACCTCCGGCAGCGGGACCTCCGGAGACACCGGGGACTACACGCTCCTCATCCGGACACTGGGCGCCGTGACCGGTGACGACAACGGCACCATCCCCACGGCCACGGTGCTGGGCTCGGCCCCCCTGAGCTACGTCGCCGAGATCGGCGACGAGGACATCGGCACCAGCGACGTGGACCTCTACGCCGTCCAGGTCGAGAGCAACCAGATACTGACGATCACCGTGACCGCCGCCGGCGGTCTGGACGGCTACCTGAGACTGTTCAAGTCGGACGGGACGGTGCTCGCCGAGGACGACGACACCGACGGCACCAACCCCCGCATCGACTACAACTTCTCATCGGTCGGGTCGGGGACCTACTACGTCGGCGTCTCCGGGTGGTCCAACACGAGCTACGACCCGTTCCTGCTGGGGACGGCCGTCCCCGGGTCCACCGGCGTCTACACCCTTCAGGTGGCCGGGTACAGCGTGGACCTGGATTTCGACGGGACGATCCTCCTGGCGGGGTATCTGGGAAGCGCCCCGGCGGACGTCTACGAGGCCATCGGCGACGAGCCGTCGGGGGCACTGGACGTCGACTTCTACGCCGTCGACGTCACGGCCGGACAGATCCTCGCCTTCGACATCGACGCGGCGGAACTCGGCTACGGTCTGGACGCGGTGCTGCGGCTGTTCGACGCCGCCGGTGTCGAGCTGGCCTTCTCCGACGACGACTACGACCCGGACTCGGGCTCCTGGGACGACCCGTACATCGAGCGCGTCTTCCCGTTGGGCGGGACCTACACCATCGCCGTGAGCGGCTGGCCCAACGACGGCTACGAGCCGTTCGTCGAGACCTCGGGACTGCCCGGGGACGTGGGGGATTACGAGCTGCACGTCCTTGACGTCGGCGGCGTCGGCGGCGACCCGGACGGCACCATCCCCACGGCACGGTTCATCTCCTACCTGCCGTGCACGCTTGTCGGCGAGATCGGGGACGGGGGCGCCGACGACCTCGACGTCGACTTCTACGCCTTCCTGGTGACCGCCGGGCAGACGGTGGAGTTCGACGTGGACGCCGAGGAGACCGGCTCCTGGCTCGATTCCATGCTGAGACTGTTCGACGGGTCGGGCACGGAACTCGCCTCCAACGACGACGCCTACGACCCCGACACGGGACAGTACACGTACGATTCGTACATCAGCTACACCTTCGCGACCGCCGGCACCTACACCATCGCCGTCAGCGGCTACTCCAACGACGACTACGACCCGTTCGTCCCCCAGAGCGGGTGGTGGGGCGGGGACACCGGGGAATACACGCTGACCGTCAGTCCGCCGGGGATCGAGCAGCCGTCGGCCTCGGAGTACATGACCTCCCTCTGCTGGGGGGTCCTGCGTCGTGCACCGGGCGCCGGCATCACCCAGTACGTCGCCGTGATCGAGAGTGGGGACGTCTCACGGGAGGCCGTCGCCCGCAGCTTCCTCAACTCCGCCGAGTTCCAGACCTGGGTCGCTCCCGTCGTCAGACTCTACCGGGCCTACCTCGGACGCTGTCCCGACGGCGGGGGACTGACCTACTGGGTGAACCGACGCAAGGCCGGGATGCTGCTGCCGGACGTGGCGAAGGGGTTCACCCAGGCCCCCGAGTTCATCAACAGACACGGGGACGTCTACAACACGCTGTCGAACGAGGCGTTCGTGACGTGGGCGTACGAGACGGTGCTCGGGAGGACCCCGGCGGCGTTCGAGATCAACTTCTGGCGTCCGGCCCTCGACAACGGCTGGCTGAGTCGTGAACAGGTGATGATCGGCTTCACCGAGTCCACGGAGTACGTCCTGAGGACCCGCAACACGGTCAACGTCACGCAGCTCTACCTGGGAATCCTGGAGAGACCCGCCGGGAACTCGGAGATCAACTACTGGGTGGGTCGTCTGGTGGCGGGCAGCACGCTCCCGGACGTGGTCAACCGGTTCCTCAATTCGCCGGAGTACCAGAACCTGATCCGGTCGCCGGGGGGACGCGAGCCGACAGGGATGCGCCCGGCGGACCGCACGCCGGGGCCGGACGGTGAGATCCCGCAGACCGGCGGATATCTCAGACGCAAGCCCGGAAACGTCGGGCTCCGCCCCCACTTGCCGCAGCGCACCCCCTTCCGCCGACGACCGGGCGTCCTCGACGGGCAGCTCCTCCGCGAGGACCTGCACGAGGACCTCCTGAAGACGTAGTCCCCGGCCGGGACCGGGAACCCCTTCTTCCCCCACGTCACGAAACCCCGGAGGCGTCCGCGCTGCAGCGCTTTGACGGGGACCGGCTCCATTTCGCGCCGGGGGGACAGGCACGGTTTTTCCGCGCGGGGACTGGCTCCTTTTTCGCGTGCGCGAAAAAGGTGCCTATCCCCTTACACGCGGCCATCCCGATTTCTCCTGACCGGATTTGTGACAGAATTGCGACGTGGGGGCCGATGGTATGTCTTAGGTGGGGATGAGGTCAAGTGGAACGCCCCCCCGCGGGGCGCCGGGTAGGCCTCCGGGAAGCGGAATGGCCCCAAATCCGGGCCGAATCCGCCGTCAGAGGCCATGATCGGGGTTGACCCGAACGGGTTCGCTGCAATACTGGTGCACGGACGGCCGGGGCCCCCGGCCCGTCCATTCATGCGATTGTGAAAGGGAGCGGCACAATGAACGTTCGACGGAAGGGGACCCCGTCGGCGGCGGGTCACGCCGCGAGCGGCGTCTGTCTGGAGATGCTCGAGCCGAGAC
>Ga0307379_10012150_pt1 | contig 11246 bp, 26 predicted proteins | sample UN2MG_FD_202237 | JGI IMG/M metagenome (GOLD analysis project Ga0307379, IMG submission 202237) | Soil microbial communities from Risofladan, Vaasa, Finland - UN-2 | ecosystem: Environmental > Terrestrial > Soil > Coastal area > Acid sulfate soil | place: Finland: Risofladan, Vaasa | collected... | reverse complement strand
AATCAATTTAGCAGTTTCAGGAGAACTATGTTCAATTTGTTCTTGGGCCAATTTTTTTAGATTGACATTATTTACACTTGAACCAGAGGAAACTTTGTCAAAATCTCCATCAAGCACTTGATTTTCTTTATATCCTTTTTTTCCTTTGGAACGGATGAGAGAATTCATTTTATGACTACCTGCACAACGATGCGTTCCATTACTTTTAGTTACCCCAACTCTTCCCCATTCAACAAAAACATCGTTACTGTCATATAATCTGACATTCCAAAATTTGTTATGATTATCCCCAACTTCAGATAGAGTGAACTTATGAGATTCCACAACTGTTCCATCTGGTGTTACATTTTTTTCAAGTGCCATTTTTTTCGTCTCCTGATACTACATTATATCTTTAGTTTCTTCGTTTTCACCAATTTAATACAAACATTTTATAGCAACCTAAATATTTTCTGCCGAAAAATAATAGTGTTTTTCTTTTATTGCTTTATTAAAAACATCATCTGATATATGAATTTGTGTAAAAGCCGCGTGATCTTTCTTGTAACACCGTTTTCCTATCGCTATCAGATCTTTTACTTTAGATGTACACCTAATAATTTTAATTAATTCTGGCTCGGCTGTTGCCGGACTATAAACCCAATCAAACCTCCACTTCACTGCTGCTTCTTTTGTTAAACATACCGACACTCCTTTTCGTTGAGTACATTTTTTATAAGGAGGGGAAACCAAGAAGTACTCCTGTTTAACGGTATTTTGTCCTGGATAAACAAAGTAATCGGTCTTATCGGTTTCCAAAAATCCTAGATTTGTCCACAATGAACAAGGGGTCAACGCAAAACCACACACACGATATAGTTTCCAAACAACAATTGTTTCTTTATCTTTGTTATATTGAAAAAAACATTTTTTTTCTTGTTCGTCATCAATAAGACAGTATTGATCGTGAAATATCATTTTAATTTCTACCTTTTATACCTTTTTCAAATTCTTCTTTTGAAATGTGAATTTTCATAAATACTGCTTCATCCTTACGGCCACTCCTATATCCGCCAACAGCAACCAAATCATCAATTTTAGCCGTACATTTAAAGATCTTTTCTCCAATATCTCTCATCTCTCTCGCCTTCCCTCTGCTCACATACACATGAATACCCCTATTTATTGTATTACACATATCATACTCATCCTGGTATTTATCTATCCTGTCAGATTCTATATATCCAGGGTTGGTACAACCCCCATCATCATATATGGCAGGTGATACTATGTTGTTGTTATCAACACAATATATCTTCCAGACAACAACTTTTCTTTTGTTTTTATTCTTTTTGCGAAATTTCTCTGTTGCATCCCGGTTTTTTTCTAAGCACATTTTTTAATCCTTTCCCAAAAATATTTGCATAAAAAAAAGAATAGTCAAAACCAAAAAGGCGGCAATAACATCATTAAAAATTACCACTGCCAATATCATCCAAATAGGAAATGATAAGATCATACTATTGGCTATTTTTATCATTTTTTTTATCATTATTAAATAGACCACTAAACGCAAATATAATTATTTTACACATAAGTAGTCCACAAATTATCATTATAGCAAATACGGTAACAAGACACAACATAACCATGAACATTGTCAGCAACGCATTGCCAAGTATCGTCATCCAGGTCATATCTTCTCACACTCCATTATAGCCTCTTCTTTAGTAGTTTTTTAGAAATTTTTATAATCTCCGCGAACGGCAAACATTCCTGCCGCAATCCATATAATGACTGATATGACAAAACTACATCCGACTTGTACCGCTGTCCCACCAAACCATAAAACGATAAGAATGCCCCATAACGGCAGAAAAAACAGTATCAAAACTATAATTAAAGCCAACAGGAATCTAAAGGCGTCGAGGAGCATTATTTACAAAAATTTCTTCTATATCTTCAGCTTTTTCTGCGAGCCTTTTTCGTTCTAATATCTCTGCGATTTTTTTATCTCTTTTTTTCGTTAAATATTCTATGAGAAATAGTCTTAAAATAAATATAATCATTACCGCAACAATAAAAAGAAGCGATGTCATCCCGGAACTCATAACTAAAAATACAATTTCCGGTCCTGGCTTAAAATAAGCAAGATAAAAAATCGCAGCAAAAACAAGAGAAGCAAGCATATAAAAAATTGTCATTAACACTTTCATCATTCTATATTCTCTGGGTTATTTGGATCAAAAATAGGAGGGTATCTCAACTTGTGATCGTTTTTCTTCACCATATTTTTCACTTTATTTACAATATCACGTTCTTTTTTTTCCATACGATTTATTGCAATAGGTCGTCTACCCAATATTCTCAATGCCCATTCAACTTCATCATATGTCATTCCCAACTCGTTTTCATCAGTCTGATTCTCCCATAATTCCGCTGTTGGTGCCGCATCAATTATGTCTTGAGGAATATCTCCAAAGACTTTTGCTATTTCATAAACAATAGATTTATGAAGATTTGACAGAGGACAAACATCGCATAAACCGTCCCCACCTTTGGTGAAATATCCTATCTGATCTTCATCTTTATTGCCTGTTCCAACAACGATTCCATTATTTTTTGCGGCAAAATCATAAAGAATATTTGCTCGAATTCTTGAACGAAGATTACCTTCTAATAATTGTGTTTCACCAAAACCAGCATTTTTATAAGCCAAAACGATAGGTTGAATTGCCTTGATAAAATATTCGACCTTTCTTCCCCTACATAAATAATATGCCCTACGAGTAGAAGTTTCCTTCATGGGATTCTCACTATTAAGCGTTGCCAAATCCATAGGAACTTGGTCGTACTCATAAGGAAGTGAAACACAAATTGTCTTTATGCCTGTTTTCTCACAAAGACAAGTCACAACAGCAGAATCAATTCCACCTGACACTCCAACAATAAGAGAATCAATTCCGTTCTTCTCACAATATTTCTTAATCCAACCTACGATGTCATCAATTAATTTTGGGATGTTCATCATTTTCTTTCTGTTTAAGAAAATTGAATAACAAAAATTATCCTTGTTCCTTTTTTAGTCCAGTTCTGATCTGATACGCGGAAAATTTATAGTGTTTTCCATTTGAAACTTTTTTGACAATTAATGGAAATTTATAACTTCTTGGTTTACATCCAATAATCTCATATCTATTCCCAAAATAGTCAAATTGCTTATACAAATCGTCTGGACTCAATCCATATGATGCGGCGTTATGTTGGAAATCAGTAACCTCTTTAGTTGTAGGCTGGCCTTTGGCATTGATGGTAGATATATTGATTTTCAATGTGATATTCGTACTTGAATATCTGGCATTTCCAGTTTCAATATGTAAACCAAGTTGAGCAGAAAGTGGTTGAAGGGTATCCTCAATTTGATCTACGATTTTTCTTGTTTCTGCTCTATCAAACATCAACGAAAACTACCTTTCTTGGCTTCTTCAAAATCTTCTTTTGAGATATAAATCTCAGTGAAAACAGCGGAACGCATGAGTGAACTATCCTGACCCACCGCTATCAAATTCTTGATTTCAGCAGTTCCTCGGAAAATTTTCAACTTACGACGATTAAACCCTCTCCGAAATGCTCTGGCATTTTTCCTTGTTAGAAATACATGTATACCAGAATAAACTTGGTCAGGTATATTATTACTATTCGTCATACAAAAATTAGATATAATCAGCCCTGGTTTTCGTGGACGATCTATATCGTGATACAACGAATATACTGATCCGCTATTTGAGAAAACCTCATATACCTTCCACACTGTAATCTTCTTGTTTTTTGAATCTCTCAATTTCTTCGTTTCTTCTTGGAATACATACATACACATTTTATTGTCTCCTGACTCTTTCATTATAGCACTCGGAATGGATTTTTTTCATCGAAAAAAACAAATCGTAAATATTTGTTTTTGTTTCCTCTAATTTTAGCCACATATCAGTTCCTTTCCAAACTCCCTTGACACAAAAGAAACAGTTGTTTTTTATATTATTTGATTTATTTGTACTGGGAACAGCCCAAACCGTCATTGGTTCTCCGTCAGACAAATTACTGAGATAAAGAGATGTTGTCCCACAGAAAAGGGTCAACCATGCCATTGCTGGGTCATTATCTTTTATCTTTGCCATATCAATACCCAATACCATATTATTGCTATCAACTATCTTTAACCATACAACGGTACAGAGTTTGTATTTGGATGAGAATTTGGTAAACTCGTGAGTCTCCTTCATCTCTTGCCCGGTGCTGGAAGCCATACATCCAATTAAAAAAAACGGCAAAAGTAAAAGTCCTTTTTTAGTCATTATCCGTCTCCGATATCAATTTATCAATTAATCTCAATGCTTCTGTATTTTTTTTTATAACAATGAAAAGCCCAACTCCTTCGTCATCTGCATGTGGGTCATAATCAAAAATATTTGCCACATATTCAATATGATTTCTAACTTCTGCTAAAATTTGTCGTTCTTTGATTGTCATTTCACTAATCCTTACAAACCCATGTTTTATAATAGTAAAATCCGATAATAAACAACGCAAACGAAAAGAAAATTGGCCAAAGAATAACCGAACAAATGTTAAACATCACCCTATTTTTCAATGATTTTTTCTCGCTTTGTTCAATCGCATCATATACTGCCTCTTTTGACGAGATATATATCAAACCCTTTTTAGCACCAGGAACAAATCTAATTAAGAGTTCCGCAAACAACATTGCGATAACGCCTATAAACAAATATCCAAATAATGTCACCATCTCATTTTTGTCCTTTCAATATTAATGTCAAATGTCTCTATTTTTTTTTGTACACCAGATAATGCTTTCTCATAATCTTTATTTGTGATAAACACTTTCATAGCAATAGCCAAATGTCCCCAATCTCCAACAGATACAATACATAGTGGTGAGACAGCAACAGGGACAGTTATACAATATGGAAATATTTCGTGATTCTCTGTATCTTTTTTATTCAGAATGATATGAATGCCTTTGTCAACTCTAAAATGTTTTTCTCCATTCATCATAATTGGGAAATCATTATCATAATAAGTATTGATAAATCCAAATGTCCTGTTAGAAATATGCCAGCCAGGACCGACAATTTCTTTTCCTGTATACCATATCTCTTTTGGTATTACAATGGGATAATAAGCAGAACATAATGAATCTTTTTCTTTATTATATCCATAGACCTTGTATGCCATAAATTGTTTATCACAAATATGTTGGCGAATTAACTTTTTTGTTTGATCATTATTGTGCATCATTTAGATTATACTCTACTTTTTTTGCGGAAAAATAAAACTCATTTTAATCTTTCCAATAAAACGATGAACTGATTGTCTAAAGATCGAAGTTCCGCAGATGTTGATGTTTTAAGTATGAATTTTAATCCGCTCGTAGTTTTATATTCTTCAATATTTTTGACACCAACTGGTGCCAAGGTCGTCCAGTTTTTACCAGAGTCAACTACTTGTAATTCTTTAGTATACTTTTTTTTTACACTTCCATTTACAGAACGAATGATAACTGTTAATTGGATATACCTACCTTCCCCTCCATATGCAAGAATATAATCAGACAATTCACCATCTTCATCATATGTACCCTTCCACACAATGTCAGAACCCACAACGGCATCCTTCATCAATTTACGATATATTTCACGAGAATCATCTGTATTATCCTGACAAGAAGAAATGAATAAAACGCACATTAAAATGCAAATTATTTGTTTTATCATAATCCCAACTCCTCGTGCCAATCTACGATTTTGTCCAGATAGCTTTTTTCCAGGACATATTGTGATATTGTATCCAAATATCCAATATGGCCTTTACCATTATCAATTTCTCTTTGCAAATATTTAACTCTGGCCTTACCAGCGGCCATAGAAGAAGAGAATAAGGCTTCTGCTGGGACTTTAAAGGTTTCCACTCCATTACTCATTGTAATCCATCTGGATGCCACAGGAACCAGATAAGAGACCAGTAGAGGTCTATTCACCATAGTTCCACCACATACATACAAACTCTGACCTTGTTCTATTTCGACTCCATCCCCTGTTCTGGTCATTAATTCACTCCTAAATTATGCGTATTTTTTTGTATATATATTTTGTCGCATTTTTGGAGTCATTTTCTGCATCAAAATCACTATTTTTTCACTACTTTTGCCTTTTTCTTTCGTTCATTTTCTACAACGATGGAATACATAACAGATAATTTTCTCATAAGACCGAGAAAACACGATCTCTCGTCCACTCCATCCATATCCTCGTAATCATCAGGATATTCTTCAGGATATTCTTCAGGATATTCTTCATCATCTTCGTCGTCATCTTCATCATCATCTTCATCATCTTCATCTGGAGTTGTCATTTCTGTAATAGAGTCTACAATATCATCTTTAAATTGAACTATAATTTCTTCAACTATATCCTTCCAAGTTAATTTTTTTGCCCATTCTATTTTATCTTTTTCCGGGGCAGGGCTTAATTTGTTTAAACGGAAATCACCAGCACGAATTGCACCAGTTAACGCGGAATTACATGCGTCATAAAAAATTTCGGCATATTTGTCTTTTGGCAATTTGACCTCAGCGAGACACTTTATCAGAGTTTCGTGTGTGTCTCTTCTCCAAGCCTCAAGATGTTCTTCTTCACGATTTAACTGAAGTTCAAAACGCTGTTCTCTACTAAAAATAGATTTATGTTTATGGGTCATAATTTACTTTAACACAACATCTTGTCATCCCTATACCTGATTTTTCACAACATTTTCTTTTAAAATGAAAAAGAAACAAAAATCTCGTCAATACCGGGTTACGACACATATCTTTGTGATCCCGATATTTACAATCAGCTTTCTTTTTCACTCTCTTGTTGGGCCTTTTTGATATTAATCAATCTTCTGGCCTTGTCTCTCCTTTTTCTATCAGACGGCTTTTCAAAAAATTCATGCCTTCTAACTTCTTTAATAACACCTTCACGATTACACAGCTTTTTAAATTTGTTCAACGCAGTCTTAAGCTGCCAATCTTCTTCAACAACCGATGCACCTTCCGGTATTTTTACAAAAACCTTAATTCCCATTGATATCTCCTTCTGTATTATCTGACTGGAATCTTCTATGAGATTTCTCAAGACTCTGCATAATCATCATGACTTGCATAAATTTGTCCCTTGAAACTCTAAGTTTTGCTCTTTTTTCAGTAAAATACTCACAACCACTTTTGATAACCTCATCCGGTGTCATTCCAAAAGCAGCAGCACTATGAGAAAGACCATTCCAACCTTTCTCTTCAATCCCTTCTTCCAAACGAACTTGTATTTCACCTGTAAGCATCACTATTATGTCCGATAACTGATCGACATTACTCACACAGAAATCAATTAATGAAATAATTCTTATCATTGGCACTACCTTGATTTGTTCCTTGAACAAAGCAAGAGATAGGCTCTCTATGTTCTTATAAATATCATCTTTATCCATCTTATTCTCCTCGCATAATAAACATATGTGTCTTTTTCCAATATTTTCTAAACAATGCCGAATACGATGTTATCCAATCTAAGTCGTCCGTCATTACTTTTATACCGTGCCTAGTCCACTCATGGACTTGTATCCCATTATACGCTTGTATGGCAAAAACTACAGTGTCATATATTAATTTCTTTTTATTTTCGTCATAATGACAATGCTGTCCGTAAAGAGCAATTTCCTCACGTAAACTAGCTGCTACAATTGTATCGTAGTCTGATTCGATACTCATGATAACACACTCCCAATATCAAATACAATATTACTACTCTGCTATCCTCTAAAATGGTGAGATTTTTGGAGAAATTTTAATTGTAATTCTTTTAGAATAACCACCAAACTCAGATTGTAGAATAATGGTTTCTTCTTTTGCTGCCAATAAACATATTTGAGTATACCAAACAATGGAAGCAATGGTAACTGGAACTTTTTCTTGTAAAACAAGTATTTTAGTACCGCTGGGATAGATACGATAAATTCTAATCATCTTTGGAGTATTAAAATTTTGCAATTTAACCCAAATACCGACCGTCTGTTCATGGTAAAATTGTTTTTCATTATTTTTGAATCCATAATATGGATTTTTTGCATTATTCAATTTTGTACCGACTCTAAAATCAACCAGATTATGAGTCTTCTCACACCCAGAGAAAAAAATTGCGGATAATAGAATAATGATTTTAAGAGTTCTCATCTTTAACCGATACCAGCTTCCAACTTTTTACGCAAATTGACAAAGCAATCTTTACCAATCTTGGAATATTCGTCAAATGCCTCACCAATGGGGAGGCAATCATCAATTTGAATCTGCTTCAGTACATTAACGATATTTGAAGCATCATTCAAACCCCTGTGAAGCTGTCCCTGGAAAGGGATACCAAGCATGTCACATATGGCCTTGATACCACAAGGTTCTATACCGAACCAATCTACTGCGAATTGCTTAACATTAATATGTGGCCAATCTTCGCACGGATTTTTAATATCATGTAATTCACAATTCTTCTTCAACAAACTAGCGTCGAAATTACCCCAAGCACAGAAGATATCACCCGGTTTGAAAAAGATTTCCATTATTGCCAATGCTTCAGCAAAAGGCAGACCTTTATCCACATGATCCTGTGTAATACCTGTCAATTCAACACAAAAATCAGTCAGGAGAGGATTGAACTTAGGTTTTACAATCAATGAGACTTGATGAATGGTATTCACTTCCTCTGGTTCTACGATACACATTCCCACCTCGATGATCTCCTGCTTCTTGATAAATTCTGCGTCATAATCACCATTCTTAAGACATGTTGCTTCAAAATCAATTACTACTAAACGCATTTTCTTCCAACCTTTCTGTTAGATTGACCTATACGGTCTACATCATTATAGCCCATGCTACGGGAATTTTAATTTCTACCTTTTTTGCCTTTTTCAAATTCTTCAGGTGAAATAAAGATTTTCATAAATACGGCTTCACTTGTGCTCAAACGATGACCTCCTCCAACGGCGACTAAATCCTCAACCATTGCCTCGCATTTAAACACTTTAGTTTTAAGACCTTGAAACCATGTTCTCAAGTCATGTCTTGCTGCTTTTCTATTAATGAATACATGAATTCCCCTATTCACTGCATTAATACTTCTACTATCTCCGAGATCATGTTTTATAGATGTTCTGTTCGATTTGATAACACCGGGTTTCACTGTATAGATATGATAATAAGGTGGGTACACTTCTCCGTCATCATAAATACGATACAACTTCCAAACAACAACTTTCTTTTTGTTTTTATTCTTTTTGCGAAATTTTTCTGTTGCATCCTTGTTTTTTGCCAAGCACATGTCTTTGCTTCCTTTCGTTCATCTACTTCATTATAGGGGGGTGGTTAAAATTTTTGCGGCAAAAAATTAAACTTTTATTCTTTCTTTTATTCTTTCTTGAAAATCTTCATATCCAGAAGAAGAAATTGTAAAATCACCATTATCATAAAACTGTCTTTTATCTCCAGTAATATCCGACAAAATTACAAAAGGATGACTCGTATTACTTTCATCGGGCAATAATCGAAGGACAACTCCAGAAGTTCTACCGTACTTGTATTGTACTGTATCTCCAACTTGTATTGTTCTCTTCATCCCATTCTTTCTTTTATTCTTTCTTGAAAATCTTCATATCCAGAAGAAGAAATTGTAAAATCACCATTATCATAAAACTGTTTTTTATCTCCAGTAATATCCGACAAAATTACAAAAGGATGTCTCATATTACTTTCATCGGGCAATAATCGAAGGACAACTCCAGAAGCTACACCATACTTGTATTGTACTCTATCTCCAACTTGTATTGTTCTCTTCATCCTAATCTTTCTTTTATTCTTTCTTCAAAATCTTTATAACCATTTGTCGAAATTAAAATGAGACGGGCATTGCTTTGATAAGTAGGACAATCATTATTACGAACATCCCACAAGATGCCAGAAAACACTTCTCTACCAGTATCTAATTTAACAACAGTCCCAGTTGAATTATTATTGTCCCATTTAACCCTATCTCCAATTTGAAACATCATCCTAATCTTTCTTTTATTCTTTCTTGGAAATCCCAACAATACATTGCTTTGACCAAACAGCGAATCTGATGACTTTCGTGATATGCCAATGGTTTTGGCAAACCCCTATCCCATTTTACGATAACAGCCCACTCGTCTACTTTGACTACTGTTCCCAATGATCCTTCAGTCTTTTTCAGCCACATTTCGTGGTCACTCCATTTTACTCTATCACCAATTTCTAATTTCATTTCAATACTTCCACCAAAAAATCTATTGCTATTTGTTCTATGCCAGGACACGTTTTTTCAGAATTACCAGCAACATTTAGGATTTCAATTTCATTGTCAATCAACCACTGTCTGAATTCTTCTATTACTTCTTCTGTTATATTATTAATATCAACATCGAAATAAGGTTTTTCTTGTCTTGTGATATATTTGAGAGTACATTTTTCACCTGCCGAGTGGAATTTTTTGGCAATACGAACAGTCCCATCACTGTCTATTACATTTCTTCTTGTTCTTGGAGGATACTTCGTTGATCTATCTTCTTTTATATTATAGAGTTCCGCATATTCAGGATGACATCCAGTATGATTGATAAATGACTTTGGCATTGTTCCACCCGTCTCAAGTCCAAGAATTTTTGCCGCTTTTAGGCCAGCGAGGTCCGCTCCCGTTTGAGCCCCACTACAAATTTTTCTCACTTTAATTTCGTTTTTCATATTTTCTCCTACTTTATCTTTTTTTTGCTAAAAAATTAAACACCTAATCTATCTTTTATTCTTTCCTGAAAATCTCCATATTCAGGTGGATAATATAAAGTTAAATCTCTGAAATAATAATGTTCTTCCTTATCTGGGACCGAAGCACCACTGTCGAGAAAAAAACCATCCCATTTCACCAATACAACATAATTATTCATTATTTCTATAATGGTCCCTGGACGACCTGGAACATATTTAGAGAGAACCATTGAACCAACATGGAATTGATTTTTTATTTTGTCTATGAAAAACATTTCTTTTATTCTGTCTATAAAGCCCATATTTCGACCTCATTACATTATAGGGTGGTGGGACATTTGAAGTCAAATTTCATTTTATTCTATCTTTTATTCTATCTCGAAAATCC
>Ga0307379_10012149_pt1 | contig 11246 bp, 10 predicted proteins | sample UN2MG_FD_202237 | JGI IMG/M metagenome (GOLD analysis project Ga0307379, IMG submission 202237) | Soil microbial communities from Risofladan, Vaasa, Finland - UN-2 | ecosystem: Environmental > Terrestrial > Soil > Coastal area > Acid sulfate soil | place: Finland: Risofladan, Vaasa | collected... | reverse complement strand
AGGCAGCAGCGATCTGTTCTTCACTTTCGATGCCATTCATAATGGATAAAATTAAGGAGTTCTCACCCACCCTGTTCGTTATATCCCTGATTGCTTCTTCGAGATGATGATGTTTGACAGCTACTATAATAAAATCAGATGGTGGCGTCTTCTCTTCCGGTCTGATAACATTGAAAAAATAATGCTTATCATTGACGATCAGCCCCTTTTCTTTAAGCCGGTCATAGCGACCGCCTTTAGCCACAAGGGATATGCAATTTTTATCTATTTCATAAAATTTGCTCGCATAGGAGGCACCCATGGCTCCAGCACCAATCACTGCTATTGTTTTAATAGGTGTGATCACTCAATTTCCCTCTGATACAATTTGGCAAACTCGTAAAAAGTCTTTTGCGAGCGATTTTGGCCACTTTTGGAAAAAGATTCATGAAATGCTGAGCGTTAGAAATTCCAAACTGTTTGAGGAGCATGTGTATGTCTTTTTTTGTAATGCCCTATAAATTCACAGTAGTGGGCCGTTTCAAAATGGTGCAAAGCAACGTGCCCTTGTCTTCTATTACTCCGTACATATGCACCTTTTTGAAACGCCCCTGAACGGGCCTTTGTTTTGGGCATTTGACAAAAAAAGACATACACATGCTCCTTCTCAGGCCCTTAGGCTGAGTTTTTGGAATTGAGCGACACATTTCATGAATCCCAAAATGGGCATCATGAGCGAGTAAAAGGACTTTTTGCGAGACTATCACAATTTACATTATGCCACTTTTTAAACCCTTTACCACAAAGGGAGCTGGGAATTTTTGGCCAGATTCCTTTCCGCCTATCCTTTTAAAGCGTGATCTCATTGAGGAAATTGGACACAATTCATTGTTAAATCGCGAGTGAACGATTACGCAATCCTTAAAAAGAGATACATAACTACTCAGGTTCAAAGTTCTAGGTTCACGGTTCAAGATTAGAGAAAAAAATACTGTCGAATCATCAATCTAGAGTATTTGGTTTTGATTCGAAGATAAATGAGGCGTTCATCCGATTCTTGCCACAAGCCACGCCGTATTGCATGGATGTCAACCATGAACCCTGAACGGTAAACCCGACAACCTGAATAGTTACAGAGATACATGTAATACAGATAAAAGGCAAATAATATCTTGGGGAAATTTTTCGAGGTTTATTGTATATACATCGAGTGGACTGAGAGGATTATAGTTCAACTACTTTAACATCCAGAGAACTCTCAAGCCATCTCGCAACTAATCTTCTGTGACAGAATGCTCCGGGTGGCTCATGACAAAGTAATATCTTGCCATCCAGATCATTATACACCTTTCTTGGATCGAGCTTATTCAATGTTTCATTATAATATTTCTGCGTGTAGGCCTCTTCCGTTATCTTTCCTGCCCTCCACTCTCTAAGAAGGCTTAAATATGGCATCAGGAATTCTTTGGGATCTACCCGGACGGGGGCTTGGAGATCAGGTTTTTATTCTTGTCAAAGGACATGGCACAAGGTCTGCCAAGTACGGTTATATTGGGCATGGGCTGGGCCTCTTTCACCACGGACTCGGAAATCTCCATCTCATCGAGTTGAAGGGCATCGGCAATATGGACCACTCTGGCCTTCTCAGGCTTGACCAGCTTGAGGGAATCCCCGGCAGCATCTTCTTGGTGATACGGAGCAGTTGTCGGTCACTCTACTCAAGCCTTTGGTGGCCTGGGAGGACTGACTACCGCCTCGCCATACAGCACTTTGGTTCCCTCCTGATTGACGCAGATCGTCTTGAATCTTGCCTGCTTCTCTTCAGCCATTATTTCCATCAGCTCCACCTGCGCGGTAATCGTATCCCCAATGTGCACTGGTGCCAGAAAATTCACTTCCTGCCTGAGATGGATAGTTCCATGTCCGGGTAGCTGGGTTCCCAGAACGGTTGAGATGAACCCTGCTATCAGCATGCCGTGGGCGATCCTGGTCTCAAAGAAGGTCTTCTTTGCATACGCTTCGTTGATATGGGCAGGATTTAGATCACCGGTCAGGCCCGCGTAGAGATAAACATCTGATTCGGAGACAGTTTTAGTAAATTCCGCTCTGTCACCTAATGTAAGCTGATCAATGGTCTTTCCGATCATAACAGTCTCTCCTTTCTCTCCTATCCCTTCATAAAGGTTTCTTGACTCATGCATTTCTCAAGACTTGAAAGACCGAATCGAGCCATATGCCTCCTGTCGAAGCCAAAACCGAACTCCGCCGGAGGTATCCTGGAGTATGGACTTCGAGCTGAACTAGTGTATGAGCTCTCTTCCCCTCTCGAATGCTCTGATATTGGCTTCTTTGAATCGCTCAGGGGAAAGCCCCTCGATCAGGTTTCGCATGGGTTCCATTTCAAAAAACGGCATCATCTTCACCAGTGCCCCAAGCAGGACCACGTTGGTCATCTGAACGTTCCCGAGCTTATGAGCCTCACGTGTCGAATCGACGACCTGCCCGTGCTTGCAGTATTTCCGAATCCCATCCAAAACTTCCTCATCATTCGGGTATGTGTCAAGCCCCATGTTGTTCAGCACTGTTGGAATCCTGGTAAAGTTCAAAAGATAGGCCCCCTGAGGATTCAGGAGACGCATGTGTCTCAGCATTTCGATGACTTCCATGCCGATGAGGAGGTCGGCCTACCCTCGCGATATCAGCGGCGCATAGATCGGCTTGTCCGAGATGCGGATGTGCGAGACCACAGATCCACCTCTCTGGGCGGCTCCAATGGTTTCAGATCCGGCCACAATGTACCCCTTCCGCATGGCGTACTGGGAAAAAACCAGGGAGGCGAAGATGGGGATGTGGGCATACTGATGCACCAGAATACGGGTGTCCTCCTCGTTCTGAGAGGATAGTCCCCCCGGATCGTCCGCCGATATCAAGCCCAACCCTTCCCGCACGCTAGTGAAGTTGACGTGCATCAAGAAGTCCGTGACCATATTGGTGCCATTGTGCTTCATCACTGCCATAGAGCGAACGTGACAGAGGGAGACGCCCAGCGCGATCTCAAAGGCAACCTTTTCGTTGCTTGACCACTCCACGTGAACGCCCGAATATCCAACCCTGTCATCAACAATCTCGGTAGCCGGTGTTCCTGGATATCCTGCCACCACCCTCACACCGGACTCGATGGCCCCGCGGGCAATCGCAGTGTTGCCCATAACGTAATGATCTTCTTCTATAACTCGTTCCACCTCTCTTTCTACTCAGTGCTTCCAAAAAAATGAACTGTTACTATTTGGCCCAAGAATGCTTGTGCTATCGCTATGAGACCTTACTGGTTTCCTTGTATCCGAGGAGCCCTATTCTTCAATCAGGTAATTCTAGCCAAGAACTGCCCTAGAAATTACCATCCTTTGAACCTCGGAAGTCCCCTCGTAGATTTCAGTCAATTTGGCATCGCGGAAATAGCGCTGCATGGGGTATTCCATCATATACCCGTATCCGCCGAATATCTGGATGCCCCAGGTAGCAACTTTCATTGCGAGCTCAGAGGCATACAGCTTGGCCATGGCGGCATTGGTGGAGAAGGGTTTACCGTTATCGGCGAGGTAGGCGGCATGGTAGTAGAGGAATCGGGCCGCCTCGATCTCGGTTGCCATATCAGCCAGTTTAAAGGAAATGGCCTGGTTCTTGGCAATAGGGGCGCCGAACTGAACCCTTGTCTTTGAATACTCAACGGATTTCTCCAGTACTGCCTGTGCGATACCCACGGCCTGAGCGGCTATACCGATCCTGCCGCGATCCAGGGTGGCGAGGGCGATTCTCATCCCCTTTCCCTCCTCCCCGAGGCGATTGGCTGCGGGGATGCGGCAGTCCTCAAAGAAGAATTCACAGTTGGTTGCGGCGTGCATGCCCAGTTTTTTAAACTGCTCGCCCTTGCTGAAGCCTTCGGTTCCGTACTCCACGATAAAGGCGGTCATGCCCCGAGGTGCGAGCTCGGGGACCATGGCGAAGACTACCGCCATATCACATACGTTGCCGCAGGTGATGAAGGTTTTCTGGCCATTGAGGATGTAGGTATCACCGTCTCTTACCGCCTTGGTCCGGATGCTGCCGATGTCACTGCCAGCATCAGGCTCGGTTATGGCATAGCTTGAGATCTTCTCTCCTTTTGCCAGGGCGGGAAGGAAGCGCTGTTTTTGCTCCTCGGTGCCGTAGTGATAGATGGGAACGGTGCCGATGATGGCAGCACTATCTAAAATATCGGCCGTTGAGGCACAGGCCTTGGCGACCTCCTCGATGGCAAGGGCCAGCGAGAGCTCACCGGCGTCACTTCCCCCATACTGTTGGGGCAGGGTCATCCCCAAGAGCCCGAGCTCACGCAGGCGTTTGAAGATCTCCCAGGGAAACTCCTCTTTTTCATCGAGCTCATCGGCTATGGGGGCGAGCTCTTTAGTGGCGAAATCCCGGACAGTCTTTTGTATGATCTTTTGTTCTTCGGTTAACTCAAAATCCATAGTCGCTCTCCTTTTTTGTTACTATTATGTCATGCGGTCGATAACCCTTTGCTTATTGAGACCCTGAGATTCCACACAATCTCTTGGCAGCGGCTTTCATTCTCTCTATGTCGGCGGTTCTGCCGATCATGATCTTCTGGGCTTGAGGCGAGCCCGCACCGTGCATAGACTCGGTCAGGTAACATATCGCGCCATGCCCAGGGAAATATTCTCAATAAGCCGCAGCATTCGGATACGATGTTACGGGAACGCCTTCCACGCCTTTGAGGTATTTGGCCACGTACTTGCCTATTATGGGGTCTTCAAAGTCTCTTTCCGATGGCATGGTTACCATTATTCCGCCGGCAACCTCCTGGGCGAGCCTGGCTATCTCATAAGGGAATCTGGTCACATTCAGCTCAGCGCCACCCACATGGAGATCCAAACTCCGGGCCTGCTCTAATCTCTGGCAGTGAGGGGGTGAGAGTCGCACCATCGCCTCACCAAAGGTCACAATGTCATACATGATCATCCCTCCTCTCATTCTATAATGTGAAAGTTTTTTGATAATCAACTTTATTGAAAGATACCCATGATAGAAGGATCTTGTTATGCATTGTATAGGGAGCCTGCCATTGTGTGTCAATGACAAAAGCTTTACTGATGTTGTGGTTCTTTCAGTTTTGATGGCAAGTCGTATACCGGTCTTGGATATCCTATTGCGCCCCTTACCGATTACTCGCAGGCGATGAACCGCTGCGCTTTTCTCATGGTTGTGTAGCGAGAAAGCTCTAAGAGTGAGCCAGCAATGGATATGAGATTAATGGAAAAATTACTTCAATATCCCGTTACATGTCTCTTTCTATTACCTATTAACAATTCAAATATATGATAATTGTGATTATGTCTGGGCTATTTAATTGCATCTTGTATTAAACGTTTTGAAAGGTTTTATCTTCCCGCAAAACCTATTCTCCGATTATTTTAACTAGTAAAGAGCTACACAATTTTTTAAAAGAGATACATGTAATACAGATAAAAGACAAATAATATCTTGGGGAAATTTTTCGAGGTTTATCTTATATACATCGAGTGGACTGAGGGGATTATAGTTCAACTACTTTAACATCCAGAGAACTCTCAAGCCATCTCGCAACTAATCTTCTGTGACAGAATGCTCCGGGTGGCTCATGACAAAGTAATATCTTGCCATCCAGATCATTGTAGACCTTTCTTGGATCGAGCTTACTCAATGTTTCATTATAATATTTCTGCGTGTAGGCCTCTTCCGTTATCTTTCCTGCCCTCCACTCTCTAAGAAGGTGTAAAGATGGCATCAGATCAGGATATTTCTCAAATCTGTATCCTTTCATAGGCCAGGGAAAATCGCTCCTCGCAATGCTTACTGTATGTTCTCTATCCTTTGAATCTTTAAAGCAACTGGTCTTGATCATGATGATTCCTGTGACACTCTATTTTCTTGACCCCTCAAAGTATTTACTATATATTTTTAGTATTCGCAATCGTATCTTGAGGGAAAATGGTAAGAAAAGAAATTGCATACTTTCGGGTTTTCCATGAGGTGTCGAGGTCTATTCTCTCTGTGCTTGATTCAAAAGAAGTGCTACGCCTTATTGTGAAAAGGATCGTTCCAGCGATGAAATTAAAGGCCGCCAGTCTTAGACTCTTGAACGAAAAGACCAGTGATTTAGAATTAGCTGCATCCCGTTTCCTGAGTAAAAAGTATCTTAAGAAAGGGCTCCTTGATGCGGACAAAAGTGTACCAGAGGTATTAGAGGGGAAACCAGTCCTGATTATTGATGCCCAAAACGATCCAAGGATTCAGTATCGAAAAGAAAAGGCGGAAGAAGGGATTGCCTCTGTTTTAAGTGTGCCCGTTCAGATTTACACCAAAGTTATTGGAATGCTGAGACTCTATACATCCTTCCCTCGATCATTTACTGAGGGAGAGGTCGAATTTGCATCTGCCCTAGGCGAAATGGCTGGATTGGCTATAATAAATGCCAGAATGTACGAAAAAGAGAAGGAGAAACTGACCAGGCTTTTTAACAAAGGAGGCCTAGAGCCTGCCCATCAAGAGAGAATTAAAAAATATGGGATCAAAACCGTCACCAAGGAAACCTGTGACGCCAAAAGATCTACTGCATTTTTTAAAATTTTACACGATGTCACTCGAGATCTACTCTATGATCTGAACTCACAAGATGTCTTGGGTTCTATGGTAAAGAAAGCTATTCAGATTTTGCATATTAAGGGATGTTGTATATATTTGTTAAATGAAACAACCGGTAGGTTAGAAATGGCTGCCTCAGGAGGGTTGAGCAATAAATATCTTCAAAAAGGACCTCTGTATGCAGATAAGAGTATGCCAGATGTAGCAAAAGGAAAGGTAGTTTTTATAGAAGATGTTGCTACAAATAAACATATACAGTACCGAGATGAGGCGATAAAAGAAGGCATTGTATCAATATTATCTGTCCCCATCTTTGTTAAGGGATATGTTATTGGAGAGATGAGGCTCTACTCAGCAGAGAAAAGGGAGTATGATAAAGAAGATATAGAATTTATCCTGGCCTTAGCAGAAATCGGTGGTATCGCTATTACCAATAGCAAATTTTATCAGAGACTAAAAAATGATATAAAATTCTGGGAATCAACCCTTTCATATCTTGATATGAATTAGAAAAATCTCAAGAAACTTTCCTTTTCTTTAAGTAATAGTCCTTAAGATTAATTAATCTACCTGCATATTCCTTCCGGAAATAGAGAAATTGATAATTCTCAATCTCTTCAGCTAATGGCTCCAAAAAGGGAGTAATGTCGACCCCAAAATTGTTCATCTTTTTTTTATCAGCCTCATGTATGATCAACAGACCGTAATAGTATAAAAGTAGTCTCAATCTTGTTTCTCTCCGAAATAGATAAGATCTTCCTCCGATAGAATTTACCAAAAACCCGGCATACCTGTATAAGGTGTCCAATGTTGGGGGAATCCCCTCCTTTTGACCACATTCATCATTCGACATGAGCCATTTGTAAAATAATGCAAAATTAATCTCCATAGTATCTGCTTCATTCTTTAAAATCAGTTTTATAAGTGTTAAATCCTTCAACTCCAAGGCCCTATAAAAATGATAGATATTATTGATAATCATATCATAATTTAAACCTTCTCCTGCTGGGATAGGAGGATCTAAGGATAAGGCATGAATGATTTTTATAAAATGGTTGAATGTACCTTCCCCTATTCTTAATTCCCTGATATAGTCTTTTGTATCAAGATATGTGAAAAACTCCTGAAGGTCCTTTTCCATCTTCTGGCATTCATCTTCAACCTTCATTGCCTTGCTCTCAACTTCTTCGAGTCTTTCCTGGGATGCTGATAGAGGTGGCGATTGAGCAAGTATATCTTTTGTCTCTGTAGAGCTTTTTGCAAGCTCTTCAGACCTTATTTTTTCTTCCTCCTGAAAGGTTGGTTGTTTTCTACTCTTACTGCCAAAATAGGTATAATAAAATACAATTAACCCACCTGCAATAAGGGCAATTACCAAGAGCAGCAGTCCCTTATTTCCTTTCATGTGTTATCCCTCCATCTTAGGTTGAAGATTTAGTGGCAAATCAATGGTTACTATTGTTCCTTTGCCACCCCTGCTTTTGATGTCAATTTCCCCTTGGTGATTCATGATAATCTGATAAACCATAGTCAAACCCAACCCCGCACCTGTTGTCTTGGAAGTGACAAAGGGATCAAGTATGGAACCAAGCTTATCCTCATCTATGCCTATACCAAAATCCTCAACAACAATCCGTATAGTAGAATCTACCGCCCGTGCCTTAAGCTTAAGAGTACCAGCTGTAGGCAAAGCTTCTATGCTATTTTGGACAATATTTTTCAATGCCCTTGATATCTGCGCCTTATCCAGGGTAATGATAGGCAAACTCTCTTCAATATCTGTTTCTACATGGATAGATTCCCTGGCTATGATCGGCGAAAAATCCTTCATAACATTGGACAAGAGACTGTTCATATTTTCTGGTTGCAGATACGCGGTCTGCATTTCTGCAATCTCTTTTACATCCTGAACGAGTTTCTCGAGCCTGGTGGTCTCACTAAGAATGATATCAAGATATTTTTGGAATTTATTATCCTTCTCTAAATCAGCCTTCATCCTCGCTGCAAAACCGCCTATGGACATAATAGGGTTTCTCACCTCATGGGCAACTCCCTGCACAAGATTGGCTATGGCTGCTGAGCGTTCCGATCTAATGAGTTTTTGTTGAGTTATTTTAAGTTCCTCTGCAGTTAATTGGAAATTTTCCTCTAATCTCTGATAAAGCTTTGCATTGTCAAGGGCAACTGCAATCTGCTGGGCAAGAGCTGTTAAAAGTTCGCTATCTTCCTGCGTAAATGGGTGCCCATTTTTTTTATTAATGACCTGGATAGCGCCTGTCGTCTTCCCTTTTATGGTAAGTGGAACGCAGATAAGTGACTGAGTAGTAAAGCCCGTTTCCCTGTCAAACCGATCGCTAAATATAGGTTCCTTGCGCACATCTTCTACCATCATTGGTTTTCCGCTTTGGATAACCCAGCCGGCAATCCCTTCACCAAGCTTCAATCTCTTGGACTGAATAAACCCGCCCTTCTCCCCCCTTGCAAGCCTCACAATAATATCTTTTTTTTCTATATCAAGCTCATAGACTGAACTGGCCTCGGCATCCATAAACTCCTCTGCCGCCTTCATGGCAAAATTAAGTACATCACTGGTTTGGAGTGATGAATTGATAAGAGCACTGGATTTTATAAGAGCAGACAATTCCCTTCTATATATATCATTATTGAGTTCTTTTCTCATATCACCCACTTTTTCTGTTTCAAGATCCCTCTTAAGGAAGGCAGCTGAGTGAAATTCACTGCTTTTAACTATAACTTAATAAAAATGATTGGTAAAATAAAAAATCTTTCTCTCATACGTGAAGGTGGTCATTTCCATAACTTTATAGATACACAATACCTTTTGAAAGAAAATCAAAAGACCTTGACCCCCATAGGAGCTTATGATATTAAATGAACCGTCATTCATAATTACGTCTTCCCGTTGGTCTGTTTTGTAAGGAGGAAAAAATGCATCACAAAATTCAACCTGCCCTTGAGCATTATCTGGGTATCCCTGGTTCTGTTATCACATTGTTCATTGTAATAGCTGGCCTTGTCCTCTTTTTTTATATTATCTACAAAAGATATGTATTGCTGAGATCTGCCAAACCGGATCTTCGATTTGATTCATTATGGCAGAGATTCTATGACCTCATTATCTATGGTATTTTCCAAAAACGACAGCCCCGGTATCTCTGGATTGGCATATTACATATCATGATCTTTTGGGGCTTTGTTATACTTGCCCTACGGTCAATAACCCTCTATGGGCTTGGAATAAAGGCCGAATTTATTCTTCCCTTTATGGGAGGCTTCATAGGAGAATTTTATCTTTTTTTTAAGGATATATTTGAAATTATCGTCCTTTTTGCCTGTATTGCAGCTATATTACGCAGAGCTATATCGAGACCTGCCAGATATGAATTTAAGCATGGAAAGGCCCACAAATTTCACGCCTATTTAGTGCTTGGCCTGATTAGTTTTCTAATGATAACCGATATGGCTATGGATGGAAGCGGAATTCTACTCGGAGAGAAAAATGCCTTCTGGCTGCCTGCTGCAAATACTGCCGCGTATCTCTTTCATGGTCTCAGTCAAAATACGTTAAAATTGATCTTTCTGTGGAATTATTGGCTTCATATTCTGACACTGATGGTTTTCCTCAACTACCTCCCTCTTGGGAAACACTTTCATATCATTACAGGCCTCTTCAACGTATTTTTTAGAAAGCTCAAAAAGGGTTCCATAAAACCTCCACGATGGGATATCGAAAATATTGAGGAATTAGATTCCTTAGGGGTGGAAAAGGTAGAGGATTTTACCTGGAAACATATTCTCGACTTTTACACCTGCACGGAATGCGGCCGATGTTCCGATAACTGTCCGGCAAATACAGTAGGACGGCCATTATCACCTATGGAAGTTACCTTAAAGGTCAGGGATTACGCTTATCAAGGCAATCCTCTCATTAATTTTAAAGCAAAAACCGATTCACAAGATCATAACCTTACCTTGATAGGAAAGGTTCTTGCCCCTGACGAAATCTGGTCATGCACCACCTGTGGGGCCTGTGAGGAGGAATGCCCGGTCTTTATTGAATATATTGATAAGATGGTAGATTTAAGGAGATATATGGTTGAATCGGGCATGATTCCCAAGGATTTTCAGGATGCCTTGTTACGATTTGAGAAGACAGGTAATCCCTTCGGTAAACCACCTAGCAAAAGGGCGGATTGGGTCAAAGAATTAGATGATGTCTCTGTCAAGATACTTGAAGAGGGAGATGAGGTAGATGTCCTTTACTTTGTTGACAGCTATGCCTCTTTTGATCCCCAGATACAACAGGTAGCCATGGCTATTGTTAAGGGCCTCAATAAAGCAGGGGTAACATTTGGTATTCTTGGCCCCAGAGAATCGGATTCAGCCCATCAGGTAAGAAGACTCGGTGAGGAAGGCCTCTTTCAATTTTTAGTGGAAAAGAATATCGAAACATTTAAAACCTGCACGTTTAAACAGATTGTTACCACAGACCCCCATGCCTTTAATACACTGAAAAACGACTACCCTGGCGATTTGGTTGTAAAACACTATACCGATTTTTTTCT
>Ga0307379_10012147_pt1 | contig 11247 bp, 10 predicted proteins | sample UN2MG_FD_202237 | JGI IMG/M metagenome (GOLD analysis project Ga0307379, IMG submission 202237) | Soil microbial communities from Risofladan, Vaasa, Finland - UN-2 | ecosystem: Environmental > Terrestrial > Soil > Coastal area > Acid sulfate soil | place: Finland: Risofladan, Vaasa | collected... | reverse complement strand
GATGAAGATGTTTACGACTTTGTGAAGTGAGCAAGATCGACACAAATTCTGAGGGCATATGATATCCAACGGTCTTATCAGAGGGAGACCCAAATATGGACGAAAAGCAGTACCATATGATTAACTTGCCCCATCTTGTGTCCCAGGTTCAAGACGGGGTCAAGTTTCCTGATGGCCAGATCTGCATCCTGCCCGACATGCTATCTCGTTCCGATGTGAACCTAACAGTGAATGCCACCCTGGAAGTTGCGATCCACAACATTTGACAATATCTCAAAAAGAAATCCGATCTGGAAAACGTGATTAGAGAGTGGATCAAGATACGAGACGAACAATAAAGATCTATTGCATTTACCTTAATGGTTTCCTCCCCCAGGAACATAGCGGCATTGAGCTAACTATCGGCTCTTAACGGATTACTCAAATCGCAGTGCCTCGATGGGATGGAGGGCGGCCGCCCGGGTCGCCGGATAGATGCCAAAGAACAGGCCCACGGCAGCCGAGAAACCCACAGCCAGGACGATGGAGTCAACCGTGATGGATGTGTCCAGTTCCGGCACGAAGAGGCGGATGAGCGAAGCCCCAAGGGCGCCTAGAGCTATTCCAAGCAATCCACCCAATAGGGCCAGAACAACTGCTTCTGTCAGAAACTGGCCCAGGATATCCCTCCGCTTGGCGCCGACAGCTTTTCGCAGCCCGATCTCCCGGGTCCGTTCGGTCACCGATACCAGCATGATGTTCATGATCCCGATGCCGCCGACCAACAGAGAGATGCTGGCGATGGCCCCCAGGAAGAGAGTGAGGACTGAGGTCACCTGGCCGAAGGCGTTCAGGAAATCCTGCTGAGTCAAAACGAGAAAATCATCCTCATCGCGAAAGGCGACTTCATGCGTCTGGCGCAGGGCATTGGCCGAGTCGATGACCACGTCAGTTACGGCCGCGTTGCTCACGGCCTGGATCAGAATCATATCCACCAGAAATTGACCTGACCTTTGGCTGCGGGCGTTGAATAGCCGTTCCTGAGCCGTGGTTAAGGGTACGATAACCAGGTCGTCGCGGCTGCCAAAGGCGGTGCCACCCTGTTCTTCCAGAACGCCTATCACCCGGAAGGTAATTCCTCGCAGCTTGATATCGACCCCAATGGGATCTACATCTTCTGAAAAAAGCATCTCGACCGTATCCGGTCCGAGGACGGCTACCCTGGACCGGCCATTGTAATCGGAGTCATCGAAAAATCTACCCCTGGCGATTTCGTAGCCCCTGATAGAGGCGTAATCCGGAGTCGAAGCGACCATGGAACTGCTGTGTAATGTGCCACCGTATTGAAGGTCCGCGCTCCGGAAATAGACCGGCGCGACACCTACTGCATCGGGAACAACCGCTAGATCGGCAAGGGTTTCCGAGTCCAGCATGGTCAAGGTGGCCTCGGTTTGTCCGGGTTCCAGGTTTGGCATGACGAAAACCAGGTTGGTGCCCAGGCCAATGAACTCGTTGGCGATAAATCGGTTTACGCCATCCCCGATAGAGAGCAGGGTGATCACAGCCGCCACGCCGATCATGATCCCAAGCATGGTCAAAGCCGCGCGCAGCTTATTGGCAGACAAGCCCCGGAGGGCGATGCGGATATTTTCGCTGATGTGCATGCGTCTCTATATATCTCTCATGAGATGAAGGTCTCTTATTCGTACCTCAGGGCATCGATCGGATTCAGCCGGGCCGCTCGAGAAGCAGGATAGATGCCAAAGAACAGTCCCACGGCGGCCGAGAAGGCAATGGCCAGGGCAACGGAATCCCAGGCCACCGTCGGCTGTAAGCTATCCGATAACCGTGAAATAAAGAGGGAAGCAGCCACCCCGATAGCCAAACCGATGAGCCCGCCCATGATGGCCAGCACAATGGCTTCTACCAGGAACTGCCACAAGATATCCTTTTGCTTTGCCCCAACCGCCTTTCGTAATCCAATCTCCCGCGTTCGTTCCCGCACCGAAACCAGCATGATATTCATAATCCCAATGCCGCCGACCAGCAAGGAAATTCCGGCGATCAAGCCCAAGAAGGCGGTCAATATCCTCGTTATCTGGCTGAAGGCGCCGACCAACTCGGTTTGGCTCAGAACCGTGAAATCATCCTCATCCTGGAAGTCGATATTGTGCTTCTCTCGCAATATCGATTCGATCTCGGCGATGGCCGAGTCCTGCCGTTCGTCGCTTATGGCCTGGGCGAAGATGAAGTCAACCCGGAATTTGCCATCCGGCCTTCGGGAGGGAAAGAGCCGGCGCTGGGCGGTGTTTAAGGGGATCAGCACCAGGTTATCCTGGTCATTGAAACCTGAACCGCCTTTCTCTTCCATGAGACCGATGACTTTGAAGTTGGTGTTGTTGATCTTGATCGTCTGGCCAATCGGCAATTCGCCGTCCGGGAAAAGGTCCTCATAGACGGTCTGCCCCAACACGGCTACCCGGGCATTGGTGCTCATATCTTGATCGTTGAAGAAATCACCAGCGATGGGATAAAAATTGCGGACGGCCGGGTAATTTGGCGAGGTACCAGCGATGGTTGTTCGGGCTTCGTATCGGCCGCGGGTCACCGATGCCAGGCGATCGTATTCGGGTACAACGGCAACCACGTCCGGAGCCCTTAGCGAATCGGCAAGGGCGGCCACGTCGTCGTTCGTCAGGCCGCTGCCGCCAGGCCGCAGTGGGCCTTGGCCCGGTTCAAGTTGGCCAGGGAAAACGAAGAGCAGATTATTGCCCAGGTCTTCGAACTCACCTACAACAAAAGCCTCCACACCCTTGCCAACCGATAGGAGGGTGATCACGGCTGCAACGCCGATGATTATTCCCAACATGGTCAACAGAGCCCGAAGCTTGTTGGCCGTTAGGGCGCGGATCGACAGGCGGATGTTCTCTGCCAGGTTCATGCCGTATGAACCAGGACTTCTTCCGATGGCCGTTCGGTCTCTCCGGCAATCAGGGGTTCTTCAATAATCTCGTCGCCGACGATAAGCCCATCCGCCAGCCGGATGACCCTGCCGCTGTGCCGGGCGATCCAGGGATCGTGGGTCACACAAATGATGGTGATTCCCTTCTCCTGGTTAAGACGCTGCAAGACCTGCATGATCTCCACCCCTGACTTGCTGTCCAGGTTTCCCGTCGGCTCGTCGGCAAGTATGATTGAAGGCACATTGACCAGAGCTCGGGCGATAGCCACCCGCTGCATTTGCCCGCCAGACAGTTCGCTAGGCTTGTGGTGCATGCGATCTCCAAGGCCAACAAGCTCGAGGGCTTCGCTGGCAAGCTCCCGCCGTTGTCCTTTACCGGCGTAGATTAACGGAAGCTCCACCTGCTGCAGTGCTGATGTCCGGGGCAGCAGGTTGAAATTTTGAAATACGAAACCTATTTGCTGGTTGCGGACATCGGCCAATTCGTTATCGCTCAGTTTACTCGCGTCGGTTCCATCCAAGATATACGTACCGCTGGTAGGTGTATCCAACGCCCCTAGCATATTCATCATCGTCGACTTGCCTGAGCCGGACGGCCCCATTATGGCCACGAATTCCCGCTCATAGATCTTCAGAGATACGCCGTCCAGTGCGCGTACCTCGTATTCGCCAAGATGGTATACCTTGGTCATGTTTTCTACGATGATGATGGGTTGTCTTTGTTCGTCTTGTTGATTCATATCATGTTTCAGCAGAAGATGAGGTCCTTAAATTGGGAATTTCCCTTCAGGCTGGCTGGACCTGCGGAATCATGGCTTTTGGATAGCTCTTCCGCTGCGCACTAGTAGAGAGTCCAATCCGCCGGCTAGTTTCCGAATATATTGAATCCCTCGCGTTCATTGGTCACGACTATCACATCACCCACCGAGAGGCCGCTGAGGACCTGGCTGAACTGATCATTACGCAGTCCGGTCTCGACGGTTACTTCTTCAACCGAGCCGTCTGATCTGAGCCGGAATACGAAAGCTCGACCCGTCTCCCTGTCCAGCCGGACAGCCCAGTTGGGTATCTTGAGGACATCGTCGATCTCTTCAACAACGATTGAGGCATTGGCGGTCATACCTGGTCTGAGGGTTACGTCTTCCGGTTCGATATTGATGGTTACTAAATAGGTAACAACGCCAACTCCAGAAGTCGCCGCAGTCGGGGCGATTTCGGCTATCGTACCGGTGACGATTGTGTCTGGAAGCGCGTCTAAGGTGATATCTACCTCCTGCCCAACGGAGATCTGGTCAATGTCGATCTCGTCCACGCTCACCTCGATGTGGAAGGCCTCTTCATTCACCATGTTTAAGGCAGGCGCTCCAGGTGCGGACTGCTCGCCACTATTGATGAGCACGTTTGCCACGCGGCCGTCCATAGGGGCGACGATCATTGCTTGATCCAGTCTGAGTTGGGCGATTTGCCGGTTGGTCTTCGCGCTGGTCACCTGAGCTTCGAGGATGGCGATATCGTCTTCGGTCGGACCCTCAAGAAAGCGATCGTAGGCGGCGCGAGCACGAGCCACGTTGGCCTCGGCCACCAAGACGCTGCCGGCTGCGCTGTCCACCTGGGCATTAGCAGCCGCGATGGCCGCGTCGGCCGCTTGAATGTCTGCTGGCCTTGCGCTGGCTCGTAAATCCGCAAGCTGGGCCTCTGCCGCCGAAAGAGCCGCATTGGTGTTCTCAAGATTCGCCCTGGCTTGTTCCTCGGGTGGCCCAAGACCGGGACAGGTCTCTCTGTCGCTACCATCTGGAAGGGAAATGGTGAAGCATTCCAGGGTCCTGTTGTGGGCTTCCTCGGCGATCCTCTGTTGAGATCTGGCCGATGTCAATTGGGAATTCGCGGCTGCCAGTTGTCCGGCTGTCGGACCAGCCGAGAGTTGGGCTTTTTGGGCTTCGACCTGTGTCACTGCTGCTTCCGCTGCGGCCAGGCTGGCCTTGGCGATAGCCAGGTTTCCTTCGGAGGCGTCGATGTCCGCTTGGGCCGTGGCTAAAGTTGCCGCGCTGGGCTCGCTGTTTAGCGCCTGCTGCAGCAGAAGCTCCTGGATGCGCAGGGCATCCTGGGCCTGTTGTACCACCAAGCCGAGTTCACCGGTCTCCAGGTTAGCCAGAATTTCTCCAGCTGAAGCTATCTGGCCTCGTACCGCGTTGACATCATGCACGGTGCCAGCGACGCCAAAACTCAAGGTCACCAAAGCCTCGGGCTCTATTGAACCAGTGGCATTAACAGTTGCGGATAATGAACCTTGTTCTACCGTCGCCTGGCGCAGAATCTCAACCTCTCCTTCCTGTTTTGCATTGCGCTGCCTGATCAGGAGAAAGGCGGCTGCGCCAAGAATGACTACTATGCCCACTATTATGATCGTTCTACGCATGAGATTTATCCACTGTTCGTTCCATTTCGATTCTATTATCGGAAGCAGATTCCTTCGCTCCAGAGCACGCTATTATAGGTTAGTCAGTAACTTTTTACAGGTGATATATCGTTGTTTTAATACGATTCTTGTACGGCCTCTCCGAGGTTATCATAATGACTTTTGAGGAGGCCGCGGTTATTGCTGGGCATATACCCCTGTGCTAGAATTGTGAAAACTCGCACGATGCATATTACCGGAGCGATTGCCAGACCCTGTCGATAACAATAGGTGTTCTGTAGGAGGAATCTAAGTGGCTAATGATATTCCTGATATCGTGATTGGTCGCTTGCCGATCTATTTACGTGCCCTTACGCACCTGGCGGCTGAGGGGGAGAGCACGACGACTTCTTCCTATGACTTGGGCCGTAAGTTGGGCATCAGCTCCGCCCAGATCCGCAAGGATCTGTCCCACTTTGGGGAGTTTGGCAAACAGGGAACCGGCTACAACATCAAATATCTAATTGAACAGCTCCGTCAGATTCTGCACTTGGACCGGGAGTGGGCCATCGTTCTAGTAGGGGCTGGCTATATCGGGCATGCCCTGTCTCACTATCAAGGTTTCCAGCACCGTGGATTCCAGATATTGTGGGTTTTCGACAATGATCCGGGCAAGATAGGTCGGGACATGAATGGAATGCGGATCCGCAATATGTCTGAACTTGGAGCGTTAGTACGAAGCGAAGGCGTTAAGGTAGCCATCCTGGCTGTGCCGGCTTCATCCGCCCAAGAAACAACCGATCTCCTGGTCGAATCAGGCATAAAGTCGATCCTGAGCTATGCACCCATCAATTTAACGGTCCCTTCCGATGTTAATGTGCGGTATACAGACCCTGTCGTACAACTTCAGCGAATGACTTACTATCTGGACAGTTGATTTACCTGACCGCTCGCGTAAACGCTTTATAGAACCTTAGATTTCGGCGCGATAAAACTTAGAAATCTTGGGAACGGTTTGGGAATTTGAGCCCTCGCTTACCCAGCGGGGTTTTTTTCTATCCAATGGATTTTCATCTTAGTGTTGGTCCGAATTAGAGGTCGGGGATGCTGCGCTGGAGGATTGGAAGTTCGGCCAACGCCTTTCCGGCGCCGAGCGCCGTGCAGGCGATTGGGTTGTCAGCCACGTAAGCCGGCACACCGGCTTCCTGGGTTAGAAGAACATCTATTTCCCTGAGCATAGCTCCACCGCCCGTCAATGCCATCCCCCGATCGATGATATCCGAGGCCAGCTCCGGTGGTGTCCTGGCCAAAACGGCGCGAACAACGTTAACGATCGCCGCCATCGGTTCGGTAATCGCCTCGACCACTTCGCTGGTACGAAACACGATCGTTTTGGGCAGACCTGCGATCTGGTCCCGGCCCTGAACGTTCATTTCCAGCTCTTCGTCCAACTCCCTGGCTGCACCGATTTTGATCTTGATCTCCTCGGCCGTGGGTTCCCCGATCACCAGGTTGTACTTCTTGCGAACATAGCTAACGATGGCTTCGTCTAAATGTACGCCACCAACCCGAACCGACTCGGCGCAGACGATGCCGTTCATGGAGACGACCGCCGCTTCTGTCGAACCACCACCCATGTCGACAACCATGTTGCCAGTGGGTGTGCCGACAGGTAAACCGGCACCAATAGCCGCCGCCAATGGTTCGGGAATCAAGTGAACTTCACGAGCGCCTGCTGCTAAAGTGGCTTCCTTCACTGCCCGTCGCTCAACGCTGGTCACACCATAGGGCACGCTGATCATAACCACCGGTCGACGGAGGTGAAAGCGGCCTGAGACTTTTTCTATGAAATAGCGAAGCATCGCTTCGGTCACGAAGTAGTCGGCGATCACACCATCGCGCAAGGGGCGCATAACCTCAATACTCTCTGGCGTCCGGCCGTACATTTCCCTGGCCGCCCGGCCAACTTCTACGATGGTAGTACGGTTGTCGTCTTCGCGAATGGCGACGACCGACGGCTCTTGAAGGACAACCCCCCTTCCCTGGTCGTGTACCAGGACATTAATGGTGCCCAAGTCGATGGCAATGTAAGGAGTAATTAGGGCCAAGGCCTATTTTTCCTCTTCGCTGCCCAAGTCCGGGACGCCAATCTGTGCACGTCTCCTGCGAGTTGACCGGCGTTTTCCGACATCAATCCGGATCTGAGCTCGTTTCAGAGCGGCTTTGATCTGGGCGTACCTGGCGGCATCCTCGGGCACCCCTTCACTCATGGCCTGCTCGGCTTTGCGGCGCGCTGCTTCCGCCCTTTCTAGATCGATTTCTCCTGCTTGTTCGGCCGAATCAGCAAGAACTATCACCCGGTCAGGCTGTACCTCGGCGTAACCACCGCCGATGGCGAAGAATTGTTCATCACCCTTGCTGCGGACCATCACCTCACCAAAGGCCAGCGCCGTTAGCATCGGGGCGTGGTTCGGCAGAATACCCATCACCCCTTCCGATCCCGGAAGGCTGACGTACTCTACTTCATCGCTATAAACTGATCGTTCCTGGGTGACAATATCACACTGGATAGGCATTTATTCTACCTGTTCAACTGCTCAGTCAAATCGCATCATCTGATGGATAAATGTATCGTTGTCCGAATCTACTCTTCTGTCCGAAGTCGCTCAGCTTTCTCAACCGCATGGTCGATGGTGCCAACCATGAAGAACGCTTGCTCCGGCAGGTCATCATGCTTGCCGTCGAGGATTTCCCGGAATCCCCGGACCGTTTCCCGGGTCGGCACATACTGCCCAGCGAGACCGTGGAATTTTTCGGCAACGTACATGGGCTGGCCTAAGAATCGTTCGATCTTCCTGGCCCGGGATACGAGGATCTTCTGGTCTTCGCTCAACTCGTCGATGCCCAGGATGGCGATGATGTCCTGCAGGTCATTGTAGGTCTGCAAAACTTGCTTCACCTCGCGGGCTGTTCGATAGTGCTCTTCGCCCACGATGTCGGGCTGGAGGGCGCGGCTGGAGGAAGAGAGTGGATCGACTGCTGGAAATAGCCCTTTAGCGAATATCGCTCGATCTAGGGTGATGATGGCGTCCAAATGGGCGAAGGTGGCAACCGGGGCGGGGTCAGAATAGTCGTCCGCCGGCACGTAAATCGCCTGCATCGAGGTGATGGAACCCGTTTTTGTTGAGGTGATACGCTCCTGAAGAGCGCCCATCTCGGCTGCTAATGTGGGCTGGTAGCCCACGGCGCTTGGCATCCGGCCGAGGAGGGCTGACATCTCTGAGCCGGCCAGCACGTAGCGGAAGATGTTGTCGACGAACAGCAGGACGTCTCGCCCCTCGTCGCGGAAATATTCACACATGGCCAAACCGGTTAGGGCGACTCTCAGGCGCACGCCCGGTGGTTCATTCATCTGGCCGAAAACCATGGCCACTGAATCTTGCACCCCATATTCTTGCATTTCGTAATAGAGCTGGGTGCCTTCACGGGTACGTTCGCCTACACCGGCAAATACAGAAACACCCGCGTGCTCAGCGGCTACGGACCGGATAAGCTCCGAGATCATCACCGTCTTGCCAACCCCAGCACCGCCATAAACTCCCGTTTTACCGCCCCTGATCAAAGGGGAAATGAGATCGAGCACCTTCATTCCTGTCTCGAACGTCTCAATATCGGTGGACTGTTCCTGGAATTCGGGCGCCGGTCGATGGATGGGGTAATAGGTCTCCGACGTTGGCGTGGGTTTTCCATCGATGGCTTCTCCGATGATGTTAAAAACACGGCCGAGGGTTACTGGACCTACAGGCACTCTGATAGGTCCCCCAGTGGCTACAACCTCGATGCCTCTGGATAAACCATCGGTTGAATCCATGGCCACAGTGCGGACGAGTCCTTTACCAAGGTGCTGCTGGACCTCGAGCACAAGGCGACCATCTGGACGCGAGATCTCCAGACTCTCATAAATCTCCGGTAATTCGCCTTCCGGAAAATGAACGTCGATCACTACACCCCGAATGGCTTTTACTATGCCAACAGCCATCTAAACCTCCAAATCTTATTCATATAATTGGCTTTCGTACGAGTATCAGCTGCCTGACCTTTCGAATTTTCAACTCGTCCCTGCCAACGCTTCGGCCCCGCCGACGATATCCAGAATCTCGCTGGTGATGCTCGTCTGGCGGGCTTTATTTCGTTCAAGAACTAGGTAATCAATCAAATCGGCGGCGTTGTCGGTGGCATTATTCATGGCCACCATTCGAGCGCTATGCTCGCTGGCCTTTGCTTCCAAGATGGACTGGTACACTTGCAGTTCGATAAATCGAGGAACTATGGATTCGAGCAGGACCGCCGGTGAAGGTTCGTAATCATAAATCCGCTCGGCCACGCCGGCCAAGTTGATGTGCTGTACAAATTCGGATACGGCCATATCCTCTAGGTCAAGGGGCTTGAGCGGCAGCAGCTGCTTTACCCTCGGGATCCGATTGACCAGGCTGAGGAAATCGGTATAGGCGATGAAGACATCGTCTACTATCCCCCCAAGGAAATCGTCTACAGCTACCCTGGCTACCGCTGATGCGTCAAAGATGCTCGGCTCATCAGGAATCGCCTCAAATGAGGCCATAACGTTGTAGCCCCGGCGGATCATCAAATCGCGGCCCTTGCGACCCACGGCGATGACCGAGACAGGCGTCGTAATGGCCTGGATAAATTGTTCCGCCCTGGAAACCATGCTGGCGTTGTAAGCGCCCGCCAGTCCTCGATCTCCTGTGATAAGGATCAAGGCTGAATTCCGAATTTCCGACCGGCTGACTAACATCGGGTGGGAATTGTTTTCATCAACCCCAGGTTGCGAAGCCACATTGATCAATATCTCGTAGGCCTTGCCGGCGTAATCCCGCGTCGCCATGACCTGCTGCTGGGCCTTTGCAGCCTTGGCTGCTGATACGGCCGCCAACGCGCTCGTAACCTGGGAGATGTTACGAATGCTGCGAATTCGTTTATTTAGTTCACGTTCCGTAGCCAAACCTGACTCCTCGCGAATTTACCGGTGCTATCAGTTCAGAAACAGTGCTATCAGTTCAGAAACAGTGCTATCAGTTCAGAATGCGAGACATCCCTCAACACTTTGCTTAGCGTTGTCTAAACCGACCAATTGGCGTTGAAATCCTTGAGTGCCTGTACCACCTGCGCCTCAGTTTCATCCGTGAAGTTGAGAGTTTCGCTGATCGTCCGGCCGACATCCGGGTGAGCGGTGTCCATATATCTCAGGAAATCTTTTATCCAGCGCTCGACGTTATCTACTGGAATCTCGTCCAGATATCCGCGTGTGCCGGCGAAGATCAGCATTGTTTGATGATTCAGGGCATACGGCGAATATTGCGGCTGCTTGAGCACTTCCATCAACCGAGCGCCTCTCTCAAGCTGGCGCTGGGTTGTCCTGTCAAGGTCTGATCCAAATTGAGCGAAGGCTGCCAGCTCCCGATACTGGGCCAGATCGGCCCTTAAACCGCCGGCAACTCGTTTCATCGCTTTGCGCTGGGCATCGCTTCCGACACGAGAAACCGAAATCCCGGTATTTATCGCCGGTCGCTGTCCAGCATTGAACAAGTCCGTCTCTAGAAACAGCTGACCATCAGTGATGGAAATGACGTTGGTTGGGATATATGCGGAGACGTCACCCAGAAGCGTTTCGATAATCGGAAGAGCGGTTAACGAGCCGCCCGTTCCAGGGACTTTCTTGATCTCGTACTTATCCTTGTCGGCCATCGCCTCAAGCGCTTCGCCTGCATGGGTCCAGTCATGATTACCGTAGTAAATCTTGCCGTCAACACCCTCGGTGTCTCTGGTTATCTCGGAATCCTTGGGAACGATGATGAGCTCGTCACGTAGTCGTACAGCTCGTTCTAGGAGT
>Ga0307379_10012146_pt1 | contig 11247 bp, 11 predicted proteins | sample UN2MG_FD_202237 | JGI IMG/M metagenome (GOLD analysis project Ga0307379, IMG submission 202237) | Soil microbial communities from Risofladan, Vaasa, Finland - UN-2 | ecosystem: Environmental > Terrestrial > Soil > Coastal area > Acid sulfate soil | place: Finland: Risofladan, Vaasa | collected... | reverse complement strand
GCACCCTCCTTATAGGCAGGCTATGTTGCACGAAATTACTTGTTCACAAGCACCCAATCAATTCCATCGCGAATCAAAGCAGCTTTTGAACTGCCTCTATTTTCTGCGAGTTCCTTCAGTGCTTGCAGCTTATCAGGATCTACCTGATATGAATCTGCTACCATCCGACAGCTTCCCAACGGCTTGCGTCCCACCTTGTTGCCCGAAGGCACTACAACAGCAGGAGACTCGTCGGTGCCGATTTGATCGGCCATTGTTACCACCTAGTCGTTTCAATAAATGACTCCAGCTCCCATTCCTTGCAAAAACGGGCAAACGCCATCGGATCTTCTTTAATGAAAACCGTGGCCTGCCGAAGCATGTCGATCCCTTGCTCCCTGGTATAAAATGACTCATCCCAGGTTCTCGGAAGCCGCATTAGTTTGAGATTCCGTTCAACAATACTCCACTTCTCATGCTTGGCAAGATTCCGGTACTTCAATTCACCGGGAGTCAGCTCAACATCGGGACGAAGCCAGTCACGAACAGCATTTGCTGCCCGCTTCGGTCCTATCCCATCAATGCCCGCGATGTTGTCAGATTCATCTCCAACGATAGCTCGGACGAACACGATCTCTGCAGCATGTTCAACATTCCAATAGCTGCACACCGTCTCAACATCCAACTTATCGCGATACGCATCAAAGATCCTGCACGATGGAGAGATGATCTGGTGAAAATCTTTGTCGCTGCTGAACACCCAAACAACATCGCCGTCCTCTTGGATAAGGTGTGCCAACACCGAGATGATGTCGTCAGCCTCACATCCTAGGACTCTTACTTGATGGATGCCTAACAGCGGTAAGCCCTCACGAAGGGCTTCCATCTGTGACACAAAACTGTTCCACTCAGCCTTCTCTTCTTCCGTTGGATTGGTGGGCGTTCGATTGGCCTTGTACGCTGGATAAATATCCTTTCGTCCCTGGCTGTGCCCACCATCCCACACAACAGTAATGTCATCCGGACTGACTCCAACCTGATTGCCAGCATGAGATAGACCGCGAAGAAACCCAAAGATCACACCCGACGAACGACCGTCCTTGGTCATCAGTTCGTTTACCTTAGCATGTCGACAACGACTGGCAAGATGATTTCCGTCGGCTAATAGTCGCATGAGTTTCTCCGCAGGTCAAGATGTTCTAAATATAACATCGTATGAATAATAGGCAAACCCCATTTAAGGACTAGCAACCAGTAGGTCAAAGGAGTTATTTACAACCCGTGCGTGTCGGACAAGTTGACAACAGGCATCATGGCCAATACTGTTAGGGTCCGATCCCGGAGGCATGTCCACCACGTAGTTGTCAAAGAAGTTTCTGGTCTTCCGAAGAATAGCATTGATCTGCTTAATCCAGGCATCCTCGTCCAGCATCCATACCAGCTTGGTCACTCCTCGCTTGCGTAATTCCCACAGCCGGTTGAACTGCCCATCCCGAAGAACAGAACCGAAGATCCCTACCGCATTGAATCCAATGGTCTCAGCATCAAAGATAGATTCTGTGATCACAACATGGTCAATCCGGGAATCCCAGGCCGGCGTGTGGTAGAGCATTCTCGAGGTCTCCAACCACTCAGGAAAAAGGGACTTCGGTGTCCTGCCTGAGAAACTCTTCGCGTCAAACCCCTTAAGTTCCCCAAATTCACACACCGGTAAGATCCAACGGCCGGCATATCTTCCATCTACACAGACACGTACCCTGGACTCCATGTGAGACAGGCCCCTAGCCCTCAGATTGGCTCGTGCAGGGTGCTCTGGGTCCGCGGCGATAAGCGGGAGGGATTCTGGAGGAAGCAGCTCTGGAGGCTTCTGTGGACTCTGAGGGGCAGGTGTTGAATCTGGCACCCCGGATTCCTCGAAGATCCTCTCAATGGCTTGCCACTTAGTCAGCCCATCCAGCAACTGAATCAGATCAACCAGGCTCCCATGCCCCTCCCAGGCGAGACCCCTCCCGCCCTCCGTACACCTGAAGCACTGGATCCGTTTACTGGTGCGGTGGATCGACAGCGTCTTCCTCCCTCCGCAGTTCGGGCAGTCCACCCGCACATTGTTCCCATTTCCAACCACGAGTTTCTGAACTCGTGTCGACAGATAATTCATCAGCGGAAAGCCGTTGATGGCATCAGTCAAGGGATTGTTCATAGCTCCAAATCCTCTGGCGTGCGAAGTCTGGAGTGACCGGAATGCTGATGTGCTTCTGGCCGTTCCTGTTCTTGACGATGAACAGAGTCAGGCGACCCTGCTTCTCCTTGTCTTTACTCTGATTGAGCGAAACCACGACATCAGCATACTGCGGTTTGGAAATCGAGCCACCCGAATGCTGCTGGTCAGCAAACTCATTGTCTGAAGCAGCACGATTCGACTGCATCCCGGTGTAGCCGGGAATGTTCTCATCCTGCATCCACTCACGCCAGTTGCTGTAGACATTCTTACCTGTCTGGTAGAGATCGCCCTGCATCGAGGCAACCTCAGGCAGAAGAAGATCGGCGTAGTCGATGATCACCACGTTATAGGCGAAGTTCTTCTGCGCACGGATCATCTTCGCAGCACGCTTAAGATCTGACACACGGGTAGACGCGTCTGGCATCTTAGCCAGCCAGATACCTCCATTGCGGGAGGTGTAGCGTTCAACCCGGCGATGAATGAACTCTGCTTCAAGAAGTCCTTCGCCATCGTTCAAGACACCAGAGATACACTGATCAAGCCTATCCTCCAGTGCAGCAATTGATTCCTCCAAGCTGAAGAACAGAACCTTCTTGCCAGAGAACATAAAATTCTTTGCCAACTGCACCATCAGGGCCGTCTTACCCATTGAGGACTTCTGCGATTGAAAGACCATTGTCTCACCGCCGCGGAGTCCTGTGATGTACTTGTCAATCGGATCGATCAGTGTCCAGCACCGCTCTTCATCCTCCCGCCCACGCCGCTGAATCCTCTCTTGGACGTCGGAAGTGTATGGCTGTCCAAGTATAATCTGCATCCCAATGGGTTCGCTTAAAGTAGCCAGCAAGGCTTCAGCCTCTTCAAACCTCCCAGCAGATGCCAGCTCTGATACCTTCGGCATCGACGACTCGATCCGTTGATATCTAACAAACTTCTCGAACTCATCGAAAATGTAATCACGGTTCTCCAGTTGAATCTCGATAAGGTCTTCCAGGATCAATACGATCCGCTTGTGTAGATCTTCACTCAGTAGTCCCGAATAGCGAAGATCATTGAACTCACGATAGATCAATGTCTTCGGAGAAGTGCCTCGCTCGTGGAAGTGTGCGATGCATGCCCTGACAATGCGCTGCATGGCATCGTCTGTGAAATACTCAGGCTTCAAATCCCTGGCCACACGCTCCAGAAAATCAGCATCCTTCAGAACGAAGGCTACGAAGCACCGTTGGAAATGCGCATCAAACTTCTGCGAAAATATTCCGCCAGCCATTTTTTACCTCCTAGCCCACCAGGAGGCGCGCATAGATGCGGTTGAGTTTCTCGGAAGAGTTTCTCGGCGTGTCATCATTAAGAATCGGAGAAGACTTCCACATCTTGTAGAAGAGACGGTTCTTAATCTGCCCCAGCATTGGGACATCGGGCTGAAACTGCTTGAAGACGAACTCCATGAACATGCACCACGACTTGTCATCGTGCCCAATGTGGAACCCAAGCTCCTCCATCCAGCCAACAACTGTCACACATGTCTTGAATACTCTGCAGCTGCGAAGAGACGCAGGATCAACCCGCATTAGAACATCGTCTTCAAAGGTCTTTCCGGGGAATACTCGGTAGCCTCCCCAGTAACCTCCTATCTCCTTGATCAGCCTCTCATACTCCAGCCCCACCAACACAGCCCGTCGCTCCCACGGCTTCAGGCATTGAATAGCTGCACCCGCCATTGCTATCTCCTTCGTAAGATTCCCATCGTTCAATAAACAAGCCGAAGCCCTGTTGCTTCAGCGTGCCCAGCCTATCCAAGCTGGCTCTCTTCAAATAACGATGCCCCACATCCGCAAAATCAGCGTAGTCAATATACTCCTTTCCTGGAGCAGTACGCAGACCACGACCAAGAAACTGCACCGTGTCTCGGCCGGTTGCGTCCTCTGACGCATTTCCTCCACATCTCGTACCAGTAGCGTTGATGATTGCCCGAAGATCTGGAAGATTGACTCCCTCTCCCATAGTCTTCGCCACGGCCACCACATTCGCCAACTTACGGTTGACGAGATCTTTCAAAATCTTATCTCTCTTCCCTTGCGTGACAGAGCCGTTGATGATCGCAGTCGGAAGTCCCAACCGATCCTGCATTTTTTTGAGGATGTCGCAGTGCTTCAACCGATGGACAAGTGTCAATGACGGCTTATCATCCTCTCGGAAACGCAACACCATCTCTGCAATCATGAGGTTACGATCATGATTCTCTACAATCCCTCCCATGTAAACGTCTGGCCAACTGGTCTTGCTAGGGAACTTCTTCAACTTCGGCGATGCGATCCATACACGCGGAGGGACAGAAACACCTCGCCGAATCAATTCCAGCGAGGTGATCTTGAAAAGGATTGTCCCCGTCATTGCTCGCAGCAGCATGCCGGCCTCATCTAGCGGTGGCGGCGTTGCTGTCAGACCAAACCGCCAACCAGCAGGCACGGCTGCGAAGTTATTGTACCACTGATTGCTCTCCAGATGATGCACCTCATCTCCAAACACCACCTGGCAAGACTGAAGGAAGTCGTCGTGCTTCCTGTTACCGCAGGTCTGCACCATGGCCACGGTCACGTCCTGATACTCGCACTCTGAGTCGCCAATGATCCCGATTGGTTGCTGAAGCCGCTCAGCCAATCGCTCCCTAGTTTGGTAGAGAAGATTCTTACGATGCGTGAACCACACCGTCCGTCTATTAAGAGCCTTGATGATAGCAGCGCCGACCTCGGTCTTCCCAGAGTTCGTGGCCATGTCCAGAATCCCGCGGCATTTCGTCAGCGCGGAGTAGACAGCCACTGCCTGATAGTCGAACTTACCCTCATCCAGCCGGATGGTCCCGTGCTTGACATCGAATAGCTCTAAGGAGGGGTCTTCTTCAAACATGGAAGCAGTTCGGTGGTCGTCAATCTGATACGGGATGCCGGCCGTGTTCAACTTCTCCAACACAATTCCCAACAGACCTGTCGGGAAGTACAGCTGCTTGCGCTCGGGATGCTTGCGCAGCAGGCGGTATCGACCGTCCCAGTGCCCTGCCTTTACGGACTTAGCGAAATGAACCCCGGCCTTCGTGTACGAAAGGACGGGGTCAAGCAGGCCTCGTGGACAGTCGCCGTAGATCCAGGTGTGAACATTCTCGGCAACGAGTCGCATAGTACTTCTATTATATGTCAGACTTTGAGTTTGCTCCTGAATTTTCTGAAAGTTCTTCTGCTACCCCGCCGATTTGGTGGTACGGAAATGCTACCACTCACCCTTCGGACACGACTCCGTCGCCATCATCGCCTTATTCCTGATGGCTTCGACATGAATCACTGTCAAAAACTTCTGCAGGAAATCCTCATCCCCTTTAACGCCCTTGACGTTACAGCCGCAGACACTACACTTATTCTCCTCCTTTACGAATTTCGGACACTGCTCACAGATATGAAATATTAGCTCTACCTCCGAGTCGTCTCGAACAGGTCGACCAGCTTTCACCCACGCAACAAGAGCCACACCATAGTGCGAGGCTTGCTCCGCAAGAGATGGTAGCGGGATGGTTGCCACAACATCCTCACTGCAATCCCGCAAATTGTGCAACTCAACAACGCTAGGAACCCCAACATCATCATAGCCCCAACGCGCAGCCTCACTTCGTATCTCCTGGCACAGATCTTGATACTGCTCTAAGTCTCGCCAATAGATCTCAGCATGAATCGCGGAATTCACATCTCGAGGAATGTCTGGGAATTCGTCCGACGATAGCCCACACCAATCACAGAAAGTGGCATACGTTTCTGATCCCAGAATCAGATCTTCAACACGATATGACCAACAGGCGGCCTCCTCGCATTGCTGATTCCATCGGAGCCAAAAACTAGCACAAAATTTCCACATATTTTCCGGCGGTGGAAGTTCTACAAAGGTACAAAACCTCCGGCATATCTTTTCACGCTGTTTCGGCGGAAGATGTGACAGAAAAAACACCAATGATGCTATAGACGGAAGAGGGTGTCGTATCTGGTGTAATACAATTGTATTTGGATCCTCCCACACGCTACGTAATCGTCTTTGCCGCATAAAAGCATCCGGAGGATGCGTCCACCACCAAGCAACAGTACCTTGTTTTCCTGGAGATTCATGCGATACACTTAGTCCACGACTTCGCAAAAGGGTGTACACAAAACGCGTACCACCGCGTGGACAACCACAGATAGCCTTATGCCGTTCCAAGGTATGCTGTTGCACCATTGTTCCAAGTACAGTTAGTTCCAACCGAAGCTTGATCGTCAAAAGGAATATCGCCAATATCTAAACAATCCAAAGACGGCGCAGGCCCAAAGTTTTTTGTAAATAATGCCTCAAATGTAGCAGAGCCGTCAGGACAATTGCTTTCCGGCTCTCGAAAGATCCAAATATCTACAATACAATCATTCGGGCTAGCCCATTCCGTGTACATCTCAACCCGCACCCAAGCATCGCATGGAAGGCTGCTTACGGCGGGTTCACAATCAGAATAGTCATATGGACCGTAGCCTTCCCACACAAGTCCGTCGCCATCTCCCCATGGATCCTGCGAGGCAACATAAGGCAAATTATGTGTTTGATTCCAATCAGTACAATCACACCAAGTATTGCTGGTAGGAGTCTCAACAGCCGCAAACGTGAGCGGCATAGGATCAGGTACTGTTCCTGCTTGGCAGCATGCACATTCCAAAACTTCCTCATCAGTACAACAGCAATCCTCGTGCATGGCGATATCGCCATCCACGAACAGAATCGTTGGCCCGCCTCCATCATCCCAAAACTGTATGGTCATATTGGCTACCGCCTACACAGTCGCGCATACGGTTCCGGTGGCGACGGTTGTTGTCGATTCAGATCCATAACAAAGTACGGTTGCTGTTCGTTTCGTCTGTTTAATCGTAGTTCCGTCTAGGAAAACATTCGTAACGACGGCTAGCTCCTCCGTGGGAATATCTACTGTCACTATCTTGCCAGATGCAGAAACCGAAATCCAGTCGTTGTTGAAGATAAGGTCTGTTATGTTCGTGGTTTCTACATCGGTGGCCGAACCACTACAACCATCCGTGAGCACACTGCCTGTTACGTCTATGTGCGTGTCAGTGTCGGTGTCCACGCTGTTGTAGGGGCCAATTAGTACGTACTCTGTCAAGCCGGCATCCCAGGTAGCGGGGCACATCTGCGACTCGTCAGCAGAGCAGCCGAAGGGATTAGCTATTGATGCTAAGTCGGGCGGATCTGTGTCGCCCTCCCGATTCAGTTTCGCGGCACCAGTACAGCCTACAGGATCGTCGGAATCTGCAAACGGACCCGCCAATACCTTGATTAGCTGAGGTCTCTGTTCACAAGTCACCATCTTGTAGAAAGATTCGATGGGATCCCAAACAGCTATACCTACGCAACCTGCTCCTGCTCTGGGGAATAACGCCAGTTCATCCCATACTACAAAATCGTCGGTATCGTCGAAGCAGTCTTCAGGATCGTGTCCGTCCCAATAATTGCTAATAGTACACTTGGGCTTTCCTGTTCCCACCGTTGCGTCTTCGTAGTTCTCCCGTAGAGTAAACTTGATCCACTTGGCCAAGTGCTCCATCTGGAGAATTTCCCAACGGTCACTATCGACCAATTTCTTTGCAACACCCTCAAAACCATCATAGCCTACTCTTGTTAATGGCTTAGAAAACTTCCCAATTGTTTCATAAGCAGAAAATGTATTTACCGTACAGGTCCAACCACCATTCCCACTACACAACCCAGAATTCCATTCCATCTCAAAAGCTGTGGCCGATGTCGCACAACCGTACGTATCCGACGCAACCAATGGATCACTCATGCAAAAGTAGAGATAATCAGTTCCATATACGTTGCCTCCACGCGACTCAAGAGGAGCTGAAAACAATCCATATTTGGCAGTCCAATCACCTCCTGTGTAATAGGGGCCAACATGCTGTGCTAAACAATGATCGCCTATCTGCGGCAGGTATTTTGAAGAAGTTACATGAACATGAATAGTCGTAGTGATGTCCGTGTCAATAACCCAAGGATCACAAGCAGAAAACCCAGGCTTCAACACGCCACCACGAAACTTGCACGACGCCGTAGTCACCTCAGTGACCTTAACCGGGAATGCAAAGATCCCCATCATGTTAGTCGACGAAAACCCAACCTGGGACAACGCCGGATCTGTACCTACCGCATTCTCATTCTCGAGTACTCGTACTCGATTATCCATCTGACGAAGATCAGACAGGATGCCTCGAAGAGCATCACCGATGAATTTATGTTGCAGGTCGTTATCTTGAGGAGGCATGTCAGTTGATCTTCAAAAGACCGGAGAGATCAGAAGAGACCTTGATGGTGCTCTTACCGCGTCTCCCGAACTCGTAAGTGTATCCAAGAAGAATGGTTGGGATCGACGCAATCGCAGTGGTGTGAACAGTAGACCGGAAATAGATCCTCTTGTTGAGATTGATCAGCTCCGGAATAGGATCTCCGTCAATCGGGACAGAGGCCGTGACAATCACGTCCTTCAGCATATTCAGGCGGGCGCGGGCATTGACAGTACCACATTCTGTCTGGTCAACCAAGACGGTCTTCACTCTCTCAAGTCCGAACAAAGAATATGCCGTGCCCTCAAACCCGGCAGCCGGCTCGCGGTGATCCATGAGCCCCACACCAGGACCGGTGTCGAGCTTGTACCATGTGAAATACACATTAGTCGGACCAATTGCACCTGCCTCGTCTTTGTCCCAAGCATTGCCCTTCACCACAACAGGGTTCTGCGTAACAATTATGCCATTATTGAGATCGATATAAGCATCGAGGCACTGATAAACCTCCTGCCCATCATAGTCTACCGTGATGTATGCACGGTACGGAGCATTCGGATTCACCTCAGCGGTGTCAATTGGGATCATCCAACGGCGGTACACAAATGTGTATCCTCCACTCTCCGGAAGGTCTGCTGGATCCTCCTCGGCAACCTTCAAGATCGACCAGTCTGCCTCTAAAGTTGGATCCCACCCCTTCGTACAGAGACCAGTCCCTTTAGAAGCTGCTACCACCCTGCCGTCAAAGTGCGAATAAAGATGCACCGCGGTATATCTATTTGCGGTACTCATCGTGTAGACATGCTCCATGACGTTCATGGTGCCGACATCGATGATCACCTCAGGTGCCTCTAGCAGATCCGGGAACGTCCATTTGTCCTGTGTGTGGTCATAGTACGGCTTCTTCTGCGGGTAGTAGCTACATATCTGCTTCAGGGCATCCAGGAACTGGGTATTCTGTATCGTCAGCTCACGATTGAACTTCACAGCAGGCCATGTATCCATTCCTGGGGTGCCAATAGCAGACGACACACCCACAGCAGCAAGATCGGCAGCATTAAACGTAAAGATATCTGTAATTGCGGTAGGGATCTCTGTGCCATACACCTTCAGAGAATCAGACACCGTTTGAATGATCGTGCCGGCAAATCTCTGATACCATGGAATGTTATTCCAAGCAAGGCAAGTGACCTCATTGGAAAGATCCTGCAACCCCCACGCAGTGTAGACAATGGCCTCCTGCTTGCCCTGTCCAACGTGCTGCCTCTCCTTCACCTTACCTTTGAAGTATGTCGTCAGGCCGGCGGCAGCGCCGGAGAGGTCCATCTGCAGCTCAACCTCCGTCTCATTCGGATACGTCGGATAGGAGATTGTCGGAGTAGCTACCTCGGTGAAGGTGAGCTTCGTTCCATCATAGCCAACATCCAAACGGAGCATATTCCATTTCGATGAGGTGGTGATGTCTACCTGGAAACCTCCAAGCAGAAGCTGACACTGAGCAGAATCAGCAAGGTCGCACAGGTCTCCGGCCAGCGGGAGGTTTGTAATCGGCGTAGCCATGTTAGGAGGTTACCGTAGGCTTTACTGTTCCAAGGAATTTCAATTCGACAACTCCTGCCGCATACCACAGCATGCTCTCCGGTTCTTTCATGGCAGTGATCCCTGCAAAACCGCAAGTACCACAGTCGATCACCGTATCTGTGTCTACCTTGACCAACAGCGACGCCAGGTTGCCTGCACCAGATCCTGCTAAGGTGGTGAGATCTACATACCAAGATGCGAATGCCAGGCGGGAGGCCTTCTCCACGTACACTGGGAAGGTATACTCCCAGATAAAAGCTGGGTAACCTGCGTCCACAATCGCTGCAGCTGCCCAGAAATTGTGTCGTTCTCGGACATCTTCTACCAGACGAGGTGTGATGGTCATACCCTGCAGCTCGTCACCGACGGCTGAGCCGCTGAAATAGAGAACAAAGGCTTGTGCGCAACAGGTCATTATTTAGTCCCCATCAAATCATCCCTCACACATTGAATGAATTCCTCATAGCGGTAGCCTCAGCTACTTGCATGGTTGACCGCCTATCCAACTCATCAGTAACACTTTTTAACTCCATCGCAGCGTCTAACGTGATTTGTGATGCTTTCCAAATTTTATCCCACGTAGTTTTTACATTAACTGCAACATCATCTAGCGCCGCCTTCGCTTGTTCCTGCTGATCAAGAGGACGATTCAGCACACCTTCTAGAGCGGCATCTGGGATTCGTGGTTTAGGAAATTCTCCGGGAAGCTGCTGCATCCACGGCTGAACTCCAGCCTTCCTTTGCTGATTTTGAAATGCATGCGCGCGTTGCTTCTGCATACGCTGATATGCTTCTTGTTGCTCGGTTTTCCCACCCAAAAACTGCTCTTGCTTCCAGTCCTTAACAATCTGGGCTCTCTTTTCTCGCATAAATTTCTGCTGCGCATCCAAGTTCCCAGGAAACTTCTTCTTCGCCTCTCCTGCCATTTCAGAATCGTCTCCCATGGATAAGCGAGATCGCAAATCCATAAGCGACGCTTCTCGTCTCTTATCAGCTCCTGGGCGCAGAGCTTGCTGTCTGTTCTTATGTCGCTGCCACTCATCAGCTTTGTCAAGATTAGCCTGCCGCTCTTCCCCTCGTACTACCGGAACTTGCCGTCTTGCATCGGCC
>Ga0307379_10012143_pt1 | contig 11248 bp, 8 predicted proteins | sample UN2MG_FD_202237 | JGI IMG/M metagenome (GOLD analysis project Ga0307379, IMG submission 202237) | Soil microbial communities from Risofladan, Vaasa, Finland - UN-2 | ecosystem: Environmental > Terrestrial > Soil > Coastal area > Acid sulfate soil | place: Finland: Risofladan, Vaasa | collected... | reverse complement strand
GACCGCGCAACCCCGAAGCACTTGGGGAGCTGCCGTCGCGGGATGCCAAAGTACTCGATGCACCACAGGATATGGAGCCGCTCTGCCAGGGAATAGGGCTTCCTGATATGGGCGGCCTTCAGGCGCCGCTCCGCACAGGCGAGCCGCTCCACCAGAAACTCGACGGTGTCCCGGAGCATCGCGTTCTCGGCCTGCACCTGCGCCCCTCCAGCCGAAGCCTTCGCCGCTTGCTCCAGTCCCAGCCGTCGTGTGCGCCCCGCCCAGCGGCCACTGAGCAACACCGCCTTCATCACCAAACAGACCGCAGTTTCAGCTGCTTCCACGTGGGTTCATCCTCCAGGGAAATGGAGTGCCCACGATACCCCAGGGGACGCCGTCAGAGCAAGGCTAGGGCGGTTCTATGGCGAAGTAACCACTACAACTGATTCAATGGCGGTCTAAGGATCGGAACAAATGCCGTGGACCTCGGAGCACCTCAAGTGGCTCAAAGACACTGGGGAGCAACTGCAGACAACTGACGGGAAGGCGGTGAGAATCTGGGAGTTCGTTCATGCCGACGAAGAAGCGGTCCTGTCTGCTTGGGCCAAACACTTCAGGAACCACTACTGCCTCGATACCAAGATCGATCTTCTGAAGCCAGACCACTTCACCCGTGCGGAGTACCTCAAGGAGATCAAGTTCCCAGATCAGTCAGTCGCGCCAGGTCCCAGCATTCGCGCAGGCGACTTCGGAGAGATACTCGTCGCCGATTACGTCCAGTACGTACTCGGCTACTCGGTTCCCCGCACCCGCTATTGCGACAAGAGCATCCGCAACGAATCCAGCAAGGGCTGCGATGTAATCGGGTTCAAGCTGCTCGGCAACGGCGTGGAATCAGAACACGATATGCTCGCAGTATTCGAGGCTAAGGCTCAGTTCTCTGGCCGGAAGCCCAAGCCGAGATTGCAGGATGCCATCGAAGGGTCCACCAAAGATGAGCTGAGAAAAGCGGAGTCACTGAACGCGATCAAGCAGCGTCTACTGAGCGGTCAGCACCCGGATGACGCGGCAGTCGTAGCGAGATTCCAGGACCCGGAGGATCACCCCTACGGAGAGGTCTACGGGGCGGTGGCTTTGTTCTCAACAGCCGTCTTTGTCAGTGAACACATATCCAATAGCACTACAGCCGAAGCGCACCCCCACAAAGACAATCTCCACCTCATCGTTATCCGCGGTCCAAACATGATGCAGCTTGTCCACGAGCTGTATAGGAGGGCAACAGATGAGGCCTGAACGGCACTCGAGGACGCTGCTGGCCATCACCAGGTCGAAGGCGAAGATGTACGAGTACAGTGTGCCGGCAGAGCACCACATCGCCATCCCGAAAGACCCAGCGCGGCTCTTCCGTCTCACGATAGGCCTGCTCGGCGACCTCGCGGCCCAGGCGAACTCCGATCAGGCGAATCACGCACAGCTGTCTGAGCTGCAGACCAACCTGCGGTTCGCCTCCTACTTCCTGGACGCGTACCGCCAATCAAGGCTCGACCAGGCTCTTGATCCCAACCTCTTGCTGCTGGGTTCGGCGTCCTACTACCTGTGTAACCTCCCAGGTAGTTCGGGAGTTCTCGCGAACCAGCTTGCTGCAAGCACGCCAGACTTGGGCTGCACTGGCCTTGAGGGACTCATGGTGTGGCTCCTGAGAGGAGACTTCGCGGCGTCCCTGAGCGATCCAGGAGCAATGTATGGCGAGCATATCAGCGCGATCTCGCTCGGACTGGCGCAGTACTACCAGAACGGAAGTGGAGAGACAGGCCTCGACGAACGTGTGAGAGCGCTTAGGGTAACAGCATACCGCAACGGCACTCCTCGGCAGTTGCTCTTTGCAGATGTGATTAGCGCTTTGGTCAAGAAGCGTTGCGAGAACTCAACATGGCACTGCCTTCCTCAATACTCTGATCTTCCCGCGTCAGCGTGGCTCTCGGTCCTGCGGAAGCCCTCGTTTATCCGGGAACTGTGGCCTGCACAACGTCTCTTGGGAGAACAAGGCGTCTTTCGTGGGGAATCCGCGGTTGTGCAGATGCCGACTAGCGCAGGGAAGACTCGCGCAACCCAGATCATCATCCGCAGTGCCTTCCTTTCCGGTCGCGCAAGGCTAGCAGTCATAGTCGCGCCCTTTAGAGCACTGTGTCACGAGATTCGAGAGAGTCTGCGCAAGACATTCCACGGCGAATCGGTGCGAGTCGACGAGCTTTCTGATGCCTTGCAGATGGACTTCCGGATCGGCGGCGTGGAGGGACGCCACCAGGTCTTAGTGGTGACACCAGAGAAGCTGGCTTATATTCTAAGGCAAACTCCTCAGCTCGCAGAGAACATTGGCCTCGTCATTTATGACGAAGGGCACCAATTCGATAATGGAACACGCGGCGTCACGTATGAACTGCTGCTTACATCACTGAAGGCCATGCTCCCAGCGACTACCCAGACAGTGCTCCTGTCCGCGGTCGTAAGCAACGCAGAGGACATCAGCAGCTGGTTGGGCGGTCCTGGTCAGCATGCAGTGTCGGGAACAGGGCTGAATCCGACGCTCCGTACCCTTGGATTCGCGAGTTGGACGGATGCCATGGGCCGGCTTGAATTCGTCTCGGAAGACGATCCTGACACCCGTCAGTTCTTCGTGCCGAGAGTGATCGAGTCGTTTGAGCTTGAACTCAAGCCGCGCGAGTCCAAGAAGCGGATCTTCCCGGACAGAGAAGATGGACCGTCTGTCGCTCTCTATCTTGGACTCAGGCTGGCGAAGAGCGGTGCGGTCGCGATCTTCTGCGGGATGAAAACAACGGCAGCCAGGCTCTGTAGAATGCTCGTGGACGCGTACGAAAGGGGGCTTACGCTTCAGCGTCCTGGAACGACATCGGATTACGATGAAGTCCGGCGTCTGCATTACCTCCACGAGTGCCACTTTGGCGATGCCGCCGATGCCACTCAGTGCGCTCGGCATGGAGTGTTCTCCCATCACGGGAACACCCCGCAAGGGATCCGTCTAGCGGTTGAGCACGCGATGAAGACGGGCTTAGCCAGGTTCGTCATCTGCACGTCAACGCTAGCTCAGGGGGTGAACATCCCAATCCGCTATCTCATTGTCACAGGCATCTACCAAGGGCAGGAACGGATCAAGGTCCGTGACTTCCACAATCTGCTCGGGCGCGCGGGACGCTCGGGAATGCACACGGAGGGCAGCGTTCTCTTTGCCGATCCCAAAGTCTACGACGGTCGTTCCACCAACGCGACAGGATGTCGGCGATGGTCACAGGTTAAACAGATGCTGGACCCGAGGAACTCGGAGCCGTGTGCAAGTACCTTGCTCTCAGTGGTCAGCCCGTGGGAGGATGACTGGCGAACCCCCGTGGCCCAGCTAGACCTCGCGGCATTCCTCGACGCATATCTTGGTGGTACGGCCGAAACGAGCAGCCTGGTTGCGGGCATAGCCGCTGGACTCTCGCACCTCGGGCTGGAGTCGAGAGTGCTGGAGCGGCAGATTGCAGACAAACTGTCTACCGTCTCAGCTGTCGAGAGCTACCTCATGGCACACTGGGACGACTCCGGGCCAGGCATCGAGGGAGACCGGGCAGCAGAGTTGGCGCGGGGCACACTCGCCTACCATCTGGCCGATGAGGATCAGCGCACCCAGTTGCTAGAGCTGTTCAGGCGACTGGCTGCTGGCATCGCGCACACCATACCGGATTCGGTTAGGCGGCAAGCATTCGGCAGGACTCTCTACGGCACTCGCGACTGCATTAACATAGACGGCTGGGTAGGTCGGAACCTGGAGGGGATCGTTGCCTGTTCAACACAGGAGGATCTGCTTTCGGCAGTGTGGCCGGTCCTCGAGAAGCACGTCGGAAACACAACCTTCAGAAAGAGCACCCCGGCGGAACCGTTGCGAGCCATTGCGACTGCGTGGATCCAGGGGAGGCCGTTCAGTGAGCTGTATGGTATGCTAGCCGAGGAGGGTGTCAGAATCGGGGAAGGGCGCGGGTCTCGGGATCTCCGGATTGAGCATGTTGTTGACATCTGTCAGAACGGGTTGTCGTATGATGGCATGCTCGTCCTGGGTGCTATCACCGAGGTCATCGGGCTGATCGCTGGCGAGCATAGCGGCCGTGTGATCGGCGAACTCCAGGGATTGCAGAAGAGATTGCGATACGGCCTGCCGTCAGGCGCAGCGATCTGTCTTCACGAACTCGGTTTTGCTGATCGTGTTGTCGCCATGGAACTGAGTGACGTCCCCGTCCTATCGGTCGCAGGCGAGAGGGGCGCAATGCGGGAAGCACTGCGAAGTCAGGAGCAGACAGTCCGGGCGATACTGGGGCGCTATCCTGCTTACTTCACAGCGGTCTTCGTAGATATCTTCGCATGATGACGTTGTGTTGCGTAGCCGTGACGTGCAGTGTGTCTATGTTAAGTAGGATTGGGACACCGTCTGAGCGGTCCATACCGGCTATGATCCCTCGCGGGCGGTGGCGCGAAGTCACCTTCGATGGGACGCGAGTCAGTCGTGTAGGGACGCGGTGGGGACAGAAGGGTCACGAAGGCGCGGCAGGACGCGCTCGGCGCGGAAGCGTACTCGGGTTTCGATTGGGGAGTGAATCAGGCCGCGAGTCGATAGGCGGTGATCTGAGTGTCGGGGAAAACGCGTCGCTCGATGTTCGGCGGCAGCATCTTGGCTGACTTCTCAGGTTTGGTCCACTGTGCGGGTGTTAAGTAGGCATGGGACACCGGATAGAGCTGCGCAGGCCGGCTTCGACCCCATGGGCGGCGGAACGACGGCGTGGACGAGCATGACAATGGGACATGGATGAGTCGGTGCGACATCGGGTGGGGCGGAAGAGGATCGCGAACACGCGGCGAGACGCGCCGGAGCGCGTGATCACTTTCGCCGGAATGCGCAGCAGAGAGGTCAGGCGGCGAGCCGATAGGCGGTGATTTGGGTTTCGGCGAAGACGCGGCGCTCGAAGTTCAACGGTAGTGTCTTGGCTGACTTCTCCGGCTTGGTCCAGTGCCCGCCGCGATGGATGACCGCCGGTAACCGACCATAGACAGGGCAGTGCGACTCGCGGCAGGTCACATGTGGCGCCCCTCCACGTAGCCAGAGATGGTTAACGCTTTTATGCTAACGAAGAAGATGATACAGTATATGGGAGACGTAGGTGCCACTAACTCCGGAAAGCAGACGCTGGCAGAGGGCATGGCAGAGCGAAGACTCCGTAACGTCGAGGCAGTTCTTTTCGACTTCGGCGGGACGCTGTATGACGTTCATCCAGCGCCCCTGAGGGCGTGGCAGCGACTCTTAGCAGCGGCGGGACTGAATCGGTTCCGCCTCAGCGACTACTACCAGGCTGTCGCTAACGCGCGAGTGAGATTCCTGGACCGACGAACAGCAGAGCTTGTTGCGTCCGGCCGCAGTCCGAGTATGACGGCCGCTGACTGGACACGGTACAACCGGCAGATTCTACTCGACCTGGGTCTGCCGCGAGCCGAGCTCTCAGACGATCTATGCCAGCAGCTTGGCGAAGCTATGGTACTGGCGCGGAAGCGCTACCGACTGCTGCCTGGCGCGCGCGACGTAGTACGGCACCTCGCGCGGGGACTCAAACTCGGACTCGTCTCCAATACCTCGGAGGACCTGCGCGCCTACCTCATGAATGATGGGATCATCCAGTGCTTCGATGTTATCACGCTGTCCCATGAAGTCACGTACTGGAAGCCCGATCCGCGGATATTCCTGCATTCCTGTCTTGCCCTGAACACCATACCGTCCCGTACCGCCTACGTTGGCGATCTCCCCGTCTGCGACTGCAAGGCCGCACAGGAGGCAGGCCTTTTGCCCATCCTCATCAAGCGGCCGGGCGTGCATCTGCCAGCGTGTGCGGGGTTGGGGAGCATTCCGACAATATCCGCCATCGCCGAACTCACGGCACTTGTGGAGGCTGAGCATGCATAGTGGGCGAGATGGCGATCTCTTCCTATCCTTCTTCGTGGGGAAGCTAGCCAGCGACATTGGGGCCATGGTTACCGACCTCTGGACTCCTCCTCAGGAGCTGGCACGCTCAGTTCAGTCAAGCATTGAAGCCGCCGGCTTCCCGCCTGACTATGCGAAGGTAGTAGCGACTGGCGAGACCGAGAACTCCGCAATCTATGTTCTGCGCGACAGAGACGTCATAGTATACACGCCGCTGGGCCGAGCTGCCTCAGCCCCGGTCGTCCGCGAGCTCGCTCCCCGAGTTGTGCATACGGTCTCCGATAGCCTTCACATCGTAGAGAGAACGGCCGGCATAGCACAGCGCTTGGATCTGCCGAAGGTCATTCTGATCAATCCTTCCGTGAAGGATGTGTTCCCCGCACCACGGCTTGCCTTGTGTGTCTCCTATTTGGCTTCCTATCTGCGCAGCCAGCACAAAGCCGAGGTTCAGATACTGGACATGCAGTTTGACCTCGATGTGGAGCACGTGATCCGCCGGATCAGAGACGTCAGGCCCGAGGTGATCGGGATTTCTATCAGCTTCGGCCAGATGGAGCTTGGCACACGAATCCTGCGAGAGGTGTTCGCGTACGCTCGCGAAGCCTGCCCTCCTCCTGTCGTCGTTGCCGGTAACGCGATATCGGCATTCGGGTGCGAGGGCTTCCTCAGCCAGTTCCCTGATCTCCTGATATGCACAGGCGAAGGAGAACGGTCCCTGGCTGGGATAGTGGACTGGACGAGGGGTCAAGTAGAACTGGACACGGTGCCGGGGATCGCGTACCGCCGACGGACAGGGAACGGAGTGGTCAGAACTCCTCGAGTCGAGGTAGAGATGAGTGAAATCCCGTCTCCAGCTATGGACACCGTGGGCGGCATTCTCGCCGGCGGAGGCGCGTTGATCATGGAAACGTCGCGCGGCTGTCGACATAGCAGGTGCTCATTCTGTCCCAGGACCCACAAATCGCTTCGCTGGAAAGGGATGAGCCCGAGCCAAGTGGTGAGCCAGCTGGATCACTACGGGCGAGCACTCGACAACTTCGGTGGTCCTCGGCGGATCTTCTTCGTCGACGAGGACTTCTTCGGGACCGATGATGCTGGCGACGACCGCGCCCGCTCCATCATGCGCGGCATGCTCGATGGGAACATGCAACTCGAGTTCGAGGCCGACACCAGGGTCGACCAGGTGTACAGCCTGAGCAGAGACACGTCGTGGCACCTGGAACGCATGAAGACGCTGCTGCTATGTCAGGAGGCAGGTCTTCACAGGCTTCTCCTCGGGGTGGAGTCCGGATCGAGCACCGTACTTGGGCGCTTCAGGAAGGGAATCTCCGTGGACGAGGCCGTTTTCGCGATGCGGCTACTGACGGCTCTCGGCATAGGGCTACGCACCACCTTCATAACCTTCGATCCGCTGATGAACTTCGCGGAGCTGAAGGACGACCTTGCCTTCCTGGCACGACGGGACATACTTCTTCGGCCGCAAAGTGGCGACCAGTTGGATCTTGAACAACTCTTCTGGGGAGTTCACGATCATCGCTTCGTGGAACGATGGATGCAGGACGTCCCCTTCTACGAGAATGTATGCTATATGCTTGTTAGTTTGGAGGTACTCATAGGTTGCGAGTATCTCTCTGTCGTCGGGAAATGGGAGAAGGAGCACGGAAGGTCTCTTCTCGCGCAACGAGAGCCAGACTACAGCATGGCACGATACCGAACCCGATACGTGGACTCCAGAATAGGCGCAATTGCGGAGAACTGTCAGCGCTGGCTGGACCGCCACTTCGCTCTCGACTACTGCCTGAAGGGTCGGTATAAGGTGGTGTCCGGAGAGGAGAGAAAGCGCTTCCTGCAGTTCCGCCGCGGCTACCGTAAGCTGTCGTTCGAGTTGCTGGAATCGCTGGTCTGGCTGTTTGACCGTGACGATGCTACACCCGCGGCTGAACCAGATGACCTCGGCGACATCCTTCCGCAGCTGCGCGGCCTGAAGCGACAGGCGGAACGCGCTGACCCAGACAGCGTCGTGCAGCCTGTACTTGAGCTGATGAACGCAAGAATGGAGGAGCTGGTCTCCGCTGTAGAGCGCGACCTGGTTCGTGGCCAACTGAGCGACCCCACAGGCGTGCTCACCGCCACGCTCGCGCGCTGGCGCGCGTCACGAGACTGGGGTCTGATCAACCCGTAATGGGAACGGATTCACATGCAGAAGGTTAGGCTAGGTCGGACGAACTTACATGTTGGCCGCGTAGGTGTCGGTTGCTGGGCGATCGGCGGCCCGTTCATTAACCTCGGCCTCGCCGCGGGGTGGGACGGCGCTGACGACCACCCCGCTGAACACGGCTTGCTGGAGGCGGTGCGGATGGGTGCGAATCTGTTCGATACAGCGGACGTGTACGGGTTCGGCCGGTCCGAGCGCTTGGTGGGACGCATGCTCAGGAGGGCACAGGAGGAGGGCTTGGCCACAAGAGAACAGCTCGTGGTCGCGACGAAGGTTGGATACTTCCAAGGATGTGCCGAACACGCGTACGACCCCCTGCATATGACCCATCAGCTGGAAATGAGCTTGAGGAACCTGAGTACTGACTACATAGACATCTACTGGTTCCACCACCTGGACTTCGGCGGCGACCAGCGGTACCTACCTGGTGCGATTGATCGAATGAGGAGCTTCCAGCGCGAGGGACGCGTTCGGTTCGTTGGGCTGAGGGGCCCCCACACGTACTCGCCGCGTCGGGCAGAACTTGCCCAACGGTCAGACGGCCCAGTGGAGGACTACAAGTCGATAGCGGAGGCCGTGGTCCCAGATGTGGTGAGCCTAAGGTACAACGCACTCAGTCACAAGTATGATCTGGAGGAGAGCGATCTGATCGAGTGGGCAGAGAAGCGTGACCTTGGCATAGTCCTGTACAAACCGCTGGCTCAAGGGCTTCTGCTCGACAAGTACGACCCGCGGAATCCTCCCGAGTTCAGCGCCGGTGATCATCGAAGCAGGAAAGCATGGTTTCGAGCGAAAGGTCTATCGGCGCTCAGAACCCGCATCGCTACGGTCAAACGAGAGTTCGCATGCTGCACGACGGAGGATCTTGTGCAGCTTGCACTGCGGTACTCCCTAAGCCGATCTGTGAGGGCGTGTGTGGTCGTAGGCTTCCGCAGCGCAGACCAATTGCGCTCCTCTCTCTCCACGACCGGGTCGCTATCCCCCGCCGAGTGCGCCAGACTCAGGGAGATATTCGGAGCATTAGGCGATGAGATCGGCTCCTTTGTTGACGCCACATGAGGGACGAGATGGACAATCAGCTACTGCTATTCGCGCCGCGCTCAGTGGCAACCGAACTGGCGAGGTCCGAAGTTCGCGTGCTGACGTGGAACATCGCGAATCCCTCGCTACGAAGGGCTCAGGACCAGCTTAGGTGGCTGCTCGGGACCGAGGCGAACGTTATCATGCTGACAGAGGCGCGCAGATCGGCGGGCAGCAGTTTCCTGGCCAACGCTCTCCGGAACAGCGGCTTCCGGGTCTTCTGGCAGATCCCCAGCGGGAATGAATACTCCGTGGTGGTGGCGGAGAAGGGGTTCCGCGGGCAGCTGCGCCCAGCAGACGTCAGCTTCCTGCCCGAGCGCATCCAAGTCGTTACACTGCCCACATTCTTGGGAGAACTCACATTGGTGGCCATATATGTGCCCTCACGAGGCCCTGCCGAAAGGCGTAACGCCGACAAGAGAGCATTCCAAACCCAGATCGCCGAGTTCGTGAAGTCTGCGCATGCGCAGGGATGGACCCGGAGCATGGTGATCGGCGGAGACCTGAACGTCATACCGCGCGACCATCAGCCCCCGTATTCGTTCTTCGGCGAGTGGGAATACCAGTTCTACGACGCGTTTGGCAGAGTGGGCTTAGCCAACGCCTACGAGTCTAGGCATCCGGGCGGTCAAGACCACAGCTGGGTCGGGCGTCGAGAGGACGGGTACCGCTTTGACCACCTCTTTGTGTCGTCGAGGCTTCTGCCATACGCCGCTGATTGCAGATACCTCCACGAGCCTCGCCACTCAGGAATCAGCGACCATTCTGCTCTCCAGCTGCGCCTGACTGTCCGTGTTAAGTAGGCTTGGGACACCCGCTATGCCGCCGAGGGGGGGTCGCATTCTGGCTATCCCCCTCCCCACTCACGGCTTACTCCTAACCAATCAAGCCAATACTTCACGACCAGCGCGTGCTGTCCAGAAACTCATCCGGGACCCAGCATGCTCCTACGGGGTCTCTCGTGGTATTCTCTCCCCTCGTGCATACCCCTGCGCTGAGAGGCACCGAGGATGGAGAATGCCGTCGAACGAAGACTTGACTGGGCAAGCCTGCCCGTGATCGCGGTTGTAGCCCGGCTGCTCTGTCGGGAGCTGACGCTGCAGAATGAGTACCTCCGGCTAGAGAATCGTACTCTCAAAGAGAAGGTGCCAGGACGAATCCGGTTCACCGACGAGGAACGTCGATCACTGGCTGAGGCCGCGTTGGCGATGGGCCGATCGCTGATGAAGGAAGTGGTCAGCATCGTCAAGCCGGAGACCATCCTGGCCTGGCAGCGCCGTCTGGAGCGAAGGAAGTGGGACTACAGTGCAGGTCGGAGGCGCGGCCCAGGCCGGCCGCGGACACCGGACGACATTGAGGCCCTGGTCTGTCGGCTGGCACGGGAGAACCTCTGGGGGTATCAGCGTCTCCGCGGGGAGTTGCGCAAGCTTCGCGTCATCCTCTCCAAGGGCTGCATTGCGGAGATCCTGCGCCGCAACGGATTGCCTCCCTCACCGCAGCGCGCCGGGCTGACCTGGCGGCAGTTTCTCTCACGCCACGCCGAGGTGATGCTCTGCGCCGATCTCTTCACCAAGGAGGTGTGGACCTTCTCTGGGCTGAGAACGGCCTATGTGCTGTTCGTGCTGCACCTAGGGACGCGACGGGTCCTGCTGGCGGAAGCGACCTTCTCTCCGCACGGGCAGTGGATGGGCCAGATGGCGCGCAATCTGCTCATGGACTGCGAGGATCTGGAGATCGCCCCTCGCTTCGTACTCCATGACCGGGACACGTTGTTGATCTGGGACTTCGACGCGGTCCTGACCGGGGCCGAGGTGACGGTGGTGAAGACGCCTTTCCGCGCTCCCGATGCCAACGCCCATGCGGAACGCTGGGTGCGAAGCGTAACGGAGGAATGCCTGGACCATCTCATTCTCTTCGGGATGGGCAGCCTGCGGCGATCCCTTCGAGTCTACCGCGAC
>Ga0307379_10012141_pt1 | contig 11251 bp, 1 predicted proteins | sample UN2MG_FD_202237 | JGI IMG/M metagenome (GOLD analysis project Ga0307379, IMG submission 202237) | Soil microbial communities from Risofladan, Vaasa, Finland - UN-2 | ecosystem: Environmental > Terrestrial > Soil > Coastal area > Acid sulfate soil | place: Finland: Risofladan, Vaasa | collected... | reverse complement strand
ATGATAATTCTAAAAAAGATGATAAACAAAATGTAGACTTTGACTTTTACAATAACTTCTACAAAGATGACTATGATGAAAGTGGAAAATTAATTTCTAGAGAGTTTGATCCTATTGGTCAATATGCTCAAAAATGGATTGATAGTGCACCCACTCAAAAAGAAAAAATTGCAAGATGGAACAAAGTAAATGCAATTAGAAATAAAGATTATAGTGCTATAGGTAAAGAAGCATATGATGAAAGTTTAAATGCTCCATTAAGTGATTACCTTGGTGATCCTTTTGAAGGAAAGACTCATCAACAAGTCACTAATATATATGGGGATCAAATGCAAACCTTAAGATCTAATCATTATAAAGTATTTAATGATAGAGCAACAGGTAATGCAATAGATGCAAGTAATCAAGCCATAAAATCAAAGATGGAAGCTGATCTTGCAGAAGCTACAGGTTTTGATAAAGACTTTACAACCTTTATGTCTAATGCAAAAAGAGCAGATATTTATGATATCTATAAAGAAGCACTTAAAGATCCAAATATAAATGAAGGTGATAAAGCAAAGATACTTGCTGCTCTTAAGAAAAATGATGGGGCAGGTGCTATAGACTTAATAATGAATAGAAAAAATAAAAATAATTTTTTCAAATCTACATCTACATACAATGATCAATTATCTTCTTTAGGAGGAATGAATCAATATTATAATATGGTTACTGGTGATAGAGTAACTGCTGGTAAACCTGCTAAAGAAATCGGTCTTGGTACTAAAATTTGGGACGTAGTTACAAATCCTGGAGATGCCTTATACTATGGAATGAATGGTAGAGGAGAAAGTATGTGGGATAATTCGAATATGTCTTACAATGAAAAAAAAGAAGCTGAAAGAAGATTTGGAACTGACTTAGGTACATATAAAGATGTTAACCCAATGTCAATGGCATTAGATATAGCTAATACAGTAAATCCATTAAACTGGGGAGATGAGATGGCTAGAGGTTATCAGGCTAATGGTTTACAAGGATTATTTCAAAGAGGTAGTGATTTAACTTGGGATGCTGCAGCAACAGCTGCAATGTTTGTACCAGGAGGTCAAGGATTTAAACTTGGTAGACAAGCAGTTAACTTAGCTAAATCTGCAGAAACACTTAATGCAGTTAAGAATACAGGAACTTTACTTAATAGGACAGCCAACACAGGACAAAGGTTATTAAACTCAACTATGAAAGGATTTAATACTTTAGAAAGAGGTATTAATGCAGCTGGTTATCCTGGAAAATATTTTGTAAACTATGGTAGAACTATGTTACCTGCATTAACAGTTGATGCTGTTAGACCTTATGGAAATTTTCATGAAGGTATTATAAATTTATCTGAAGGTAATATAAAAGAAGGTTTAGGAGATATTAGTATGGGTGCTCTAGGTGTATTACCCTATGGTATCAAAGGACTTAATGCTCTTAAGACAGGGGAACTAACACCAGGACTAAGAGCAATCAATCCAGAAGGAATTAGTTATGCACCAAATGCAAAAACTTTTAAGCAAGTAATTAGTCCGTCACTTAAAAAAGATTATTATGCATTAAGTCAACAAATACATCCTGATAAATTTTCACAATTTGGTCCAGCAGCAGAACAAGCTGCAACTGCACAAATGCAAAATCTAAAAGATATTTATTCAGGTGAGCAATTTATGTCTATACCATTTAATCAAAATTTACAAATAGGAAGAATGCAGCCTAAATATTCTTTTAATATGGGAAGACTTGGTCAATTGAATTATGGTAAAAATGTATTTAAACCGATGAGTCTTCAGGAAATGGTTAAAGATAGAAGAATAAGAACTCATCAAACAGGTGGTTCTGCAGGTAATCCTGTTATAGATAGTTTAAGACAGCTTGGTAAAAAACAATATGGAGGTTTACCTAAAGCTCAGGGTGGTGGTACAGGTATTGTTAAAGTAGGTAATAGATTATCTAACATTTATACTGATATAGCAGAAGGAGGTAATCTATTTAATTATGCATGGAAGAGTCCTGCAATGAGATTTGATCCAAATGTTCGTGGTTATGGTACTCTTCTTAATGTTGAAAGAATGCCTGAATCTAAAGCAATGTTTGATGCTATCCAAAGTTATACTCCAGAGACTACACTAAATAAAATAATCTCTAAAGATTATGAAATTACAAGTGGTCCTTATACAGGAAGATTTGTTGGTAAGGTTGATGAGCAAAGAAAAGAAATATTACAAAATATGATGAGAACTGCAAAGATTAGTTCTGAAGATCCTATGGTTCTTTCAAGAAGAATTAAAATTAATGATCCAAAACTTTTTTCATTAGAAAGTGGAATTTATAGACCTAATAGACCTTTATCTTTTAGTGCCGGTAGAGATGCAATTGGTAATCAAGAGTATTCTGGAGGTAGAGATAGATTAGTTATGAAACTAGATCCTGGTCAGTATAATATATTTAAAAATTTCTATAGTGATTTTACTCCTGAAGATTTAGCTGCATATGAAAACTTATTATACCAATATGGAGCCGGACACACTTTACCTCCATTTACTACTCATGATATGATTGCTAATAATCTTGGAATGGCTAAATTTAATAGATCAAGTGAGAGAGAATTATTGACACCATATGAAGCTGGATTTGGAGAAATGGGTAGAGTAAAAAATAATTTTGGTGGTTATGATGTTATTGCTCAACCTATTGGCTTAGATATAACTCAACCTACATGGGTAAGACCTACATATGATGATCTTGTAAGAGAATTTGATGTTGAACATCAAAGAAAAGGATTAGGTTTTTTTAATTCAGAAGGAGAGTTTATTAATGCTGCTAATCAAGGTGTTGTAAGAGATGTTACTCCTGATTTAGATATGACTATTCGTAATAGAAGTTTTACTCCAACAGCACAGGATTTAATTAACTTAAGTAAAGGTTATAGATCATGGGGAACTCCTTATAGAAATGAAGGTACAATTCAATCTATATATGAAGGATTAAATCAAGGAGGTAACATGACAATGCCCATGGTTATTCAATATGAAAATGGATTAAATAGAATTTTATCTGGTAATACTAGAATGGATGCATCCAAACATTTGGGATTAACTCCTCAAGCATTATTTATAAAGGCTCCTTTTAAAAAAGGAGGTATAGCAATGAAACTTTCTAAAAAAGAAATAGATAAATACATTGAACAAGGATACATAATAGAAGATGAATAAACTTTAAAAGTTTATTGATTAAATTAAAATTTAGTATATTTAGTATATAACACATCTTATGAAAAAAACAGTAAGAATAAGAAAGGCACTTCCGGGGGAACAACCTGGCTACTATAATAAAACTGCAAAGTTTCTAAAGAAAGCCCAAATGGGAATGGCAGTGGAGTCAGTGAGTAGAGATCCTCAAAGGATGAATCTTATATATCAGAATGTATATGGGTCATTAAAACAATCCATGACTCCTGATATTGTATACAATATGTTAGTTACTGAGTATGCATTAGATCAACAAACTTCTTTAAATATAATTAAAACTGCACTTAATCAATTAGCACAGGAAGGATATGTAGATCCTGAGTTAATGGATAAGACACAGCAGCAACAACAAGAAGGAGACCCTAATGCTGCACAAGATCAACAACAAGCTGATGAAGATCAACAAAGAGCTTCTGATGATGCAGAACAAGAAGAACTTGCAATGTCTGATCAGGGATACTATGATGAAGAAGAAGCCCTTAATAATGACACATCTCATTTAGAAACAGAACAAGATGAGCAAGAACAAGCTTTTAGATTTGGTGGTTATAGAAGACAAGAAGGAGGAGAGGCAGATGAGTATTCTGATTATCAAGATACATCTAATCAATCTCAATCAGGTGAAGATGCTGCAATAGGTCAGTATGATAATCCGGGGCAGAACAAAATGGAGAAACCTTTCTCTATAGAAGATCTAATGGCTGTTACTCCAGGTATGCAAGGACAAGAAGCTTTTCCAGATCTATCATATTACTTAGGAGATTATAGACCTATCTCAGATAGCTATCAACCTATGGATTATTTACCTACTGCACAAAGAGGTGGTCAGTTACCTAAAGCACAAGATGGTTTAAATTTCTTACAAAGATTTACTCAACCTATAAGTCGTGGATTAAACTTTACTAGAGAAATTAGTCCTTTAACTAATCTGTCTGGTATACGTAAGTCTGTTCCTATTTTTAGTGCTATTGGTGAAGGTATGACTAGACTACCTTGGATAGGTTCTAAGTTTGCACCAAAGTTAGAGACAACATTTACTCAAAACAGAACAGAACTTTGGAATGTACTAAATGGTGCTGCACCTAAGAATGGTATATTTAGTCAATCAGGAACTTATGCTGGTGGAACTGATGGAAGTTTATCAGCTGATAGATTGATGTTATATCAAGATGATGTTAAAAGTATTATTCAAAATATTCAATCTGGAAAGTCTGCATTTTCATTAGCTGATATTAGTCCAAATGCAGAGTATGATGGATTGGTTAGTGGTGTTTATCCAATGGATGCAAAAGTTATTGCTGGAACTGATGATAATGGTTTTCAATTTTTTGAACTTAAACATACATTTGGACCTAATCAAAGATTACCTTTTGGAACTACACCTGCTAAAGCAAAAGAAGTAACAGTTAAAAATAGATTCTATTTTAATACTGATCCTGCTACAGGTGAAGTAAAAGTATTTGATCAACTTGGTAATCCACTATCTACTGGTGCTAAAACTAAGTATGATATTACTAGACCTTTAGGAACTACTCTTACTAGATCTGGTAAATATTTAACTACAGATGCAGGGCTTCTTGAAACTAATACATATGATAAATCATTAACTGGTTATGAGTATGGATTTCCTAGTAAAAGTGGTGATGGATCTCGGGTGGGTTTAGATGAAACTACTCCTATTTATGATGATGAAGGAAATATTATAAATAATGAAACAACTACATCTTATTTTGATGTAGATAGAGATCCTCAATATTCTGTAACAGGTCAGTTTGGTACTCCATATCCTAATTATATGGATGATTTATATCCTACAGGTAAAGGTTTCTTAGGAAATAATATGGGTAGACTTAGAGAAGTATCAGATATTGCTCCAGCTACATTGGACAGATTAAGTTGGAAAGGTAAAATTGGTAGAGGATTAGAAAACTTTGGTATGTCAACTTGGGTACCTCAAATGTTTGGTTTAGGTAATCCAATTAGAACGTCTTCAGCAAATGTTAAAGAAATGTCTTTACCGGTTTATGGTTATAGAAATGCAACACTGGGACCTGATGTTATTGATCCTGCTAAAGAAGGATCTTATGGTTCAGATATAAAAAATGCCATTAACTATAAGTATAGACTAGGTCTTAAAACAACACTGATTGGTGGTGGTTTAGGTTACTTAGGTTATAAAACATATGATGCATTTGCAAACCCGTGTCAGTGTACCAATCCTTTGGAAGCAAATTACATGAAACCAGATGCATTTGGTAAATGTCCTTGTGGTACAGATGTAGGTCCTAGTAGAACATTAGATCCAACAGCTATTCCAAATACTGAATTGAATACTCCAAGAGCCATTCCTGATAGTATGATGTTCTTAATTAACAGAGGATTAGAACCAAATGAAGAAAATTATTGGAGATATAGAGATAGTTTAAATTTAGATAAATCTAAAAAAGCTTTTGGTGATGACTTTGCAAAAGGTGGTATTACTAAAAATCAATTTGTAAAGAAGTTTACTGCTAAGTTTCAAGAAGGTGGAGATGCTCAAAAAAGTCCAGCACTTGGTCAAGGAAAACGTACAGATAATCTTACAGAAGATGTAGCAAACAAAAAAGATATCTTCAAAAGTAAACTTAAAGATAACTCTAACATAGCTCTTACTCAAGAGATTTATAAAAATGCTCAGAGTAATCCTCAGATTCTAAACATGTTAATGCAAGATGGTCCTAAAGAAAATCTTGCAGAAGATCAAGGAATGCAAATGGCACAATTTGGAGCATCTGTAGATGGAGATGTACCTAGCTGGTATACAGGATACAAAGGAATGAGAGCTCCTAAAGAGTATAGAAAGATGTTTAGACAGATGAATAAGATGATGCCTAGAGGTAATGATATCTCTAGAGCTAATCTTGCATCTAATATGTATGATAGAAGAACTATGCAACCACCATTTGGGGGAGTAATGACATATCCAGATTATATGAATATGTTACTTACTTCACAAATGTCTAATATTACACCAGGTCAAATGGCAGGAAATCCATTAGCAAATTGGGCTTCTTCTGTAGATAGAAATACTCCTGTATATGGAGGTCCTATGACAGGTGGACCATCTTCACAAGCTCAAGCAGATGATGCAACCATGCAAAATATAATGAAGAACATTCCTTTTCTTCCAAGTATGACTCCTGACTTTATTGACTCTCCTTTAGTTGGTAATCCTCAAGATGTAGAAGATTATTTTAGAAATAAAAGAACACCTATTGCAGGAGAAACTTGGGATACATGGTATACTTCAGATGGTAGTACACCAGGATTTGCACCTGACACTAGAACTTGGGATGGTACTCAATGGGTTGGACCAACTCCTACTGAAAGAATGCAGTTAGAAGGTTATGAACAAGGAGGATTTGTAGATATGGATGTTGAAAATCCACTTGTGAAATTTATTTACGGTGGTGATGAAGCTGAATACTATGAACCATATGGTTTACCTGAAGCTCGGTTTGGAGTTGATGTTAAAGGTATTTACGATTATATTGATAATGTTCAAAAAAATAATCAAACTAATGGTAATTGTCCAGCTGGTTATAAATGGGATGGAACAAAATGTGTATTAATTCAAAACAATACTAATACACAAACTAAATGTGGACCTGGAACAGTTTGGAATGCAACTTATAAAACATGTATTCCGGTTGCTCAAGTAAACTATAATCCAAGAGTTGTAAGGGGTCAATCTGGTTTCTTTAACAATGTTTTACCATGGAATCCAATTGCAGGTTATGCTGGATCATGGACAAAACAAAAGTCTTTACCATATTACTTAGGTAATAAAAATCCTTACATGGGTCAATTACCAGGTACACCTGCTGCTAGATACGTAACTAAAAAAGGTATTTTAGGTAGACCTAAAAAATGGATTGACATTTATGAAACATCTGGTAATGGTGCTCCTATAGATCCATTGCAACTTGAGCAGTTGATGAATCAACGTCAAGATAAAAATAGAAATCAATCTAACAACAATCAATCTAATAAATCAGACAAGCTTTCTAAAACTGAATTAATTGATAGAGAGTTACAAAAAGATTCTTGGAATAAAGAACATTGGGATGATTATTTAGCAGACAAAAGAAATAGAAGAATTGCTAGAAGAAACTTTGCATTTGATAATCCTGAGTACAGACGTTTTTGGGATAAAGGAGTTTTTAAACAAGGTCAACCTGGTGAAGGTAATTACTATGAAAGTACTAAAACTAAAAGAGTAAAAGATGAAAAAGCTTATGGGGGATATATGCAAATGGGAGGTTATAATCCATTTGCATTAGGTAGTGGATTAAGTACTGGTGTTGGTCAAAACATGTCTGCTTTTGCACCTCATTCTGCACAACAACAATTTGAAAATGAATTGTTTGGTACAGGAGCTCCATCAAAATTACCACCTCAACAACAGAATCCATTTGCATTTCTTAATACTACTGGTACAGGTTCTTATGCTGAAACTGCAAATACAGGACATACATTAGGAGCACAAGGTCAGGAAATCATTCCACAAAAAGAACCTGAAGCTCCTCAAAATGAATATGTAGGTGTAGAAAATAAAAGAAAAGATATGTGGAACATTGATCCTGAAGCAGGAGTAAATGTTTTCAATGCTGGTGCTAGAGGTGTCTTGGGTGTACTTGATAGAAGACAAAATGCAAAATCAGAAAGAGAAATGTTATTGAATACTACAGATCCTATGAATTTGTATGCTTCAGCAACTGAACAAGATAGAGGAGACTGGCAAGACTTTGGATCTAAATCTGGTATGTACCGATATGATCAACAAGGACAAGACAGAAGTAGTAGAGCAACATTTGGTCAGTATGGTGGCTACATGCAAGAAGGTGGATTTTACAATCCATCATTTGAAGAAGATGAAGAATTATATATGACTCCAGAAGAATTAGAACAGTTCTTGGCAGCTGGTGGACAAGTTGAATATTTATAACATAACCAATGATAAAAGTTAGAATTAAAAAAGTACCTAAAGCAAGAACTGGATACCAAGTTCAAGGAGCATTAGTTAATGATGTACCTGCAATGGGTGGAGCAGACAACAATGCATATATTGGTGCACCAAAACTTCGGGAAAGTAAGTATATCTCTGCTGTCCCTAGAGAAGAAGCAAATCTTGAAGCAGAGGGAGGTGAAACAGTATATGGAGACATCAATGGTGATGGAATGCCAGAACACAAAATCATCAAAGGACCAAGACATGCTCAAGGTGGAGTTCCATTAAAACTCCCTGAAGATACATTTATCTTTAGTGACACTAGAGCTATGAGGATTAAAGATCCTGAAATCCTTACTATGTTTGGTAAAGGTGGTGTTAATAAATCTTATACCCCGGCAGAACTTGCTAAACAATATGATGTACAGAAGTACAGAAAAATCCTAGAAGATCCTGAGACAGATGCAATAGAAAGAAAGACTGCTGAGTTGATGATCAAGAAGTTTGTTGTTAAACTAGGATGTCTTGCTCTTGCACAAGAGTCAATGAAAGGATTCCCTCAAGGAATACCTGCTGTAGCAAAACCTTGTATGGAAGCTAGAGGATTAACTGAAGATGATGTCATGCCTAATAAAGAAATAAAAGGTTTGAATGATCAACTTAAAACTCAAATGAAACAACAGCAAGGTGAAGGATCTGAAGGTGAGATGGAACAAGCTGTTGATATGAATGAAGGTAATCCTGTTGCTCAACCTGAACAACAAATGCAGCCACAAGAACAAATGCAACAACCATCACCTGAAGAGATGATGAGATATGGTGGTATGAAAAGATTGAGAAGAGCTCAAGAAGGAATGCAACAACCTTCTCAAGAAGAAATGGCTATGATGCAACAACAAGGTCAACCACAAGAACAAGGTGGTGGAGACCAAATGGGTCAAGTTATTCAAGAAGTTCAGGCTGCATTAGAAAGGGGAGCTGAACCTTCTGAAGTTGTTATGAGTCTATTACAAAATGGTATTCCACCAGAAGGTATAGTACAAATCTTTGCTCAACTTGGAGCTTCTCCTGAAGAAGCAGCTGGTCTTGTACAACAAGTTATGGGACAAGCACAAGGTGGAGGACAAGAACAAATGATGCAGGAACAACCTATGGCTCAATTAGGACAAATAGTTAAAGGTGCAAAACAATTAGGTAGAATGGCTAACATAGGTACTCTAGGTACGTTAAATACATTAGCTAAAACTGCTGCACCTATAATGATTAATCCTATACATTTTCCTACTTTTGGTATGGGTCTTGATCCTGATATTGGTATAGGACCTTTTACAGGAAGTCCTTTAAATGTTCTTCCTATTGGAAAAAAATTAGAAGGAGATGATTCAGCTTTCAGAAAATTCGGTGATACATTAGATTATGTAAAACTGTCTCGTAGTTTAGATCCTTCTCATGGAGCATTGTTAAGACTTGGTAAATCACAAATAGCAGGTGAAGGAAACTGGGCAGCTCCTAGTGAAGTTAATGAAGCTTATCCAGGTGTATTTGCAGCACAATTTAATACTGCTACTCCAGGCTCTAATTTAGGATACACAGGTATACCAAATAGAAGAGGAGTTTTAATTACAGATGCACAAGGCAACCGTATGCCTAAAGTTTCAATTGATGATCCAGGTTTATCATTCCATAGAAGATTACCTTTTTCTAATAGATACATTGATGTTAATATGGATAAACTAAGAAATGATGAGTTTGATTGGAGAACTATGGGAGGTAATGCTCAAGGTCTTCTTGAAAGATTTGGTTATGCTGCAGGGTTAGCAGGACTAGCTGGTGGAATAGGTGCTACAGAACCACAAGAACACTTAGAAGAGCATGAAACAGACCCTAAAATGAACTCTACAGAAGGAGCAAGAAACACTAAAAGTGAGTACACGGAAAATCCATTTAACTATAGAAAGCAAGACGGTGGTCAACAAATACCTATGGCAATGTATGGAATGTCTATGGGTGGTTATGATATGCCATTCTATGATATGCCAGAAGCTGAGTATGGAATGTCTATGGGTTCTGGTATGTCTCAAAATTATCAAGGTAGACCTAAAAGAATTCCTGGTGGAGGTCCTATGTTTCCATTAGCAAAAGCTCAAGATGGACTAAATATTGATGCAACTAATATGACTGAAGATCAACTTCAAAGAGCTATTTGGGATGCACAACAAAAAGATAAAAATGCTCAGATTACTATAACTCGTAAAGATGCTAATGGTCAAGTAAAAACACAAAAACTTAAAACATCTGGTTTTACTGTTCCTAAAGGAGAAGATATTACTGATCTAAAAGGATTTCCAGATACTCCTGCTGGAAGAGTAGCTGCATCTCAATATATGTTAATTGAGCAAAACTTAAATAATCCTACAGTAAGAGCTGAGATTATCAAAAATACTAAAGAAGCACTTGATAATCCAGATGCTTGGACAGGTAAAAGTGGTACAAGAAATGCTAACAATACTTGGACAAAGAAATATGGATCTTTACCATCTGATGATGAAGTAATCAAACAAGCTTTGAATCATCAAAAAAGAAATTTGATGTTTGAAGCAAATGAGGTCGATCCTCAATTATTTACTGATGTAGGAAATGGATTAGATAGTGTTGATAAGGTACTTGCAGAGAAATATATAAATCCTAAAACAGGAAAAGAATATACAAGAGCAGAGGCTACTGCAGAACTTAAAAATCTTAAGGATGATGGATACACAAGTGTAGCTGCTATGTCTGATAAACTTGGAGTTCCTTTAGATCCTAGTGGAAAAGATAGAGTTCTTCAACAAGGAACAATGCATGGATATGCAAAAGCATATAAAAATTTTTCATCAGGAGGATATGATTCTAATCCAGATGCTAAATATGCAATGGATAATTTCCTAGGTAATGTAAGTTTAGTACACTCTGGAGCAAATGATGAAACTTCAATGGGTGCTTTATATGG
>Ga0307379_10012140_pt1 | contig 11251 bp, 8 predicted proteins | sample UN2MG_FD_202237 | JGI IMG/M metagenome (GOLD analysis project Ga0307379, IMG submission 202237) | Soil microbial communities from Risofladan, Vaasa, Finland - UN-2 | ecosystem: Environmental > Terrestrial > Soil > Coastal area > Acid sulfate soil | place: Finland: Risofladan, Vaasa | collected... | reverse complement strand
GTTCAACACGGCGATGACGGGGGACGGCAAGAGCCTGGCGGCATATTTGCCGACGCTGGTGAGTGGACACCCTGTGCTGGCGATGTACCCCACCAACGAGCTGGCGCGCGATCAAGAAACGCAGTTGTTGACATTTGAGGCTCGTGATGGTACAACAGGATGCATTGCCTTTGCGCGCGAGGCGTTGCTGCTCAGCGTGGCGTTGAAGGAGCGGCGCGTGACGTGCGGGGGTGGGGCAATGATTGTGTGAGGTCGTCCAATTCCATTCGGCGTGGAGGAACGAGCATGAATGAGCAAACCGTTGCAGAGTGGTTGGCCGCAGGGGAAGGCGAGCAGAGCGAGTTCAAAGAGAAATACTCCTCGCGGGTGATCGAGAGCCTGGTGGCTTTGGCTAACACGGCGGGAGGTCACGTTCTGATCGGCGTCAATGACCGTGGTCGGGTGGTGGGACTGGCCGATCCGGCCCGGGTGGTGGAAAGTGTGATCAGCGCGTGCCGGGAAGCGGTCAGCCCGCCGCTCGCGCCGACTGTGGAAATCGTCCGCTTGCCGGAAGGTGACGTCGTCGTGGCGCAGATTGAGGCGACCGGGCGCATGCACGCCAAAGGCGGCGCGGTTTTTTTGCGTCACGGACGACAGACGCGGCGGGCGTCCGGCGAAGAAATCCGGTTCTTGACGCTGCGCGAGACGCCGGAGGTGTACGAGACGCTGCCGTGCCCCGGCGCGACGTGGGAGGATATGGACGAGGCAGCCTTGCGCAAGTACCTGACCGTGCGCGCGCCGGGCGCATTGGAGCAACAAGGCTTGACCTTGACAGCACTGGCGACTACGCTTCAATTTGCTACACAACGCGGGGGAGAAACGCTTCCGACAGTAGCGGGCATCGTGCTGTTTGGCCTGCACCCCTGGCGGCAGTTCAGTTGGCGCTTGACTGCGCTGCGCTTTAGCGGCACGGTCATCACCGATCCGATTGTGGACCGGTTAGACGCCGAGGGGCCGGCGTTGCGCGCTATCGAACAAGGCGAGATGTTTTTGCGGCGGAACCTGCGAGTGGCGCGCCTGTTGGTGGACAAAGGGACGCACTTCGAGGAGCAAGACGTGCCCGAATATCCGCTGGCGGCGGCGCACGAGGCCATCACCAACGCGGTGGCGCACCGGGACTATGACGCGCCAGCGCAGGTGTTCGTGCGGCTGTACGACGACCGGTTAGAGATACAGAATCCGGGGGGATTGTTGCCGGGGTTGACGCTGGAAAAGGTATTGGCCGGAGGTTTATCGCGCCAGCGCAACCCGGTGATTGCAGAGGTGCTGCGGCAGATGGGCAAGATGACGACCGTGGGGCGCGGGTTGGCGCTCATTCAGCAAGAGATGGAATCGCTGGGCTCGCCGCCGCCGGTGTTTGAAAGCGACGCGCTGCACTTTCGGGTGACACTACTTTCACGGCATCGGAAGATGTGAGGTGTAACCTGTGTCCCGCCGCAGACGTCCGCCCATCTCCGTGACGCTCGTCCGCGCTGGAGTCCCAAACTTGTTTGGGCCGGCTCCGTTCAATCTGTTCCCCGAATCCGATGACAGCCGCTCACCCACACGGATGTGGGGGTGGGGGGGTGGTACAATGAGAGTGCTGGAGGTAAGAGGCAGGAGAGATGTGGATCAGGACGTTGCCCGTGTACTCGAAACTGGCCGATGAGAGCGATGTGCCATCGGAGGTGGCTGAACGGCTGCCAGCAGGCTGGCGGCTTTCGCAGCACCAGGTCGAGACGTACAAAGCACTGACCGGCGGCGAGTACGACGTGGTGTTCAACACGGCGATGACGGGGGACGGCAAGAGCCTGGCGGCATATTTGCCGACGCTGGTGAGTGGACACCCTGTGCTGGCGATGTACCCCACCAACGAGCTGGCGCGCGATCAAGAAACGCAGTTGGATGGCTCGAAAAAACAGTGGCGTTGCGAAGAGGTGCGCATAACGCCAATGTCCGCTGCCCGCCTGGAAGCGATCGTCGCCGAAGGGACGTACGGCCGGAAAGCGGCCGTGATCCAGCACCTGGCCGGCAACAACGACGTGGTGCTGACGAACCCGGACATCTTCCACTACCTGGCGCAGTTCTTTTACACACGCAAAGACGATGCGCCGGACATGCTGTTCAGCCGCAAAATCATTGACCTGTTCGATCTGTTTGTGTATGACGAGTTTCACATCTTTCAGACGCCACAAGTGGTGGCAGTGTTGAATGCGCTGTTGCTGGTACGCGAAGTAGGTGGCGCAATCACTCCGAAACGTTTTCTGTTCCTGTCGGCCACGCCCGACCCGCTGTTACAGGACTACCTGGCGAAAGCAGGGTTCCGCCCCAGGTTTATCCAGCCGGAAGCTGAGGGGTGGTATCAGCACACGTGTGCGCCTGCGGATCGAGCCGGGTGGCGCCCCATCGTGCAGGCCACCGACATTCACTTCTGGAAGACGGGCGGAGACTATCGAGCCGAAGAGTGGGTGGCCGAGCACTGCCACTCTGAGCGCGTCTGTCATTCTGAGCGCGCCTGTCATTCTGAGCGAAGCGAAGAATCTCTCCTGCTGGGCTTTTTCCACCGCCACCGCCCCGGGGCCAAAGGTGCCATCATCGTCAACAGCGTCGCCACTGCGCACCGCTTGTTTGCGCTGTTGAAGCCGGTGTTTGAAGCAGAGGGGCTGTGCGTTTCGCTCAATACCGGCTTCACCGGCGAAACGTTGAAGCGTGCTTCGCTGGGGGCTGATTTGTTGATCGGAACCTCGACGGTAGATGTGGGCGTAGACTTTCGCATTAACTTTCTGGCCTTTGAGAGCCGTGACGCCGGCACGTTTCTGCAACGCCTGGGCCGCCTGGGACGGCACACCGACGACGGGCGTGGCCACGCTTTCGAAGCCTTCGAGGCCCACGCGTTGGTGCCCAACTTTGTGAGCGAACGGCTGTTTGAAGGTAAGAGCAACGAACCTCCGTTGTTGCCCGATGCGGCAAAAGTGACGCGGGCCGCATTGAGTGAGGCCATCCGCAAGGCCTATCCACAACCCGTCTCGTTCGGGTCCTATGCCCGGCGTTGGGGTTGGGTGCAGTCGGCGCACGTCTATTACAGGTTGAGCAACAAGACTATCAAGGACAGTTACGAAACGGCGCGGGCGCATTTGAAGCAAACCTACTGGGACGTGCTGGGCATCAGCACCGGACGCGCCTTGAACGATTACCTGGAGCTGATGAAAGGTGCCAGGCAAATCGCCGAAGAAGCGCAGAGTTTTCGTGGCGGTAGCCCGTTCGAGTGCGGCGTGATTGACCTGTCCGAGGCGGGCGCAGACAGCGTGAAACGCTACGGCCTCTTGACGTTGGCCGCCAATGCCAATTTGGACTGGCTGGAACCCGACGAGTTCAAACGTCAAGTGGCAGAGCGTGGTGCAGCATTTTCACCCACCGCCATCGAGCAGATGGCCGGCTGGTTCTACTTCCGAGGTTTTAACGATACGCGGCGCGCAGTGACGATCCTGCTCCGCGACGCGGTAGGCACGTGGGGCGCGGATGAATTGGGCGAGCCACGAGTGATCGAGGGCGTGGAACTGGACGTGGCCGGCGTGGACTGGCTGAACGAGCTCAACACGCACCTGCGGCGGCGCAAGTTCGTGGTGACGCTGTGTTTGATCCCGCCCAACGACCTGCGCTACCGCCTGCGCCTGCCGCCGATGTTTGAGTTGTTGACATTTGAGGCTCGCGATGGTACGACCGGCAGCATTGCCTTTGCGCGCGAGGCATTGCTGCTCAGTGTGGCACTGAAGGAGCGGCGCGTGGCATGTGGGGGTGGAGCAATCTTTGCATAAGATCTTTGGAGGCCATTGATGGTTGGACAACAGGTGAAGCATACCAGGCCCACTGCAGCGATGCAACTGGCGGGTAGCGACCGCACCGAAGAAGAATTAGTTGAGGAAATCGCAGAATCAGAAGAACAGGCCGAGCCAAAAGTCGCGCGACTGGCCGACGAGCCGATGTTTTCTGCATTGCTGCGGGCAGCGGTGCAAAAGGTCTCCCCGGACGACGCAGTGCTGTTGGGCTACGTGACACACGTGGCGCGGCCACTCTCGACGGAACTGGCACTGCAACCCGCTAAAGGCGGCGAAGAGTTCCTGGCCGCCCGCCGGGCCGAAGGCAAGACTGAGCAAGACGTAGCCCGCTACCGCCACGAGCAAAGCCTGCGGGCCCACCTGGTCAACGGCCTGCTCCCGGTCGCGCACGTGGCCCGCTTGCTGAAAGCGTGGGGAGCGCCTCGCCTGCGCCACTTCGACGAGCGCGTGTACCGGCTGTTCTGCGCCGGTTTTACCTTGCACGACTGGCTGAAATTGCCGGAGGTGGAAGCCTGGCTGGATCGAGAAGGGCTGGACCACAGTTCGGTCAGCGCGGCCAAGCATCTGCCGTTGATAGAGGCAATCTTCCAGGAGTGGGTCCACCGCCTGGGACTGGACAAGTTTCTGGACCCCGTCGGTGGGGCGGAAGCCTGGCTACACGACTTGATCTACCTGGCCTGCAACGCCCAGGTGCGCTGGGGCACCATGCTCAACCTGAGCCAACTGCCCGCACTGAAACTGGACGGTCGAGCGCGGCAACTGGCGACCGACCTGTGCACGCTGGCCGACCGCATCGCCTACGTCGCCAAGACGCCGCGCGAAGTGACGGCCCACCGCAGCATTGTCGAGATAATCACTGACCTTTCGGACGGGCAGGCGCGGCTGGTCTATCACCACGTGGCCGAGAACCGCGGCCTGCTGACCAATTTCATCCACAACGCGGCGATGGAGGCCATGAAAAGCCCGTCACGCGAACCATTGTTGTTCGCACCGAGTGGGGTGGTGTATCTGGAAAATAGCCCGGCAGCCGGCCGGGCGGATAGGCCGCCGGCAGTCGCCGTGGAGGCAGTGGCCCGGGCGACTGTGGATGAAATTCGACGAGCGTGCGCCGGGCGGTTGAACAGCGAGTTTACCGGCCTGTCGCGCGACGGCAAGGGGCTCAAGATGGCTCCCTACTACGATCTGCACTTTGCGCCAGGCGAGCAAGTCCGCCTGGCCGCGCGCGCCGTGTTCAAAATGATCCCCGAAACCAAGCCGCCCGCAGCCGGCAAACGTTTTGCCAGTATGACCGAAAAGGGCATGGCCCCCGACGGCGTTGCCCTGGATTTGCCGGATGACATTCGGGTAGATCAGTTGGCCGAGTTTTGCGCGAGGGCGGTTGGCATTGCCGGAGATGCCGCGCCTGGCCTGGATGCAGTCGGGTTGGTGCTGCAAACGTTGGGGTTGAGCCACGAGCGCCAGACGTTCGATGCCATCGCCGGGGCCAAAGGCGGCGGGGGTGTCCCATACTCCTGGTATTACGCTGCTGGTGTCTACCTGGGGCGAGGCAGGGGCAAAGGTGCTTCGCCGGACGAGTGGCGAATACTGATCGACGACCTCGCTCAGGCACTCGCCAAGACCATTGAGCAAGACAAGCCAGCAGAAACGACTGAAGTCGCTACTACAAGTCAAACTACAAACGAAGCGCCAGTGGGGGATGGCTGGGATGATTTGCGGGCCTACGTGAAGCGGATGCTGACGTTTGGTCCAGAAGCGGGCGAAGACCGGGCGGCTGCATTGCGAGAAACGGCTGGGCTGGAACTGGCACGCTACAGCGCGGCCAAAACCAGGGGGCGCGATGCAACAGTAGTCTGCTCGTTGTGCTCGTCGGCTTACAAAGTCAGTCCCCAGCGAGAAGCAGGGTTGTTGTTTGCACCCCAGGTGTACACGAATAAACAGCCACTGCACGGATCGAAAGCGATCCGCAACATCTGCCGCATCTGCGAGACCGAGATGATGTTGCGCCAGATTCTGATGAACCACGGTGGAGCGTTGGGCAGCCGCTTCGAGGGGCGAAGAGTGCGCTATCTGTACTTTTACCCGACGTACTTTTTCACGCCGGAAACGTTGGCACAACTGGCAATCATTTACCGGCGGCTGCGGCGCGTGAGTTTCACTTCTGTGCGCAAAGCGTTGTTGGTGGAAGAGAATGGCCGGACAGAACTGCGCCTGGATGCGGCTGTGTTTCAGCGTCTCCAGCCGCTCCTGATGGAGCCGGAAACGCATGAACCGCCCGAGACAGACCGCATGTTCCGCTTCCATTTTCCCGAACAGCAACCGGTGGCGTTCTACTTCCTGGGTGTGCCGCCGCCCAGCCGTGATGCCAAAGACGCCGAAGCCTGGATCAACCCAGCCTTCCTGGCGCTGATTCTGCCGCTGGCGTTGGACGTGAAAGTGGTAGCGTCCGAGTCCTCCATGCCGTTGCTCGTGGAAGCCGACGAGTTGGAAGAGACGGTTTTCCTGGACGCGCCCCACGATTTCGTGACCGACCTGATGGGGCGCGAGCGGATCACCCTGGAAGGATTGTTGCCCCGCTTGCAGGCGCTCACGGCGGCGTACCTGATCCACCTGGACGGCAACGCGCGCATGGGGCGCGGCGGCTACGACTACCGCTGGCATACCATCCCGCCGTTGGCGCGCAACTTGAGCGCCGACCCGCTGTGGGCCTTTGCTTATCTCAAAAAATGGCAGCGGGCCAACCGCATCGAAGCCGTGCCGGCCGACAAAGCCCATGTGTATCTACAATTCGTTTCGATCTTGACAACCTTGAAAGGAGGCGATTCAATGAGCCATGCTCGAACTTTGACCGAACAGTACATGCAGTTCTACCGGGCCAGGCGACGTAATTCCAACAGCATCCTGCGCCCCATCAGCATTGCTGCCCAGGCCATTTTGGAGGCTGACCCACGCCTGTTCGACCGCGAAGGGTTGGTGGAGGCGGTGCGCGGCGAACTGCGCGATTTTATGGACCGCGTTGGAAGTGGGCGTGCCGATGGGCATTATGCACCCGGCAGCACCTGGGAAACTCGCGAGGTGAGTCTGCACCGATTCGCCGAATACTTTGTCGGCGACATCTTCTACGATACCCTGCGCGGCGACAAGTCCGCGCTGCGCGGCAAGCAGCTGAACCTGCTCAAGAACGCCTGCGAGGTGCTCTACCGCGACGCGGTGGCCCACGAGTGGAGTAAGAAGCAAGCAGGCGATGAGGAACAAGAAGGAGATTCTTCGCTCCGCTCAGAATGACCAGGTGTTCTAGTTCGGCGAGGAAGAGATTCTTCGCTCCGCTCAGAATGACACCCAGTTAAGGAGGGAAAAGCAATGTCTCTCGATACCCAGTGGTTTCCTAAAGTGATCCCCGCCAAACCGTCGGGGCGATACGCACACGTCGTCGTTTTGCGCGTGACCGATTCTTACGCGCTGTTCCAGACCGACGGCGAATTGAATACGGCGCGCGTGCCGGCCGGGCTGGAGGACACCAGCCTGATGACCCGGCTAGCACTGTTCAAGCGCAAGCAAACCACGCCCGAACGCCTGACCGGGCGCGAGTGGCTGCGGCGGTACGGTATTCTCAGCCCCGAACTACCTGACGAAAAGGCCAGGAAAGAGACCGACGCGCAAGGTGGACTAGTCTGCGACTACAACGTGGCCTTTTGCAAGCAATGCCCGGACTGCATCACCTACGGGTTTGCGATTGGCGACGCCGGTTCGGAAAAATCCAAAGTCATCACGGACACCGGCTACAGCCTGACCGCCTACGACAGTTCGCACGAGACATTCACGCTCAACGCGCCTTACGAAGAAGGCACGATGAGCCGCAAAGGGGAAGTGACCAGCCGCATCAACGAGGCCGACCACGTTCGCCCACAGGTCATTTTCCCGGCTGTCATCACCGTGCGCGACGTGACGTCGGCCTTGTTCGAGTACGTGCTCAACAACATCATGAGGACGCGGCGCTACGGGGCGCAGACTACACGCACCGGCACAGTGAGCAATCACCTCCTGGCGATCGCGCTCACGGATGGCGAGATCTTTTCCAACCTCAAGTTGACGCAGGCGTTGTACGACGCACTTAAGGTCAGAGGCGCACTCAACCCGCCCGATCCGGTTGACGTTACCACCGCGCTGGCTGAGGCCGGGCGCTTGGTCCCCGCTCTGCTCAAGGCTGACGGCGTGGTAGTAGACCAGTTGTTGATGGGAGATGAATTGGCCGCGACGTTGGCCGGGCTGCGCGAGCGAGTGGACGACGAGGCTGGTGCAAAGACCATGGCGCGGGCCGCTCTGGCCGATAGTCGGGTGTATTATCAGACCTACGTGGCCAAGCCCAAGCCCAGCAAAAAGTGAGCCGGCCTACGATGAAAGGAGGCCGCCGATGATCGTTTACACTGGCCGGCTGATTCTGCACGAGAGCCTCTACTTTGCGACACGCGAGGTTGGCCGGCTCTACGAAACCGGCCGCTATCTGCACAACTATGCGCTGACGTACGCCTTGGGCTTGGCCGTCGCGCCTTACTTCAACGCCGAACAGGTGCCACGCTACGCCGAACAACTTGCGCCTCTGAACGAACGAGGTATATATGTCACTCCGGCGCGTGGGGTGAAAGTAGAATATACACTGGCCACGTTCAAGTATGCCAGCAATACCTACCACGTCGAGATGGAGAAGGGCAGCCGCAACACCCCATCGTTCGGACGGGCGAAAGAACTGGCCGTGGGCAGCGAGTTCGAGTTCGCGGTACTATCAGCGCGCGAGACGTTACCGTTGCCACGCTGGATTCGCCTGGGATTGTGGCGCAGTAAAGCGGCGCTGGTGTGGGAGATGGCTGAAGCCAGGCTCGACCAGGCCAGGCAGGCTCGAGCCTCTTTGCCGCTGAACCCACTGGACACGAGTGGGGACTTGCTTGCCTTTGACCTGATCTCGATGCCACCCTCAAGCCTGGTGGATCACGCGCTGATGAGGGCAAATTGGTGGACGTGGGAGAAAGGGGGAGAAAGGTGTCAGTTGCCGGTTGAACTCAAGTACACCTTCCCCCCGTGACGATGCAGCTCAGGACAACGGGATTGGCATGATACGATGCACCCTACGCCGGCACCAGTTCTGGTTTGGTCTCACGGGCAGGCACCAGCGCCGGCACCTGTGCCAGCACGTCGAGGTACCACCACCAGTGACTGGTGGGCACATTCTCATCTTGACGCCAGGTTTCCAAATCTGCGATTTCTTGAATGGCCTGGTAGAAACCTTCGGCCTGTTGCAGGAGCACTTGATCGGCTTTGGCCAGGCGAGCACGTTGCTCATCCGTCAGATAGCGCTCACCCTTGGCGATCTTACTACGAGTGAGGAGCATGTCCAGATGTTCTATACCACTCACGTCAGGGAAACGGACATCCACTTCATAAGCGGCAACCAGTTTACCACAGTCTCTCATGCGAGCACCTCGCTCAAAGATCCAATTGGATCAAAGACTGGTTTGCTCAGATAAGTGCTGTCCTTGAAGAATCGAAACTACTGTCATAGAAAAGTAATATAGCACAAGTGTTGAGCAATGGCAACCGAGTTCCCACGAGTTTCTGCGTCAGCGGAACGTAGCGGGGATGGCCAGGCAGATGGCAGGAGAAAACCAATGGTAGTAGACAACGCCAATATGCTTTACTCCATCGTCCTCGTCCTTACCCCCACCCGCGAGGCGACCGTGCGCGCCACCATGGGCCACCAGGCCCACGCCGCCTTCCTGCGCACCGTCGAAGAGTCCGACCCGGCCCTCGCCGAGGTGCTGCACCTGCCCAACCTCCCCTCCCGCCCCTTCACCGTCTCCCCGCTCCTGGGGGTGGGGCGGGCGTACGATGGGCAGGTGCGTCTCTCGCCCGAGCAGGACTACTTGCTACGCTTCACCGTGCTCTACCCGCCCATCTTCGAGCGCTTCATGAGTCGCTTCCTGCATGGCGCAGGCCGCCCCGTCGTGCGGCTGGGCCGCGCGCTTCTGCTCATCAAAGAGATCCTCACCACCCCCGGCAGCCACCCCTGGTCCGGCTACACCTCGTGGGGCGCCATCGCCGCCCAGGCCCGTCCGGAACCCGAGCTCACCCTCGAGTTCACCTCGCCCACCGCCTTCGGCTTCGGGCAGAAAGAGTGGGGCAAGAAAGTGGTGGTGCTCCCGCAGCCAGACCTCGTCTTCGGCAGCCTGGCGCGCTCGTGGAACAACCTGGCCCCGCCGCCGCTGCAACTGGACCGCGAGGCCCTGCTGGCCTACGTGGAGCAACACGTCGTCGTCAAGCGGCTGCATGGGCTGGAGACGCACATGCTGTCCTTCAGCCGTTCGCCCCAGGTCGGCTTTCTCGGCCGCGTGACCTATGGCATGATGGCCGCCAACGAAGCAGCCCGCTGCCAGTTAGACGCGCTGGCCACCTTCGCCTTCTACGCCGGCGTAGGAATGAAGACCGCCATGGGCATGGGCCAGTGCCGGCGAATGGACAATGAAGACAATGAACAATGAACAATGAACAAATGAGCAAATGACAAATGAGCAAATAGCAAATAGCAGACCGGATCATAGGTTACGGATTACGGATTACGGATTACGAATTACGAATTACGCATCGCTTTTCACCCATGACGACTGACGACTACCTACCGATCTCGATGCTGAACCAGTTAGAGTACTGCGAGCGGCGCTTCTGGCTGATGTACGTCCAGGGGGAGATGGAAGTCAACGCGCCGGTGCTCGAAGGGGTCCAGCAGCACGAACGGGCCCACGATGGCGGCCTCGAGCGGGATGGTGAGATGACCATCCACCGCCGCGTATACGTGTGGTCCGAGCGGCTGCGCCTGGCGGGCTTCGCCGACGTGGTCGAGGAGCAGGCAGGGGAACTCACGCCGGTCGAGTACAAGCACGGGCGCATGGGGCGCTGGCTAAACGACCACGTCCAGTTGTGCGCGCAGGCACTGTGCCTGGAGGAGCGGACGGGGCAGCCGGTACGCCAGGGAGCGATCTTTTACTGGGGCTCGCGGCGGCGGGTAGCGGTCGAATTCACGCCCGAGCTGCGTGCGCACACCGAGGCGGCCATCGCGCGGGCCTGCGAGCTGCTCGAAGCGGGCCGCATCCCGCCACCCCTCGACCGCCGGGCCAAGTGTCACGACTGCTCGCTCGAAGGAACCTGCCTGCCCCGCGAAGTCCTGCTCCTGTCCGGCGAACAAAACTGACACCGCATTCCGCAATCCGCATTCCGCATTCCGCAATCCGCATTCCGCCGATGGCCGAACTACACACCTGGGAGAACGATATGGCCACCCTCTATCTGACCGAGCCGCGCTCGTTGGTCAAGAAAGACGCCGACACGCTCGTCGTACACATCCCGGAGGATCA
>Ga0307379_10012139_pt1 | contig 11252 bp, 6 predicted proteins | sample UN2MG_FD_202237 | JGI IMG/M metagenome (GOLD analysis project Ga0307379, IMG submission 202237) | Soil microbial communities from Risofladan, Vaasa, Finland - UN-2 | ecosystem: Environmental > Terrestrial > Soil > Coastal area > Acid sulfate soil | place: Finland: Risofladan, Vaasa | collected... | reverse complement strand
CGGGCCGGAAAGGATTTGCGGGCGCAGTGGAGTGAGGTCAAGGGTGCCTGGCACGACGAGAATACGCGGCGTTTTGAGCAGAGGTATCTTGCCCCCCTGCTCACACGCCTGCGGATGGTTGAGCTGACGATGGGACACATGGCGAGCGTCCTGCAGAAGGTTCGCCACGATTGCGAATGAGAATGGAACACGACCGGCGGACAACGCGCGGCGAGCGGTCTCGCCCGGGGAGCGATTGAAGGCGATGTCGGAGCACCGCGACGAAGGCGTGCCACGCGAGTCGCCGACGGGCGCGCAGGATTACTTCGAGATCCGACGCCGGGCCCTGCACGGACTGCTCGGTCTGTCAGCCGAGACTGTTGCGCCGGCTGAGCTGGAAATCGAGCAACGGTATCAACGGGCGCGCGCGCAGGCGGAAGAGAAACTGGAAGAGGCGACCGCCGAAGTCGAGTCTCGCCTCCAGGAGAAACTGGAAGCGACCGAGCGGGCGCACACCGACCAGGTCGAGCAGATCCAGAGCGAGTACGAATCGGCCCAGGACAGGCTGGCGAGGCAGACGAAGGAGTCGCTCGAACGCGTCGCGGCTGAGTTCAGTGAGACTGAACGGGAAGCCCGCCGACAGAGGGATGATAACCTTCTGATCGCCGAGACGGTGCCCCAAGCGACTATCAGCGGGCTTCGTGAAGAACTCCAGTCGGTCCAGCGGCAAGTGACGGCCGGGCACCAGCAATTGGAATCACTGCAGGCGCGGGCGCTGCGGTTGTTGCAGGACTACCGACACGAACCAGAGCGAGACTCTGTCGCTGCCGCGGAGGACGCCTCGGCAGCGGACGACGCCGGCGCGGCGTACGAAGACCTCGCCAAAGCCACCCGGCAGCATCTCAAAACGCTCCAGAGGCTGTCCACGCCGCGCCTGTTCGTCGGCGCCCGGCCCTACGGGCTGTTGGTTCTGTTATGCGCGGTCCCGGTGGGCGCCATGGGAGCGCTGAGCCTTCTGGAAACCCCGTACGCCCCACCGTTCCTCATTTCCGGTCCGGTCGCGTTTGTGGTCACGCTGGTGGTGGGGCTGCTGGTCGGCGGGGCCTTGTGGCGCAAGGCTCACGTTCGGATTGAGCAGGAGTATGAGCCACTGCGGCGCGCGCTGGCCGCCGCCGGCCGGGCGCTGGACCGACGCTTGAAGCGTGTAGAAGAGCAGGCCAGACGGGGCGAGGCAAGAGCGATCGAGAGACGCGATCGAGAAACGCAGACCGTCAGTAACCAGTTCGATTCGGCAATCGCCGAGGCCAAGCAGCGCCGAGCCACGTCGCTCAAAAGAGTGGAAGAGGCCCGCTTGAAGCGGGAGGCCGAAATCGAGCATCGCCGCGCGAGCGCCTCGCGAGAGGCCGACGACGAGAAGGAGCGGCGGCGTACGACGTTGCGAGAGCGGCATGATCAAGACTTGGCGACCGCCCGGCAGGATTGCGAGCGGCAACTGGACGAGTCTCGCCGGCGGCACGATGCCGCGCGCGCCGAGCTCGAAGCTCGCTGGAAAGCGGGGCTGTCGGATATGCAGCGGTTCCTGGACGAGACGGACCGGCTCAAGCTCCTGCCGCGCTTCGACTGGAACGATGTAGCATTGTCGGATTGGACCCCGCCGGACGATTTCGCCACGCTTATTCCCTTCGGCAACTGGCGTTTGGACTTGACGCGGCTGGCCGACAGTGTGCGTGAGCGCGCCGGGTTTCTGGCGGATCGCTCGCCGGCGGTTCTGATGCCGGCCTTGCTTGCGCTTCCGAGCCGGTGCTCGTTGTTCCTGCAGAGTGAACGGGCCGGTCGGCAGGAAGCGATCGACACGCTGCGGGCAGTCATGTTGCGTCTGCTCATGTCGCTGCCGCCGGGGCGCGTGCGCTTCACCATCATCGACCCGGTCGGGCTGGGCGAGAACTTCGCGGGGTTCATGCACCTGGTGGACTATGAGGAGGCGCTGGTGGGCGGGCGGATCTGGACCGAGAGCGAGCACATCGAGGCGCGCCTGACGGAATTGACCAGCCACATGGAGACCGTCATCCAGAAGTACCTGCGCAACGAGTTCGAGACGATCGACGCGTACAACCAGCAGGCCGGCGAGCTGGCGGAACCCTATCGCTTCCTGGTGGTCGCCGACTTTCCCGCAAACTTCAACGAGGCCGCCGTCCATCGGCTCAGCAGCATTGTCAGCAGCGGCGCGCGTTGTGGAGTCTTCACGCTGATCGCGCGCGACAAGCGCCTGCCGACGCCTCCCGAGCTTCAGATCGAAGACCTGGCGGGCGGGAGCATCCACCTGGTCTATGAGGGCGACCGCTTCGTCTATCAGGACGAACTGCTCCGGCAGTTCCCGTTGACGCTGGACGCGCCGCCATCCGAGGAGGTCCTGACGCGCGTCATGCACGCGGTGGGCCGCGGCGCGAAGGACTCGTTGCGGGTCGAGGTGCCGTTCGAATCGATCGCGCCGTCGGCCGAACAGTGCTGGACCGGCGACGCCAGCGCGGGGCTCAGCGTCCCGCTGGGGCATACGGGCGCGGTTCGGCTGCAACATCTGCAGCTCGGGCGCGGGATTGCCCAGCACACGCTGATCGCGGGCAAGACCGGCTCGGGCAAGTCAACCTTGCTGCACGTGGTCATTTCGAATCTGGCCCTGTGGTACAGCCCGGCGGAGGTCGAGTTCTACCTGGTCGACTTCAAGCAAGGCGTTGAGTTCAAGACTTACGTCACGCATCAGCTTCCGCACGCGCGGGCCATTGCCATCGAAAGTGACCGCGAGTTCGGCGTGAGCGTGCTGCAACGGCTGGACGCCGAGATGACACGCCGCGGCGATCTGTTTCGCGCCGCCGGCGTGCAGGACCTGTTCGCGTACCGGGAGGTTTCCGGGCGGGTGCTGCCGCGGACACTGCTGATCGTCGATGAGTTTCAGGTGTTCTTCACGGAGGACGACCGGCTGTCGCAGGAGGCGGCGATCCTGTTGGATCGTCTGGTGCGACAAGGCCGCGCTTTCGGCATCCACGTGCTGCTCGGATCGCAAACGCTCGGCGGCACGGCCAGTCTCGCCCGGAGCACGATCGGGCAGATGGCGGTCCGCATTGCATTGCAGTGCTCCGAGGCCGACTCGCAGCTCATTCTTGATGACACCAACGTCGCCGCCCGGTTGCTGTCACGCCCGGGCGAAGCCATCTACAACGACGCCGGCGGACTCGTCGAGGGGAACAGTCCGTTCCAGACCGCGTGGCTGCCTGACGACCGCCGCAACGTGTATCTGACGCGCGTGCGCACGCTGGCGCGCGAGCGGCAAGTGCGGCACGACCCCCCTATCGTCTTTGAAGGCAACGCGCCCGCCGACATTCGACAGAACCGGATTCTGGCCCGGCTCCTGGAGGCGCCCGACTGGCCGGCCTCGCCCGCCGCGCCCCAGGCGTGGCTCGGCGAGGCGGTCGCCATCAAAGACCCGACGAACGTCACCTTCAGACGCCAAAGCGGTGCCAACCTGCTCTTCGTGGGCCAGCGGGATGACGCGGCGTTGGCGATGATGGCGGCGGCCATGCTCTGCCTGGGCACCCAACACGCCCCGCAAGCGGCGCGTTTCGTCGTCCTCGACGGCGGGTCGCATGCCCACGGCCCGCCGGGGGTCGCGGTCGGCCGGGAAGCGGGCGCCTCGGGCCGTGGGCATGGCCCGCGCGGGCTGCACGACGTCGTCGCCCTGCTGCCTCACGAAACGCGGTTCGTCCGTTGGCGTGACGTGAGCGCGGCGATTGCCGATCTGGCCGGCGAGATGCAGCGCCGACTCGAGGCCGATCAGACCGACGCGCCGGCAGTCTACCTGTTCATCTATGGCTTGCAGCGCTACCGCATGCTGCGGCGTCAGGAGGAGGATTTCAGCTTCTCAACGGACGACCAGGACAAGTCCCCCAGCACGGACAAGCAGTTCGCCGAACTGCTGCGCGACGGACCGCCGTTCGGCCTTCACATCGTGGCCTGGTCGGACACGCTGGCAACGCTGGAGCGCACGCTGGACCGGCAAGCGCTCGGCGAATTCGATAATCGCGTTTTGTTCCAGATGGGCGCGGCGGATTCCAGTAACTTGATCGACACGCCGGACGCCAACAAGCTGGGTTTCTACCGGGCGCTTCTTTACAGCGAAGAGCACGGTCTGCTGGAGAAGTTCCGACCCTACGCCGCTTTCGAAGCGAGTTGGCTCGAACACGTGCGGCACTGTTTCGCCGGCAAAGTGACGCCGCCCGAGCCCGACGCACGCGTCACGTGACGCCTAGCGGCCGCCAAGTCTTACCGGTGCAAGGCGAGGCCACCGAGGACGAAAACGCGTGGGATGTCAGTTGTTTGCCGGGAGCTTCCAGGCATTCGTACCCGCGCCGTCTTCCAGCCGCGTACGCACCGGCGCGTCCCTCAGGGAGCCTCTAACCCTGCTGAGCTCCGGAAACTAAGAATATATGTCCCACCAAAGAAAGTGTTGACAGGAGGGGCCCACGAGCGTATCCTCACAATTGAAGGAGTCCGGTCGAGAACGGGCGTTCCGGCCGAGGAGTTAGCCAATCCCGGATGGCCGGCCAGGGTGTAATGCCTTGGACAGGACGAGGATGCGTACAACTTCACATCGTGCGCGATAAGAGGCCCTCGTGCTGGTGAACGGACGATGGCGGCGCGTCGCGGCGATTTCAGACGGGTTCGAGCAAAGTCTATTAGTTTTCTTTAGAGCAGGAGGTGTACAATGAGGACGTTTGTGCTGGTGGTAGCTGGGTGCGTGCTCCTGACATCCTCGACCAACGCCGACACGAGGGGATACTGGCGCTTCGAGGAGACGTCAGACCCTGTGGTGGACTGGGGCCCCTACGGTCTGAACGGGACGACCACTAACGCCGTTCGCACCGGCGATGTCCCCGTCGATCCAATCCCGCAGAATGGGTTCGCCAACATGCAGTCGCTCTATCTCGGCGGTGACGGGTATGTCACCGTCCCGGACGACGCCGGACTACTCGACTTCGACCAGAGCTTCACGATCGAGGCCTGGGTCAAACTCAGCCGCTATGGCGACTACAGTCACTACGGACGTCAGTGGCTTACCCTGAAGAAGCGCATCAACGGTGGCGACTATGACTGCAAGACGACGTACGGCCTGCTCGTCAACGGGGGCAGCTTCGGAGAGAATCTGCCGGCGGAGTACGGGTTCGGCAAAACGACTGACCGTACCGGCAGCGAACTGCTCCTCGCCTTCGGCGGCGGCAGCGACAACCCCTCCGACATCTGGTGGATCGCCAGCTACCTGGAGGTGGACAATACGGACTGGAACTTCGTCAGCGTCGCCTTCGACGCGGACAATGATGCGGTGCGCTTCAATATCAACGACGAGTTCGACACGATCTCATTCACGGATCTCGGGCACTTCATCCCGGAGGATCACGGGCCGCTCGTCATAGGTGCTCACCAGAACAACGACAACGAATGGAACCAGTTCCTCGACGGCAGCATCGACGAGGTGCGAATCAGTTCAGGCGTTGTGCCGGAGGATCGGCTCCTGAACGTACCGGAGCCGGCCACGCTGGCCATGCTCGTAGCGGGCGTTCTGGGATTCCTGCGTCGCCGCTGACAACGGTTAGGCAGGTCCAGGGGCCGCCCGGCCACTAGGGTTGTTATTGAGCTTGGCGGATCGGCAAGTCCCTGGGGGAAGGCGTAAAGGGGCCAAGGCGGCGCGTAGTTCCACCTGGCAGGCGCGAACGGGACCATATTAGGCCCGTCCGGACCAACCCGCCTTCAGGGTCCTGCCAGGTGTTGATGACGCGGCCCTCCGCATCGAAGAGCACCGCCTTGCAGAGCTCCCGAATGGTGTAGAGGTTGTAGCCGGGATAAGAGCGCTCGCGGTCGTGGACGACCGTGCCGTCCTGCTGCTCGTCCTCCGCGACCGGGCTGAAGCCGACATAGGGCAACGACCGAAGCTGGTCGAGGTCGGCCTGCGTTTCCTGACGCTGCGAGTCTGTTGCTTGGCCGGCGGCGGATTGAGTCGCAGCAGCGTCGGCGCTGCTTCGTTCACCATCGCCACGATCACGCTCGCAGCCTGTCAGTGGCACAGGCCCGATCAGCACGACAGCTATGCATACCCGGAACATCACAACCTCGATCGATGCGGGCGACTCACACAATCGCCCCATGGTAGATACGGGGCCCTCGCGATTCAAATCGGTTGCGGGTCGATCATTGTCTGAACAATGTCCGGACCGTGCGGTTTCAGGCGGTGCCGGGCGCGCCGGGCGTCGAGATGAGTTGAGGTCCCCGACTCCGAATTTGAGACCATGGGCGGCAACGTCCTGGCCGTGGCGCCGCGCAAGTGTGTAATGCTCGCCGGCAACCCACGGACACGGTCGCGGCTTGAAGCGGGCGGCGTCGAGGTGCACGAGTTCGACGGGCAGGAAGTCTGCGCCAAGGGCGCCGGCGGCCCAACCTGCCTCACCCGACCAATCATACGGGAGCTGCGGGACTGTCGGCTGTCCTTGTCGCAGCCCCGATCTGGGGTGGTCACACCAGGGATAGCGCTCAGACTGAGCGGGTTGCAGCCGACTCCGCGGCCGAAGGGCGGCAACAGTCTCGCGCGCTCGCACCCTGGTTCGGCCCCCTCAGCCTGAGCGCGGATCCACTGTCACCCGCCTGACACACAGCGCATCAAGACGATTCTGTTGGCGTCGCAAACTCCACGCCGACACAGTGCCAGGCGCCGCCGAAGTGCTCGCAGCTGCGGGCGAATCCTGCAACGATGGGGGCGCCGGGAATTGCATTGAACCGAACCCGTATCTGCGAGCCTTCTTGGATAAATCGCTCGGCCAGGAAACTCAGCCCTCCTCTTGAGACATTCAGCGTCGCCGCCTCGATCTCCCGGATACTTGGCAGCGGACTGTAGGGGTCCTCGAACCAGACCGTCAGGCCGATCGACCACGGCTTCCGCTCGCATGTGCGCTGGTCCGGCTTGTCCTGTCCGCGTTCGAAATGCTCCAGTAGCAGCGCGAAGATCTCCTCTCCGCATGCATGGCCCGACGGCGGAAGACTCCGACTTTCACGTCTCATGACGTATCTCGCTCATCTCCATCGAATTGGCACGAACGCCCCTTGGCGCATACGCCCTTAGAGTGTGGAACGACATCTGCTCAAATAGCGCTCAGCTTAACCCGGAAGAATCTTGAGCGGCCTGGGCGGATCTGCTTCCGGTCAACAAGCTGATAGAGGGAAGCGCGTCGGATAGGCGCCGGCCGCACTGATCCAGCCGCGGGTTGCCCGAAAGGCATCATCAGCGACCGGGTCTGCCCACCGCAAGCCGTTTATCTTAAACGGGTTACGCCTCCGAGATCGGTTTTGAATTGGCGCGAGTGGCATCGGGCGGCTACAATCGTTGCTGCCGCCTGGGGAAGGGTCGTGGCCACCGGGACAGCCCGGTAGATGCGGGGCATCGGTGCCAGGCAAGAAATGGCGAGTGCCAGGCGTGGCGATGATCGTCGACCTCCAGGAATCCGACATCAGCAGGGAGACGCTGCACGTGGCGCTTCTGAGCCGAGTAGGCCAGCTACGCCGATACATTGGCAGCAAGATTCCTCCCCGCCTCTGCCCCATTATCTCGCCGGATGATATCCTCCAGGAGGCGTGGATCGCCGCATACCGCACGTTCCCTAGGCGTGAGCTGGATGGCCCCAACATCCTCGACCGATGGCTACGGACCGTCGTCAACAGGAAGCTGATCGATGCGATCCGGACAGCGCGGCGGCTGAAACGTGGAGGAGACCGCGAGCTGGTGCGGGATGTGGGGGTGTCCCTTACGTCGTTTTCCGGTCTGTTTGAACGTTTGCAGTCACCTCACCGAACCCCCAGCACCGAACTCCACGCGATTGAAACGGGCCACGCCGTACTGATCTCGCTCCACGGGCTCAGTGATGCTCGCAGACAAGCGATCAAAATGCGCTTCATGGATGGGCTGTCGCGCAAGGAGATAGCCGGTAGGATGGGTAGAAGCGAAGCAGCGGTGAGTGGCCTGCTATTCCACGGTTTGCGCCAGCTGCGTCGAATGCTGGGCGACGCTGCCAAGTACTTTAGCGACGCTCGCTCATCTGACCCGGCAAACACTCAAGCTCAGCCCGATGCGTAGGTCAAAGCGCTCAAGATCGCGAAACGGACCGTTACCCGTCGATTCCGGTGCGGCCGATCGTTTGGCGCGTATCGACGCGACCCTCGCCGAAGTGGCTCGTCGGCTGGAGGGAGGAGCCTCGGTTGACGACGCGGCCATGGCGCGCGAACACCCGGATCTCATGCCCGAGCTCGGCGAGCGGCTGCGCGACCTGCGCATGCTTATGGCCGCCGCGGAACGGGCCAGACAAACAGGTCATGATGAACAGCCCCGCGACACGCGCGAGGAACTGCTTGAGGAGGAGCAGCAGGCCCTGCGCGAAGCCCTCGACCGATACGAGGTGCTCGATCGCGTGCGCTATGGCGGCCAGGGTGTCGTCTACCGGGCGCGTCAACGCGGCACGAACCGCCTGGTGGCGCTGAAGGTCCTGCTGGACGGTCCGCTGGCCTCAGAGCGGCAACGCTACCGCTTCGAACGTGAGGCCGAACTGGTCTCCCGCTTGCAGCACCCGAATATCGTCGCCGTTTATGAGAGCGGGGCCGTACGCGGTCGGCTTTTCTTCGCCATGGAGTTCGTCGAGGGTCAGGCGATCGACGACTATGTGATTCTCCACGACCTGACACCACCGGAGATTGTCCGCCTGGTTGTCAAGGTCTGCCGGGCCATCAACTATGCGCATCAGAACGGCGTCATTCATCGCGACCTGAATCCTTCGAACATCCTTGTGGATGAGCACGGGGAGCCACGCGTGTTCGACTTCGGCCTGGCGAAGGATACCTGGGCCGAGGGCGAGGATGTCTTACACTCCTTCACCGGCCAGATCATCGGCACACTGCCCTACCTCAGCCCGGAGCAAGCGGGCGGTCTCGACGGCAAAGTCGATGTGCGCTCCGACATCTACGCCCTGGGCGTTGTTCTGTATGAACTACTGGCAGAGGTGTTCCCCTATCCCGTCGTTGGCGAGCCCGAGGCAATCCGGAGGGCAATCGTTTCGACCGAGCCGATGTCGCTGCGGAAAGCCGTAGGGCTGAGCGATCCCGACCGGGCACCGGGGCTTGGTACGATTAACCGCGATCTGGAGGTGATTCTCGCTAAGGCGTTGGCGAAGGAGAAGGACGAGCGCTACCAGGCCGCTGCCGATTTTTCCGACGATCTCGAGCGGTATCTCGCCGGGGAAGCGGTGAGCGCCAGGGCACATCACCCGCTGTACGCGTTGCGCAAGACTTTGCGCAAGTACCGTTGGCACGCGGTGGTCGCCGCCGTCATGCTCGTGACGTTCACGATCTCTTCGATCGCCGTGACAGCGTCGTGGTTGCACGCCCGGGCCCAGCGCGACAATGCCCGAGAGGCAACCGCCATCGCCTATGACCTCTTCGACACGGCGTTGACGGATATCGAAGAATCGGTGCGCCCGCTGGCGGGCGGCGTCGCCGTCCGCGACCGCCTAATCCAGCGCGTGGCGGACAAGATCCCCGAATTCAAAACGGTGATTCAATCGGACCAAACGCTTGACCCGTTGCAAACGCGGCTGCTGGAAAAGCAGGGCGATATTGCGCATCAACAAGGCCGGCGTGCCGAGGCCGCAGAGTATTACAGCGCGTTTCTCGAGAAGAGCGTGACACGGGCGAACGCGAACCCATCAGACGAAGAAGCCGTCAACGCCGTCATCCGCGCCTATCGCAAACTCGGCGAGGTCGCAGAAGCACCGCTCCCTTTGTTTGAGGAGGGGATTGAGTTGGGAGAAAAGGCTCTTGGCCAGAGCTCGCATTCTCCTGACACATGCTACGAGCTATGCCAATTGCAGCACGCGTTCGGTGAGTTCCTGCGGAGCTCCGCCAAGTACGAACGCGCCCTGCGCTTGTACGCACAGGCGCTCGACCTGTGCCCACAGAACGAGCCCGGATCTGTGCCGGACGTGCGCTGGCCGCGCCTCAGGGCGCAGGTATTGAGCGGGCAAGGGTTGGTGCTCCAGAAGCTCGGGCATGGCGCGCGCGCGAGAGAAGCGATCCAGCGCGCGCTACAATTGCGCGAGCAGATCGTGGCGCAGACCCCCTCAGACACCGAGGCGCGGCACGCGCTGCTGTTCTCCTACAGACACCTTGCCACCCTCCAAAGGGACGCCGGGCAGGTCAGCGAGGCGAAGACGCTGTTTCGGAAAGCTGCTGACCAGGGACGGTTGCTGGCCGAGATGGACCCTACCGCGACGGCGTGGCATCGCGACCGTTATTCGGCACTTTACCGACTGGCAACGTTATGCTTCGAGGCCGAGGAGATCAACGAAGCCAGGGGATACTGTGAAGAGGCGGTGTCGATCGCCGAAAAACTGTGGGACCTCGAAGAGGGAAGCACGGATTCACTGGAAACGCTGGCCTACTCTCTCGTCCTCCAGGGGCGCCTGCACGTGTCAGACGGCGCGTGGACCGAGGCCCACGGTGCCTTCGAACGCGCAGCAGCCATCCGAGAATCGCTCGTGGAATCAGACCCCGAGAACCTAGAGAGGCTGAAGCAGTTGGCTGGCGCGCATTACTGGCTGGGTTCTTGTTGCCGAAAGCTGAATGAGGCCGAACGAGCCATCACGCACTTCGAGCGCGCCTGCGACATTCGCACACAGCTTGTCGAACGCCAACCGGACGTAGCCGAGATTGTGCTGGCGTTGATTAGCGCGCAGGCCAACCTGGCGGCCGCGTACATAGGTCTCGAAACAGGTGAAGCCGACGATACGGCTGCGGACCTGCTCCGAAAGGCGGAGCGTCGTCTTGAGGATTTACACGAGACTGGTCAGCTCCATGGCCTCGAACGGCGGCACAGCCGACGCATCGAGGCGATACGTGCGAACCAGGCTATCCTGCGGGAGCGCGCGGAACAGCGCTCGAACGTGAAATCACCTCAACCGTAGCCGAGACAAGGCGGTACGTTGCGGAGACGCGCGGGGTCCCGGCGCGCGCGATTCACGCGAGCACTAGACCGGACCGTCCGGTTCTTCTTCCGGCGGGATCTCGACCGGCTCATCCTCGCTGCTGCCGATGGGGTCGCTGCCGCCGACCAGCGTGAAGGTGTAATCCAACGCCGCGGTGATCTGATACGGTGGCTCTTCCGGCAGCTCGGGCGTCGCGTACGTCTTACCCTC